>ERZ832522.2562-NODE-2562-length-21876-cov-13.408689_pt1 | contig 21876 bp, 23 predicted proteins | sample MGYA00519951_ERZ832522 | MGnify/ENA primary metagenome ERZ832522 (study PRJEB31850, sample SAMEA3708728) | human gut metagenome | biome: human gut; feature: human-associated habitat; material: faeces | place: China | collected 2014 ... | reverse complement strand
GTCATAAGGAGGTCCAGGAGACGGCGGACCGGGTGGCTCCTCTGTTTGAGCGGCTGGTGAAGAAGTCCCTGGCTGCCGTTTACCATGAGTATCTGTGCGCGAAATAGTCAATAAAACAGGAAAGGACTGCCATGAGCGGTCCATATAAGACGGAGGCCTCTGCCTGCTGGGACCGATCAGATCCCGGGGGAACAGAGGCCTCCGTTTTCGTCCAGCCGGAGGATCTCGGCGCCCAGGAGCGCGGCGTCCTCTTTTGAGTGGGTGGAAAAAAGAAGGAGCTTTCCAGCGGTATATTCGTTTATCATACGGGCAGCCTGCCGTTTTGTGTCCGGATCCAGGCCGGTGAAAGGCTCGTCCATGAGGACGATATCAGCCGGGGCCAGGATGGCCCGCAGAATGGCAGTACGGCGCTTCATGCCGCCGGAAAATTCCGACACCGGCTTTTTAAGGGAATCTTCGGGCAGAAGGCGCTTTATGATGGCAGTCAGCTCATGGGCAGGATACCTGCGGCCGGTGACGAAGCGGATATTCTGGAGGGCGGTGTATCCCTCAAGCAGGCGGTCCTCCTGGAAAACAGCAGAAAAGGAGCGGCCCTCCAGGCCCTCTATGGTTCCGGAATCAGCGGTCTCCAGCCCCATGAGGATCCGGAAAAGCGTGGTCTTTCCAGCTCCCGAGGGTGCATACGAGCAGGGCGTCGATGGCGCCTTTGACCGCCAGGGTGGAGAAGTCCCCGGTCAGGCCGTCCTGGATGGCGCCTACGATGGACATGGCGCCGATCGCGACGGAAAGCGACGCGGTGACGAAGGCGTCCACGAACTCGGAGTCGCCGCTGCTGCCGGTCGCATACTTGAGCCACTCGCCAAAGCGGTCGATCTGGCGTTCGAGGTCGAGGATTTCGCCGATGAGCGATCCCAGCGCGAGCGAGACGACGACGAGCGCGGAGCCGCCGGCTGAGATCTCGCCGCCGGATACGGTGAGCATGCCGCTCATGGCGCCGGAGATGCCGATGAAGATGATGGCCACCGCGGTTGCCTTGAGGAGGGTGTCTTGTATGCGTCCGCTGATGAATCGTCCGAAGGCGAGGCCGGCAAAGCCGCCCAGGAGGATGAGCGTGACGTCGATGAGCGTTCCGAGTCCGATCATGGGAGGGCTCCTAGCGTGCTTCGATGCTCGGTAAGAGAGGCGCGTTGATTCCGGTTACGTGCTCGAACAGGGCCGAGCAGCCCTCTGCGATATCTCGATAGGTCACGTCGAAGTCCCCGGTATACCAGGGATCGGCCACGTCGCGGTTGCTTCCGGCAAATTCCAAGAGCTTGTGGCAGATGTCGTTGGGGTCGCCGTCGAGAATGCGATTGAGGCCCCGTTCGTTCTCGCGATCCATGTACGCGATGAGGTCCCAGTTTCCATATTCGCCGCGCGTGATCTGACGAGCGCGATGTGCCCCGATGGGGATGCCGACTTCGCGGAGCTTGGAGACGGTCCCGTGATGCGGAGGGTTTCCGATCTCCTCGCGAGACGTCGCTGCGGAATCGATCGTGAATTCGCCTTCGACCCCGGCGCGCCGCACGAGTTCCTCAAAGACGAACTGGGCCATGGTGGAACGGCAGATGTTCCCATGGCAGATGAAGAGAATGCGATGCATGCCGCAAGCAGCCTTTCAATGGGTGATTTCACAGCACAGCTTACCAGAGCGCGCGAGGGCGGGACGGCATGGTGCCGTGCGCGGCGGTATGGCATGCGTGTACGGCGGTACGGTGCCGTGCGCGACAGCATAGCGTGCGCGTGCAGCGGTCTGCCTCCAGTCGCGCGGGCTCGGCCCCCAATGGTTTGCCTCTGGTCGTCGAGATCGGCTTGGCACACATTCGGGTGAGGACGGCCCGGCGGTACTTAATCGCCTCCGTGCCGCCGCATAGGGATTGCATGATGTGTCCCAACGGTCGGGTAGGATGTAATGCCTAGCCGAATTCGATGGGAGAGTCTTCATATGGCCGAAACGAACAACGTCGACATCGCCTCCATCATGAATATGGTCGCCACGCTGAGCCCGGAGGGGAGCGGTGCGCGCAAGGATGTAATCATCGAGCCCGCTGCGCCAGCGCCCACGCCCGTTTCGGAGCCCGCGCCTTCCGCGGCGCCAGTCCGTGCCGCCACGGTGCGCACCCTCGGCTCCGCCGGCTCGCTCACCGCCGACGATGTTGCGGATGCCCCGGCGACTGGTCGCCGCGCGGAGACTTCGCCCGAGGAGCTGGCGGTCCGTCACAAGCGCATCGTCGCGGCCCTCGCCTCCGAGTTGAACCAGCCCGCCGCTCGCATCGAGGCCGTGATCTCACTCATCGATGAGGGCGCGACGATCCCGTTCATCGCGCGCTATCGCAAGGAGGCCACGGGCGGCATGGACGACGTCGCGCTGCGCACGCTCGATGATCGCCTGTCTTACCTTCGCAATCTCGAGCAGCGCAAGTCCGACGTGATCGCGGTGATTGACGCCCAGGGCAAACTCACCGAGGAGCTGCGCGCGAGCATCGAAGGGGCCTCCACGCTTCAGCGCGTGGAGGACCTCTACAAGCCCTACCGCAAGAAGCGCGCCACCCGTGCGTCCAAGGCGCGCGACGCCGGCCTCGAGTCGCTCGCCAACCTCATCCTCATGCAGCCCGCCCAGGGGGCCGAGCCGCTCGTGGCGGCGGCCGAATACGTCAACGCCGAGGGCGGCTTTGCCACGGCGGAGGCGGCGCTCGCGGGCGCGCGCGATATCGTGGCCGAGCTCGTGGCGGAGGACCCCGAGAACACGGCGGACCTGCGCGAGTACACGCATAAGACGGCCGCCATCGAGTCCGAGGCGATCGATGCGGACGAGAAGACGCCGTACGAGCCCTATTACGAGTTCTCCGAGGCCGCCCGCTCCATCCCCAACCATCGCATCCTGGCCATCAACCGCGGCGAGCGCGAGGGCAAGCTGCGCGTGCGCGTGCGCGTGGACGGCGAGGCCGCGGCCGAGCGCCTCCAGAGCCGCTACCCGCGTCGCCGTGGGCCGTTCGCGTCCGAGCTCAACGCCGCCATCGCCGATGGTTACAAGCGTCTCATGGCCCCCTCGCTCGAGCGCGAGCTGCGCGTCGACCTCACCATGCGAGCCCAAGCCGACGCCATCAAGGTCTTTGCCAAGAACACCGAGGGTCTGCTGCAGCAGCGCCCGGTGCGCGGTGCGCGTGTGATCGCTCTCGACCCGGGGTATCGAGCCGGCTGCAAGGTCGCGGTGCTCGACGAGTACGGCAAGCTGCTCGACCACACGATTCTGTATCCCACGCCGCCGCGCCGCGACATCGCGGGCACCAAGCGCGAACTTTTGCGCCTCACCCGCAAGCACCGCATCAACACCATCGTGGTGGGCAACGGTACGGCGAGCCGCGAGACCGAGGAGGTCGTGTCCGCCTTCATCGCCGAGTCCGCCCCCGAGCTGCGCTACACCATCGTCAATGAGGCGGGCGCCTCTGTGTACTCGGCTTCCAAGCTGGCGAGCGAGGAGTACCCGGACCTCGACGTGACCACGCGTGGCGCCATGAGCCTGGGTCGCCGCCTGCAGGATCCCTTGGCCGAGCTCGTGAAGATCCCGCCGCAGTCCATCGGCGTGGGCCAGTACCAGCACGACCTCGATCAGGCCGAGCTCGGCCGTGCACTGGGCAACGTGGTGGAGAACGTGGTCAATCGCGTGGGCGTGGACGTGAACACCGCGAGCGCGAGTCTGCTCGGATACGTTTCGGGCATCACGCCCGCCGTGGCGAAGAACATCGTGGCGTACCGCGAGGAGAACGGCGCCTTCACCGATCGCCGCCAGCTCAAGAAGGTTCCCAAGCTCGGCCCCAAGGCCTACCTCAACGCGGCGGGCTTCATGCGCATCACGGGCGGCAAGAACCCGCTCGACGCCACGAGCGTTCATCCCGAGAGCTACGAGATCGCCGGCGAGCTGCTGCGCCGCGCCGGTGTGGCGCCGAGCGCACTGGCCGCCGGTGGCGTGCCGGGCATTGGGGCCAAGATCGGCGGCCTAGGCGCGGTGGCCGCCGAGCTGGGCTGCGGCGTGCCCACCCTGCGCGATATCGTGGCGGAGCTCGAAAAGCCCGGTCGCGACCCGCGTGACGACGCCCCCGAGGTCGTGTTCTCCCAGGCGGCGCGCAGCATCGAGGACCTCGAGGTTGGCATGGAGCTCAAGGGCACCGTGCGCAACGTGGTGGACTTCGGCGCGTTTGTGGATATCGGCGTGCATCAGGATGGTCTGGTCCACATCTCCAAGCTCGCCGATCGCTTTGTGAAGCATCCGAGCGAGGTCGTGGCCGTGGGCGATACCGTGACCGTGTGGATCACCGGCGTCGACAAGACGCGCGGCAAGATCTCCCTCACCATGGTGAAGGGCCGCATGGGCAAGTAGTCCCTTCCGGCCCTTTCGCCCGAGCCCGAGGGGGCTTGGCGACCCCGGCCGCATGCGGTCGAAGTTTGTGCGCACGGTGAAGAGCCGCAGCCGCGCGATGGCGGGACGCCCTGAGGGTACATATCGGCCATCGCGGGGCCGAAGGCGTCTTTGCACGGTGTGGCCGGGTCCCCCGCGGCTCTGCAGGAGGGCGCCGCCCCGCGACGCCAGTAACGAAAGGACCCACCTCATGTGCACTGGTATGCGCTTCAACGATACTGAGGGCCGGATGTTTTTCGGCCGCAATTTGGATTGGACCTTCGATTACGGCGAGCGCGCGCTCGTGGTGCCGCGCGGCTTCAAGCCGGCCTCGCCCTTCGGTGCCACCAGTGAAATCTCGCACGCCCTGATCGGCATGGGCATTGTGGAGGAGGGCCAGCCGCTGCTCTTCGACGCCGGCAATGACGCGGGTCTTGCCGTGGCGGGCCTCAACTTCCCGGGTTACGCCGAGTACGCGCCCGCGCCCATCGAGGGTAAGACGAACGTCGCGGCGTGGGAGTTCCCGCTGTGGGTCGCCGCAAATTTCGCAACCGTGGACGAGGTGGCCGCGGCTCTTCAGGATGCCGTGATTGTGGATGAGCCCATCACGCCCAAGTGGCCGTCCGCGCTGCTTCACTGGATCATCGGCGACGCGACCCGCTCCATCGTGGTCGAATACACGGCGGCGGGCATGCAGGTGTTTGAGAACCCGGTGGACGTTCTCGCCAATCAGCCCGGTTACAGCTGGCATGCCGAGAACCTGCGCAATTACCTCAACGTATCCAGCGCCTTCGATAGCAAGGGCGCATTCGGTCAGCCGCTCGCCCCGTTCGGTGCGGGTGCTTCCCAGCGCGGCCTGCCCGGCGACTACAGTTCGCCCTCGCGTTTCATCCGCGCCGCGTATGTCAACGCGAACTATCCTGCCAAGGACGACGAGGCGGCCAACGTGAGCCGCATGTTCCATTCGCTGGCGCAGATCGCCATGGTCGAGGGCGGTGCCACGGCGTACGACGGGAAGTTCGAGAAGACGCTGTATACGAGCTGCTTCTCCGCTGTCACGCGCACGTATTACTTCAACACGTATGACGATGTGACGATTCGCTCCTATTGCCTGGACGATTATCCCCTCGAGGGCGATCGGGTCATCGAGGCGTAGCGCCCTGCTCCTCGGCGGTTTGTAGGGCGACGGTGCGCATCTCGGTCATAAGGGCGGCCACGCCTTTGCACATGGCGAGCGCCTTACGCGGGGCCAGTCGCAAAGAGGGCGCATCGCCCGAGGCTGGGGGAGGGTGTCGTGCATGCGGCCAGGAGTCGTGTAGGCCGAATCCCCAGGACCGGGCGGTGCGCTCAGATGCAATCAAGCATAAAGCGCGGGCCGCCCATCGAGTGCAGCTCCTCGGTGGACGGCCCCGAATTGGCCTTGAAGGTGCCCATACGGCGCATCGTAATGCCGCGGCACAGGGTATGGTCGTTTGATTTTGCGGAAAGAGCCGGCGTGAGCGCGCTTACCCCAAAAGGCCACTCGCAACGGATGCGAGTGCAATGATCACGCCCACAATCGACTCGCCGCCGAGCACGCCGGACGCAACGATGATGCCGGTCTCCTCGTGTGACGTCTCATCGGCGCGCGTGTTCCGGATGGACGCTGCGCGATCGTAGGCGATCTTCACGGCTGCGCCGAGAGAGGCCGAGAGCGTCATGTAAAACGGCAGGTACACACCAAGGCCGAGCATCATGGACGGAATGCCCAGGCAGTACAGGGCCACGCCCGCGGCAAGGCCGAGCGCGAAGGCGGAAACACTCGGGATGCCCGACACCATGGTCGCCACCACGCTTGCCTGGGCGGACACGAAGAGCTTTTCGGGGCCGAACGCGTCGGCGCCGTAGGCGTTGAGGAGCGTGCACATCACCGCCACCGACACGGCGCAGCCGATCAGCGCGCCGATCGCCTGGCCGATCCACATGGCGCGTGGGTCGGTGCCGATGATCTTGCCGGTTTTGAAGTCACTCATGACGTCGCCCGCGAGCCCGCATGCCACGGCCACCACGCCTGCGACGAAAAAGAGCCTGACCTGATCGGACTCTCCCAGGGCGGCGACGACCAACAGGACGATGAGGCCGAAGATCTCCATGGGGTCGATGCCGGTTTGGCCCACCGACTGCGCGCTCATGATGGTGGTGACGAATGCGAGCACCATCACGACGGCGCAGGCGATGGGGGAGAGGCCGAGCACGAGGCAGACGAGGAGGGCGGCAGCCGCCACGAGCAGGGCGAGGACGCTGCGATCGAGTTTGCCGAATGTGCGTGCGGGGGCGTTTGCGTGGTCGCCGTCGCGTCGCCCATTGCACACGCTACGGAAGGCGGCGGGCAGGATGTCTCGCACCACGACGCCGATACCCGAGCCCATCATGAGGCCCATGCCCAGGCTCGACACGATTCCCTGGGCGCTCGCCACGTCCCAGAGTCCCGCCGCGCTGCCGCCCACGATGATGCCGAAATTCGCGATGAGCCCGCCTGCCAGCCAAAATGCAACGGCGGCGCCGCCCACCAAAAAGCCGACCGATAGCAGCATGGGCGAGTTATAGATGCCGAAGGCCACGCCGGGGATGGGCAGTGCGCCGATCATGGCGGGGATGACGCCCGCGAGGTCACGCAGCGCGCACCAGATACCGGCCGTCGCCATGGACCCGAAGAGCCTCTTGCCCGTTGCGCCGCCTGCGCGGCTGGCCATGAGCGTTTCGGCGGCGGCGGTGCCGATGGGATACTCGAGGTCGGACTCCTCGACGAAGCGGCGGCGGATCAGCGCCGTGCACACCAGGCCGAGCAGCGTGCCGGCCAGCGCGACGCCGCCGATCTCGATCCAGCTCAGCTTTGCGTCGAGGCCGAGCATCCACACGCCGGGGATGGTGAAGGCCAGTCCGCCCGCGACCATGGAACCGGCTGACATGATGATCTGGGTGACGTTCGCCTCGTTCAGGCTCGTGCGGCCAGCCGCGCGCAGCAGGACCAGCGCGGTGATCGAGGTGAAGATGGTCGGCCAGGGCAGGGCGCCCATCTTGAGGGCCGTGTAGACGGAAGATGCCGTGATGATGACGCAGCCGATGCAGCCGATGAGAATACCGGCGGCACTGATCTGCCCGCGCCACGGCGCGCGCTCGTTCAGAGAACTCATTTGTAGCTCCTTCGTATATCCGCTCCCCCTTATGCGGGGAGTCGGGTTACGGCAATAGGACCGCTATAGTGTAAGCTCGATTGAGAGATATGCGTTCGAGAACATGGAGGGCGCGATGGATGTCGATATGGAGGCCACGGGCGCTCGGACCGAGGGTCCGGATTCACGCGACCGGGTTTTGCAAGCTCGGGGTATCTCGGAGCCCTCGACGGCGTCCTGCCTTCTCGCCGTCGACGTAGGCAACACCGTGACCAAGTTCGGCGTGTTCGCCGCGGATGAACTCGCGGGCACGTGGGAGGTAACGACCTCAGAGCGCTGCACGGCCGATGAGGCATGGGCGCAGGCCGCCCGCGCGATCGACATGCTGGGCGCGCCCGAGCCCACGAGCGCCATCCTCTCCTGCGTGGTGCCGAGCCTTGCTGAGGTGTGGCGCTCCGCTTTGGGCAAGCTGTGCGGAACCCGCGCTTGCGTGGTGGGTCCGGGTCTCAAGAGCGGCATCCGCATGCGCTATGACGATCCGTCCGAAGTGGGTTCCGACCGCGTGGCCGACGCGGTGGCGGCGCGCGAGACCTACGGGGCCCCCGTGGTCGTGGTGGATTTGGGGACGACCACGAATATCGAGGTTGTGGACGAGTCCGGCGCCTTTGCCGGAGGCATCATCGCCCCCGGTGTCGCCCTGGGTGCGCGCTCGCTCACCGCCGCCGCGGCGCGTCTGCCCATGATCGAGCTCCGCGCGCCGGAGCGCGTGATCGGACGCAGCACGCGCTCCGCCATGCAGTCCGGCGTGGTCCTGGGCGAGGCGGCGCGCATCGACGGCCTGCTCGACGCGGTGATGGACGAGCTTGGCACCGACGCTCCCGTGGTGATCACGGGCGACGGTGCCTTGCAGGTGGCGGGCCTCATCGACCACGAGGTCGCCGTGGACGAGACCCTCACCCTGCGCGGCTTGCACCATATCTGGCTCCGCAATCGCCACTGACGCACGAATCGATGAGAGGTGTTCCCATGAACGAAATTGAGCAGTACGACGAGACGTTCGGGCCCAGCACCCAGGTGCGGGCGATTGTCACCGCGGTCCTCGTGGCCCTCATCGCCCTGTTCGTGTTCGGTCTTGCCCCGCACTTCGCCTCGCCCGAGGCGCATGCGGAGGCGATTGTCACCATCGACGAGAAGATCGACAACGTGCTCGCCCTCACGGCGGGCTCTGCGGGTGCATCGGCGCTCATCTCGGCGATCCCCGGCGACGCGGGCTCGCCCATCGCCGAGAAGCTCATGGATCTGAGCACCGGTTTCCTCATCGTGCTCGCTGCTCTGTTCCTTGAGAAATACCTCATCGCCATCTTCAGCGGTGTTGCGCTGGGGTTCGTGATACCGCTCGCGCTCCTCGCCGCGATTGTGTTCACCTGGGCATACGGCCGCGCGCGCTGGTCGGCCGTGCCGGGGCGCCTCGGCGTCAAACTTGCCTTGATCGGCGCGGTGCTGCTGTTGGCCATACCCACCAGCACCTGGGTGACCAACCGGGTCGACGCCATGTACGACACCTCGCTCACGCAGTCGGTCGAGACGGCCGAGGCGTTGGCCGAGGGCGCGGCGGAGGCCGAGTCGGAAGACGGCAAGAAGGACGAGGGTGGTATCTTCGGCTTTTTCCAGGGCGCTATTGACACGGTGACGGGCGGGATTTCGAGCGCCGTCGAGGGCGCCCAGGAGTCGCTCAACCAGTTCATCGAGTCGCTGGCGGTGATGCTCGTGACCTCGTGCCTCATTCCGCTGCTGGTGCTTCTCTTCTACTTTTGGATGGCGAAGATCTTGCTGGGCGTGAATATCGATATTCCCACCGTCGCATCGACGCTCAATCCGGCCAAGGTGCGCCGTAGCGCGGCCAACGCCATCAAGGGCGGGAACCGGTCATGACAGGGTCTCGAATCGAGGATGGTCGTCGAATCGAGGATGGCGGCATACGGGGCGCGCCGGATGTCGCCGCATCGGGGGTCGGTTCTACCGAATCGCCCGTGACGGTGCTTTGCGTCGACGGGGACTCGCTCGATCGTGCGCAAGGCCTGTCCGGTCGACTGGAAGCCCCGCTCGCGGTTGACGGGGTCGGTTTTCCGTCGCGGCATTTCGAGCAGGGGTCCCATCTTTCGGAGGCGGCTTTCATCCCCGAGCCGGGCCTCCTGTATCTCAAGGTGTCCCGCGATGGCCTCTCCCTCATGCGCGATGGCATGGAGCTCCGCCCCGATTTTGCCGAGATGCTGCCACGCATCAAACAGGGCGCCCTGCAGCGAGAGATGCTCGTCAAGGCCGCCCGGGTGAAGGGCGTTGAGGCCCCGCGTGCCGTGGACGCCACGGCGGGGCTGGGCGAAGACTCCCTGTTGCTCGCCGCCGCCGGCTTCACGGTCACGCTGTGCGAGGCCGATCCGGTGATCGCCGCCCTGCTCGAGGACGCCCTCGCGCGGGCATCGGCGCATGAGGTCCTCGGGCCCATCGTCGAGCGCATGCACCTGGTCGCGGGCGACAGCCGCATCACTCTCGAGCGGGCTGGGGCCAGTGCGGGTGCGCAGCCCGACGTGGTCTATCTCGACCCCATGTTCCCGGGGCGCACCAAGAGTGCCGCGGTCAAGAAGAAGTTCCAGCTCATCCACGGCCTCGAGCGCCCGACCGAACCCCTCGACGAGGAGTCGCTGCTCCAGGCCGCGCTCGCCGCGCACCCGCGTAAAGTCGTGATCAAGCGCCCGGTGAAGGGCCCCTATCTCGCTGGCGTCAAGCCGAGCCACGCGATCGCCGGCAAGGCCGTGCGCTACGACTGCATCGTCCCGCCGCGCTGACGGGCGAGGGGCCCCGTTGAATAGGCGTAGAATGGCCCGTCGAAACCGTGACGATGGGAGGCTGGGCGATATGACGGCGGGTTTGGTGCTCGAGGGCGGCGGCATGCGCGGTCTGTACACGGCGGGCGTGCTCGACGTGTTCATGGAGCACGGCGTGGAGTTCGCCCATGCGGTGGGCGTGTCCGCGGGTGCCGCGTTCGGCGTGAACATCAAGTCACGCCAGGTGGGCCGTGCCATCCGCTATAACAAGCGCTTCTGCGCCGATCCGCGTTACGCCAGCCTTAAGAACCTCCTGCGCACCGGGGAGCTTTACAGCATCGATTTCGCCTATCGTGAGGTGCCCTTGCACCTCGATCCCTTCGATATAGAGGCCGCCGCCGCGAATCCCATGCACTTCACGGCCGTTTGCACGGATATCGTCACGGGCGAGGCCGTCTATCGCGACATCGAACGCGGCGATGGCGATGACCTCGATTGGATTCGGGCATCCGCCTCGGTGCCCCTGCTCGCGCGACCCGTCGAGCTCGACGGCCGAGAGCTTCTCGACGGCGGCATCGCCAACTCGATCCCGGTGGCATGGATGGTCGCGCAGGGGTACGACAGAAACGTGGTCGTTCTCACACAGCCCGCGGGATTCGTGAAGGAGCCGAACAGGCTCATGCCGCTCTTGAAGCGCGCATACGGTGCGTATCCCAAGCTGGTGGAGTTGCTGGCCAACCGCCACGTGCGCTATAACGCCCAGCTCGAAGAGGTGGCCCGCCTCGAGCGCGACGGGAAGGCGCTCGTCATCCGCCCGAGCGAGTCGGTCAAGGCGCCGCTCGTCGTAAAGGACCCGGAAATCTTGGAGCGGATCTACCAGGTAGGGCGCCGCGACGGCGAGGCGCGGATTGCGGACGTGAGGCGCTATTTGGCATAGCCGGCGGCATCCGCTGATTGGAGCCACATTCCCAGGTGGATGCGAAAGGTGTGTGTCACCAAAAGCGCACGATTGAAGTGGCTCCGCGGCGCGTACACTGGTGCACGGCGGCATTCGAGGCTCAGATGGAGCGTGCCGCATGAGACGCCGGAAGGCGTGGAGATGGTGCCCAGGCGGAAATAGAGGTCGCCGGCATCGGGGCGAGGCCCCCAATGAACGCGTCCGAGGGCGCAGAAGGAGGACGAAATGTCCGAGTACATCGAGAACGAGAACGAGAACGTGGAAGAGGTCGTCGAGGCTTCCGAGGCCGTCGAGGTCGTCGAGGAGGCTGTCGAGGCCGAGGACGTCGTCGAGGAGGCCGCCGAGGAGGCTTCCGAGGAGGCCGCCAAGGAGGAGCCCAGCCTGGACGACCAGCTTTTCGATAAGGTGCAGCGCGCTGCCCGCCTGCTCCGTAACCGCAAGTTCGCCATGGGCCGTGAGGCTGAGGCCGACGCCGCCCGCGCCAGCGAGCTCATGCGCGCCCTCAAGCTCCTCGAGCTCAAGCCCCAGATGGAGCAGAAGGAGATGTCCGACCTGCTCGGCATGCGTCTGCGCGAGCTCGACGGCATCCTGCGCGAGGCTGAGGAAGTCGGCGCCGTGACCCGCATCATGCCCGAGGAGGAGGACATGCGCGCCATCCTCGTCTCCGCCAACGAGAACGCCGAGGAGCTCGCCGCTTCCATCGGTGGCAAGCGCAAGAAGCTCGTCCCGCAGCTGTCCCAGCTGGACGCCGAGGATATCGTCGCGCTCATGGACAAGCTCATCGACCCGCTGACCGAGATGGGTCTGGACAACGATGATCGCGGTGGCCGTGGCGGCGATCGCGGCGGTCGCGGCGGCTTTGGCGGCCGTGGTGGCGACCGTGGCCCGCGCAAGGACTTCGGTGGCCGTGGCGGCGACCGCGGTGGCCGTGGTGGCTTTGGCGATCGCGGTGGCGACCGTGGCCCGCGCCGCGATTTCGGTGACCGTGGTCCTCGCAAGGACTTTGGCGATCGCGGCCCTCGTCGCGACTTCGGCGATCGTGACCGTGGCGGCCGTGGTGGCCGTGGCGGCTTTGGTGGCCGTGACGACCGCGGTGGTCGTGGCGGTTACGGTGATCGCGGCGGCCGTGGCAACTACGGCGATCGCGGTGGCCGTCGCTTCTAGAGCGAGGCTGAGCGCGGCCCGGCAGGTCCGGCCAAAGCGGGGCCGGGAGCTGATCGGCTCTGCGGTTCCGTTGGCCACATGGGTTTAAGCCGCGATTGCAACATCGCATCGGCCCGAGTGGTCGGGTTGGTTGCAGCGGTCCGGCTCGATCGAGCCTGCTGGTTTTGCCGAGTGTGGCTACAGCAAGAAAACGCGCACGTCGGGGGCGCACGGGATTCGAAACTCCCGTGCGCCCCTTTTTGTTGTCCGGGTTTGACGTTGCGGCGGCGGCCACGTGTCGAGTTCGCGCCGAGTCCAGCCGCAGGTTGGCCGCATGCCGAGTTCGCGCCGAGCCCTGTCGCATGCCGGTCCGTGTCGGGCCCGGGCGCGGGCGCCTGGGCATTTTTGCAGGATATGAACGGTTGGAAGCTGTGAACGATTTGCCTGGCAGAAAATGCAAGCTATGAACGGTTCGTTCACAACCTCCATTTCTGCACGCGTATTTACCTGGGGAAATGCTGAGCTTCCAATAGTGCAAGAAGCGGCAATCGTTCATATCCTCCAATCGTTCATATCCTCCAATCGTTCATAGCCTACAAACCGTGCACGGCATCCAGATCGCGCGCGTTGGTTACATGAGGAGGAGAGATCGAGTCGAATGTTCAGGTGCATGTGGACGTGCAGCAGCATGCGGGCGTCCCGATTGGATGCGGGCTTCTTGATGTGCAATGAAAATTGAACTCTTTTGATCGAAGAATTGAACTCTCGTGATAGACTCTTGCGAAATTGAACTTAGAGTTCAATTTCATGATTGGAGTGGAAGTGGCTGAGGGTGAAAACACCGTGAATACAGCGCCGACAACGGTGGAGATCTTTGCCTCGTGCCTGCGCCACGCCATGGACGGGCGCGGTCTCAAGCAGGCCGACCTGATTCGTATGGCTGCGGACCGCGGGTCAAAGCTCGGAAAAAGCCAGGTGAGCCAGTACGTGAGTGGCAAAACGCTCCCGCGTCGCGCGGTGGTGCAGCTGCTCGCAGATATCCTTGAAATTGAACCTTTCGAGCTTACGGGGGAGAGCTGGGCGGCTGAGTTCGAGTCCACGCCCGCGCCCGCACCCGTCGCGCGTACTAAATCTGCAGCCCCTGCCGCCCTCGCGCCCGCCGCGCCCGATGATGCCGCCACGCCCGCGCCCGCCGCTCCCGCCACGGCCGATGACGCCGCTGCGCCTGCGCCGGCCGATCCTGCGCCCGCCGCGGCCGACGGAGCCGTTGCGCCTGCCACGTCCGCTTTCATCTCTTCCAGCCCCGCGATGTCCGATCCTCCCGGGCGAGCCGAGGCGCGGCCTGCCGCCGCCTTCCCGGAGCCCCGCACATTCGCGGACCGCTCGACCTCCAGCTCGCATTCCGAAGGGAACATCATGTCTGAGAACACTCGCACTTTTAAAAAGTCTTCCAAGCTCGATAACGTCCTCTACGACGTCCGCGGTCCCGTGGTCGACGAGGCGGCTCGCCTCGAGTCCGAGGGTGCGCACATCCTCAAGCTCAATATCGGTAACCCTGCGCCGTTTGGCTTCCGCACGCCTTTCGAGGTCATCCAGGACATGCGCGAGCAGCTGCCCGAGTGCGAGGGCTACTCCGACAGCCGCGGACTGTTCTCCGCGCGCAAGGCGATCATGCAGTACGCCCAGCTCAAGGGCCTGCCCAACGTGAGCATGGACGGCATCTACACCGGCAACGGCGTTTCGGAGCTCATCAACCTGTGCATGCAGGCCCTGCTCGACACCGGCGATGAGATTCTCATCCCCAGCCCGGACTATCCGCTGTGGACCGCTTGCGCCACGCTGGCCGGCGGCACGCCCGTGCATTATCGCTGCGACGAGCAGGCCGATTGGAATCCCGACCTCGCCGACATGGAGGCTAAGATCACGCCTCGCACCAAGGCGGTCGTCATCATCAACCCGAACAACCCCACCGGCGCCGTGTACGCCAAGGAAGTGCTCGAGGGCATTGTGGAGATCGCCCGCAAGCACCAGCTCATGATCTTCGCGGACGAGATTTACGACCGCCTGTGCATGGACGATGCGGAGCACGTCTCCATCGCCAGCCTCGCGTCCGATCTGTTCTGCGTCACGTTCTCCGGCCTCTCCAAGAGCCATATGATTGCCGGCTATCGCATCGGTTGGATGATCGTGTCGGGCAACAAGCGTTTGGGCGAGGACTTCATGCTCGGTGTGAACATGCTCTCCAACATGCGCCTGTGCTCGAACGTGCCGGCGCAGTCCATCGTCCAGACGGCGCTCGGTGGGCATCAGTCCGTGAAGAGCTATGTGGCGCCGGGCGGTCGCGTGTGTGAGCAGCGCAACTACGTGTACGAGGCCCTCAACGCGATCGACGGCATCACCGCGGTCAAGCCCAAGGCGGCGTTCTACATCTTCCCCAAGATGGACGTCAAGAAGTTCAATATCCGCGACGACGAGCAGTTTGCCCTCGACCTCCTGCATCAGAAGGGCATCCTCATCACCCGCGGCGGCGGCTTCAACTGGCCGGAGCCCGATCACTTCCGCATCGTCTACCTTCCGCCCATGGACGTGCTGCGCGAGGCCATGGAGGACCTGGCGGAATTCTTCGAGACGTATCGCCAGCGCTAGGGGGCGTGCATGAAAATCACCGTCGTCGCCGTCGGCAAGCTCAAGGAGCGCTTTTGGGCCGATGCCTGCGCGGAATACGCCAAACGTCTCTCGGCGTACGCGACCGTGAAGATGGTCGAAATCGCCGACCGGGACCCCGCGAAGTCGGGCGGGGAGGAGGCGGGCCGCGCCCTTGAGGGCAAGGGCATCCTCGCTGCCATCCCCGAACGCTCGCATGTGGTGCTGCTCGACATCGGCGGCAAGGAGCGTTCAAGCGAGGAAATCGCCTCACATCTGGACGACCTGATGCTGCGCGGCGAGAGCTCGATCACGTTTGTCATCGGGGGTTCGTGCGGTGTTTCGCCCGAGGTGCGCGCTCGCGCCGACGAGCGGCTTTCGTTCGGGCGCATCACGCTCCCGCACAACCTGGCTCGCGTGGTCCTGCTCGAGCAGGTGTACCGCGCGTTCAAGATCATGCGCGGCGAGCCGTATCACAAGTAGGGCTTGCCGCCTGTTTCCGCCGCGAGGGTCCGTATGACGGCTCCGTGAGCAAACGGGGTGCATAGAAGCCCCGCGGGCGGGTATCACGCTGTAGTATCATGTGCACCACCCGTGCGATTGACGCGGGCCCGCCCATCGGCCGGCTCGCTGTAGATGAAAGGAGTCTCCGTGGCAGTAGACGAGACCCTCCTCAAAGAGGTGCTTGAGCAGATCCGCCCCAACCTCCAGGCCGACGGCGGCGATATGGAGTACATGGGCGTGACCGAGGACGGCGTGGTCAAGTTGGAGCTGCAGGGCGCCTGTGCTGGTTGCCCCATGAGCTCGCTGACACTTTCCATGGGTGTCGAGCGCATCCTCAAGGAGCATGTGCCCGGCGTGACGCGCGTCGAGCAGGTTGGCGGCGGCGCCGATGCCGCAAACGACCTGTACGACGAGTACATGCCGTTCTAATCATCCGTGATGGAGCCGGGCCGGATCGTGGACACCACGGCCGGCCCGGCTCTTTGTGTAAAGGCGTGCCTCGTCGGGGCGCCGCAAGGGGGCATTATGCTCAACGAGCTGTATCACAGCCTCGATCCCGTCGCGTTCTCGGCGGGTCCCATCACGATTTATTGGTACGGATTGGCCTATATGGTCGGTGCGCTGCTAGCGGGGTTCGTGATGTACCGGACTCAGAAACGCTGGAACATCGGATTCACCCCCGATGACGTCATGACCGTCGTCATCGCCGTCGTATTCGGTCTGCTGATTGGCGGGCGCCTGGGATACGTGCTGTTCTATAGCAACGGCTACTACTTCACGCACCCGCTTGAGATCTTCTTCGGCACGAACGGCGGTGGAATCAGCGGCATGAGTTTCCACGGCGGTCTTGCAGGAGGCTTGCTGGGAGGGCTTATCGCCTGCCGCTACCTGCGAATCTCTCCTCTCACGGTGGCCGATGCCTCCTTTGTGGGCGTACCGCTGGCGCTTTGCCTGGGGCGCTGCGCGAACTTCGTGAACGGTGAGCTGTGGGGCAAGCCCACGGATCTGCCGTGGGGAGTCGTCTTTGGCGGTGCGGCGGGCAACGTGCCGCGTCACCCGAGCCAGCTGTACGAGGCGCTGCTCGAGGGTGTTGTGCTGTTCGCGATCCTGTATGTGCTGAGCCGTCGTGCAAAGCCGCTGCCCCAGGGTTCGTACCTCGGCATTTTCGTGCTCGGCTACGGTATCGTGCGATTTCTCATCGAGTTCGTTCGCCTGCCCGACGCGCAACTCGGCTACCTCGCCGGCGGTTGGCTCACCATGGGGCAGCTGTTGAGCCTACCGCTGATCGCTGTGGGCGCGGCGCTGCTTGTGTACGCGTGGAAGACCAGACGACCGCAGCATCGCGATTGGCTGTAGGACAATCGGTCGCTCGTTTGCCTTTCGGGCAATCGCCCCCTCCTCGATTGAGACCGTGTGTGAAGCTGACTCAAAGACCTTTCGCATGGTCGGCAATCGGTATATCATGCTGAACGTGTGTTTATATGGGCTCGCGCCAACACCGCGGGCGGGAAAATAGAAGGAGCATCATATGTCCGGACACTCTAAATGGGCAACTACCAAGCACCGCAAGGGTGCGCAGGACGCTAAGCGTTCCGCCCTGTTCTCCAAGCTGAGCCGTAACATCACCGTCGCGGCTCGTCTTGGCAACGACCCCAACCCGGACAACAACGCCTCCCTCGCCGCTGCCGTGGCCAAGGCCAAGGCTCAGTCCATGCCCAAGGACAAGATCAAGGCCGCCATCGACAAGGCCTTCGGCTCCGGCGCCGACGCCGCCGTGTACGAGAACATCGTGTACGAGGGCTACGGCCCGGCCGGTGTTGCCGTGTACGTCGAGTGCCTGACCGACAACCGCAACCGCACCGCCGCCGATGTCCGCTCCGCCTTCTCCCACGCTGGCGGCAACCTGGGCACCACCGGCTCCGTTGCCTTCCAGTTCGAGCGCAAGGGCCAGGTCGTGGTCTCCAAGCAGATCGTCGACCCGAACGACAAGAAGGAGAACCTCATGGCCAACGGCGCTGCCGGCGATGAGGAAGAGTTCATGATGGTCATCGCCGAGGCCGGTGGCGACGACTACGAGGATGCCGGTGACGAGTGGGTCGTGTGGACCGCCGCGGGCGACCTCATGGCCGTGTCCAAGGGCATCGAGGCTCAGGGCATCGAGGTCAAGGGTGCCGAGCTCACCATGGTCCCGACCACCCCGACGGCTGTCTCCGGCGCCGACGCCAAGAAGGTCCAGCGCCTCATCGACCGCCTCGAGGACCTGGACGACGTCCAGGACGTGTACTCCACCATGGACATGACCGACGAGGTCATCGCCGCCCTCGAAGAGGAGTAACATCCACGCGGTTTTCGCCGCTTGGTTAAGAAGTGCTTGGGAAGCCGGGTCCGCATCGTCGTGGGCCCGGCTCGCTTTATAATGGGAAAGCGTTATCGCGCGCGGAGGGTCTGTGCGCGTTGCATCGGAGAGAGGAGGGCCCATGAGGCGCATACGCAAGATCGGCGTGGTGCTGTACCTGATCTCCGCCGTGGTTGTGGTTGGCCTGTTCGCGGGCTCTCAATTCGGCTCCCATACGGATCGCTTCAATGCCCTGCTGGCTGTGCCGTGGGTACACGTTCTCGCGTTTGCGTGCGTGTGCGTGGTGCTCATCCAGATGGCGGTGCTTTTGATCGCGGCCATTGCGGACAAACCAGAGCCTGAATTTTTGCGACTTGCCGGCGATGTCCAGATCGAAGTCGCCCTGCCCGCGCTCGTTTCCATTTCTCGCACCGCTGCCGAGTGCGATGACGTGCTCATCGAGGAGGTCGGGGCGCACGTGCGGGGCCGTGACCGCTCGGAGGTCCATATCGAGATCGAGGCGATCGCTCTTGTTGATGGGGACCTTGCGGCCCTTGGACAGGATATGCAGGGCCGCGTGCAGCGGGCGTGCGAGCAGATGCTCGGTGTGCCCGGTGTTTCCGTGCGCGTTCGGTTCTTGCCGAGCAAGACCGTGATCGTTACCAGGGAGGTTTGCTAAGTGAGTGATACTGCAAAGGGCGCGCAGAGAGCGCCCAAAGCCGTCATCGAGCATGTCGTCGAGCCCGTCGAGAGCGAGACGCATACGTCTTCCGCCGAGGCTGGCTCGCAGGCGAGCGCGACCGGTGCGGATGGGGCCACTCGCCCCGAGACGTTCCACGAGGCGACCTTCGGCTTTTTCCGCGAGCTGGGGCGCAGGATGTGGGAGCACGCCGATGCGCATCCGCATGCCACGCTGTACGGCATCATGGGGTTCGTGCTGGCGGTGCTCATCTTGGTCATCGGGCTGTGGGACACCATTGTCATCGCCGTGTTCGTGGGCGTCGGTGTGGTCATCGGTCAAATGCGTGACGGCGATAACGCGGCGGTGAACTTCATCCGTCGCCTGTTCGACAAATAACATGACGCCGCCCGCGCCCGTGCATGAACCGCGCGTCCGTGGGCATATTCGATAGCATGAGGAAACCAGACGGCAGAGCCCGACAGGGGAGGACACCATGGCAGACGAGAAGAAGCAGGGACTGTTCGGCATCGAGGTCGCGTTTTCGAAGGCTGACGACGAGGCCGAGCGTGAGTTGCAGACTATGGAGCAGGAGATGAACGAGGCTGGCGAGCCCGCGTTCGAGGGCGAGCCGGAGTTCGAGGAGGATCTCGAGGACGATTCAGAGGACTCTCTCACCTATTCCAACGGCGTTATCGAGAAAATCGTCGCCATGGCCACGCGTGAGGTCCCGCATGTGCTCGGCATGAAGGGCAACCTTATGCATCTCGTGCAGGAGACCTTCGGCGCCGAGAACCTCACCAAGGGCGTTACCGTTGAGGTCACCGACGATAACCGTGTGATTGTGAACATCTCCGTGATCATCGAGTACGGTTGCTATGCGCCGGCGATCTTCGAGGACGTGAAGGAGCGCGTGACCGAGCGTCTGACCGCTATGACCGGCCTGGAGGTTGCAGGCATCAACCTGCGCATCGAGGACGTGGTGACGCGCGAGGAGTACGAGGCAAGCAAGAAGCGCCACGCCGAGGACGACGAGTAAGACATTGCCAAAGTTGTCCAATTGGGGACAGGTACAATTTGCAACATGTCGCCAAAGGGCATGCGGCCGTCTGTTTGCAGACGGCCGTTTTTGTTTCATGGCGGTTTCCATGGTTGCCCGATATGGGGTACCCTGTTAAGCTCATCCCCATGATTACGTTTGACGGACATATCGCGAGCATGATGATGGTCATGGAGATGCCCTCGCCCGGGCACTTTGTCATGCCGCGCGTTTTCCGCGTGCTGACCGAGACCGGGCGCCTCCATTAGGTTGTCTCCGGCGGGAGATGGCCGTTTATCCCAAAACCATCTTTAAGCGGAGTTTTCCTCGTGATCAGCATCAAGCATGTGTACAAATCTTTTGCTACGCCCAAGGCGTCCGGTAAGACGCGCCGCAAAGTTGGCGCAGATGTTTCCTACGCCGCGTCGGTGAGTGGTGATCCGGCGCTCGGCGCTGCGGCTGTCGTCCAGGCGGCAGACGAAGCCGCCGAAACCCTGGCCCCCGTCGAGTCCGACGGCCTGGTCCACGCCCTCTCGGATATCAACATCGATATCGCCGACGGCGACGTCTTCGGCATCATCGGTATGAGCGGTGCGGGTAAATCCACGCTCGTGCGCACCATCAACCTGCTCGAGCGCCCCACGTCGGGTGCTATCGAGGTTGATGGCCGTGACGTCACCGCCCTATCCGGCGAGGAGCTGCGCGCGTATCGTCGTCGCGTGGCCATGATTTTCCAGAACTTCGGCTTGCTCGCGCAAAAGACCGTGTTGGACAACGTGTGCTTCCCGTTCCTCGCCGCTTCCGGCAAGGTGACTGCCGAGAACCGCGCCCGCGCGCTCGAGCTGCTCGATCTCGTCGGCCTGGCCGAGAAGGCCCAGAGCTATCCCAGCCAGCTGTCCGGCGGTCAGAAGCAGCGCGTGGCCATTGCCCGTGCATTGGCCTGCGAGCCCGAGGTGATTCTCTGCGACGAAGCGACCTCCGCGCTCGACCCCAAGAGCACCAACACCATCCTCAAGCTGCTGCGCGACATCAACCGCGAGACCGGCGTGACGTTGGTAGTCATCACCCATTCCATGGATGTGGTCGAGAAGATCTGCAACAACGTCGCGGTGCTCGAGCACGGTCGCGTGGTGGAGCAGGGGAGCGTGGCGAAGGTGTTCGCCGATCCCCAGGCCGAGGCTACGCGCGTGCTGCTCGGAAAGGTGGATTGGGATGCTTAACGATTTCCTCGCGGAGTTTGCTCCGCTGCTCATTCAGGGCACCATCGACACGCTCGTCATGGTGTTCGCGTCCACTGCGGTCGCCTATGTGATCGGCACGGTCCTCGGTGTCGTGCTGCACCTCACCGCGCCGAACGGCCTGCGTCCCGTGCCCGTGCTGAACGCGGTGCTGGGCTGGGTGGTCAACATCGGCCGTTCCCTGCCGTTCATCATTCTGCTGATCGCCCTTATGCCCGCCACTCAGGCGCTCGTAGGCACCTCCACGGGCGTGGTGGGCGTCATCCCGCCGCTTGTGGTTGCGACCGCCCCGTTCGTGGCTCGTATGGTCGAGCAATCGCTCGCCGAGGTGAGCCGCGACGCCGTGGAGGCCGCTGAGGCGTGCGGCGCGTCCGTGCCCCGTATCGTGTTCTCGGCACTTTTGCCCGAGGCGCTGCCGAGCATCGTGCGCGGCATCGCCGTGACGCTCATTGCCGTGCTGGGTTACACCGCCATCGCCGGCGCCGTGGGTGCGGGCGGTCTGGGCGACATCGCCATCCGCTATGGCTATTACCGTTACGAGGACGGTGCCATGATCGCCACGGTCGCGCTGCTCATCGTGCTCGTCCAGCTCATCCAGTCTGTGTGCAATCTCATCGCCCGCAAGGTCGATCACCGCTGACGGGCTTTTCCGGGCATCGCATTTCGGCGTTCGATCGTCGCTTGCGTCAACCTGCGGAATCCGGGAAATCCCGTCTGGCCCCAGACCATTCATCTCTCAACAATTTTTTTCGAAAGGATCCCATCATGAAGAACTTCAACGCTTCCGTTTCCCGTCGTTCCCTGCTCACCTCTTTTGCTGCCGGTCTGGGCATTGTTGCCCTGGGCGGGCTCACCGCTTGCGGCGGCTCTTCTGCTCCCGCCGGCTCCGCCGCGGCCGATTCCGCCGTGCTGACCGTCGCCGCCAGCC
>ERZ832522.2539-NODE-2539-length-22071-cov-25.757540_pt1 | contig 22071 bp, 23 predicted proteins | sample MGYA00519951_ERZ832522 | MGnify/ENA primary metagenome ERZ832522 (study PRJEB31850, sample SAMEA3708728) | human gut metagenome | biome: human gut; feature: human-associated habitat; material: faeces | place: China | collected 2014 ... | reverse complement strand
TGACTGCGGCTCATTTGTGGTGAATGGAACAGCAGTTGTAGGAAAGGAGCCAAAAAAAGCCTTATAACCGCTGGAAATCAACACGCAAAGGAGCTAATTTTTATGAAATCACTGTTTGAGCAAATGGGCGGCACATACCGGCAAGAGGGCGATTACCTTATCCCAAACCTCTATTTGCCAGATGAGCCGGACTACCAGATCGGCAAGTATGGGCGTATGCGCCGCAGCTATCTGAAAGAACATCGTCCGGTTCTCTATGCAAGCCTGCTCACAAGCGGAACGCTGCATCGGCACCTTGCCGAGATCGACCAAGCCTGCAACGAGCGTATGGCAATCATCGTTTCCGATATGGCAAGGCAGGAAGATGTGACCGAAGCGCTCAAAGCCGCCGACCAAATGGAATGGGTGCGCCGCATGAACAGCATCCGCAGCCGTGCTGAGGAAATTGTTCTGACTGAACTTGTATATAACTGATGAACGCCCGTTATTGGCTGCATGGCCGATAACGGGCGTTCTCTTATTCTTTGGGCAATACGAACCTATATTTGCCCTTGCCTTGACCGGCAACAGGTTCTATTAGTCCTGCGCTTTTGAGCTTATCTATCAATGCACCTGCCGGTGAGGAGGTTACACCCGCGAGCTTCATAATATCCGCTCGTGCAAATGCAGCGTCAAAACCAAATTTATGATACAGCTTTAGCATTGTTTCCTTGGTGCTTGCTTTCGCTTTCAGCCCTAAAAGGAGTGTTTCAAACAGCTGGTTTTTCTCAGAAACAACTGCTTTCTGCTCATCAAACAACTGGTTTTCATCCGAAATACTCGTTTTATCAATGGATTGCCCATAATTCAGGTTGTACAGCGTCACTTGGAATGAGGTAACATCCGAATAGAATTTAGGCTCCAGCTCATCGCGGTAATTGTGAGCGGCGCGGTAGGTTTCCGTGATTTTCTTAAAGCCGCTGCCTTGCCGTTCCATATAGCCCAGCCGTCCGAAAATATCTGCAAGGACGGGGTTGCGGCGCGTGGAGGAAATGCTGGACAGATCACGCTCCTGTATCCGTGTGCCGTCTGCCATACCACCGGGAGAATAAATGGTAAGGCGGTCATCGTAAATATCAATGTGTACCTCGCTGCCTAATATCAGATAGTCGCGGTGGATCAGTGCATTGACAAGCGCCTCAAAAACGCTTCGTTCGCAGTAGTCGGGCATCTCAACACGGGAATCGGCGGTTTTCTTCCAGCGCGTTTTCATATTCCGCTTGACAAAACTGACACCCTCATTGAGCAGAATGATCAGGCTACCGGAGAATTCTGCACTGTCAAGTGCATCTACCATACCGCCGCTTTTATCAAGGCCGTTCCAGCGTGTGCAGAACAGGCGGGAATGCCGGATGGGAGAATCATCTGCGAGCAAAGCGCCTGCATTGGTCAGCTTGCCGTGTTCGTCCCGCATATCGAAAGAGTCGAACAGCTTTTCTTCCATGCTGTTGCCCGTCCAAGCCTTATACCGTTCGCGCAGCTTGGAAAAAGCGTAATCCTTGAAATCATACTCAGAAACCAGTTCGTCATAGGTACGGTGCATTCCCTTGAGAATCAGCTGGTTCAGCACATAGGACGGGGCGATCACGCTTTCATTGCCCATTCGGATATAGGCTTCCATAATGCCGTCTGCTTTGTAGTAATACGGTGTGGAGCGCCCTGCGGACACAGACAGCACAAGAATATCCTTGCCGCTTTCCCGTTCAGGAGCAAGGACAAAACTCGGATAGGGCGTAATCCGCTCTTTGATCAGACGGCTGATCGTCTCTGCAGCAGTCTGTGCGTCAGATAAGCCGACAACATTTCTGTCATTATCAATCCCGAAAAACAGCGTGCCGCCGATGCCGTTTGCAAAGGCGCTGACGCTTTTCAGCCAGCTTTTCGGCTTCTTTACCTCCAGCGCGACCTTGAAATCACATTCGGTCGCTTCTGCGATCCAGCGGTCAATCATCATTCTCACCGTCCTGTCCCTTATTTTTTCCTCTGCTCTTATAGACATTATACTGATTCTTGCACCGGGCGCTGCAAAATGCGGAATTGGCCCGACTGCCGAGGAACACCTTCTGGCAGTGCTTGCACAGCCGCAGGGGTTTTGTATCGTCCACCATCATAAAGCTGAACATCATCTGAATGCCCAGCAGCAACGAATGGAAGTCCCAATAGATGGTCGGTTTCTCCAGCAGTTCGATATGATAGGTAGGCGCAATGCCGCCGAAGGCAGCCATGGCCTTGCGGTAAAGATTTCTTGTGTCCTCATCAATGCTGTCGTAGTCATTGTAGTACAAAATAGAGGTAGTCAGCGTGAACGCCCAATCCTTGAACTGCTGTGCTACCCAGTCATAAGGTTCGGCATACTCCCGCTGGAAGCTCATGTTCTTCGCCATTGGTTCCTCCATGAAGGTCATCGTCAGGGCGATCATCATATTATCCCCGGAAACATTCCAACTGGATTCCACGCCCTTTTTCACCACATCCAATTTGTCAAAGGGATAGAACAGAGCAAGATAATTCTCTGTCGCCATGCTTTCTTCCTTGATGAAGTGATTCTTCGGCAGATAGACTGCCTCATAGTCCATAAATGACGGCGTGGTGGGCAGTGCCGTCATCAGCCCCAACAGACCGTAGTGGGTCACAAAAGTCAAAACTGCCTTTTCCACCTCGTCCTCCGGACTGCGGTTCATCATCAGCATCCCCACATTCAGTGCCTCCAGCACCATCTCGGAGGACTCCTTCAGCGGGTTATAGATGTCGGGCTTTGACGCCTTTTCCGGCGTGATATAGCGTTTTCCGTCCTTGCCGGTCTTGATCTCATAGCGGTCATACCGCACCCAATGGGAACGGGACTGTGCAAACAGATTGTTCATGACGCTGTTCCTCTCAAATCGTAATCTATCTATATATTAACCATATTACCATTGTATCAACCGTCCTTGGTATCGTCAAGGACGACTTTCTTTTTTCTCGGCTTTGTTTTGTTCTCCCGGCGGATCACGGCATCTTTGCCCATGGTTTGCAGCAGCGCTTCATATTCCTCTACGAACTCGCGCTCCCGCAGGGTAAGGCCATGATCGTTTTCCAGCTTTTCGCTCAGATGCTCATACATCCGCTTTTGCAGCTTTTTCTGAATGGTCATCCGCAGCTTTCGGATATTCCGGTCGGACTGCCCGCGGAGGGTAGCAAGCCGTGCGGTGCTGTATTGCTTGACAAACAGGTAGTACAGCACCTCCTTCTGCTCATCACTGAGGGTGAAAAAGAGCTTGGAGAGAAAACTGTTTGCTGTCAGCTCATGCAGCTCGTAGGGACAGGAGATGATGATGTCAAGAAAATTTCCCTGACAGAGCTGACGGAACCTCGGCAGATTCATCCAGAGGGGAGCAATCTTCGGATCAGGCACAGCCTGAAACTCCAACGGAACATCCCCGCGCAGGTTTTCGTGGTCACGCTCTCGGCGTTCCCGATTTCTGTCCAGCTTGTTCCACTCGTCTACCACAGTCAGAAAATCGGATTCCGTCCGGGCTGCTTCCTCCAGCCGCCGCAGAGCCTCTGCACGAATTTCCCGCTTGAGCCGTTTTTCGCTGGTGGGTGCGGCTTCCTCTTCCTCGTCCTCCAGCTCGGCATGATAGTCTCTGGGATGCTCGTCCTGCTCCAGCTCGCTTTCCAGCTCCAGCGTGCGTTCCTCTGCAAGCGCTTCCTCCAGTGTCTCGTCCTCCGGCGCACCGTCAGAGGAATCCTCCCAATCGGCAAAGCCGTCCGCATCCATTTCAAGGCCGGTTTTCTCTATTTGCTCCTCGGCATCTTTTTCCTCCTCGGAAAAATCATCATCCCACAGCAGTTCATCCTCCCATGGCTCCACGACAGCTTCACCTCCCCGAAAAAATATTTTTCTTTTTTTCAAAAACAGTTCCGGTTTACACCCCGTATTTCTCCTATTAGTAGAGAAAGTAATCTTAGCACAAGTTACACAGGTTACTTTCCGAGCCATCAGCGAAGAAAAGGAGGATATGGAGCATGGAAAAGCAACCGAAAGACACGGTTGGCTTACAGCCAACGGAACCAAACACATTATATCAAAAACCAACCAATCACGCAAGGAGGATGCCTATGGAGCAGAACAAACGAGAACAGTTTATCATCCGCCGGATCGGCGGCACCACCTACAAGGTCAGAGTCGTGTTCAACGAAAGTGGCGGCGAGACCATGGAGGATAAAATTTTGCGGATTGTACGCAATGATATGGTTACAAACGACGGAACCTATGGTATAATGGAGACACCACAAATGAGCCGACAGTCTGAAAGGAGCGCATCATGAGCGTGAAACAGACTGAAAGCAAAATTACCGCTCTCTATGAGCGGCTGTCCCGCGACGATGACAACGCCGGGGATAGCAATTCCATCGTGAATCAGAAAAAATACCTCGAAAGCTATGCCCAGCAGAAAGGCTACACCAACTGCCGACACTATACGGACGACGGCTGGAGCGGCGGTAATTTCGAGCGCCCGGCATGGAAGCAGCTCATCGCAGATATTGAGGCAGGCAAAGTCGCCCATGTGATCGTCAAGGATATGAGCCGGGCGGGGCGTGACTATCTGCAAACCGGATTTTACACGGAGGTATTCTTCCGACAGCACGGCGTCCACTTTGTGGCCATCGCCAACAGCGTGGACAGCGATGACCAGAACAGCAACGAGTTTGCCCCCTTCCTCAACATCATGAACGAGTGGTATCTGCGCGACCTGAGCCGCAAGCAGAAAACCGCCATCCGCGTCAAGGGAGAATCCGGCAAGCCCACCACCAACTGTGCCATTTACGGTTACAAGAAAGACCCGGAGAACAAATACCATTGGCTGATCGACGAGGAAGCTGCCGCCGTGGTGCGCCGCATTTTCCGATTGACCATCGAGGGCAAAGGACCCTACGATATTGCCCGTATTCTCTTTGAGGATAAGGTGGAGACGCCCGCCGTGTACTTCGGCAAACAGAACAAGGGTGTCTGGAAAAGCAAGGAGGAGTTCCCCAACCCGTATAACTGGAGCGGCTACATCGTTGGGCAGATTCTCTCCAAGCCGGAGTATATGGGGCATACTGTGAATTTCCGTTCCCACAAGCAGTCCTATAAGGACAAGAATGCGGTGATGAATCCCCCGGAGGATTGGCTGATTTTCGAGAACACCCATGAAGCCATCGTGGATGCAGAAACATGGGAGCTGGCACAGAAGCTGCGGAAAACGCCACGGCGGCATGACACGCTGGGTGAGGCGAATCCCCTGACAGGGCTTGTGTTCTGTGCTGACTGTGGAGCAAAGATGTATAACCATCGGTCACGAGGGACAGAAAGCAAACCTTATCCCTACGATGCGTTTGAATGCTCCACATACAAGTTGGCAGGTCAAAAGCGCTCCGCCGCTTGCTGTGGACATCATATCAGCACCAAAGCGCTGCGGGAGCTGATTCTGGAAACCATCCGGGCTGCCAGCACCTTTGCCATCTCCGACAGGGACGCTTTTCTGGAGAAGGTGCGCTCCGCCTCCCAGCTGCGGCAGGCAGAAGCGGTCAAGGAAACCAAGCGGAGGCTGAACAAGGAGAAAAAGCGGATTTCTGAGCTGGATACCATCATCAAGAAGCTCTATGAATCCTTTGCCGTCGGGCGCATTACCGGCGAGCGGTTCGACAGCCTGCTGGCGGAATATGAGGCGGAGCAGAAAGCGCTGACAGCATCCGTCTCTGAAATGGAAACGCAGATGTCTGCCTTTGCGGAGGACACCGACCGGGCCAAGCAGTTTCTGGAGCTGGCAAAGAAGTACACGGATTTTTCCGAGCTGACCACGCCCATGATCAACGAGTTCGTGGAGAAAATCATCGTCCACGCCCCGGAAAAAATTGACGGCGACCGGGTGCAGGAAGTGGATATCCACCTTCGCTTTATCGGGCAGTTTGAGCTTCCCGCACCGGAGCTGACCGAGGAAGAAATCAAGCGGCAGGAGCAGCTCAAACGGCACCGCATCAAGAGCCGGGAGCGGTATCAGAAAATCAAGGCCGGTGAACACGCTGTCGGACAGCCCTTCATGCTGACCTGCAAGTGCTGCGGGCAGGAATTTGCCTCCAAGCGGACAAACACCCTGTTCTGCGGCCCTAACTGCCGCGCAAAATTCTACCGGCAGGAGGCGGCGGAGAGCCGCAGCCGGGCGTGTACCTGCGAAAACTGCGGCAAGGAGTTTATCACAGCAAGGTCAGATGTGAAATATTGCAGTGACGATTGTCGGTATGCAGCACAGATCAAGCGGCAGGGCGCACGGAAGAAAGCTCTACGAGAAGCTAAGAACGAAAAAGAAACGAAATCAGCATAAGATAAGACGCAACCGGCGGCTTGCCCCTCAATGGGCAGGCCGCCGTTTTTTGCGCAGAAATGGAGGAACAATGAATCTTTTTGAAATTGTCAAATACGGCGTAAGCTGCCGGGAGGCAGCGGAGCTGTACGGCGTGGAAGTCAACCGCTACGGCATGGCCCTCTGCCCGTTTCACAACGACCGACATCCCAGTTTGTATGTGGCAGACGACCACTATTATTGCTTTGCCTGTGGGGAACACGGCGATGTGATCGACTTTGCTGCAAGGCTGTTCGGCTTGCCGCTCTATGAGGCGGCGCAGCGTCTGGCAGCAGACTTTCACCTTACCCCGGACAAACCGCCCAGCGCAGCGGCGCTCCACGCAAAGCGCATCCGAACAGAAGCACAGCAGCTCACGGAAAACGAGCGGCTGTGCTTTTCTGTTCTGTCCGATTATGCCCGTGTCCTGCGGGACTGGAAGGTGCAGTATGCGCCGCAGTCACCTGACAAGCCTGTTCACGCACGGTTTGTAGGAGCCTGCCACGAACTCGACCGGACAGAGTATTACTTAGATATTCTGTGCGCCGGGGATTCTCACGAACGTGCCGAAGTAATTCAGCAGCAGATGGCGGACGAAAAGCTGGACAGGCTGCGACGGAGGTTAGAGAAAATTCACAAGGAGGAATTGGAAGATGGATATGACACCGCAGACGTGGCCTGAGTGGTACGATGGCAGGCACATCAACGAGGTGCTGTTCTGTCAACAGTTTTTGGACAAGCACCCCATGAAATGTGTGCGTGGGCGGCTGTTCACCGTGGACGGGCTGATTGAGGATGAAGGGCAGATTGGGAATCTCATTCTGGAGGAAATCTCCGGCGTGCTGACCGCCAATCTTTCCAAGACGGTTGCGAATCTGCTTGCCAGCATCAAGCTGCAAGCCTATTCGCCGCCGCTGCCCATTGAAACCGACCGCATCCATGTTGCCAACGGAACGTACTTCATGGACGGTAGCTTTTCCACAGACAGGAGCTACTGCAACAATCGTCTCACCGTCACTTATAATCCAGACGCACCCACTCCGAAAAAGTGGCTGCAATTCCTATCGGAGCTGCTGCAACCGGAGGACATTCCAACCTTGCAGGAATTTCTCGGCTACTGCCTGCTGCCGACTACCAAGGGGCAGAAAATGCTCATGTTGATCGGCAAGGGCGGCGAGGGCAAAAGCCGCATTGGTCTTGTCATGCGCTCGCTGCTGGGGGACAGCATGAATACCACCAGCATCCAAAAGGTGGAGAGCAACCGGTTCAGCCGTGCAGACTTGGAAAACAAGCTCCTGATGGTGGACGACGATATGGATATGAGCGCCCTGCCAAAGACCAACTACATCAAATCCATCGTGACCTCCGAGTGCAAGATGGACATGGAGCGCAAGGGCGTCCAGAGCTATCAGAGCCAGCTTTATGTCCGCTTTCTCTGCTTCGGCAACGGTGCGCTCACCGCCCTGCACGACAAGTCCGACGGTTTCTTTCGCCGCCAGATCGTGCTGACCACCAAAGACCGGCCCGCAGGCAGAGCGGACGATCCGTTTCTGGTGGATAAGCTGCTGCGGGAAAAGGAGGGCATCTTCCTCTGGTGTCTCGAAGGGCTGCGCCGCTTGCAAAGTAGTAACTTCCGCTTCACGGAAAGCTCGCAGACAAAGGCAAACCGCGAGGACGCGCGCCGCGAGGCCGACAATGTGCTGCTGTTCCTGCGCTCGGAGGGGTACATCCGGCTGAGGGCCGACAGCACCATTACATCGGCTAATCTGTACGCCATCTATTGCCTCTGGTGCAATGACAACGCCTACAAGCCGCGCTCCGCGCGGACGGTGAGCATAACGCTCAAAAAGCACGCCGACGAGTTCGGCCTGGAGCACGACAATCACATTCAGAACGCCCTCGGCAAGCGGGTCAACGGCTTCTGGGGCATCGAGGCGTTGTTCGCGCCGCCGGTTGTATGAGATCAGACACGAAATTCTCCATCCCATCCATCCCAAGCATCCCAAAACCACCGGATGGATGGGATGGATGGGATAGATGTTTTCAGGTTCAGCCGCGAAGCAAGTCGCAAGCGCCGCTCCGGCAGAGCTGAAACGGAAGGGGTATCTGCAAGACAGGTGAAAACCGGAAAGAAATCCGCGCGGCGGCGAAAGGCTTTTGCGAAACCGCGCTGCTCGGAATCAAGAATCGGCATTACGAAAAAGTGTGCATCTGCACGGTTTTGCGAAATGTACCACGGTTTCGGAAAGTCGATACCTCTCACTTATGAAGAGGACATCGACTGCCGCGTTTCCAGCAGATTTCGGGAAAACAGAATATTACACCAGACAGCGGAGCGGGTTTTCGGAAAGAGAAACCCGCTTCGCTGCTTTCATAACGAAAAATTGGAGGTTTTTATGAACGTCAGAAATGAGATCAAGGCGCAGATCGTCCGCGCCGGTTTTACCATGCAGGAGGTTGTAGATCTTCTTCATGACGAATATGGCTGGTCCGACAGCGTTTCTAACCTGTCTGCCAAACTGCAAAGGGAGAGCATCCGCTACAAAGAAGTCATGGAACTGGCTGATGTGCTGGGTTATGACCTCGTATGGCAGAAACGGAGGGAGAGATAAATGAGCAAGCCGCAGTTTGCCATTCTCCGCTTTGCCAAGTACAAAGGACCGGAGATTTCCAATATTGAGACGCACAATGAGCGCACAAAAGAGAATTACGCCAGCAATCCAGACATTGACAAGAGCCGCAGTCACTTGAATTTTCACCTGATTACGCCGGAACAAAAATACCGGGCAGAGGCAGAGCGACAGATCAAGGACGCTGGCTGCCGCACACGCTCGGACAGCGTGCGCGTGGTGGAGGCGCTGGTGACGGCCAGCCCGGAGTTCTTCAAGGGCAAGAAGAAAGACGAAATCAAAGCCTATTTTCAGGAGGCGTTGGACTTTATCAAGCAAAACCAGAAGCCAGAAACAATCATATCCGCCGTGGTGCATATGGACGAGAAAACGCCCCATATGCACCTTTCTTTTGTCCCACTGACAGAGGATGGGCGGCTCAGCGCCAAGGAAATCGTCGGCAACAAGAAGAAGCTGACGCAGTGGCAGGATCGTTTCTGGGAGCATATGGTCAGAAAATACCCCGATTTGGAGCGCGGCGAGAGTGCCAGCAAGACCGGACGCAGCCATATTCCACCGAGAGTATTCAAGGAAGTGGTTCATCTGAGCAGGATGAAGGAACAGATTATGACGCTCATGGCAGACAGCAATCTTCTTAACAAGAAATCGAAGATGGAAGAATTGGGAGCATTGCTGGATAAATATGTTCCAGCGTCGGAAGCCATGCGCACAAAGCTGAAAAAGTACGATAAAGCTTACAGAGAGCTTTCCGATGAAAACACTGCGTTGGAAGCAGAACTGAAAACAACTCAAAACGCTGGCAGAGAGAAAATCGCCAACAAGCTGAAATACGGCAAAATGGAGCAGGAACTATCTGAACTTCATGCACTGATGGACAATATTCCGCCGGAAATCATAGCTGCTTATAGGAGGCACACGGTAGGTTTGCAGAATGAACGTTGAGGGATGCCTATGAATAATGAATTGATGAGAGAAGAAAACTTCATTCGTTGTTCTACGATGGTTGCTGAACTACTGATGAAGTACAAAAGTAAGGAAATGGAACTGGGCGGGGAGTCAAAAGAGGACTCCCCGCCCTCTTTTTTTGCTTTTCTGGACTTGAAAATTATCTTGTCATCTTATATAATAGAGGAAAAGAAGATGATTACTACTGACAAAAACGCAGAAGATGATTTTAGCATATTGTCGGCAGTCATGGAAGGAGATGCCATATGGAAAACGGCTACATATATACTCGCGTTTCGACGCTTATTCAAGTCGATGGTTTTTCTCTGGATGCTCAGGAGGAAGAAATAAGAGCGTTTGCAAAAATGCACGGAATCAATATTGTCGGTAAGTATTCGGACGAGGGCAAATCGGGAAAGAATGCCGAACACCGCCCCGCCTTCAATCAGATGATGGAGGATATCCGAAGCAAGAAGGACAGTATTAAGTACATTCTTGTGTTCAAATTGTCAAGATTTGCAAGAAACACAAGCGATACGGCAAAATACCTTCAGGAATTGGCAAGCTACGGCATTGGGCTGTTGGGTGTGAAAGATGGCATTGATACGTCAACGGCAACAGGCAAAATGATTGCCAACATCATGGGTGCAGTCGCAGAAGTGGAGTTGGAGAATATTCACGAACAAACACTTGCCGGGAGGCAGCAAAAGGCAAGAAGCGGGCTTTGGAATGGTGCACAGGCTCCCTTTGGGTACGCTCTTGAGAATAAATTCTTAGTGGTATGTCCGGAAGAAGCGGAAATTGTGAAGGAGATATTCCACCTCTATGTCGAGGAAGGACAGACAATCCGGTATATCACGAAAAAGCTGAATGACGAGGGCGTGAAACGGGAACAGCGCGGAAATACCCGGTTTTCCGTTTTTACCGAAAGAACGGTGCGGTCAATCTTGAAAAATCCTGTTTATGCCGGTAAAATAGCCTATGGCCGCCGCCATACAGTCAAGGTTGAGGGTACAAATAATGAAACAAAAGTGGTAAAGCAGGAGGATGAGAGCAAAATCATTCTTGTTGAAGGCGTCCATGAGGCGATTGTTACGCCGGAAATGTTCACCAAAGCCGAAGCAAGGCTGGGTGAAAATGCCCGTCACCGGAAAACAAGGAGTGACAGTACTACGGTTTATCCATTGACGGGTCTGATTCGGTGCCCGGACTGTGGAAAGAATATATTTGGATATACAGCACCTCCAAGACCAAGGAAGAATGGGAAGGAAGGATTCTATCCCCGGTATATCTCCTATCGCTGTATATCAGGGCGAGATCGGAATGGAATATCCTGTTCCCTTGCAAACAAGTACTACAGTGGCACAAAGTTGGAGAAGGAAGTCCGTGATGTTGTTGCATCCATGGTTTCAATCCCTGAGTTTATTGAACTGGTGTCCAAGAAGGTTGATTGTGCAACGGACCTGAGTATTTTGAAAAAGAAACGAGAATCTATCAAAGCGGAATACGCAAAGTACTATAATAACCTTATGGTGAACGAAAAGAGACTTGCGGAGCTGGACACGGGCGACAAGCATTATGACAGACGGGTGGATAGCCTGAATCGTGTTATGGATGATCTGTATGAGAAGATCGATGATTCCCAAAGCAGGCTGGATGAACTTGATAATGAGATTGCCATGGCAGAGAAATCCACATTGACAAAGCAATCTATTTTTGAAATGTTGGAAGGATTCAGCAAGTATTACGACGTCATGACTCCGGAAGATAGGAAAGCTCTTTTGCAGGCTATGATATCCTACATCGAGCTTTACGGAGAAAAGCGTGCGGATGGTCATTTTGTGAAAGCAATTCACTTTACGTTCCCCGTGACTTACGATGGAGAAAGTGGTGCATTGTTTGTCAGAACTAATGAACGGCAAGTTGAGACGGTGGTCCTCTTGTCACGGGAAACAAATCCACTGACGGTTGAGGTCAGAATGGAAGTGGAAACCGGAGAGGTTAAGGAGCATCCGACCTATAAACGCATTCAGGAGTATGTGCAGGAAAAGTATGGCTTCAAAGTTCATACGGCATATATTGTCGAGGTCAAGCGCATGGTTGGACTGGATATGCACAAAGCCCCGAATGCTGTTGAACAGAAAAAGCATGAGTATCATCCCTGCCCGCCCGAAAAGGTCGAGGCAATCAAGGATGCGCTGCGGCATTTTGGCTTAATTTCAGAGTAAATCGACTGTGAGGGCAGTAAAAACGCCGTGCTAAAATCGAGTGTAGTGAAAACAGTAAAGTTCTTTCTCCCTGCACGAAAAAAACACATCGGAAAGTAAAGCACGATGGAGTGTACACGGTATACTTCTGCGCGTGAGATTTTGCGAAACAGTACATTCCTACGCCATGCAGCAAAATGCGAAAGAGCTATCTGCAAGCAGAGCATTGCTTCACCCGCTGAAAATCGCTGTAATCAGGAACAGCCCAGCATCACGTCAAACGGCGTGGTGCTGGGCTTCTTTTATGTTGCGTTTCGGGGCTTTTTTGAGGATAAAATCGCCTATGTGCCGTTCGTTTTTCTATGCCGTATTGACATACTGCGCTCTACCCATCACGGTAACTGCGCGCTCTTGGAGTAAAAATGAACACTTTTCTCTGTATAGGGAGAAAGCCAGAGAGGAAAAAGAGGGTAAGCACAGGCTTTGGGAACGGTGTGTAAACCGCTTGCGGTTTTCCGCGGTTTCCATAGCAGCAGCGAGGGAGAAAAGGGAGGGGGGGCTTTTTCGCTCAGGCGGCTTGCCGCCGCTCTTTTGCTCTCCCTTTTCTCCCTGAATATCAGGGATTATTCTGCATCATTGTTCGGCGTAACAGGGCGAAAGTCCTCCTGTACCCCTTCATTAAGGTCAAAGCACATGGTTTTTGCATCGGCAACCCAGAACCCGCGCACCCTGTAACGCTTGCCGGGAATCCAGTCCTCGCCGGTGACAGCGCGAAGCGGGTCAAGCAGATTCTTGTTGGAAATCGTAACAACACCTTTCTGTTCGCCTCTTGGCTTGGAGAACTTGAAGCCCTTCGGCTCGTTGCTCTTGCAGGAACGGATCGCAAATACTCTTGCTTTCGCATCCAGCAGACACAAAACAAAGGCGGGATAACCCAAGTCCTCAAGCACTTTCTTGGTGAAAGTCACGCCATTCTGATTCAGGAACATGTCCGGGTAGGCGTTGATGTTGGAGTCGATGGTTTCAAAGTTCAAAGCGGAAAAATCGAAGTTCATAGTAAAAATCCTTTCATTTCATAGTGTTTTGCGCCTCATCCACGATTTTCATAAACTCCTGACGTTCCATAAAAGACCAGCGGGAATCCATGATCAGATAGCCCTTGAAAAGACCATCCTTTACACGGTATGCGACGAAGTGATTGCTCAAACGGCGCAATGTAGCTCGTTTTGCTGTGCTGTGCCGCTCTGACAGCAGCTTTTGTACCTTGATCCAATCCTCTTTTTTGATAATCGCTGTGTGGTGATTTTCCTTGAAATACATATTTAAATCCGTATTTTTGACGGATTTATGGGTGCGAAAATCCTTGGTATAGGTTTTCTGCATCAAAGCATCACCGCAGTATTTCTCATTTCGGAGGATGCTGCGGACAGTACTGGCAGACCAGAGATCGTTCCCCATTGGAGACTTGATACCCTGTTCTGTCAGTGCGGCGGCGATTTCTGCCGGGGTTGCGCTCTCCAAGCAGCTTTCATAGATGTACTCAACAATTCTTGCCTCGGTCGGCTCAATGACAAGCCGCCCGAAATGATCACGATAGAAGCCAAGCGTATTCTGAACGGAGAACTTGTAGATACCCTCTGCCATCCGCCAGCGGATACCAGCCTTAATTGCCTCGCTCTTTTGCTGGGACTCCATTTCAGCCAGAGCTGCCAGCAATGAGATCAGCAGATTATTCCGCCCATCGCCGGTATAGGTGATTCCCTCTGTCTCAAACTCAACGGAAACGGGCGGGTTCAGCGCAGAAAGCGTTTGCAGATTGTCCAGAATATCCACGATATTTCTACCAAAACGGCTGATGCTTTTGGTGAGAATCAGGTCAATCTTCCCGTCAACTGCATCGGTAATCATTTCCTGAAAGCCAAGACGTTTTTCAACGGTAGTTGCGCTGATGCCCTCGTCTTGATAAATCTCAACCAGCTCCCATTGCGGATTTGCCTCAATCCTCTTGGTAAAATGGTGAATCTGCATATCGAAGCTGCCGACCTGCTGTTCCTCCTGTGTGCTGACGCGGCAGTACGCCGCAACACGGAGTTTGGACGGCTCCTCTGCAAGTTCCCGCCGTTTCTGCGGTGGAATAATAACACCATTTCCACGCTGGTTATAAGTTGAATATCCTTGTTGTTGGCGATTAAATGCCTCTTAAGAGATCCAAATGACGGCCACTGTGGGGAATAGCTGTCATATTTTAGGTCGTTGTATCGTTCAGCCAATTCTTTCTGCTGCCGCTTGGTTAATTTTTTGTAATTGGCCATTTCCTTGGTAGACAATAAGGAGCGCGTCTTTTTGTGCATGAAGCGCTTGCGTTCTTCACAATCCCTTGCCAACCATTCCCCCCGGAATTCTCCATTGATGTAGACCATGACCGCATTCTTATATGTCCCAATGCGCTCCAAGCGAAGGATAAGTTCATAGCCATCCGCATTGATCTTAACCGTGGTAAAGAACTGCTGGAGAGCTTCTTCGGCTTTCCTCCATTCATCTTTGGTCATCAATTCTTACCTCCTTTTCAGAAGCGTTATTTATGCGTAGCGAAATTGCCCATCGAAAGCTGTTCCGGCCCCTTTTCGATGATGGATACCACCCTGGAATCCCCGAACTTCTCCAGATAAAGGGCCAAGTCCTCTTTGATGCCGGTGGCCTGGCCGGTGGGCGCGTCCACCTGAACCGTGATGATCATCATGGCCGCTTCCTCATGGGGGCCTTGTCCTCCTGCCCGCACCGTGATGGGTGGTTTTGGCAGGCGTTTCGGCAACGATTCTGGCAGTCAGCGCAGCAGCGCCGTTCCCGTGCCTTGTCGCAATAGAAGATGGCGCAGCGCCGCACTGTGCTGGGTTTGCTCATGGCTTGCGCTCCTTTCGTTTCTGGAGCCGGATGTCCCGGCCCTTGAACTGTACCATGGCGTACATCCCGCCGATTCGGGACGCCACTCGGCTGGTGTAGTTCTTTTCGATTTCCTTCATGGAGAGGTTGGTGTTGATGATGGTGGGGCAGCTTGTGTTCAGCCGGGTGTTCACCAGGTCGTATATCTCGGCCTGCGTGTACCGGGTCACTAACTCCGTCCCCAGGTCATCAATCACCAGCAGGTCGCACCCGAAAATGATCTCCCGGTATTCCAGGGCAGCGGCGTCCTTTTGGAACTTACCTCGCTCCAGTTCGTCCATCAGGTGCGGTGCGGATACATACATCACCAGCCTGCCGGAATTCACCACGCCCTCAGCAATCGCCAGAGATAGGTGGGTTTTACCCAGGCCGGGAGCGCCGGTAAACAACAGGTTTGGACTCTCACTGCCGAAGCCCCGCACATACCGCTGGCAGCTTTCCAGCACCTTGCCCATGGCGGCCTGGTCGGCCCGTTCATAATAGGCCAGCTGGAAGTTCTCAAAGGAACACTCCCGCACCGGGGACACATCGCATAGCTGTTCATAGACCAGCTGGTTCAGGATGGCCTGCTTACAGCTGCAGATATTTCCATCCACAAAGCCCCGGTCATCGCACAATGGGCAGGTAAAGGCGGGCTTCAGGTCGGCCTCCGTTATTCCGGCCGCCGCCATCAGACTGTCCAGATGCTCCTGGGCCGCCTGGATTTCCTCCTCAGCCTTGGCAATTCCCTCGCCGCCCTGGATGATTGCCATGCCGCGCTTGGCAGAGAGGACACGGATTTTCTGCTTTGCCTCCGCAATATCCAGGTGGTTTTTCACCAACCAATCCAGAGCCTTTGTCTGTTTGGCGTAGGCTGCCTGACGCTGGGCGCTTAGTATTTCATTAGCCCGCTGCGTCAGTTTCTTTGGATACTTCATGAGAGCCTCCAATCAGCCGTGGGTGGCCCGGAAGTTCTTTATGGCCCACTTGTTGCCGGAGACCTCAACGCCCCGCATAGTTCGCTCTGCGGGGCCAGGCCGCCGAGGAATCGCCGCCAGTGCCTCCATCATGCCGCAATCCGGGCAGATGTCTGTTTTATTGTCCACCCGCGAGATGGCAGGCGGTTCGGTGTGTGACCGATGGCATACAGGGCAAATCCTGTTTTTCATAACACACTCCTTCCTCACTCTGCATTCCTCCGGGCTTGTGACCGGCTTCCTGGCGGAAGGCTGCATTAAGGAGGGGGCCTTAGCCCCGCTTTAGGAGATATTGGTGCTGGAGGGAATGTGCTTGGTCAGGCCAATGACCTCCACACGAACCGGGCGAATGTCGATGGTACCATCCTCCAGGCCATCCTCATACCCGGCATCGTACCCGCGCCGGTATTCCCGGATGTCCCTGTCCATCACGCCAAGCTGGATGCCGAAGCAGATCAGCAGGCCGATCAGCGGCAGGAGCAGCGCCTCGCCGCCCGGCAGACCGGGTCGATTGGCCCACACCGTCATGCCAACGGCCAGCATCAGGCCGCTCACGATCCCGGCCGCAAAGCCCAGGAGCATCTTGATCTTGAAACCTTTCATCGTGTTACCTCCTCAAACCAGGCCGATGCCCATATTGCGGGCCATTCCATAAAGGCCCTTATAGCTGATGTCCTCATTGTTCACGGCGTTGTTGTAGACATTGACCGCGCCACGGATGCCCCATTTGGACTGGCTGATACCATGCAGAAAGTCCAGTTCCTTCTTCCGGCCATCCTCGGCCAGTTTGGGAAACAGTGCCTTGACATCCCCCAGAGTGACTTTCTTGGTGCTGTAGTAGCGGTTCATGCGGATGCGGGAAAACAGCTGGGCGAACTGCGCCTCCTGCTTGCCAACCATTCGGCTGTAGACCTCTGTGTTGCCGATCAGGCAGATGCCGGTACCGCGCTGGCCGGTCAGGCTGTTGGGGTCGGACAGCGTTCTGATTTCCTCCAGAGCGTTCAACTTCAGGTGCTGGGCTTCGTCGATGATGATGACCTTGTTAGTGCCTTCCAGCTTGTCCCGGATAGCCAGCTGCAGTTCCAGCTTGTTCCGGGTTTCGGGTACCCGTAGCGCCCGTGCCAGCAGCTTCAAGATGTTGCCCAGGGTTCCGCTGCTCGGCGTGGCCTGGATGTAAACGGCGGCGTTTGGGTTTTCCCGGATGAACCGTTCCGCGCCCTTGGTCTTTCCAATCCCGGCGTCACCGTGCAGGATCACCATACCCCGCTCAATCTGGCAATACTGGATGGCCTTGTAAACATCCTCCGAGATGGAGGTAGGGATATAGTCCAGGGTGGGCCGGTAGGGAGCTGCCTTGACCGCAGCCGCTTCCACGGCCTCCTCTGTGCGGAAGAACTCCTCCAGCTTGCGCTCCAGTTCGGCAATATCGCCGTTGTCGTACTTGCTGCGCCGGTACTGAGAAAGGGCGGTCTGACTGATACCGACCTTGGGGGCCAGCTTGGCCTGGCTGATGCCGCTGTTAGCCAGATAACTCTCCAGACGCTCCTGCAGGGCGGGATTGTAGACTTTACTCATCATCGTTTCCTCCATTTCGCTTTCTCGCATTGCGTGTCATACGGTCAAGGTCAGGTGTGTTATCACCCGCCGCCCGAAGCAAAGGCTCCTCGTTGGCTCGTTGCAGATCCAGTATCTTGGCCTCCGGGGCCGGGGCAGCCAGTCGGGCTGTTCTGCCTTCGTGCGCCGATGCCATAACCAACTCCAGGGCGGTGCGCTTGCCGAAGGCGGGGAAGGCGCTGACCTTGAGGGCCTCCTTGGTGAGCCGCTCCATACGGCGAACCTTGCCCATGGCCTCCTTGACATCTTCCTTGCTGGCACCGTATTTCAGAACTGCGGTGTTGTCCGCAGGTACCGACATGATGTAATGATCCTCCAGGTCGTAAATGCGGACTTCGCTCAGATCGTCCGGGTCGTAGCGGAAATATACCTGCTTGCCCAGGAGGTTCATCAGCATATCGTCGTTCCAGTAGTCGATCCGCTCTCCGGCAATGTCCAGATGGACGCCGCGCCGGGTCACCTTCTGCGGGCGGGAACTCCGCATCAGCATAAGGGCCAGTTCGTCTGCCGGGGCTATGCGTTTCTTGTAAAGCTGCTCCTGGTAGACCTGTATCCTGGGTTTCCCGTGGTCTGCCGCTACCGCGCCGCCATAAGGGGCTTCGTTGAAGTATCCCTCCAGCAGCTGCTCCACCACCGTGATCAAGGTGCTGTCCATCGGGATCTCGCCGTTCTTCAGGACGCCCTTCAGTTTCTCAGGCTTTTCCAAGACATTTCCGCCCGTGTAGGTTTCAAACAGCCTGGAAAGCTGGTTTTTGATGTCCTCGAACCGGCGCTCGATGATTTTCGCTTTGGCGTTTCGCACGATGGCGTTGGTCATCTTGATGCCCAGGCGCTCAAATACCGGAGGTGGCGAGAACGGCTCCTGGCCGTTCTTCGGCTTCTTTTGGCGATGACCCAGGCCGCCGATGTCATAGGTCAGGAATTCGCGGCCATTGTCCACATAGATGTTCTCCGGGATGCCGTACTTCAAGATGCCCTTTCGCAACGCCACAAGGGTGGATTGGCTGCTGGGGGCCGTGGTCACATGGCACCCGGTGAAGATACCGCTTCTGGCGTCAAAGAATGCCGTCAGGTACAGGCGGTGCCGCTTTCCATTTGCGCCCATCGTAATGATGTCGAAGGTGTGGTTATCCGCGATCCACCATTCATTGCTGGCCATATCATCGTATGTACGCTTGATATAGGGAGCGCAGCGGTCACGGAATGCCTTCTCGCCCTGGCGGCCCAAAACCTCAACTGCCTCCGGGATATCGGACTGTATGCGCCGATAGAAGGTGGTGTAGGATGGCATATCGGCAACCAGATCAGGGAAATCCTCTCTCGCCCACATCTTTGTGTACTCATAGCACCGCATGATGGGGTGCTGGTTTTCGTCCAGGTAAAACGAAAGGAATGCCTGCCACAGCGTCTCATCGATGCTGCTCTTGCCCTTCCGCCACTTTCCACGCTTGTCGATCAGGCCGTCCAGATCGTTATCCTTGACAGCCTTCCACTTGCGGTATAGGATGTCGATGGAAAACTCATGCTCCGGGTCGATCTTGGCGCATAAGGCGATGAACTTTTCATCGGCCTCCGCCTTTTTCCCGGGGTACTTGGCCCGGTAGGTCTGCCACTCATCCACCGTTTTCAGCCACCAGGCGATTTCCTCTCGCTCATCGGCGGTGTACTGGTCAAATGCCTTTGGCGTCTTGCACTTCGGCCCGGCCCCGTCCGGAAGCCTGACCTCTGGCAGATTGGCCTTCAGCTGCGCGTAGTATTTCTGCTGTAACTGAGGCTCCAGACCGCTGACCGGGAAAAGGAGCATAGGCCGGTTTCGCTCGTTGAGTGTCTTTTCGTGTTCAAGTCGGCCCTCTCTGGCCATCCGGGTCACATATTCCTTGGAGCAGCCCATCAACTGGGCCACCTCCGTTGCTTTCAGCATGGCTTCCATCGTTTCACCGCCTTCTTGACCTGCCATCATCAGTACATGGGGGTCATTCCATGCAGACGCCCCGCAGGGCGTTTCGGCTAAATGTGAAGGGCCTGTGCATAGCGCCACACAGAGGTGGTGGAAATTCTGATACCGCAATCAGACAGATGTCTGGCGATTTCCGAATAGGTGAACTGGCCAGAGCAAATCATCGCTTCCACCTCCTGCCGGGTGTTCACATCTAGGCGGCTGATAACGCTGGTCGGTCGGCGGTTCGGCATAGGGTCCGGCTCGATTGCGTCCTGGCCCTGCTTGGCCTCGGTCATCGCCGTGGCAACTTGAAGGAGGGTTGCGGTCACCCCGGCCAGCTGCTCCAGCATCTTGTTCATCATGCCCATCTGGCTTCCGTACCCGCCCGTCTGCCGAATGCTGGGCAGCACCTCATCGAACACCCACTTCTCAAACCGCTCGGCGGCGGGCAGCTTGCTATGGGTGATGAGCCGGTACAGGTCGCCTTCAGGGATGAAGTTAAGGGTCTGCATCCCTCCTTTGGTAGGGAGGTGGTGTTTCACCACCCCCTTGCAATGCTGCTTGATAGCATTGATGGTGTCCTTGTAGCCGAGCATCTTGGCCGCTGCTTTTGCGGGGAAGTAGGGCTTTCCCTCGATTTCCAGCACCCCCAGTTCTCCGAACTCGCTGTTCTGGAATACCTGCATCTCGTTCATGTTTAAGCTCCTTTCGTTTCGGTAAAAATATCCTCAACTTCACAATGAAGAGCTTTTGCAATTTCTCTCGCTCGGAGAATATGAATGTGAACTGTTTTGCCGCTTTCAATTCGAGATACCGCGCAACCACTTAGTCCAGCTTGCATTGATAACCGATGCTGTGACCATCCCATATTCTCTCTCCGGCGCTTAATTTCCTTAATTTTAGGTCTTACAAACATTTCTTCACCTCCGAACTTTGGCATTTGCACAACCTTTTCATTATTATAACCTTGGCAAATGCACAAGTCAAGCAATTTTCATATTTTTGTTTTGCATTTGCACAAGTGTGTGATATACTTTTTTTAATCTAACTGAAAACATAAACTGAGGAGGATTGCCTCATGGGAGATAAAATGTCAAATACGCTTGCAAAGCAACTTAAAGACTTGCGTGTTATGAAGGGTATTACTCAACGGCAACTGGCTCTTGAAACCGGTATTAGTTATGCATCAATCGTAGATTATGAAAATGGCCGCCGAGAGCCTAATTCAAAGGCAATGGCAGCTTTGGAGAGGTACTTTAAAGTCAGTGGAGAATTTCTGCGGGGAGAAGTAACTCAACATGAGTACTTAAAAAACAGCGAAGAAATCTTACAAAATTTTGATGGGTTAATTGAACAATTCAAGACCTTTATGAATGATTTTGACACAGCATCTCAATCTAACCAAAAACTCAGCGTTCTAATATTGATCGGAAATCTTCAGGTGCTGACGGATTATCTGTTGCATAGTGAAAAGTCATCCAATCTCAACGCCGACGAAATCTGCAAAATATTCCAAGCTGCTTTTGATCTCAACGACCAGGGCCGCTCCGAACTTGCCAAGCGGGCAGCCGAACTAACCCAACTATCTCAGTATCGCGGCTAATTACATTTGTATATTAAAAGTCCCGGCCAGGATTGTCCGGTTTTCGTCAGAAAATTCCGTTTTAAGTAAGGAAATTAAAGGCCCGTTAAAAGCGGCTTTTAATGAGAACTTTTTAATGGAAACATCGCACCACCCGCTCGATGGCCCAAGGCCCGAAAAACCTGCAAATACCGGGCTTTTTTCGTAGTTCTCATTAACCGACAGCCTCTGGCGCGTCGAGTTCCCATTAAACACACAAAAAGCGCCCCTTTGAGGTCTGGCTTTCTGCCGTTCCTTAAAGGGGCGCTTAAACGCCTTTTTATGCTGTTTTTAAAACCTCTTAAATGGCCGATTTCCATTGATATTCCGTGGTTTTAAGATCTTTTCTCATACCACCAGCGCCGCGCCGCTTAAACGCTCTTAAACGGCAGTAACCCCCCTCCCGGCACACCCTGCTGGTGGAGCCGTTTTTGAGAAAAAATAAAAGAAAAAGTTTTGCAATCTTGTTTTCATTGAATTACGAAACTTCCCGGTTTTTTGCATGGTTTACCGTCTGAAAACCGCCCATTTCCAATTGTTTACGGTATTTTACGGTTTTTTCCATCGATGAATACCCGCCCGGTGCCATTTTCTCAGTCTTTCTGAAAACTCACACTCGGCTTGTTTTTTTAAATCGTTGTTTACATCCTTGCGTGTGCAAATTATAATATTAGCAAGAAACTGGCAGTGATATGACCACCTACAAACGGCTCGATCTGCTTTTCAGCAAACGTGGCATCAAGCCCGATCAGATTGAGGCCTTTTTGATCCGTTGCCTATATAGCGATAAACTGAACTTGAGATCGTGAGGGTAC
>ERZ832522.2536-NODE-2536-length-22099-cov-13.938351_pt1 | contig 22099 bp, 19 predicted proteins | sample MGYA00519951_ERZ832522 | MGnify/ENA primary metagenome ERZ832522 (study PRJEB31850, sample SAMEA3708728) | human gut metagenome | biome: human gut; feature: human-associated habitat; material: faeces | place: China | collected 2014 ... | reverse complement strand
AGCCCATCTGCGCGACCCAGTGGTACGCTTTTTCGAGCGACGTTTCCTCGCCGAAGTTCTGCGTGTACTGACCGTTGCGCAGGCACTGGCCTTCCTTGACCATGCGCTCGCGCGGGGTGTCGTGGATGGGGTCGACGGGCTGCTGCATGTGGTCGAGCCATCCCTGCTTGGGAAGGCCGTACACGTCGCGGCGCTCCGCCACGACGCGGCAGTGCTTGTTGCCGCAGCCTCGGGCCTGACACATGTTGAGCGCGACCTCGTTCTCCGTGCCCTTGGAGGACGCGAGGTCGAAGTTCGCCGTGAACATACTGGTCGTCATGTTGCAGAGCTCACTGCCGACAATGTCCCACGGACAGGTGTCGAGCTCCTTTTCCACACGGTTGCGTGTGAACTGCACGACGCGGCCCGCCATGTTCTCCCACTCGTCGCCGGAGTCTCCGGTGATGCCGCCGAGCCAGCTCGATTTTTCGCACAGCTCCGGGATGTTGAACGCCTCATAGAGCGAAGCATTGACATAATCCTTCTGCTCCTCCGGTGTGCCCGCGACCGCCATATTCATCATGTTGGCGATGTCGCAGATGGCCTCGGTGCGCTTTTCCCAGCTCGGCTCAAAGATGCGCATGACCTGAAACAGATTCGCGGTCATGGCCGCGATCTGCCGGTTGAGCTGCCGGTAGGCTTCTTCCTCTGGGATGAGCTTGCCCCACGCGGTCGGGAAGCATTTCCGCTGCTCCAGTTTTTCCTTTAGCATGGTATTCCTCCTAGTTCTTTTTCTGCGTTACCCTTATTATAGAAAATACCCCATGCCGCGGAAATGCTGCAAATTGCGCGGTTTTTGCCGCTTTGTGCCGTACAGTTTGTATGGAAGCAAATCATACAATTTGTATGTGCAGATTTTGCGCAATACCATTATTTAAGCGGCAAATAGTAAAGCACCCATACAAATTGTACGGGTGCTTCGTTGACAACCGCTTTCCGTCGGATTATAATAAAAAGTAGGAAAGAAATTGGAGGAAGATCCCATGAAGCTGTGCGCGGACATTCTCTATTGGAGGCTGAAAGAGGAACTGAAGACCGTCGAGCTGCACGGCGCGGGCAGTCCGGAGCTGACGCTGAGCCGCCCGGAGTTTTATCTTGACAGGACGCAGACGTTCGAGAAAAACCGTGTCTACGTCTGCTCCGCCGACCATCTGCCCGCACGGCCGTCGCTGCGCGAAAACGTGTGCCTCGTCTGCCTTGGGCAGCACTGGAACCTGACGGCGTTCTATGACCGGTGCAGCGTGATCGTGGTTGAGGCGGATACGGATATTTTCTGGGTCTTCAATCTGGTGCAGCACATTTTTGACCGGTACGAGGCGTGGGAAGAGCGCCTCTGGCACATCCTCCGCCACGGCGCGAGCCTGCCGCAGATGCTGGAGATCAGCCGCGATATTCTTTCCAATCCGATGCAGCTGATTGGTTCGGATTTTCGATATCTGGCCGTGACGGACGAGGCATATTTTCAAAAGAATCTCGGTATCCGTCTGGATACCGAGACGTTTGATGCGGAGAAAATGGCGACGTTTTTGTCTCTGCACGATCTTTCCACGCACGTGCATGAGCCGCTTTTATTGGAGCTTCAGGACACGCGGACGTTGTCGGTCAACGTGTTCGATCAGGAGGAATATCTCGGCTGCCTGACGGTGTTTGAGGCGTTCCGCCCGCTGCGGGATTCTGACCGCGCCCTTGCGGTGTTTCTCGCCAAGCTCCTGCGGCAGGCGATCCAGCAGAACCCCGTGCTCGCCAGCACCCGCTCTGCCGTCCGGCGGGCGTTGCGCAGCGTCATCGCCGGGCAGCCGGTCGATTTTGAGCTGCGGCGGGCGCTCAGTCAGGAAAACGGAAAAACGGACTGGGTCTGCGTCCGCCTTCAGCCGAAATCAGGCGCGGCGCCCCTGCCCGGCGCGTATCTGTCCGCCGCGCTGGAGGAACGCCATCCCGGCGCGATGGCGTTTGAATATGAGCGCACCGTCGCCGCGTTCCTGCCCGCCGCGCAGGCCGAGCGCGAGACGACGGCGCAGCTGCTGCCGCTTTTGGACAAGCTTGGTCTGATCTGCGGCGTATCCGGCGCGTTTTCCAGTCTGTATGAGGCAAATCAAGCGTGGTTTCAAGCGTCCAGCGCGCTGCAAAACGGACTTTTGCAGGACGGAAGCTGCACGGTCTTTTACTTTCAGGATTATCTGCTGCCGCAGCTTCTCTCCGGTGCGCTGGCAGGCAGACCTTCGTGGGTCTATTACCCGGACGGGCTGAAGAAGCTGAAAGCGCACGACGAAAGCTCGCAGGTCTCGTATCTGGAGACGCTGCGCGTCTATCTCGACAACAACCTTTCCGTCACCAAAACGGCGGCGGCGCTCTACCTGCACCGCTCGACCCTTCTGGATCGCCTCGCCCACATCACACAGATGCTCGGCTGTGACCTCAAGAACCCGGACTTCTGCCTGACGCTCGGGATTCTCCTCCGCGCAGAGCTGCAGCAAAAGCGAATCACTCAGCCAAAAACATAATTTGCATCTGACTACTGTTTGACTACTACCATCCGCAAAACCGAAAAAGCTAATTTTCCCAGTGTTTTCAATGGTTTTCGTAAAGTTCAGAGAAGCTGGCTGTTCTCGTTAAAAAACGTACAACCCTTGAAAACGCAGCATTTTATCAGTTACTGCCTGAAAACTCCGACTGTCGACATTGCTCCTGTCAAGCTCTATCCTTATGTAAAAAAGCAAGACGCTTACTTAAAGAATGTATAAATGTCAGTAATTCGCCCAATATTTTGAGCCATCACTCAAAAAAACAAAAGCTCGAATACTCGTCATTTAAACGAGCATTCGAGTTTTTGATATTGAGAAGTTTTATTCTTTAGTGGGGGAAATAATATAATTATGTGTTTATCGGCTTTACGCAGCTGAACGAAAAATAAATGTAAAAGTCCGAAATATAGGACAGCAGAAGTGCTACAATGATCTCAGAAAACGATCTCAGAAAACGCAGGAGGTCATTGGCATGGCACACGCAGAGAGCATCACATTTGGGGAGTTTCGCACCAGCTTCAGCACAGAGGAGGCCTGCCGGACAGCATTATTTCGGCTTCGGTTTCCGAACGGCTTTGTCTGCCCGAAATGCGGCTGTACGGAATATTACCCTGTTCGCGGACGGAACACGTTCCAGTGCCGCGCCTGCCGACACCAGACCTCCGTCACGGCCGGGACGGTCATGCACCGCACGCACCTGCCGCTGACCGCTTGGTTCTGGGCGATCTATCTGTGTGCCACGGACAAACGCGGCATTTCTGCCGTCCAGCTGAGTCGTACACTGAACATCTGCTATGAGTCGGCGTGGTATCTTCTACACCGGATTCGTGTCGCCATGGGGAAAAGAGACGGGAATTATGAACTTTCTGGAATTGTTGAAATGGACGACGGCTATGTGGGCGGAGCGACGCACAATGGCAAACGTGGTCGCGGGACGGACAAGGCGAAGATCGTGGTGGCGCTGTCAAAAACGGAAACTGGCACGGCCTTGTTCACGCGGATGCAGGTTGTTGAAGATGTCACCGGCGGCACGCTTCAGCAGGTCGTTGACGAAACTGTTGCGCCGGGCTCAAAAATCGAATGCGACGGCTACAGAAGCTATCGGAACTTGTCTGGCGTTGCGCTGGACGCGAAAAAGTATGAACCCGGCAACCTGCATTGGCTGCACAAAGCCATCAGCAACCTGAAAGCGTTTCTGCTCGGCACATATCACGGTCGCTGCACACAGCTTCAGGCGTACCTGGACGAGTTCTGCTTCCGTTTCAATCGCCGAAAAACCGGCGATCAGATCTTTATGCGCCTGGCAAGATCCGTCGCTACATCTTGTGCCCAGCTGCATTAAGCCGATAAGCACATATAATTATTCTCTACGATTTGCTTCCGCATGTGCTCGACAGAGAAGTGATAAACACAACCTATACTAGGCAGAGTGACTGTGTATTGATTCTCATCTTCGTCTCTTTGTGCGAAATATATATCATGCTCGGTCAGGTGATTGATTTTTGTCTGAAAAGCAAAGGTATCAGGAATAGCAATATTACTATAATCTTCAAGTGTGATTTCGAACTTTGTGACAGGTTCTATATATAATCTAACAAAGTGTTGCATTCTCGGTCAGAGACAACAATTTTCCAATTAGGCAAAAGTTGTCCTAAATCCTCTGTTATATGACGAAGTATACCGGGAATTATCAATGTCCCTCCTTGCCTATGGTATAGGGACAAATGATCTTTAATAATCTCTGCTGTAAGTTTATCTTCTGCCCAGGAAAGAATGACGGGGTGTTGATCGGTATCAATTATGATCAGATTGACAGGTTGGTCAGAATGTTCTAGTTCATTTGAGATCAACGCACTGGTAGCAGGATAGTTTGTGGTAATTACACATGGGGAATATAAATCGGCTCCATTATAAGCATAATGCCCAGCAGGGAGCGGCGAATAAGCATTGAAATCAGAGCAGAGACCACATTCTCGTTGATATTCAGCAAAAACGGCGCCCTCCGGAGATTTGTTGATCAAGTGGACTAAAGATACTTTTTCGGGACGGATATCAAGAAGAGGCGCATTGAAGAACAGCATTCCAAAATAAGAAAATCCGTCTTTTTCGACATAGCGTGTGAATTGGTATTCCTCCAGAAGTGGTCGGAGTAGGACACCGTGACTTTCGATACCGGGACGCCATTTGTCAGGGAAACGGCAAGGGTGATCCGGATACGCACATGTCTTACACAAGACACATCCGGGAAACAAACCGTATGTAGGTTCTTCCAATATCTCGTCGAATTGTTTTGAAATGTCGAGTAATACTTTAGAGGCATTGCGCTTTGCAGCATCATGTCGTTCGTAAAAATCTGCTTTTGAGTCATAAGTCATGATGGAGATAATTACGGCGTATTGATAGGACTGGCACTTGGCAATATTGTCCGAGATATTTCCAACGTTTGGGGGACAACACCATTTTGTGTTAAAAACAGGGCAATATTCTTCACAGTAATACCGAAGATTTTCGGAAAACGGAATGGAGCTACACTCTATAAACATATACTCAGCAATTGGATGTTCTGAAAGAATAGATTTCAGCTTACTTAACAAAATACGTTCTCCTTTACCTGGGACATCAGCCAAGCCATTACACTTGGCTGATGTCCCTGACGCTTTTACGGATTATTAAATCGCTGGATATTTGTGTATGAATATGGTAGGGGTGCGGGTTTTCAATGCGGTCAATTAGTGTATTTATAGCGAGTCGCCCAATGTCACCCCGATTAACCCGCACAGTCGTAAGTTGCGGAGTTATGATTTCGCAAGCAGTAACATCATCAAAACCGATTACGGAAATATCTTCAGGAATACGATAATTGTATTCCTTTAAGGCGTTAATCGCGCCTATTGCCAAATAATCCAAATCGGCCAAAAAGCATGTGGGCATCTTAAAATCACGGGGTAACTGGCTGAGAATCTCGCGCATCTGCAGGTAAGCCATCTCGATATTACAGTGAAGAGTAAATACAGGACAATTTTGATGTTCAAGACCATGCTGTCTTAAGGCTTTCCTATAACCGTCAAAACGATGAGCAAAATTATTGATATAAACTCCGCTTCGTAAATATCCGATATCGCGATGCCCTAATTTATATGCATATTCAAAAGCACGGAGAATTGCGCTTTGATTATCGATAGTTATAGCGTCATAAGGTTCGATGTCAAAATCACTGTCTAGGAGCACAAAGGGCATGACTAATTGTTTGTACTGGTTCAAATCATCTGAGAGCATTTCGGTTGCGAGAATTACGGCACCAACAGCGTTTTGCATGTTTAGAGAATGGATATAGTCACATAAATCCATCGTGTACGTGTAGTAAGAAACAATGACGTTATAATTGTTTTGAGTGGCTTGGGTTTGAACAGCTTCAATCAGGTCTGAAAAAAAGGGCTTGTCTATAATAATCTCTCCATGACGCTTGTGGATAATAAATAGAAGTTGTTTGGGGGCACTATTTGGTTTTGTATTGATATTGGCAAGTGCAAATACTTTCTGCCTCGTTTCTTCAGAAACACCTGGCTTGTTGTTGAGTGCAAGTGAAACAGCGGCAGTTGAAATGCCAAGCGCTTCTGCAATATCTTTGTTTTTTACCTTTTGCATAACGAAAACCTCGTCTATTACTTAATTTTACTTAATTTTATCACAACAAAACTAGAAATGCAAGACAATATTTGGTGCTGATCATTTGAAATATGATACGTTTAGTCAAGTTGAATAAAAAAATAATCATAATTTTGGCAATATAACGACTTGAATTCTCGCCAAATTCGTATTAATATGACATCAAGAAGTTAAGTAATATTAAAGTTTAAACTAAATTTATTAAGTATGGAGGGATGCGGAATGGCAAGAATTGTGCATGGCAATCACCCGTTTGATTGGCCGAAAGATCAACCTAAGTGCATTCGCAAAGAGGACGTAGGATATTTTACTTATCCCGATTATGCTCTTGGCACTAGCGATTTGAACAATTTATACATTAGTACTGACAAGCTGACGATGGGATACTTTGAACTGGCGCCAGGCGCGCAGTTCTCTCCTCCTGATCATCATCCCGGAGATGAGTGTTATTACGTTGTAGAAGGAGAACTCACAGAGGTCAATCCGATTTCCGGGCAGGCAGTCAGAGTAACCGAAGGGGATGTTCTGCTGATCCCTTGTGAAGCTGCACATGGCGGTTATAATTTTGGTACAAAGCGGATGAAAGCGATTTTTGCACTTGCTCCGAATATGGTGCATGGACAGAATTTCCCAACTGATTTGGACGGTAAGTGGCGCGTCTTAAATGGTCCAGACGAAAGTTCTTATACTGTGTACCCTGATGTAGAGGAAAAGAAAATACTTGGTACGATTAACCATATTGGGCGCTGGCCGGTTCCGGATGAGGAGCTTAGAAAAGAGCCTAAGCATCTGCGAGTAATCGATGACAAGGGAAAGCTCAATATTATCAACGGTCTGGACAATCCGTATCTGATGCGATTTGCTGTCAGTAATGAGATGATCCATTTTGGAGAGTTGATCTTGCCCAGTGGTGGAAAAGGTTGCAGAATCAATGACTTGGAATCCCACAAGGGTGAAACGGCAATTTTCGTCGTTAGTGGGACACTTTCCTTTGTCATGGAAGAAAGCCGGGAGACCTTCAAAGTTGAAAAAGACGAATTGATGTTTATTCCTGCGGGAATGGAATACACCATGATTAATAATTGGGCAGAACCTGCACACGCTGTTTTTACAATTGCGCCTGAATTATGATGGAGGATAGAATGGCTGACCGTAAGAAGCGAGGAATTGATTTTTTTCGCCAAGGACTCGGATGCGCACAAGCGATTATGTGTGCTTATGCGGAGGAACTTGCTATCTCCTACGAAGAAGCTATCCGGATGTCTGAAGAGTATGCAGCAGGAACCTACAGAGTTTGTGGACCAGTCATGGCAATGCATGTTATAACACAGACAAATGACAGAAGAAACAAAGATGACAGCACCTGTTGCAATCATTATTGAAAACTTGCTTTGAATGTTCATTGTTTTAGCACCGTCCCAAGAAGAATTTTTTATTGGAAGAAGAAAGCACTTATGCAGTCATAAACACAGTTGTACTAATGGATTTGACTGTCATCTATTTTCATGGTATATCATATATCTGGTAAATTCCAAAATCAACACATGTTCGTGTATATCGTGGCAATTGAAAATCTATTCAAGCAGATAATTGAAAAGTGGAAGAGCTTGGGGGGTACTAATAATAGAGGTGCCCCTGCCCTACCGGGTTGAAGGGGAGGGCAGGGGCGATAGGAAAAAATGAAGAGCCGATTATTCTTGTTTCATTACGTGATGATACGATTTTGCGTGAGTCAGCTAGACATAACTGCTACATTTCGGGTATATCATACGTGTAACCGAAACCTGTTTTTGGAAGGGCGATGGAATTACTTCCAAGTATCCTTGTAAACACGGAGGAAATTCAGGCCGAGAATCTTTTTAATTTCTTCATGGTTGAAACCTCTTCTGAGCATATGCTCAGTCAGGTTCGGGAAGTTTGCAATGCTGTTAAAGCCACGGATGTCGATTGTTTCAATACCCCAACCAGCATCATAGCAGTAGCCGTAAGGAGAACCATGCGGGTTAGGAGTATCCTTGCCGGAATAGCCATCACCGATATCCCAAGCTTCCTGACGCTCATGCGCACCGGGCTCCGCAGGCAGATCCGTACCGATACCGACATGATCTACGCCAACCATATCGGCGATGTAGCAGATAATGTCAACATAACGTTCCATGCAGGGAAGAACTTTGCCGTCCCACATGATTTCGGGGTAACCAGCAACGCCGATTACGCCACCAGACTCAGCGCACAGACGGATTTGCTCATCGGTAATATTACGCGGATGAGGGAACATGGAAACGGGGTTACTGTGGGAATACATAACAGGTTTGGTGACATACTTCATTGCCTCAATAGCAGATTTCGAACCTACGTGGGAAAGGTCAACGGTCACACCCGCATTTTCAATGGCATGAATCAGTGCACGGCCCTGGCTCGTCATTCCATCGTCGCTATAGGTTCTGGAACCATCTGCAGCAAAACTACGAGTGTTATAGGCAATCTGCAGAATGCGAAGACCCATTCTCTGATACACTTCCAAAGAAGACTCAAGGTTTCTGTGGAGCAGATAATCCGGGTGCTGCGCAGCGTAAATAATACCAGTTTTGCCCTCGGCTTTTGCTTTGTAGATATCATCGACGGTGTTAACCAGCATCATCTTATCCGGTGAGCGATGAATAATCTCGTGCATATGAATCGTTTCACGAATTGCATTACCGGGATCATTATCAAAGACGGTCGGAATTGTAAGGTGAAGAGCGGTAACGCCAGCCATATCTGTCGTCCAGTTCGCACGATGCAGAGAGGTTTCACATCCATCGATAACAATGGATTCCTCATGCAGCTTTCTGGCTTCCTCAGAGACACCCTCATTCGCCGCAATAACTACTTTTTTGTGCTCAGGATCATCGCTGCAATATACACGCATCAGGATATCCTGAATATCACGCCATTTTTCGGCATTCGTTTTCATATTGTTCCTCCAGTCAGTTTTAATGCGTTTCTTTTATCAAACGACGCAGCTTGTTACTGTTTTGTTGAGCTTATCCCGTTATTTCCAAGTATCAGAGAAAACCCGCAGCATATTGGCGCCGAGAACCTTCTTGATCTCTTCGCTCGTAAAACCACGGTCGAGCATGTGCTGCGTCAAATTGGGCAGATTGGCAACGCTGTTCAGGCCCATCATGCTGGTGCTCTCGATGCCCCAACCTGCGTCATACATAGCAAGATACGGAGAACCATATTCAGCCGGGTATTTCTTACCAGACAGGCCTTCAAGGATAGTGAGGGCTGCATGGCGCTCCTGGCCACCAGGCTGCGTGTAAAGTCCAGTACCGATACCGACAGCGTCGATACCAGCAATATCCTTGATGTAGGCGATGGCGTCCACGAATTTATCAATCGTGGGCAAATCCTTCCCATTCCAATTCAGCTCGGGATTTGCACTTAAGCAAATCACACCGCCCAGATTTGCAACTGCTCGAACCTGCTCATCGCTGAGGTTTGCAGGATGGGGATACAGCGCCTGTACACTAACGCCGCAGCACACAACAGGACGATTGAGAAGCGTCAGAGCTTCAAAGAAAGACTGCGGAGCAGCATATGCCAAGTCAATCGTAACGCCGTGGTCTGCCAGTGCTTTCAGGAAAACGCGCCCCTGCTCAGTCAGGCCAGCATTTGTGCCATCCAAAGCATTGTCAGCAATGAAGCTACGGGTCTCACCCACCATACGTACAACCTTAAAACCGGTCATCGAGAAGACCTCAGCCGAACCAAGAAGATCACGGTGCAGCATAAAGTCTGCCTGACGAGTGCCAGGAATAGCGCAAATCATGCCATTCTTTTTAGCATCCTGAATCTCAGCAACAGAGTGAACCATTTTAAGCTGCTCAGGGCTACGCTTTGTGGCCCAGTACGCATTAGACAGATTTCTTGCAGCAGCACCAGCGTTAGGATTGTACATATCTGGAACAGACAGGTTAAACGCAGTTAAGCCGGATTCGGCAAGCATCCAGTTGTAATTGTCCAAACCGGAAACACTGCCGTCAATAACAACTGCTTCTTCGTGAAGCGCTTTGGCTTCCGCGCTAACACCTTCGTTGTGCTTCAGTGTTACGGCCTTAAATTCCTTGTCGTCAGTACACTGAGCGCGCAGAAGAATCTCCTGAATATCCTTCCATTTTTCGTTATTTGTCATAAAAAACCCTCACCTTATCTACTTTTATGAATGCTTATTTAATTTGCAACGCCACACTGTTTATCTGCCTTCAAAAAGCGAACATGCGACATAATGCTCAGGTGCAATCTCAGACAACGGCAGATTACATCCCATGCACTTTTTGCTTGCATATTTGCAGCGTGGAGCAAATCTACAACCATTGGGCGGATTTATCGGGCTTGTCACTTCTCCGCCAATAATATTCTTTAATTTTTTCTCCGGGTCAAGGCTTGGAATTGGAATCGCATTAAACAACTCTTTTGTATAAGGATGCATGGGATTCAAGAACAGCTCTTTGGCCGGCGCTCTCTCTACACATACGCCCATGTACATTACCATAATCTCATCAGAGATATGCTTGACAACCGACAAGTCATGCGTAATGAAGATATAGGTCAGCTTGTGTTCTTCTTGCAAATCCATCATCAGATTCAGAATCTGGGCCTGAATGGAAACATCCAGCGCAGACACAGGTTCGTCGCAAACGATGAACTCGGGATTTACAGCCATCGCTCGTGCGATGCCGATACGCTGTCTGCGCCCGCCATCCAACTCGTGTGGATACGTGTTGACAAAGCGGCTGGCAAGCCCAACAGTGTCCATGAGCTGCGCTACCTTTTCGTTCATCTCGCGCTGATTCTTGCAAATCCCGTATACTTTCATGGGGTCAGCGATAATCTCACTGACCGTCATACGCGGATTAATGCTTGCATATGGATCCTGGAAAATGATCTGCATCTTATGATGCATTTCCCACATTTTCTTTTTATTGTATTTGCTGATATCCTCACCGCGGTACAGAATCTGACCACTGGTTGGTTCGATGAGACGCAGGATTGTTCTGCCAAGTGTCGATTTTCCGCAACCCGATTCACCTACGACACCAAGAGTCTTGCCAGCTTTGATTGATAAATTGATATCATCAACCGCATGGAGGTTTCCTTTTGGCGTTTTAAAGTATTTTCTCAGGTTTACTGTTTCCAGCAATACTTCACTCATTCGGTTACCCCCTTGGATTCGCTCAATGTGGCACTATCAGCAAAACGATTACACCAGATGGAATGCGTCCCCTCTGTGAATGCACTGGGCTTCCTTTCCTTGCACTGATTTGTACAATGCGGGCATCTGTCACTGAATCTGCATCCACGATACTGAAGCGAAGGATCGGGCATCAGTCCAGGAATCGGTTGCAGCCGATCCATTTCCTTATCCATGTCCGGAATAGATCCAAACAGACCCACAGTATAAGGATGATGCTTGTCCGACTCAAAGATGTCGCGCACCGTTCCAATCTCAATGATTTCACCAGAATACATTACAGCAACACGGTCGCAGGTTTGGGCAACAATTCCTAAATCGTGCGTAATAAGGATCATTGCCATGTTCAGTTTCTGCTTGAGATTGTTCATGAGCTGGAGCACCTGCGCTTGAATCGTTACGTCCAATGCAGTTGTAGGCTCATCAGCAAGAAGAAGCTGAGGCTCACACGCAAGCGCCATTGCAATGACAATACGCTGTTTCATTCCGCCGGAGAATTGGTGCGGATAATCCGTTTTTCGTTCAGCAACCAGACCGACCATTTCCATGATTGCGTCTACCTGCTTACGCCTCTCCTCTTTTGGCATATTCCGGTGGAGTTTAAGAACCTCCTCAATCTGGTCACCCACGGTGAGGATTGGATTCAAACTCGTCATTGGATCCTGAAAGATCATGGAAACCTTATTGCCGCGAATTTTGAGCATTTCTGTCTCAGAGGCATGAATGATGTCAGTGCCATCAAAAACAATGGATCCACTTGTAATTTTACCGATGCGATCCGGTAGCAACTTAAGTACACTCAGCGCTGAAGTGGTTTTGCCTGCGCCAGTCTCGCCAACAAGACCCAGAGTTTCGCCTTTATTTACCAAGATGTCCAGCCCGTTTACAGCGTAAATGACACCGACATCTGTTTCGTACTGTACGTGAAGATCCTTGATCTCTAGCAGTCTTTCCATAATCATACTCCTCTAATTCTTCAATCTTGGGTCAAGTGCATCTCGCAGGCCGTCGCCAATGAGATTGAAGCTGAGCACCGTTAAAATGATTGCAAGGCCGGGGTAAATCATGAGATATGGCTGGTAGCGCATCAGCGATTTTGCCTCAGCCAGCATGGATCCCCATTCTGGCATCGGTGCAGGAATACCCAAACCAATAAAACCCAGACCAGAAATGGAAAGAAGTGAATTTGCCATGTTCAGTGTCGCCTGTACAATGATTGGTCCGACAGCATTGGGAAGAATATGAAGGAAAATAATGCGAACGTCTTTGGACCCATACGCTTTTGCAGCCTCAATGTACTCCATACCTTTCACCTGCAGAACAGCAGAGCGCACAATACGCGAAAAAGGTGCGACCATAGAGATTGTGAGTGCCACACCCAGGTTAAAAATACTCGACCCCAGTGCAGATACGATTGTGACTGCCATCAGCATTTGCGGGATAGCAAGAAAAACGTCAGCTATCCGCATGATAACGCTATCGACGATGCCGCCAAAATATGCCGCAACAGCACCCAAAATCGAGCCTAGAATCATTGAAATCAGTACCGTTGAAACGCACATTGCAACGGAGATTCTTGCGCCAAAAATGATTCGCGCAAACAAATCTCGTCCGTACTGATCTGTTCCAAGCGGGTGTCCCTTAGAATAGAACAGTAAACGCTCCGACATGTTTTGAAAAACGCAGTCTTCCTCGTAATCAGCAAAAACGCCTGCAAACACCGCGAAGAAAACAATGATGACTAGGAGAGCCAGACCGAGCATTGCCAGCTTGTTTTTCTTAAAACGAAACCAAATCGAACTTAGTTGGCTACGTTTTTTTGTAACATTCTGCGCAATGTCAGTTCCTGCTTTATCTACTGTGCGCATCATCCCTTCACCCTACCTTTCATCAATTGTGTTCGCAGCCTTGGGTCAACAAACATATACAGAATATCGACAACCAAATTTGTTACGCCAATTACTGCCGCAATAAACAGCACACTAATCATAACAGCGGGCACGTCATGCTGTTTTACAGCTTGCAGGAGATAGGTACCTACACCAGGAATAGCAAAAACACTTTCTGTAACGATTGTGCCGCCAATTGTTACGCCAAACTGTAAGCCAATCACCGTAATGAGAGGTAACAGCGCATTCCGAAGCGCGTGCTTAATAATTACCTGGTATGGGCGTGCGCCTTTTGCTTTTGCTGTCTTGATATATTCTTGACGGATGACTTCCAACATGGTTGATCGCGCCATACGGATTGTTTGAGCTGTTAGTGTTGCAGAAAGCGTGATCCATGGTAGAATATAATGCGCAAATGTATCCGCGCCTGTGGATGGCAATAGATTTAGCTGTAGTGAAATAAACAACATTAACACGAGCCCAAGCCAGAAAGCTGGAATCGAAGTTAAAAGCAAAGTCATTAAAATACAGGAATAATCGAACATTGTATACTGCTTAACGGCAGACAATATTCCGATTGGCAATCCTATAATACAAACCAGAAACAACGCACCGACAGACAATATCACAGTGGACGAAATTCTCTGGGAAAACTCCATTTTGACATCTAGATTCGTTCGCCATGAGCTACCAAAGTCGCCGCGGAGTACACCACCTATATATTTGAAATAGCGTACAAAAAATGGGTCATTTAAACCATGCTGCTCTTTCCAAAGTGCGACGTTCTCTTCCGTAGCGGAAGAGCCAATCTGAATTACCGCGACATCACCCGGCATGATCGTCAAAATGAAGAATACGAGCAGGGAGATACCGATGAGGATGGGTATCATAATCAGTATTCTTTTGCCAATATATTTTAGCATTATTTCATTAATCCTCCCCATTGCATTGGCGGGACCCAAAGATCGTGTCCCGCCAATGAGACTCGATTCTAAAAAGTCAATTGGCTATTTCTTTACCAAGACCAGTCAAACACGTAGTAGTTGTACAGATCGTCGACTGCAAAGCCCTTGAGGTCCGCGTTACGAATAACTGCGCATTTGAAGGTGTAGAGCGGCACCCAATACACATTCTCATCGATGAGTTTAGACATCTCGGCATAAGCCTGAACGCGCTCTTCGGGATCGCTGGAGGTACGGCCGACCTCTGCCCAGTGATCCATATCAGGATCGTTGACAGGAATGTAGTTCGTCATGCCGATCAGGCTGCTGTGGCAAAGCGGATAGATGAAATCACAGTCTGGGTTGGGCATCGTGGTGTGCATAGCAGCAATCTGGTAATTACCAGCGAAGCACTCTGTGAAGAAGACGGTACGGTCAATCTGGTTCACAGTTACATCAAATCCCAGTCTGGTCAGTTCACCCTGCAGGGTGTTAGCAGCATTGCAGTAAATTGCGGTCTCGCAGGTCAGGATGGTAACTTCAGGCTTATTGTTCTCGTCATAACCTGCTTCTTTCATGTAGCTCTTGGCCTTTTCGAGATCGTAGGTGTAGGGAGCTGTATAGTCAGCTTCAGGAGAACCGGTAATAGAAGTGGGGAACATAGTGTTCAGAGGAGTACCCATGCCCTCGGCGCCACCGATAATCATGTTTTCCTTGCTGACGCCACACTGAACAGCCTTTCGAACGAGCTCGTTGTCAAAAGGAGCAACATTGTGGTTCATAACAAGGAAGATGGTGCCACGGATGTCGGTTTCTTCCCAAGACAGGTTGCTGTCATCCAGCACGGTCTGCTTTGCACTCAAAGGAGCGTGGGTCAGGAAGTCAATCTCGCCTTTCTGAACGGCTGCAATCTGAGCAGTGGCATCAGTAATAACCTTGAAAGTCAAATCCTTGATTGCCGCTTCGCCACGATAATACTGATCAAACGCAGCGAGCTTCACATTGTCACCAGATGCACGGGAAACAAACTTATAGGGACCAGTGCCGATAGGCGCATTCTCAAAATCAGTGGTGGTTTCGCTTGCAATGCGTCCCCAACCAGCCATAACATTCAGCAGAGCGCCATAGGGGAAGGTCAGATGAACCTCGAGGGTGTAATCGTCAACAGCAATATTGCCGCCATCAGTCATAGCAACCATAACGCCGCCCGTTGTAGGTGCTGCACACATACGATTCAGGGACCACGCACAGTCACTTGCGGTCAGAGGAGTGCCGTCGTGGCAAACAACACCTTCGCGAATCTTAAAGGTCCAAACAAGACCATCTTCAGAGCATTCCCAAGATTCTGCCAGGCGGGGCTCATACTCGCCATCCGAAGTACGATAAACCAGAGTGTCATACAACTGACGCCAAATGATGTTAGACATCTGATCGGTGGCCTTGGAGGGGTCGAGGGTAGCAATGTCACTGGTCAGACCGTACACGAAATCGGTACGAGCTGCTTCGGCTCCAGCTTCAGGAGCATCATCAGTTGCAGGGGTTTCGGTTGCGGGGGTTTCGGTTGCGGGGGGTTCGGTTGAGTTTCCGGCGCAAGCGGTAACGCTGAAAACCAGCAGCATTGCCAGCAGGACGCAAAGAAGTTTTTTCACTGTTATCTCCCTTTCGTGGTTTTTTATCCCATATCAGCCGTGTGCACCCGGCCGACTAAGAATACTTATTATTGCAGTTCTGTACCGTGCTAGTTCTTATGCCAATAAACGGTTGAATTGAATATAGGGCTACAAAATGGAGTAGAGGACGATGCAAAAAAAATTCATCACAGTTATGATCTTTGCTGTTAGTATACTATCACAATGTTGGTATACATTTTTCAGGTGTTTTGGTACATTTTTTTGCAGATTATAAATTCGCAACCTGAGCGGATCAAATGAGTACATAGAGCGTTTATGGTGGTGTGTTATAAGGTATAAAAAAACCTAAAGGGGATCCATGAAAGGAATGCGGTCGGCAAGCCATTCTGGCCCCCTTTAGGGGCAATTATTAGGAAAAGTCCGGGAGGTTAATCAATTCTGGGGGCGTGACTTGTGAGATCACTTATGTTCTTTATTATATCAAATTGCTGCAACGGCGGCCTTTTCCACCGGTAAGGCTTTCTTATAACGGGAGAGGAAGGTCTCAAAGCCAATCATATCAACTTCACTTGCAGTGAGTGTAGAAGATTTATTATCTGAGAATACCTTATCCAGATAGTCTTCCAATGATTCGCCATCCTGTTTCCATAGGGAGTAGGCAGTAAGCAGCGCCATTCCACATGGACCACCTTCACCAGCAGTTTCCATGACTGTGACAGGTGCGTTCACAGCCGCTGACAGCATCCGCTGCCCAACGCAAGGTGTCTTAAAAAATCCACCGTGAGCATAAATCTTATCGATAACGACATGTTCTTCTCCTGTAAGGATATCAAGTCCAATTTTCAACGCGGCAAGAGCAGACAGCAAATGGGTTCTCATGAAGTTTGGCAGGGTAAACTTGCTATTAGGATGGCGTAAAAACAGCGGCCTTCCCTCATTAAAACCAGTAATATGTTCGCCGGAATAGTAGTTAAAGCTTACAAGGTCTCCGCAATCCGGATCACCCTCCAGCGCCATATTAAATAACAGTGAGAAAATTGTACCTTTTTCGGCATCCATACCCATGGCGGCAGCAAACTGGCTAAACAGTTCAACCCATGCGTTAATATCTGAGGTGCAATTATTGCAGTGAACCATGGCCACGGGTGCGCCTATGGGGGTGGTTACCATGTCGATTTCTTTATGGACTCCTAGTTTGTGATCCACAACAACCATAGCGAAATCAGAGGTACCGGCGGATACATTACCTGTGCGGACGCGGATGGAATTCGTGGCGGTCATGCCGGTACCAGCGTCACCCTCCGGAGGAACCATAGGTATATTGGCCTGAAGTGTACCAGTTGGATCAAGGAAACGCGCACCTGCTTCCGTCAAAACACCTGCCCATTCACCTGCGCACAATACTCGCGGTAGCACATCACGTAGCTTCCAACCGAAGCCCTTGTCCATAATCAAAGCGTCGAATTTATCTTCCATTGCTCTGTCATAGTCCATAGAGGTGCTGTCGATGGGGAACATTCCAGAGGCATCGCCGATACCAAGTACACGTTCGCCCGTCAGCTTCCAATGGATATAACCGCTTAGCGTCGTTATGTAATCTAATTTCGGCAGATGTTCCTCGTTATTCAGGACAGCTTGGTATAGATGGGCGATACTCCATCGCTGGGGCACATTGAAATCAAACTCGCGGCTCAGGATACCGGCCGCCTGTTCGGTGATAGTGTTGCGCCAGGTACGAAACTCCGCCAACTGGTTTCCATCGGAGTCAAACGGCAGATAACCGTGCATCATACCGGATATACCTATGGCTCCGACCGTAGTTAGTTTCTGACCGAATTTGACTTCCACATCGGCAGCAAGATTCACGAAGCAGCCGCGAACGCCCGTGTGAATTTCATCCATGCCGTAAGTCCAGACCCCATTTACGAATTGGTTTTCCCACTCGTAACTGCCCGAGGCAATGAGTTGATGGTTTTTGTCTAAAAGGACAGCCTTAATTCGCGTAGAACCCAGTTCTAAGCCTAAAACGGTATTTTTCAGTTCCATTACGCACTCTTCCCTTACCAATTAATCAGATTTCAATGATTTCGTTTCTGTAATTTGTGATAAACTGTGGCCCTGATGCAGTAATCCACACCATATCCTCATAACGAGCGCCAATCTTGTTTTTTTCATCATGAAGAAAAATATCCATACAAAAGACCATGTTTTCTAATAATGGGAAATTTGTTGCGCTTTCAATCCAAGGCAATTCACATTCAACAATGCCGGTTCCATGGCATGGGCCATAAGCCATCCAGCTTTCTTTTCCGACGTTTTTTAAATACCTCCTGTGACTTTCTGCGATTTCTTGACTATGGCAGGCTGTTCGAAACGATTTTTCTACCTGTTTTTTTGCTCCAATTACAGTTTGGAGAAGTTCTGCCTGCACACCGTTGGCTTTTCCCAACACTACTGCGCGTCCAATAACAGAAGAATATCCATGAAAGCGGGCACCAATTTCGATTTGAATCAAATCTCCATCCACAAACGGGCGATCTGTTGTCCATGCGATGGGATAAGCAGTATCCTCTCCCGAGGTCACCCAACCGCAAAAGGATTCTCCCTCTGCGCCCTCTTGATACATTTTTGCCAGCGCTGCACCTTTGACCTGCTTCCCCGTAGCACCCTCTTGAATGGCAGCAATGGCTGCATCCATGGCTAATTTTGTAATGCGCGCAGATTCCAGAATACAAGATATTTCAAACGCGCTTTTAATTTGGCATACAGTAGACAGCAACACATCAGCCGAAACAAATTCTACATTTGCGTTTATCTCTCTTGCAGTCTGAGCAAGCTCTTCAAAAATCTCTCTGGGAATGGTACTCCATCCACCAATGCCAATCCGCTGGAGCGATTTCCCTTCTACAGTAGAAGAAAGCAGATTTTTAAATGTATCAAAGGTATTATCCTCATAACGCGGGGTTGCAGGTTCGCGGAAGGCAATCATTCGCTTGATGAAGGTTAGTTTTGAGGTTTTTTTCGCTCGATCCTGGCTCTCAGGACCGACTAGAAGCACTGCTGCACCAGTTGTCGGGATCCAAATCCCCGCAGTTTCAAAAGCAGGCTGAAAATCGGCATAATATCGGCTGTAGGTAGGTTCAGACAGATGAGAAAATGCCAGGATTGCATCTACACCACTTTCTTTCATGGCAGCTTGCGTTCGTTCTACGCGGGTTAGGTAGTCACTGTATGGTATCTCAATCTTCATCGTAAATGAAACCCTTTCTTTTTGCTTACTACTATTCCGCCTAAATCAATTAGGCAGCGGCGTTTTACGAACATCAATCATCGTTTGAGGCCGATTAGTCTAGCGATCCAATTTGTTGTCGCGAGTTTATCACCTGTTAATTGGAAAGTCAACCCTAAAAAACTTTGTTCAAGTTTACTGGTAAAATGACAAAATCAATAGATTAAGGATTACAATGAAGGCGCGGGTTGGAAACAGAACTGTGAACAAAGCGAAAGTTATCAACACCCCTGTGGATATCTAGAAAATTTATCTTGATTTCTACAAGATATTGGTAAGCGTCAAATAGTCGTGAACCTTTCCCAGTGTGGTAAGATGGAAGAAACGCACAAGGGGGATGGCATCATGGCGAATGAACTGGTCTGTTTGAATTGTGGGAAGGGCTTTACGCCAACGTGCCACATCACGCGGCAGAAATTCTGCAGCAGCGAATGCCGTGTGAGGTACAACAACGCAAAGCGGTACTACACAGATACGCCGGTCAATGAATGCCCGAAATGCGGGACGCCAATTAAGCAGAGCGGTGAAGCCGGGCGCTGGCGGCGTTTCTGTGGAAAACGCTGCCGGCAGCTGTACCATTATAAGAAATGGCAGGAAAAGCGGGAGGCAAATTATCAGCCGCCCGTTCAGATCTGCCCGAACTGCGGAAAAGACTTTCAGCCGGAATGGGGTCCCGGCACACAGCGCCGTTTCTGCGGCGACGTCTGCCGTATCCAGTGGTGGACAGACTACGGCATCATAGCAGCTCCTGCGCGGTAATGACCCCGCTGTTTTCCTGGATGTGCTTCTGTTCCTGCATTTGCAGAAGTCCTTCCAGCGCGATTTCCTGCCATGCGCCCAGCTTGGAGAGCTGCTGTGTCAGAGCGTTGAACTCAAAAATGGACATACGCTCATCCAGATGGGGCGCAAGAAAGTCACAGCGGTAAAACTCATCTACCTGCCAGTAGACATCTCCCGGCGATTTCGAGTGAATCTGCTCAAAGGCGTCTATCATTTCGTACTGACTGACCGGCAGAGATAATTCCACGCCATGCTCGTCATCCGTTGCCAGATAGACTTCACATACTTTGTTCAAATGCCATGCCTCCTGTCTGCTCCTGCTTCTTCTGCATTCTTTCAATGAATGCCGGATCCGCGCTGGGAACATTCCAGCCGTGTATACTGCCGCATTCCATCGCTTCTCGCTGCGCCTGTGTAATACCGAGAAGATGGTTATTGTAATCTGCAAGCTCCCGATTCCGCGCAGGATCGTCTGAACTCCAGCCGCTGGGATAGTAGCCGCTTTCGCCGCGCTTGATACAAATCAACTCGCCGGTGCTGGCGAGTGTGGAAAAGCACAGTGCCGGAAGTCCTTCCGCCAGTTTTGGTGAAAACCGCTCCTGCTCGGTCTGAATGCTCCACGCATCCGAGTTCCAGAGGTGGACATACAGCTCGCTTCTGCCATTCACGCGAATCTCACGCTGTTCGAAGCCCTCACCCCAGCCGTCAGCAGCCTGCCCCTCGAGGTAGCTTTTCAGGGTTTCCAGTTCCGCACCGGTCAATTCGCCCGCCACGCGGCATTCCGCTACGCCCCAGAGCTCCTGGTCGCGAGTTTCCACAGTAAAAACTACGGTATGTACCTTCTGGTTTACGCTGTCATTTTTATCGTACCAGTGCATAAGGCCGCGCTCCGCTTCCTCCGGCATTCGGTGTTTTTTCAGCGCCGCTGCGATCTGCGATTCATACCCACGCAGTTCTTCTCCCTCCAATGTAACGCCATTTTCGTCGAGATCTCCGTATTTGTTCGGTTCATAAAAATCGGCGGTCAGGGGCATATAGAGCTTCAGTGTTTCCAGCTTGGGCGGCAGCACTGTGAAGCTGTCCTCGCCGGGAACAATCGCCAGCGTCCGGCCGTTGTCCCACTTCATATGGATGCTTCCCGCATCATCCACCAAATCCACAACGCCCTCCGTGCCGGGGGCAACCGGCGCATACGGGTCATTCATGGAATTGAGCCGGATGCGTGTGCCGGGTGGATACTGCTCCTTGATGAATTTTATCATTTTTCTGTCCAAATTTACATCCCTCCAAGCTGCATTTCCTGTTTTTCCTCCTGCTCCGGACGCTGATACTGCTTCAGACTCTCTTTCGCCCAATCCGGCAGATATTCGTCTTTCAGAACCCCAATAAAATCATTCCGGTTCCAGCGCGTCTGTTCGCCGTCACCAAGACAGGCGCAAAGAATAGAGCGCCCGCGCGCGGTCGGGCTGCACCCAAAGCCGCTTTGTGCCAGCCAGAGCTGGTTCTCCGGCGACCAGTATTCTTCTTTCAAGGTGTTGGGGGAGAGGACAAGTACCTTGCCGGTGTAATCCAGTTCGCTCGAATCTGGTTCACATTGCTTCTGGTCAAACCTTCCAAGATCCATGACGAGCTTTCTGTAGTTTGAAATGAAGCCATCCAGAATGGCAGAATGACTTCTGGCTGCGAAGCAGTAATTATGCATTTCATCCTCCGGAATGTAATGGCTTTCCGCCCAAGCTCGGTTGTCCGGACGGAAGCGTCCATCGACGCGCCGCTCCTGCACGGTATTCGCCAAAACGTGTTCCACGCGCTTGTAGCCGTAAAGCTCGACGATCTTTTCCACCGTGCCGTCCTTCAGGTGCATCCCGTCAAAGTTTTCCGAATGAGGATATCGATCCCGCCCGCGCAGGCACAATTCTCGCGGAAGCTCTCGCGCCATTTTTCGATCTCTCCGCGCTTCATTGCGTCTTTTGCCGAATACGGATAAAGCGGGACCTTACTCTGCATCACTGTTCTCGCTTTCTGCAGTCAGAATATCGTTCAGCGCATACAGGCTGTGTCCGGAGGCCAGCAGGCATTGCAGGATCGAGCGCGGCACATCCG
>ERZ832522.2533-NODE-2533-length-22120-cov-35.428688_pt1 | contig 22120 bp, 20 predicted proteins | sample MGYA00519951_ERZ832522 | MGnify/ENA primary metagenome ERZ832522 (study PRJEB31850, sample SAMEA3708728) | human gut metagenome | biome: human gut; feature: human-associated habitat; material: faeces | place: China | collected 2014 ... | reverse complement strand
CGTGGCGTTTTCCTGTTTTTGAGGCGTTTCAGCACCCGTTTTGACTAATAAGTCAAAAATAATCGTTTTTTAACATTTTTGCTGCTTTTCGTGTTTCGATTTGGGGAGAGGACCGTTCGGCGTGGCTTTTCGTTTGAAAGGAATGTCCGGAGGGGAACCGCGGATTCTGCGGCCCGTTCGGAACGGGGAGAAGCGCGCCGGCAAGAGACGGAAAAGCCCCGCATTCGGGGAATGCAGGGCTTCGTTGAGCTACCAGGATTCGAACCTGGAATAATATTGTTGATAATCAATGTTTTATGTGACATATCTTACTCCGGTCCAACGATTCGTCCTTTTGTATCGAAATATGATGTTCCCTGAAAATGAATGCAATAGCGTGAAATTTTAGAAAAAGGGATTCGAAGATTTGGAAGTATAAAAAATATTGCTTTACTTTGCGACAACATATTTATTACCAGCTCACGGCTTGACCTAATTTAAAAGAGCCAAGAGCCCGACGAATAATAGTACTCGGTATGGTTTTGTGAGTAGTTTTAGGCCACGGACTCACCCCGATATAGAAAAAGCCTGGGGTAATAGGCTCATAATGTGTAAAAGACGATGCAGCGGTCGTTTCTTTACGCATTTTTTTTGCCCCTATGTGAAAGGGCAAGTAAAGATATTCGCTGCTATATCGGGTTCACGCACACTTTCATATACCCGATGAATGAACGGATGTGGTGTGTGCCTGCATCATTAAATTTGAAAACTATGGCAGAACAAACTGCAATAGTACAGCTGTCAGCTCAGATTGAAATGTTGACAGCATATATTAGAAAGTCGGATGATGAAATTATCTACGACTTGACAGACCTTGAACAAGTGCTCAAGGTATCACGCCGAACATTATTTAAGTGGCGTGCCGACGGTGTATTGCCTCTCACGGAATTGGGTGGAAAGCTGTATATCAGTAAGCGTCGTTTGTTTGAGTTGATTGAGAGCAACCCAGCGTTGCAGAAAGGAGGACGCCATGAGTAATGCGCTTGACGAATTTAAGGGGGTAGCAGATGCCGGAATAACCCCGGATGATAATCCCGGATTGGAGGCTTTTGTAGAGGGTGCAGGCGAAATGCCTGCTCCCCAGCCTCTCGTGGAATTGGCAAAACCAGCTAAGAAAGGTGATAATGTGTTGATACAAATTGAAATGTATCTGCGGAGCAAATATCGGTTTCGTTACAATCTTGTGTCGAATAAGGTTGAATTTGGGCGTATTGTAGACAAAGACTTCCGGGATATGCGAGATTATGATTATAATAGTCTTCTCCGAGAATTAAAGTTGTCTGATCTGTCGTGTTCCATAAGTTCGTTACGTCAGATTTTGGCATCGGATTTTGTAATGCCATATGATCCGTACCAAGCATTCGTGAAAAATCTTCCGGACTGGGATGGACAGGACCATATTGGAGAGTTAGCGGCAACTGTACGGACGACTAATCCAGATTTTTGGGCTATATGCCTTCGTAAATGGTTAGTAGCTATGGTAATATCGTGGATTAAGCCTGATATTGTCAACCATACCGCATTGATTTTATGTGGTCCACAAGGTTGTGGAAAGACTACGTGGTTAAAAGCATTAATTCCTGATGTTCTGAGCAATTATATTTTTACCGGCAAAGTGAATGTGCGGGATAAAGATTCACAGATAAAACTTTCCGAGTGTTGTTTGATAATTATGGACGAGCTTGAAAATATGCGTCGGGATACTGATGCGTTAAAAGAGCTGATAACAAAGTCGTGTATTTATGTTCGTCGGGCGTATGCTTTTGTTCATGAAAACTATACCCGAAGAGCTTCTTTTGCAGGTTCGACAAATAATTATGATTTGTTGCCCGATATGACCGGAAACAGACGCTTCTTGTGTTTTGTAGCTGAAAATATTGACAATAACCATGACGTTAATATGGAACAAGTATATGCTCAGGCTATTGCGTTATGGGTGGGTGGATTCCAATACTGGTTTGATAAAGATGAGATGGCTGTTTTGGAGCGAAATAATGAAGCTTTTCGTGCTGTGTGCGTAGAGGAAGAGCAACTAACTTCGTTCTATGAACCTTGTAATGAGGGTGATGCAGGCGTTTTATTTATGAAAACAACGGATATTTTGAAAAGCTTGTTGCAGTTATCCGGTTTGAGATCGCTTTCAGATCAGAAACTCGGACGGGTTCTGATGAGTTTGGGCTATAAGCGCGTTAAGAAAGACGGGCGATATGGGTATCTTCTGCGACTGCGAAAGCCTTCAGTGCCAGATTCCTTGTTGTCTGAATTAGAGTCGATGGTAGAAGTTCAGGTCCCGGAGGAACCGGAGGAAATAGAGTTGGCTCAGCTTCCTGTGGCTCGTATTGGCAGGGTCCAACGGCAGCAGGAGTAATTTTAGTAAGAAGGAGAGGGCTTTGGGACCCTCTCCTTTGTTTAATGGGTAGGCAAGGTAAGCATAATTTCTTAACCCCACCATTTCAGCAGGTATCCAAAGAATATTTTGTAGAACAACCGTACCATACCATTACGTTTTTTTACTCGACAAACCACCTGTACTCGGGTTCTCCGATGAGCGCCTTTGCCACTCCTTCCGTGAATACCGACGCATTCCTGCTTCTTGCGAGGAACGAATCTATGTAGCTGGACTTGTTGGCTCCTGTAAAAAGGTTGAACACCCTCCACAGATCAATCTCGCGCTTCCTGTCGCATGCAAACGCCGTATCGTTGTAATAGGCCCTTGCAATAACGTTCAGCTGACAGTCCGTGAATTCGAATTCCGGGAGCTGCTTACGCTGTGCAGGCGATAGGAACTGATACAACCGAGCCTTTCCCACCATCTGGGCGAACTGACTTTCCGACATGGAGGTATCGAGCAACGCCCGCATCCGCTCCAAGTGCCGTTTGGCATTGTAGCTTGCGATCAGCTCCGTAATCTTTGCCGTCAGCTCCTGCGTGTTCGTCACCCGCATCTCCCCGGCCAGTCCGTCCGTGGCCACACACATATTGCAACAAACCATGTTCTTGAACCCGATAAATACTTTGAATTTCTCGAAGCCTTTCTTACTGTACAGGTTCTCCTGGTTGTAGGCCCTTACACCTCCTACGGTCAGGTTGAGCCTGCATCCGTCGATGGTCTCCGTTACAGCGGGTATCTCAATGCAGAACATCATCCGCTCGTAATAGATGGTCTTGTCCTCGTCGGTAAGGTCCTTTACGGCCTTGTGGATGGCTTCGGGCGTCCGTCCCTTGACGATATGGCTCACCCGTATTTCGGGCTCCTCTACCGTACAGCTTCGGAACATCCGCTGCGCACACTCCCACATGGTTTCGATGAACTGATTGTGCGAGATGGTCACCTCGTTGTCCTTGGAGAATACCGGGGTGATGCAGTCGTTCTGGAGGTGGCTGAGTGTAACAGCCTTGGTATTGGCCTCGATGAAAGGCTTGCGGGGCTGTTCTTCGGGAGTTTCCCGGAACGGGGATTCTTCCAGCACTTCGAACGAGGGCGAGGGGATAATCAGCTGTGTTGCGTCCCGTGCATCTTCACGGAGCGTAAAGGGCAGTACGCTGTTACTGTGCGATTCTGCCCGCAGGATAGCTTGTTCCATAATTTGCGGATGGTTGGGTTCGACATTGGTTGCACCAGCCGAGAATCTGCATCCCGACTTGTTCCGTAAGCGGAAACTCCGGCTTTCCGGCGAAAAGCTCCGTGCGGTCCTTGGAAGCCAGCGCATAATGTTTCATGTTGACATCGAATACGATGGTGAACTCGTAGTCTACATTGTCCCGCTGTACGGCTTTCAGCCCCACTTTCTCGGGGATCATCTTTCCGTTGCGTTCGTTGAGCACATACTCCTGCTTGCTTCGCATCGTACAGATCACATGGCACGAGGAGTTGAGAATCCGCTGGATAAAGGCGTTCTGACGGGGCGTGACCTTGGCCCAGTTGGCAAAGGAGTTGCCTTGCAGATTGGCGTGGAAATCCAGCAGATAGTCCCAGCAATGCGAGATACTGTCGATGATGATTACCTCCATGCCTGCACTTTCGCAGATACCGATGGCGTCGATGTATTTCTCGGGATTGTAAGGCTCCGAGAGAGACAATACATTGTAGGCTCCCAGATGGGCATAGAGGTCCGCACTCCCGTTCTCGGTGTCGATGACGGCTATCTTGGACCAGTCGGAGGTCATGCCGTGGGCGATAAGAAGCGACGAATAGGTCTTTCCCGATCCCGAGGCTCCTTGCAGGGCTAAGCGCATCTTGGCTGCCCGGCGTTGTGAATGACGTAATTGCATGATGAAATGAATATTGGTTGAACTCGTAATAACATAATTAAAAGGCCGCTCCCCCGGAGTGGAGGAACAGCCTTTCGATGGAGAGAGGGACAAGGTTACAGCGTGGCAACCGTGGTGAACTGCGGGTTGTCCCCGGCATTGTGAAGCAGGAGAAACTGCTCGCCGCTCTCCTCGGAGATCACCTCCGAAACGACGGGATGATCGAGCGGTTCTGCGGGATACTTCGAGGTAACGGCGCCCGCCTTATCGCCATATCCGAAGAAATACTTGCCCGTCTGCTCGTTGCGGATGATACGGATTTGCAGAATACCTTTCCACTCCTTGAACTCGTCGAGGGTGAAAGTCCGCAGGAATTTGAGTGTGTTTGTCATGGCCGTAAAATTTGAGATTCGACAATACGCGGGAATAATATGATTATCCCCAAAGGATAGCCGGGGTCGCACCCCAATCCCGCAAAGCGGGGGGGGATATTCGGGGAATATCCTGCACTCGAACAATTTCGGGGCGTTGCAAAAAATTTTTGCGGTGAAAAATTTTAGCTTGACATATCCTAACCTTGTATTAGCCACTAACAACCCCTTATTGCTATTATCGCTATCTTCATCACGTAAATCCGCATTTTTCTCCCATTATGATAGGAAAGTTGAATTCGGGGCAGAATTTATGTCGAAATTGCGCGACTTTTTCACCTAAAAAAGGCAGGAATCGGGCCAATTATATTGCAATCGAAGAGCAGATATAGTTACTCCATATTTAAGAAACAATTCTACGAGGAACCGAATTTAGGTGATAATATGGCCGGGGAAAATAATCTTACTCACTTACTCTATTAATTTATATACAAGTAAATGAGTATAAGTTTTTCAAAATCATCGAACTGTATAATCTCCCAAGTTATCACATCGGCTTCTTACATATTCACCGATATTCGTATCAGGATAATCAGACATTATTTTTGTATTGTTTCCTAATAACCAATAGGTATATGCCGCACTTTCCCGATCTGTAAACATAGCCAACGATTCTTTCATTAGTCGTTCGCTTTTTGCATTGGCCCGTTTCCAGGATGTACGTTTTGTCCAATCCAAGTTCGTCACATGGCCCAATCCCCAGAAAAATTCTCCTCGATAATACTGTGTTAAGGCCCAGCATCGGTTAATTGAATTTTCCAGACCTATTGCATATCGAATCTGTAATTGCGCTTTACGGTTCGGTTCTTTCGTACGGTTAATGAATTGCTCTAATGAGTACATTTCACGAGCAAAATTATATTTATAATCTGTATTATTGGAAATTAGCGACATCGCATGCCAAGAAAATGGATCATATTTCATATATCCATCTTTATATGTATTTAGCCTATATTGAAAAGACGATGGTATTTTTCCGAAATATTTCAAGGCGTCAGCATAACGCATTTCACGCAAACACTGAGTACCAATCAATTCGTTAAAGAAATCAGTATCAACATAGCTTCGATCATTAATAAATCGATCAAAATCGCTACTTGGCTGTTGTAATCGTTGTACGTAAGCAATCACATGATTTACTCCGATTGTATCAATCAATGCGAATAATGCGTTTGAGTAATCAAGACAATTATGCCATTTTGTCCCTTTACGATATTCAGACAAAGAAACAATGTCTTCATCCCATGTTTGATCATAACAATAATAAACCTCTTGTTTATTTATAATATTAAGCAAATTATTATCTGCCATATTAGCGAGTTGAATGGCTCGGATATAATTTCCATGAGCTATGTATCGGGGAACAACAGCTGAAAGCACTATCTTTCGTAACATATCATTCCAATAATAATAGCTGTAATTACCCCAAAATCCATTTGATATGGTTTTTTGTCGAACCTTATCATCTATATTATCCCTTATTTTATTGTCCAGCCATCGAAGTTGTTCCAATAACCTCTGTTCATAAGCAATATTACAACTACAAGTTTTGGCATCTAAATAAATACGTAAGATCATAATAGATTCCCTTATATAAGAATTCCCATACGATTTCTCCGCCTTGGCCAATAAGTCCAATGCAGTTTGCGTATCTCCATTCTGATCAGAGAGGTATGCTGCGGTATAGTACCACATAGCACGATTTGTTGCTTTTCCCTCTCGGGCAACTTTCCATGCGAAATTCCTCAACCCCAATAAAGTATTCCATATTGGCTTATCCCAATAGCCCTCTATTGAAGCCTCTGTTTTGCTAATCTGTTCCTGCAAAATCTTTGGGAATATAGGTGAATCTGGGTCATATTTGTATAATAATTCCAGCTGTTCAATCTCGGTAATTTTATCCTCTTGTTTACCAGCACAGAAGATTAATGATGCAATATCTCCGCACTCGGCATAAATACGCATGGCACGTTCTACTGCTCCTGTTCGATAATATGCTCCTGCAATGTAGGGACGAATCATTTGTTTTATCAATCCATTCGGCAAAAATCCCTGTACCTCATTCCAATAGTTGATACAAGCATCGTATTGTGAAGATGCGAATAAGGCACGAATAACTTGTAAAGCATAGCGATCTCGTAATCTATTACCTTTATAAATCTGTGCCCGGTAGGCAATATCTTTTAATCCGATGCTCACGCGATCGTTGGTTGTAGGATAATACCATGGATCGTTCTGTTCCATTCGTATCTCCTCACAAAGTTTTGCAAGGGATAAACATTCTGCAATCTCCCTATCCTTATGCAGAACAATCCAACGTATAAACTGATTGCGCATCAAAGTATCATTTGCAGAACCTTCTATAAGGTGAGTTATACGCAATATCTCTTTGCTTGAATAGCGGTACACTACACTATGAATATCTTTTAGCGGAATATCGGTTGATGTTAATCTTTGCCACAGTTCACAGTTTTGTATCGTCGTACTTTTCGGTAGGCGTTCTCCATCTTCGTTATAATCATATAGCTTGCTATCGTCATAAATTCGAAATGTATAGTATTCGGACGGGGAATACCATGGACTTCCGCCGGAATAAACTTCACGAGGCAAGCAAATCAGCACCGTCAGTATAACACTATGAATGACGATATATATTTTCGATTTCATCAGTTGCATATTTTGTAAGAGCGATAGAATCCAGATGGTATAATATGACGGAGTATTCAGTGTTATTCCTCAAAGTTCTTTCAGCGAGTTGCTTTACTTTTAGAACCTCATCATAGCGAGGACTCTCTAATCGAATTATATCATCTTGTAAAAGTTCATGTGATTCCAAATAGTGATCTTTAAGAACCTTATATGTTCCATCGGTTAGTTGTTGGTAATAGTTCGTATCTAAAAAATCAGTTGTTCGTAAAATTGCTTTGAATTTATTATCCCGAAACCACACACCCCACGAAAAAGTCGGATATGCAAAATCAAGATGCATCCGATAGCTTACATTTTTCAAATAAGGGCTAATATCCAAATAGTCCAGAATGGAATTTTTCGTATTGATACTTTTTAACGCCCCCGTATTATAGAGCATCAATACACCCCGATCCACAGGAGGGCAATCATCCCGTAATTGATGTAACCGAATAGTCGAACTCAGCTCAATACCTTTCTTATGCAGAGAATCCCTTGCAATTCGGCATAATTTGAAATAACTGTTTCTTGTAGTTCTGGTCCAATCGCAATCAAATTGTACCTCATTTATATTATTTATCTTGTGTCGAGTTGCTATTGCCAAAATACGGGTAATAATTCGGTTGGCATAATCCGCTTCTTTCCCGTTGACACTACGTATTGCTTCAAGTGTGATATAAACAGTTGGGACAATCTCCATATCTGAAAGTGGGGCTTGCAGAAAAGTTGTCGTGGCAATAGGTATCGCAGATAGCTGTTCACCTAGCCAATGATTGTCCAATGCAACATCGAAGAAACGCAAATAAAGTCGTTTGATATGATGATTTTGAAGAAAAGCCAATTCCGATTCTGTCGGATTAAATGTAGTTTTCCAATGATAAATTGAGTTATATTCACGATGTGGTGCAATCGTTTTGACAGCAAGAGAATCGGTTGCAACTATTTTAGAAGCATTCTGCTTTCCACAACTAACCATTAAAATTGCAACAAATACGAATATGTAATTTTTCATCTTCAAAGCTAATAGGGTAACATAATTATATACTCATTTACTTTATATATCCATTACAAAGTAAGTGAGTAGATCTATCTTATTTATCGAATTTCTGCATCACTCCTCCACATTTAGGACATACCGGATTATCTTCGCTCCACTCCTCGACATTCTTTGACCCACACCACATGCAGAAAGGTTCTGTTGGCGAATAAATCCATTTTGCCTCACCCTTTTCTTGAAGTGCAATAATATCAGGCACACCTTTTAGATATGAATTATCACACAGCCTTTTACAATCCTTACAGGCAAAGGAGGTGAATTTGGCTAATGGTGTACCATCTTCCCAACGATGGCCTACGCAGGAATCGGAGTAGCCGCAGGTGAGGCAGTAGAATCGGGGAGTTTTCATGATTACGGACTATATGGTCTATTTTTCAAAAAGAACCACTACATACAGATACTATTGCTGTTATTATTACTATCATGATAACTACAACTATACTTATATACTCATCTTTATAACCGTTTGGCGATGACTCAGCAGGTTCTACTCCATTATCTATTTTTAACTCCGAACTCGTTACTTTTGAATCTGATGTGATGCTAAAATCCTCGGCTTCCAATGTAATTTTTTCATTTAAGGGAGTATCGGGACTATTATGCAATACAAGCAATGCACAATCTTGACATATTGGAATTGTACCATTAACTTGTTTGCCGCAATTCACACAATACATAAGGCTATTTTGATTCCGACCATTCCATATTGACTTTCAAACAGCTGATCCATATCCATGCAACTATCGGTAGGAAGAATGCGAATATGCCCCAGCCCACAGCACTACGATTTTTCTTTTGAGCCTGTTTAACGACAACGACACAAATAACGATACGCAGAATTAATAAAATGATTTGCATAATAATATCTTTTAAATGTTGATATGTAGTTCTTTCATAGCCTCTGCTTTCAACTCCTGCAATTTTTTCAAATCATGCTTATTTTGAGTAATTTGCTGAAATAAATTGTCTGCTTTGGACATTAACTCCGGATTCGAAGAAAATCTATCCGGATGGCACACTTTTTTCAACTGATTATAAAGATCGCCTGCGTGGAATGAACTTACAATTATATTGTTAAAATCCACATTCTCTTTTTGGGCATTTGCTTTAAATTGTCGTTGAATCTCGGTGTGCTTATTTCGAGGTCCCAATAAAAATAAAATTGAGAGCAACCCGATTATACAAATTGCTTCAAATATGGAAATCCACATCCACAAATTGCTGTCAGACTGTGGCAACATTGTTTCCATTGAATATTTGACAGCATTCACAGAATCTTGTATTTGTAATATAATAGTCATCATAGCTATTCGGGTAGTTCCATAATAAATTTACGTAGTGGCCATTTAAGTCCCTTAAAACCTGTATCATCATGAACTTCTAACGTGTCCCAGCCCAAAGCAACTAATTGTCTGATGAGTACAGAATTGCTTAGTATGACATTTCCAATCGTAATCATTTCGTCACGCGACAATGCTCGGCCAGACATTGCTTTAATGCGGAATCCGGAATTCCATTTAGAGAAAGTGTGTTTATAGCTTGAATCTCCCTTGGTAATTCTTGCCTCCAAAAGAGTTGGGGCCGCACCCAATATAAATGCGTCGCGGGCCGATTTATTAAAATTCCGTACAATCCGATTACGTTCTGACAAGTCATTGAACCAATCGACTATCCTATACCAAAACATAGAGTTACACTTTAGTCGTTCATTTTCTTATCAATCATCTCTGATACTGTTTCATTGATAATTCGCACCATTTGATGTTGGTCCATGGTTTCTGGGAATGAGAATAATTTACGAACCTTTCCCATCATGGAGTTTCCAACAACGACGGCAATAGATACTTGATCCATGTTTTGGGCTATAGTTAGGTACATCACACTGTAACGGCTCTCTATTCTTAAAGAGATCATGTCGGCCTTCTCTTTAATTACCCGTACCTCTCCAGCAGGACTGCATGCTTCGATTAGCGTTGCATATACTTCACGCATACCTCCACGCGCTACGATTTTATCAGCTGTCTTGTTTTTATTATTCAATCCCCATATAAACCAGATAATGAGGACTGCGATGACTATTAATACTATTGACATGATTGTGCGTACATTTCCATGATTTGGTCCGAGATTTCACGAACTCGTTCTCTGGACATACCTATTTTGAATGCAGTTTCTCCAATAAGTGTTAATTCTGCATCTTCAATTTTATGATCTACCATCATCATAATTATCATTAGACCTAAAATATAGTCTTGTTTTTTAGTGCCTGCATTTCTTAAGATTTGAAGAGGAATAACATCTCCCATAGTAATGAAGGTCATTAATTCTGCATCATTAGGAGCTATTGCAAACTCCACACACATTTTTGTATATGCATGTTTTTCAAGGTCTGCAAATTCTCCATCGACACTTGCCATACGGTACATAAAATAAAGAGTTGCTAATTGTTCTTGTCGAGATAGAGCAACTCGTAATTGTCTTTTATTCTTACGATATTCATCTCTATATACTTTTTCTTTCTGATCTGTTAATCGCCCAATGATTATTAGGGCAACCACGATTGCAATTATGATAACTACTACCATATATAGTAAATTGAGTTCCCGCCCAACTCCTCTACGGGGATTACTAAATAAAGAAAGCGTGGAGTTGCCGACTTATTTTATATAACGGGCTCTGGTAAACCTTGCAGTAAAATAAGCAACAACCCACGCCATTAGATAGCGTGAAAGATGTCGGCTCATTCTCCTGCTTGAAATTTACCAGATTTCGTTATAAAGAATCAGTCAGACACTTTCTTTTAAGAAAGTCGTATGTATGTCTACATGCGTAGACCTTGCAAATATAGCCATTTTATGCAGAATACTACTCCGTTCCTAAAAAAGTTGTTGCTGTTGCAAATGTAATCAAACGATAGTTTACTCTCCGATTTCTGCAAGCCTTGCAGTAGCTATTCCAATTCCCAAATTACTAAGGCCCGGTCCAATGCAATTTTCTTGGTCTGCCCCCGTTCTCCTGTAATGAAATAGGGTTTCATCAGCGATTCATCAAAGTGCGCAATAAATGCTTCTCGGATACGCGAACATTTCTCGTTAATGGAATTCCGTTGCGGATTAGTAACCTGCTCTATGCTTTCAACAATATCCTGTATATTTTCCCGATTAGTTATCCGTTTATATATCTCAAGCAATTCTCCACGATATTGCGGGAGTTCTTTAAATAAAATACCCTCCGGATGTTTGAGGAAAAGTATGAATACAGCCTTAGGCAACGGAGTCATTGTTATTTCCGTATTATCATAGTCTGTCAGAAGAATGCGGAAATCCTTTGTAATCTGGAGCCTGCTTTGAGATGTCAATGCTTTAGGAACCAATGCTTTTATCGCCAGATCACAAAATCCAATAGCTTGTAGCCGACTAACCCTTTCTCTTATTTCGTGCATTAGTCGTTGGGCTTCGGAACTGAAATATTCATCAGCATCTAAAGGTGCATTTTCGTCTTGCTCCGGAATAAGTTGATAAAACGTATCATGAGGATAAATACTGATATAAGCATGAAGTGAAAAGAATGACTCCATGTCAGCATCATTGATCGGGAATGCAACAAACGACCGAGTGCGACCATTCGCGGGACGACGACTAATTGAAATTACAACGGGAACATTTGGAATATTATGGCCTATCCAATCAAAAAATTTCCTCGTAAAATAGAGCGTAATATTTTTAGAATCAATGGTAGAATTTAATGATTGGGCTGAATTATAAATAGCCAATTCTTGCAAATCATTTTTGTCTACCCAACAAGGCAGATATATGAACTTACACGACCGTTCAGCATATTTTTCTTGGATAGAGGTTAAATTAGCTTGGATATAAGCGTTAATGACCGGATTATAGGTCTGTTCCATATAAATAATTTGACTATATGGAATATCAGAGAATCCGCCGGGCAATTCAAAGTCATAAGATATACGAGTTGTTAAAAGCAAGTTGATCTCCTCTTTTGAGGGCGTTGCAATTTTATCATCTTTAGGCCTGAACCTCTTTCTATTCTTCTTAAAGAACAGAATAAAAAGTGTGATAACCACTAAGAATAGGAGTGGAATTAGTAACGACATGTTCATAGCTATAAGTTGGGTTTATTATGCAATTTACAACTTTTTATCAGACCCAAATATCTTAATAGGCAAAAAAGGCCTGCCAAGATTGGCAAGCCTTATAATTATGAGGATAACTCTGCTTCGACCTTTTCCATATCGCGGCTGATTGAGGTATTGAGGACTTTGGCATAGTGCTGAGTCATTTTGATATTACTATGGCCGAGCATCTGGGAAACATTCTCAATAGATACGTTATTGGCAAGAGTAACCGTCGTGGCGAACGTGTGACGTGCGCAATGAGTCGTGAGTTGCTTATTGATTCCGCACAATTCCGCAATTTCTTTCAGCCCGTCATTCATGGTTTGATTGGCCGGAACCGGGAGTAATCGTCCCTCAGCTTTGGCAAAGTCTGCATAACGTTCAAGTATCTGCATGGCAGGTTTGAGAAGAGGAATATTGCACAAACTGTGGGTCTTTGTTCGGGCTTTTACGATCCATTGCTTACCTTCCTTACCCGTTACGATCTCTTTAGCAGTCAGAGAATAAACATCCGCATAAGCCAATCCCGTATAGCAGCAGAACAGGAAGATGTCCCGAATACGGTCATATCGCGGATTTTCGAATTTAGCGTGGGACATTGTGTGCAATTCCTCCTCGGTCAGAAAATCTTTCTTGGTTTCTTCCAATCGCAGTTTCAATAATGTTACGGGATTGTTTTTCATCACTCCATGGGCTATGGCTATATTGATGATTTTGCTGATGTTTTTAAGGTATTTTACCACGGTGTTGTTGCACTGCTTCCGTGCTACGAGTAGGAAATGGACATATTTTTCGAGAAATTCGACCGTGATGTCGTCTGTGTAAATGTCGTTCTTTCCTTGCGTCTGCATAAACTCTTTGAGGTGGTTTAGCGAGGTTTGATAGCGGATGGCCGTGCCTGCTGCTACTGTCTTACCTACGAGTTCCGATTGCATCCGGTTGTGTTCTTCGCATAAGTCGATGAATGAAATCTGTGGTTTGTCAAAACCTCTGTAACGGTTGGTTACGGCTTTGGCGGTTACCTGCTTACCCTCGCTTTGTAAGGTTTGAGCTATGGAGAACAGGTCGTATTCGATTTTATCCAGATAGGCATTTAGTGCCTTGTTTTTTGAGCCGACGGGTTTTACACGGCCTCTTGCCGTCACCCATTGCTCTTGATCGACTCCTCGTCCTATTCCGAACTCTGAATAGGCTCGGTTGGCTGATACCCGAACGTATATAGGTGCTTGGCCAGTACGCAGGAGTCGATGCCGTTTAATAAAAAACAGTATCGAAATCATATTAATAAGATGATTTTTAATTAGTTAGACTAAACTATGCAGGGAGATAGGGCTATAATGCCTTTTGGGATATACACAAAGATACGTAAAATTTTCCATTTTTGCAAGTGTAAAATATTGATGTACAAAGAAATGGAATGAAATTTGTTGGACTAAAATTTTAGTCTGAAAGTCCCACGATTAGTCCAATTGACACCCTGCGTGAAACGGCTTTTTACTGCATTTTGATAAATGAGAAAATCCCCGCAATTCATTGAATTGCAGGGATTTGTGCTGAATTTTGTTGAGCTACCAGGATTCGAACCTGGAATAACAGGACCAGAATCTGTTGTGTTACCGTTACACCATAGCTCAATAGATTTTGGTGATGCAAAAGTAGAACTTTATTTTGCAAATGCAAAGAAAAATCCGGAAAAAATTTCATACATTTGTTTCAATCTACGCAGAAAAAACCGCTTGAAACTTAAAATTTACACAAAATCAGAAAATTATGGGAATTAAATTTCGGCTTATCGCCATGAACTTCCTTCAGTATGCGATCTGGGGTTCGTGGCTTATCTCGCTGGGCGCCTACCTGGGAGGCGGACTCGACTTCTCGGGATTGCAGATCGGCAGCTTCTTCGCGACGATGGGAATCGCCTCGCTGTTCATGCCCGCCGTGATGGGGATTATCGCCGACCGCTGGATTCCGGCGCAGAAACTGCTGGGCATCTGCCATTTCATCAGCGGCGCGTTTCTCATCGCCGCGGCCTCGCAGACGGCTTACGCCCCGCTGTACAGCTGCATGCTGCTGAGCGTGATGTTCTACATGCCGACCATCGCCCTGTCGAACTCCGTGGCCTACAATGCCCTCGATCTGGCCCGGCTCGATACCGTGAAGCATTTCCCGCCCATCCGCGTATGGGGAACCGTGGGATTCATCGCCGCCATGTGGTTCGTCGACCTGACGCACATCGGGGGCGTGCAGATCAAGCTCACCGAGTGGCAGCTCTACGTTTCGGCCCTGCTGTCGTTCGTACTGGCGGCCTACTCGTTCTCGCTGCCGGGGTGTCCCGTCGAGCGCAGCGCGCAGAAGCAGTCGTGGGTCGATACGCTGGGCCTGCGGGCCTTCGCGCTCTTCAAGGAGAAGCGGATGGCCATTTTCTTCGTCTTCTCGATGCTGCTGGGCGCCGCTTTGCAGATCACCAACGCCTTCGGCGACAGCTACATTCAGAATTTCGGCTCGATGCCGCAGTATGCCGATTCGGCCATCGTGAAGCACTCGGTGATCCTGCTCTCGCTGTCGCAGATGTCCGAAACGCTCTGCATTCTGCTGATTCCTTTCTTCCTCCGGCGTTTCGGCATTAAGAAAGTGATGCTGATTTCGATGCTGGCCTGGGTGCTGCGCTTCGGGTTCTTCGGCATCGGCGATCCGGGATCGGGTGCGGCGTTCCTCGTGCTTTCGATGATCGTCTACGGCGTGGCATTCGACTTCTTCAACATCTCCGGCTCGCTCTTCGTCGAAAAGGAGACCAGCCGCGAGATCCGCTCCTCGGCGCAGGGCGTCTTTATGATTATGACCAACGGTTTCGGCGCCTTCTTCGGCTCGTATGCCGCGGGCGCCGTCGTGGACGCATACGGGTGGCCCGATTCTTGGTTCATCTTCGCAGGGTACGCGCTCGTGGTGGCCGTGGTTTTCGCCGTGGTTTTCAAATACAGGCACAACCCTGCCGAAATGGAGGGCGTGAAACATTGATGACTGACGGTCCGGCGGCGGGGAGAACCTTGCCGCCGGATTTTTTTATCCGCGCAGGAGCATTTCGACCTGAGGAGCGCCCGCTTCGGAGTATTCGCTGGCGGACAGTGCGCCGGAGGGGCGGATGATGACCGGATGCATGGCGGGCGTTTTATTTTATAGAAGTGCCGTTACGACATTAAAGATACGAAAATTATGGATACGATCGGTGTGAATGATGCGAGCTGCATCCGCTGCGGCCGCTGCGTGAAGGTGTGCCCTTCGCAGATTTTCGTGCAGGAAAAAGCCGGGGGCGACGTGACGCTGCATAAACCCGAAAACTGCATCCTTTGCGGACATTGTGTGGCCGCCTGCCCCACGGGGTCGGTGAACCATGCGGAGTTTCCGGCCGAGCGGGTGCATGCGGTGGATTACGGCGCGATGCCCACGCCCGAGCAGGTGGAACTGCTGCTGGCCGTGCGGCGGTCGAACCGCGCACTTTCGGCGCGCCCCGTGCCGCAGGAGCTGCTGGACCGCATCGTTGCGGCGGCGGACCGCGCCCCGACGGCGAGCAATGCCCGCCAGCTGGGGTATACGCTGGTGACCGACGTGGCGCAGCTGCGCGCTGTCACGGAATATACGCTCGGGATTTTCGGCACACTCGAAAAGCGGCTGCTGCATCCGCTCGTGCGGCCGTGGCTGAGCCGCCTCGTGCCGGGCGTTTATCGCTATGTGCCGGTGTTCAAACGCCTGCGGCGCGAATATGCCGAGGGCCGCGACCGCGTGCTGCGGGGCGCGACGGCGGTGCTGTTCATCCATGCGCCCAGGGAAAGCCGGTTCGGTGCGGAGGACGGGAACCTGGCGTATGAAAACGCTTCGCTGATGGCCGAGGCGCTGGGCGTGAGCCAGATATACATGGGGTTCGTGCTGACGGCCGTCCGGCAGGACAGGAAGGCGAAGCTGGCCGCGATGCTGGGACTGGGCGACCGCCGCATCTGCGCGGTGATGGCCCTCGGGATGCCGCAGTTCCGCTATCCCAATTACATCGACCGCGCGCCGGCACCGGTGACGCGGAAATGAGAGTCGGTCTCAATTTCTCATCGCAATGTTTTCAGGGACTTCGTCGCTGTCTTCCCGGTTTGAACGAGATGGATATGCGCAGCATGCGTCGTCACGACCGCCGGGCCGGGAATCGACCTTCGCGCCGGGATGTGTCCGCGCGCGGGTCGCCCCCCCCCTCCCGGCATGACGGGCGCAACTGCCGGTCTCCGATTCTGATGTGACCAAGATTGCCGGATGCGAAAAAAGGCCCTGCACGCAACCGTGCAGGGCCTTCTCTTGTTTCGGGCGTGTGTCATAAGCCCCAGTCCGAGGGCAGATAACTCGCTTTCGGGGCGTTGGGGACGTTGACGAAAAATTCGAATCCGCAGAGTCTTTCGATTTCCGAGACCGATTTGGCGCAACCGGCCGGATTCTGTCCCGACGATTCGGTGTGTTCGTACCAGAATCCGATGGCCTGCAATTCGTCGGCCGGAAGCGATGCCACGGAGCGTCCCGTCGAGCCGCTTTTCGAGCGCAGCAGAACCTTGTAATACTGCGTCGGTACGGGCAGCGTGTTGCCGCCGTTGTCGATCGTCGAGGTCTGCGAGCCGTCGAAATGGCATCCCGTCACCACATAGAGCGTGTCGGCGCACATCCAGCCGCGAACCCTGCCTTCGAGCGCCGCCCATACGCCGCTGTTGAAATTGGACCGCTGGGCCGTCATGTTCGAATAGTAGGAGATCTGGTCGTTGGCCAGATTGCTCACCCTCCGGTCGGCGTTGGCGACCTGATGTCCCCGGTTGTAGGGGGCGCTTACGCCGCCGGCCATCTGCTCGCCCGGCGCCAGCGTGGGATCATAGCCCCAGTGCCGTTCGCGCGAGATGCCCTGGGTGTAACAGCTGTGGAGCGGATAGGCGGCCCACAGCGCGAGCCGCTTCGCCTTGTCGTAGCCCATTGTGTAATTGCGGGGGTAATAGCCTTCGGAAGTCCTGGCCACGTCGGTGATGATGTGGCAGATTTCCGTAAGCGATTCGTCCGCTGCGGGCAGTTCGGCCCAGGGCATTCCCAGCGCCGGAGTTCCTGTTCCCGGGGTAGGGTCCGGGGGAGGATTGTCTCCTCCCCCGCCCGGAGTTCAATTTTCTATTTTTATCAGAAATATGTCATCTCCGTTGCCTGTGGTAGCATAAGACCGGAAGGAACTACCTGAATAAGATCTTATATATGCTGCAAAGTTGTTTCCTACGGATATCCAACCTGATGATCCTTCGGAGAAGGTCCAGGACGTTGATTGGGTTGCATCCAATTTAAATCCTCCAGAACTTGCTTTGCTTACATTAATGTATTTTCCATTTGCATCCAGTAGATTATATTGGTTTGTGCCGCCGGTTGACGTAAAAGTAACGGCTACAGCATCATTGGGAATGCTTGTTATTTCTGTTGCGGTCGCGGTCGCAGAGGTGCTTGTTGTTTGTAAATGGCCTTTTGAAATCGTTCCATTATACAATTTGTAAGTTGGTGTGGATAGGTAATAACTTCCCTCTGTAAGTTCACTCAAGACAGTTATCTTTTTGTATTTTGCAACGGAACTGCCTTTTGCTGCTTGGCTGACTTTAACGGAAATCGGCTTACTATTCCCTTTGCGGGTAAAGGTGATTGTTCCGAGTTCCGCTTCGGCGGCTCCGCCGTCGGCAAGGGCCGTTACGGTGTAGACGTTGTCGACGGGACCGCTGACGCTGAATTTATCGGGAGCACTTACATCGGGCGCGTTCACTTCGAAATCCGATGTGAGCGTAAATTCCGCGGTTGCGCCGCTGTCGCCGCCCAACGTGATGCTTGCGGGCGAAACCTCGAATTGGTCCGCTTTCTGCGAAACTTTGATTGTAACGGTCGCATCGTTGTCAGCCGATGTGAGTGTGATGCTCCCCTCGCGTGCGTCCCCCGTATAGTTGGGCGAAACGGTGTAGGTAAGCGTTTTCGTCGTGTTGTCGATGGAGGCTGCCGTGACGATCGTTCCGTCGAATGCGGTTACGGCCGTATCGTCTTCGCCCGTGAAGGAAACGGGTTCGTAGGTTGCCGAAGCACCGGTTACTCCGGTCGCTGCAACATCTTTAATATCGGCGATTCTGATCGTTGCCCCTGTGGTAACGGTGACGGAGGTGATAACGGTAACGCCGGAGGATTTCAGATAGGCCGTATTGAAATTCTCCGTGACGGTGAATGTATTCGCGCCTACGACAGGAGAGAGCGTTGCGTATGCATTCGATCCCGTGTCATTGGCAGCATACAGGGTAAGCGAAGTTCCGGCTTTGGCGATTTCGACGCTTACGCTGGTGATGGGCTTGCTGAACACCGGAAGTTGGATATGGCTGTTTTTGGCGTTCGTGTTGTTGTTGAGCTGCATGCCTACCGGATTGGTCCCTTTATATGCCTGAACGACCCAGGTTCCTCCTGTGTTCGTATATTCTACAGGAGTGGCATATGCCAAGTTGAGGCTTTTCACCTCCTCGTAGGTCAGCGTAGCGATTTTGGCATCCGAGGCCTGCGTTTCTCCCGCAATACCGGCCATGTTGACCGAGAACGTCGTGATGTCGCCAGGGGTAAAGACCAGCTTTTGCGCTCCGGACAGGGTGACCTGCTTGGTGTAAGTCTTGTTTGCCGAGGAGGTGACCACCAGCGTGAACGAATCGTTTGCCGCCAGCGAGCAGGGATAGCAGGTGAACCATGCCGGGAATGATGCCGGGGCGATCGTGCCGGCGGCGCTGAAATCCATTATGATCCTATCCGAGGGGCTGAAATAGCCGATTTCAATGATGCGGCCCGTAGCGATGTCGACATAACTGCGACCTGCAAGGACTTTGCCGGCAGCCGTGAAACTGACGCTTTTGACTGTTTCGTCCGCAGCAAGTCCGAGGTTGGTGATCGTCATTTTGCCAAGAGCCGCCACGCGACCGAAGCTCAATGAGATTGGCTCCGTTTTTGGCTGGGAGGTCATTTGTACCGCACGTGCCACCATCAGGTCGGCATTGGGGTCGAAACTGGTGGCGATCGGAGTCTGGGTTGCCGGGAGGTTGACCTTGACTTTGGAGAGGCTCTGATTGTCGGTCACGTAATTGCCGGCGGGATATACGGCGGCGTAGGTCAGGTTGGTCGAAGGGTTTTCCTTAAGTGTTACCGTGAACGAGGCCTTGCCGGCCGTTAGCGTACAGCTGGTGGACTCGGCGGCTTGCAGAGCAGGTGTCGCTGCTGCGTTATCCTGTTCCAGAAATTGGATGAATTCGGTCGAGCCGTCTCCGTCCCATTGGATCTTTTGAGTAATTTCGTCGTAATGGGTGCGTGTGAGGGGCGCGTTCTCGATTTTGTCGGATGCAATAACGGTCATGGTGACCGTTCCCGGTTTTTCAATTTCAGGGTTGGTGCTGTCTTTCGAGCACCCGGTAAATGCCATTGCAGCTACTGCAATGGACATCATTTTGGATAATGTCTTCATTGCAGTGGAATTAATAGTCGCCGCCCTCGTTGAGACCCGGATCGCTGCCGGCATCTCCTTCGGGACCATACTCAATTACGCCGCCCGGGCTTTGGGCGAATCCTTTTTCGATGCGGACATCTACGATGTCGATAACAGGGGCGGAGTACTCAACTTCCCCCCCCCCTTACGTTGAGGCGAGTGCAGTTCATAAGAGTGTAGTTAAAAGGTGCTAGGCAAAATTAAAAAAAATAAACGAGACTGATGTTATGTCGGTGTGAAATTTTTTCACAAAATTCCATATGGTCAATTGATGTCGCCTTTTGGGACAGCCGATCTGTCCGGATGTGGTATGGCCTGACGGGATGCGGGACGGCGGGGCGGAGCCGTGGCAACAAAAAAAGCGCTCCGGGGGGGGAGCGCTGTGCAAGGGGATCGTGCGTCGTCGTCAATACATATTGTCGTACATCGACTGCGATTTGTCGTATTTCAGGTCGGAGAGCGATGCGGCCTTGACGCCGATGTTGAAACTCCACGAACGGTGGTAGCCGAACGGAATCCACGAAAAGGACATCTGCCAGCAGTGGAGGTCGCGCGTGATCGAGACCGACGAGGTGGTCAGTTTGTTGGCCTTGATGTCGTAGCCGCCCTGGAAGGTGATGCCCGTCTTGGGGGTGACGTTCAGCGAACCGTTGAAGCCGATGGTTTGGGTGACGTTCTTCCGGTAGCCCGTCGTGCCGTTGTTGGTGTACGAGATCGAGTAGTTGACCGCGTAGTTGAATCCGAAGTTCCACGGCAGCGAGAAGTCGTAGTAGCTTTGCGCCATGTACTGTCTTCGCAGCACGGGGTCCATCTGCCCGTAAGGGTCGTAGAACGGGTTCTGGTACTCCGGAGGTATTGACGTGATGTCGTTGATGGCCGTTTCGCTCCGGTCGTTGCGCGATTTGAACGTATAGCCGAACGACCAGCCCGTCGAGACGACGCGGCCCGGGAAGAAGAGCTTGTTGTAACGCTTGCCCTCGGGCGAGACGCGGTAGGGGTCGAGCGTCAGCGAGAGGTTGATGCCGAAATTGTTGAACAGCGTCGTACGGAACGAGACCGGGATGTTCGAAAGTCCCATCGAGTCGGCCAGGAAGTTGTACGAACCGCTGATGCGCAGTTCGTCGATCAGCTTGATCTTCTTCACGCCCGAGGTGTCGCGTTTCGAGAGGACCTTCATTTCGAGGTTCTGCGACAGCGAGAAGTTCATCGACATCGAACGGCCCGACGAGGGGACGCCGTAGGCGTTGACGGCATAGGGCGAATAGGTCGTGAAGCGGCCCGTGGAGTCGGTCTGGCGGGTCTTGTAATAGCCGTATTTGGGGTCGCTGAAGTCCGGGGCGTAGGAGAAGCCGATCGAGGGGGTCAGCGTGTGGCGGATCGCCTGGATCTTGCGGTCGCGGCTCTTCTTCGTGAAGTCGTACATGCCGTAGACCGTCGTGGAGGCCGAAACGCTGAAGTTGTAGTTGTAGAGGCGGTAGAAACCGTAGTTCGTCGGCAGCGTGTCGGTCTGGTTGGTGACGGGGTTCCACTCGAACTCGACCTTCTTGAAATACCACTTCTCGTTGTAGTTGACCGACGGCGAGAGGTTGATGTAGTTTAACAGGTTGAACGACGCCGAAATCGGAATCGAGTGCTCGATGCCGTTTTTCATGTTTTCAAGCGTCTCCTTGGAGAAGACCTCCGATTCGGTGGTGGTCACCGAGTTGGTCATCTTACCCGTGTACTGCATCGAGATCTTCTCGTACCAGCGGTCCTTGCCCTGCTTCTCCTTGCGTTTGAAGGGGTAGAAGCGCGAGACGTTGAAGACCATCGTGGGGAGCGTGATGGAGATGGTCTTGTTCTGCGAGTTCTGCGAGATGGCCATGTTCGCCGACAGCGAGAAGGGCGTTCCGGCCCAGTTCTTCGAGTAGGAGACCGTCGAGTTGGTCTGCGTCGAGAGGATGTCGTTGAGGTTCGTGGCCGAATAGCGGCTG
>ERZ832522.2529-NODE-2529-length-22129-cov-16.513183_pt1 | contig 22129 bp, 17 predicted proteins | sample MGYA00519951_ERZ832522 | MGnify/ENA primary metagenome ERZ832522 (study PRJEB31850, sample SAMEA3708728) | human gut metagenome | biome: human gut; feature: human-associated habitat; material: faeces | place: China | collected 2014 ... | reverse complement strand
CTGTTCCCGACATTTCCGGCAAGCCCCACGTCCACTCCCGCCTGTCGGAGGATGTGGTAGGTCAGCATGGTCGTCGTCGTCTTGCCGTTACTCCCGGTGATACAGATCATCTTGGCGTCCGTATACCGTCCGGCAAATTCTATTTCGGAGATGATAGGCGTACCCTTCTCCTTCAGTTTCTTTATAATGGGAGCCTTGTCGGGGATACCCGGGCTCTTGATAATTTCGTCGGCATTCAGGATGTCGGCTTCGGTATGCCGGCCCTCTTCCCAACGGATTTCGTGAGCATCCAGCATATCCTTATATTTGGGTTTGATAGACGAAAAATCGGAAACGAACACATCGAGTCCTTTCGCCTTCGCCAGCACAGCGGCACCTGCGCCACTTTCACCACCCCCTAAGATAACAATCCTTTTCTTCATTTGATTTATGATTTCTTTATTCATTTATGATTTATAATTTATGATTTATGCGTCGATAATAAATCATAAATTATAAATCATAAATCACTTTATCTCATCTTTAACGTCACAATCGTAACAACTGCCAGGATGATACCGATCAGCCAGAAGCGGACCACGATCTTAGATTCGGGCACCACGTTAAACGGTTTCTGTATCAAAGCCTGTATTCCCGCATTACCGGGTTTCTGGAAATGATGATGGAGAGGAGCCATCTTGAAGATGCGTCGCCCTTCACCGTATTTCTTCTTCGTATATTTGAAATAGAACGTCTGCATAAGAACGGAGAGATTCTCTACCAGGAAGATGCCACACAGGATCGGGATCAACAATTCCTTCCGGATAATGATTGCGAATACGGCGATGATACCGCCCAGCGTCAAGCTACCCGTATCTCCCATAAACACTTGTGCCGGATAAGCGTTGTACCACAAGAATCCGACTGTCGCCCCGATAAAGGCAGCCGCAAATACCACCAGTTCTTCCGCTCCCGGAATGAACATGATATTCAGGAAGGAAGCAAACTCGAAGTGCGACGACATATATGCAAGTATCCCGAGCGCCACCCCGATAATCGCCGAACTTCCCGCCGCCAGGCCATCCAGGCCGTCTGTCAGGTTCGCTCCGTTCGATACGGCCGTTACCACGAAGATCACCATCAGGACGAAGACCAGCCAGGCGGCTTCCTCTTTATATTCGCCTGCCCAATTAACCAACTGGGCGTAATCAAAATTGTTGTTCTTCACAAACGGGATCGTCGTCTTGGTCGACTTCTTTTCAACCGTATGGAAGCGTACTTCCTCGATCACATTGTCATGCCGCACTTCCATATTCTCCTTGATCACCACATCCGGACTCATAAAAAGTACCAGGCCGACGATCAACCCCAGACCGATCTGTCCGATAATCTTGAACTTGCCATGCATCCCTTCCTTGTTCTTCCGGAACACTTTGATATAGTCGTCGGCAAATCCCAATGCCCCTAACCAGATGGTCGTCACCAGCATCAGGATCACATAAATATTGGTCAACTTCGCACAGAGCAAGGTCGGCACCACGATCGCAATGATAATGATGATACCTCCCATCGTCGGCGTCCCTTTCTTACTCATCTGCCCTTCCAAACCGAGGTTACGCACCGTCTCGCCGATCTGCAATAGTTGCAGCTTGTCGATGATGCGACGTCCGATAGCCGTCGAGATGAACAATGACAGGATCAATGCCAAAGCGGAACGGAATGATACATACTTGAACATACCGGCACCCGGGAAATCGAGCTGATCCAAATAATTAAACAAATAATACAACATAAAAAACTTCGTTTTTCAGTTGAAAGTCGAGAGTTGAAAATTGAAAGTTATGTTCAGCAGCATTTAACTTTCAACTTTCAACTTTCACCTTTCAACTCTTAAATATTTCTTTTAACTGTTCCCGGTCGTCAAAATGGTGCTTTACGCCTTTTACTTCCTGGTAATCTTCATGGCCTTTGCCGGCAACCAAGATCACGTCGCCTTTCCTGGCCAGCATAGTGGCCGTTTTGATCGCCTGCGCACGATCTGTAATACAGAGTGTACGCTCCATATCGGCTGCATTCAGGCCGGCCACCATATCTTTAATGATCTCATCCGGTTCCTCGAAACGGGGATTGTCGGAGGTCAGGATCAGCTGGTCGCTCAACTTGGCCGCTTCCTTCGCCATGATCGGGCGCTTTCCTTTGTCGCGGTTGCCGCCACAGCCTACGACTGTGATCACACGGCCATTACCGTCCAGCACCTCATGAATGCCGCTCAACACGTTCGTCAAAGCATCAGGCGTATGGGCATAATCCACGATTGCCGTATATCCCAACGGAGACTGGATCGTCTGAAAACGACCGGAAACCGAATGCAGATCGCTCAACACGACCAACACTTCTTCCGGGTCCTTGCCCAACGAGACAGCCGCCCCATACACTGCCAACAAGTTATAGGCATTGAAACGACCGACAAAACGTGTCATCACCTCACGACCGTTAACCAACATTTCGGTTCCTTCGAAATGGGATTCCAAGATCTTTCCTTTGAAATCTGCCAACGTACGCAGCGAATAAGTCAGCTTCTTAGCAGCCGTATTCTGTAGCATGACAAGGCCGGATTTATCATCCGCATTCGTAAGTGCGAAAGCCGAAGCAGGCAGATCATCGAAGAATTTCTTCTTGGCTTTCAAGTAATTCTCGACTGTCTTATGATAATCCAGGTGATCACGCGTCAGATTGGTAAAGATGCCCCCGTTGAAGGACAGACCACTGATACGCTTCTGGTCGATCGAATGCGAACTAACCTCCATAAAGGCATACTCGCAACCGGCATCCACCATCCGGGCCATCAGGTTATGGAGAGTGACAGGGTCAGGCGTCGTATGGTCGGTCGGAATCGCCTCGCCATCGATATAGTTGCAGACGGTAGAGAGCAGCCCCACTTTATGCCCCATCTTCCGGAACATCTCGTACAGGAGCGTCGCAATCGTTGTCTTTCCGTTTGTTCCGGTCACTCCCACCAGTATCAGGTTGTCCGAAGGATTCTCATACCAGGCGGAAAGCGATTTACCTAAAGCATCCGCCGAATCTTTCACCCGGATGAAAACCGGTTTGCTTTCGGATACCTGCATATTTTCATCCGGAAGGACAGGGATTTCCTCGCAGACGATTGCGGCAGCACCTTTTTCGATCGCACTTTGGATATAAGCATGACCGTCTACGGCAGTACCCCGAACCGCTACAAACAAAAAGCCTTTTTCCACTTTACGGGAATCAGACTGGATGCCTGAGATCTCCACGTCGGCGTTTCCGACAACCTCAAGCACTTCCAACGGATGAATAAGTTCTTTTAGTTCCATAGCCTATTTTAATGTTAATGAAACGGTTTGTCCTTTCGAAACTCGCGAACCGGGAGATATGGATTGAGAAGATACACGCCCCATACCATTCAACGACGCTTGTAATCCGACGCTTTCCAGCAGATAAACGGCATCTTTCGCTCCCATGCCGACTACGTTCGGCACCAATCCTTCGCGGATAGGGATATCTTTCAGTTTCACATCTTCCCTGCCGTCTTCACGCTTAGCCGTCACCCATTTGGTTTCGATACTATCGTTATCGGCCTCTATATCGAGTTTGTTCAAAACATATTCCAACGCATCCCGTTCACCTGCTTTCGGTTGCGGCAACATTACAGCCAGTGAGTCCTTCTCCATATCGCGGATATCAAAAGACATATGGCTGGCATATACCTTCTCGGCTATCGCCTTCACTACACCACCAGACATCGTACCACCCGAAGGATAGCCGTTGCGCGGCTGACGGATCACGACAATACAGGAATATTTCGGTTCGTCGGCAGGGAAATAGCCGCAGAAGGCAACCTGGTGCCCTGCCTGCCGGTAAACACCTCCCGAAGCGATCTGAGCCGTACCGGTCTTGCCGGCAATACGGACAAAGTCGGAATGGACAGCCTTACCGGTACCTTTCTCCACGACTCCTAACAACATATCCTTTATCATATTGAGCGTACGTTCCGAGCAGATGGATTCCCGCACCACTTCGGTAGAGAAGCTCTGCACGGTCTTGCCGTTGTGCAAGATTTCTTTCGTAAAGATCGGACGCACCATCTTCCCGTTATTGGCAATCGCATTATAGAAAGCAAGCGTATAGATCGGCGGAATCTGAGTCTCATATCCGAAAGACATCCATGGTAAAGCTGTCTTCGACCAGTAACGTACCGTGTCGTCCGGTCGGCGGATTTTAGCACGACCGGCTCCGGGAATTTCCAGACGCAGGTCTTCGTTCAAACCAATGCGGTAAAGTCCTTCCACAAACTTAGTCGGATTCTTTTCGTATCCTTTCAGGACCGTCTTGGCAACCCCGATATTAGACGAATACCAAATAGCCTGTTCCACCGAGATACGACCGTAACCGCCTTTATTATTATTATGGTCCGTCATACGGGCCCCTTTATACATATAGATACCGTTGCCAACATCGACCGTATCGCCGGGCTGGCAGACACCGTCTTCAAGCGCAACCATGATAGATGCGACCTTAAAGGTCGAACCGGGTTCCGTTTCATCCGCTACGGCATGGTTGGTATCCTCGCCGTAGACGCCTTCACGGATACGTCCCATGTTGGTAATCGCCTTCACCTCGCCTGTCGCAACTTCCATTACGACAGCCGTACCCGATGCGGCATCGATCTTTTTCAACATGTCGAGCAACGACTTCTCTGCTATATCCTGGATATTGATGTCGATTGTCGTACGGATATCCATTCCTTCCACCGGTTCCACTTCCACGACATTCGTCCACCCTCCACCGAGACGTCGCACGGAATTCAAGCCGGCTACACCGTGAAGCAAAGTATCGTATTGCAATTCCAGCCCATTCTTTCCCTTGGTCAGTCCCGTTTTAGGATCGATATCACGGAACGTGTCGCCGATCGTACGGGAGGCCAATGTGCCAAACGGCTTTTGGCGTTCAACCATTTCCCGTGTATAGAAACCACTCTTGAACACTCCTAACCGGAGGAAAGGGAATTTCTTGATTTCCTTCAAATCCGAATAGGACACCTTATCCCGGCAAATCGGGAACTGGCGGCTCTTTTTTTTCGCATTCAAACCACTTAACAGATATTTCTTATAACCGGCCGGTGTACGGTCTTTCAACTTACGGGAGAGGTAGACAGAAAGCGAGTCGACCCCGTTGTGCTTACTATACAAGAATGTATCCAAACTGCTCCATTTCTTTGTCTTATTTGAATAGCAATCGGCTGCGAAATCTATGTAAAGGTAATAGCAAGGAACACTGGTCGCCATCAACTTGCCATCAGCAGAAAAGATGTTTCCCCGGCTGGGATAGACCAAACGGTCCGGCCGTTTTTGTATCGAATCAAGATGCAACCAATAGTCTCTCTCGACAAAAGCGGTTTGGGAAGCTCGTATCAACACGCTACCTGCTACACATACGAGCAGGAACACGATGAAGAAGTAACAGAATATAATCCGGTTACTCTTAGGAGCAAATTCTTTTGGTTCGATATCTTCAGCCATCTTTACCTATACAATTCATACGGCGGATTCTTCGCCGCTTCCAATTCTATACCCTGTTCTTCTATCAATAGTTCGATCTGCGACTGGCGGCTGTTGCCCGTCAATTCCGAAGAAATGGACAACGCCTCGAATCGTACATCGCGCAATTGTTGTTGCAGACGATCGATCTCACGTAGCCGTTGCATACAGACATATCGGTTACCGATAAAAATAAATATCAGCATAACGACAAGAACAATCATCTTCGTATGTTTGACGATGAAATCTTCTTTCAAGATCCCACCGCCCAATATATACAAAAAAGAGAAACGATTCTCCTTCTTCTTTTTCTTCTGTTTCGTGTCCACAGCCATACTTTTTAGTTGAAAGTTGAGAGTTGAGAGTTGAAAGTTATTAGACTTTATGTTCATTATTCAACTCCGCAATTCTTAATTTTGCACTCCGGGAGCGGGGATTCCGTTCGATCTCCTCGCCCGACGGGACAATCACCTTATTGTTTACCAGACGGAACGGAGATTTGATATTCCCAAAAAAGTCCTGCTCCGCCTTCCCTTCAAAGTTACCCGTCTTCAGGAAATTCTTCACCAACCGGTCTTCTAAAGAATGGTAAGTGATAACAACCAGACGACCACCGGGCTTCAACACTTGCAGCGTTTGTTGCAACATCTCGCGCAAAGCACGCATTTCATCATTCACCTCGATACGCAAGGCCTGAAATACCTGAGCCAGGAATTTCTTTTCCTTATCTTTTCCCGTAAAAGGCTTTATCACTTCCAAAAAGTCGGCGATCGTTTCTATCTTCTTTATTTCGCGGCTACGTACCAACACGGATGCCAGTTTGCGTGCCACTTTCAATTCTCCGTAAAGATAAAACAAGTCGGCTAACTGCTCTTCCGTATATGTATTAACAATATCCGCAGCAGTTTGTCCTGCCCGGGTATTCATTCTCATATCCAACGCCCCGTCGAAACGGAAAGAAAACCCGCGATCCTTGTCATCAAAATGATGGGAAGAAACGCCCAAATCTGCCAACAGTCCATCGACCTCACCAGCAACACCATGATAGCGCATGAAGTTATATAAATAACGAAAATTACTGCGGACAAATACAAAACGGGAATCCGCCGGAATGTTTTTCTCAGCATCGGCATCCTGATCAAATCCATAAAGTGTCCCTTCGTTATCCAACCGGTTCAAGATTTCACGTGAATGTCCTCCACCTCCAAAGGTGACATCGACATACACACCGGAAGGTTGAATGCCCAGTCCCTCCAAACTTTCATGAAGCATTACCGGCACATGATAACAGACTTCTTTTTCTTCCATTTCTTCGCTACTTCATGTTAAACTTTTCCTTAAAATAAGGGCCTGTAGTTGGTTGATTAGCACACACATCACCCTATTGGAGGGTAAAAGTACACATTTCCTAATTTAACCGCCAAGAAATATAAGAGAAAAGTAACAAAAAGTTTTCAACAGGTCAGAAAAATACTTATATTATGGCGGCCCTAAACCCTGTCAGAATCGTGTATTTGGCCGATTATACAGGATTGTTTTCAAATATCGTATTCTCCGGAGGATAAGCAGTCCCGATTCTTCAAATCCCCCTAATCTGCACATTCATATATATGCACAAAAAGCCTCTCCGATATTTCTACCGGAAAGGCTTATTTGTTTTCTACCCTCTTTTCTCACGAAAAGAGGAGCAGTCGATTTATTTAATTAATAAATGCATCGAATTATTTAACGATAGCTTTAACAGCTTCTTCGCCTTCAACAGCAACTACAACTACACCCTGAGGAGCAGCGATTGTAGCATTATCAGAAGTGATAACTGTGTTAGCTACTGTCTGGCCTAAGATGTTAGTGATAACAACTTTCTTGCCTTCAGCACCAACTACCTGAACGTTTCCGTTACCAGCAATCACTGTTACTTCTGATGTTGTAATAGTTTCGTTATCTGTAGCCAACTGATCGTTTTCTTTATTCTCAACATTGAAAACCAAAGCACCATCACCACCAGTCTTAGCATTAGCGAATGTAGATTTATCATCTGTCAAAACTACGCAACCATTCTGAATCTTCAGCCATGCAGCTTTTTCTGTAGGAGCGATAGATTCATTAACGGTAGTTGCAGAATTCGGCCAAATGTTCGATTCGAACAAGAATGAGTTTTCAGGACCTTCTTCTGTTACATTGTTAGCCTTTTCAGGATGTACATAACGGAATGACCATACGTAATTCTTATGAACATCTTCAGTCAACAGATTCTTGATAGCGGGCAGACCCTTAGCCACAACAGAATCATTATAAGCTTGCAGAGTTGCAAAGTTTACTTTGTCGTTAGCCACGCTTCTATATTGAGCCGGCAAGATCCACAATGTATCAGCAACACGGATACCTTCAACGAAACCAACGCGAGTATAACCACCAGCTACGTCTGCATACGGTTTGTCTTGACCATAAACTGCAACAGAATCCTGGAAGCTTACCATATATTTAGCTCTTTCAAATCCAGGGATAGCCGGATGAGCATGCTTACAAGCCATAGGATCGTCTGTAATCTGTCCGTCTGGTGTAATATGCGGACCATCTTCAGTACAAGGAGTTCCTTCGATACCTGCAAAATCATTATGAGCAACAGAAATCAGGTACTGAGGTTTGATATAGCCACGTCCACGAACTACCCAAGTTGTATCAATCTGGAATGCCAAGCCTGTTGCTTTGTCTGCAGTCCACATACCAACATAGTTAACGAATTCGTCTGTCAATCCACCTTCCTTATTATTTTCGTCCATCAGATATTCATGACGTACGTTTTCATAGAATCTCAAAGTATCACGGCCATCAGCTTCACCAAGATTTGCATTATTGAAACGACGATACAACGGAGTCTTATCAGGATTGATTGCAAATGCAGAAGTTCTGGTTTCTTCCAGTGGTTGTACCTTAACTGTTGCATCCAGAATATCATCCGTTACACCAGCTTTAACATCTGAAATTGCATCATTATCAGCCTTCACAATTGCATAATAGCATTCACCTTCATAATGGTTATTTTCTTTCAAGAAGAAATAATCGATAGGATCAGCGTAAGCTGACATTGCATACTTGTTTTCCTTAGCTTCGTCCATATAAGCATCCTTCAATGAGATTGCATATTCTGTTCTACGTAACTGTTTGATGCCAACACGTTTTGCAACATCCGCCGTTACTGTATAACCATAATCAGCAATTTCGTCTTCAATCAGACGGAATGCATCTTTACCGTTCAATACATTCAGCAAAGAATCCTTACCAGCACCCTTAGCCAAATACTTGCTGTTTTCGCCTGTTGCATACGGATGCAGATATTTGAATGTATATTCATCCAATAAGAACTTAGCGTCCGGGATATTCTTATAACCTAACAGTGAATCCTGATAAGCTTCAGCGATCAAGGCTGCATTACCCTTAACACCTTCGGCATCTTTTACTTGTACAAAGATCAAAGAGTCCATTGCCTCGATATTAATATCGGTAGCAGCAGAAGTATACATATATTTAGCACCTTCATTCAACATCAGTTGAGCTGTAGCAGACAATTCGGTTGCGAACTCACGGTTTGTGATAGTAACAGGAGAATAAGCCTTTACCTTATCAGCCGTGTTCTTTTTCAACACAACCCACTGATAAGCCGGCATATGAGCTGTTAACTGTTCGTCAGCCTTTACAGTTACCCAAGTAGCTTCGCCACCATTTACATGGATCGGAGAAGCCAAATATTGCCCCTTCTGATTCATGATGAAATACAAACCGTCTTCAACAGAAGTACGACCGTTGTAAACGGCTTCACAACCTTTATAACCCAAAGAAATATCAGTTTCCTTCTTGTCATAGATAGTTACAATACGTACTTTATCTTTGATCAAATCCTGAACAGTTACAAAGTTGTTCTCACCTTTCACTCCAGTAGCTGTAGGAAGCACTGCTTTAGCAACATCAGCAACCCAATCAGAACCATTAATAGCATTGTTCGGATCATAATCCATTGCAGATTTAACCTGGATTACCAAGCTATCTTTTGAAGGATAGTAAGAGAATGCGAACTTATACTGATCAGAAAGACCTGTTACTTTGGAAATAGAGTCTGCAGCAGAAGTCGGCTTTGTAACAGCAGTACTTGCCTGACGTTTAGCATAGCTCAGATCAGACCATTTGAATGCACGGAATCTCTCACCGCTTTCGTTAACGATAGCAGTATCAACACGCAGATAAGAACTGTCTGCTGTCAACACAAATACATAATCATCATCACCTAAAATAGCTTCAGCCAAGAATTTGCCAGCATTCTTTCCATTGAACGGGTTGGCGACAGCAACCTTTTCGCCCTGTTCATCCGGTGTAAATGTCAAAGCAACACCCTTATCCGCAGCTTGCAACCCCAAAATTGTATTGATTTCAGGAGCCTGCAAACGAATCATATCAGCTTCTTGAAGAATAAACGTCGTTAATTCAGAACCAGCAGCTGCATCTTTATAAGCATCAGCTGCTCCTAACTTCTTCACTTGAATATTTGTTCCGTTAGCAACCAAACCAATTACAGAGTCAGCTTTAAAATAAGAATACAAAGTCTTACCTGCTTGTTCTGCTGTCGGAATAGATGTATACTGGTTCAAGTATGCCCAACCAGAGATTTCACCACCTACACGAGTAGAATCATTTGCTGTTTCTACGTCCGTATAAGAAGGCGTTTTTTCAGCCAAACCTTCCAACAGAGTACCTGCATACTGGATATCCAGACGCTGACCGGTAGCTTTGTTTGTAAAATCAAAGATAGGAGCTTTACCGTAACCTTCTTCAGTTACTTCAACACACCACAATGTGCTTGCTAAATTTGCAGATCCAGTAGTTGCTTCCAATTTTAAAGCACCTTCCGGAGTCATCGCTAACACTCCACCAGCAGCTTTCAATTGATACAAGCCATTACCCGTTTTCTGCAAAGATGTTACAGGATTCCCTGCATTAGCAGACATCGCACCGAACAATGCAACCCCTGCCAAAAGAGTAGAAAACTTTTTGTTCATAATCAAATAATTTAATATTAATACTAAAGTGTAAATAAATCAATCAAATAACACGTACGTCTTCTAAATCTTATAATCAAATACCATTGCGTACGATTTTCTCTTGGCAAAAATACGCATAACTTTTAAACCGACAATCCTTTTCCTTAATATTTTTTCCTTTTCTATATTCTTTCTTATCAACAAGATAAGTTATCCCGTACGAAAATGCTTATTTACGAGACAAACTCTGGTATTTATAGAGGAACTACTCCAAAGCCCTACATATTTGAAATTAATGTACGTGCGTACATTAAAAATATAAACCGAATCGATCTCTACATAGTATAACGGAAAACAGTTGTCATACCTGTATATTATGTTACCAATCCTCACACAAGAAACATGATGATATGATGGTTGTTTTTAATTTACCATTGAAATTCACATATTGGCAGATATGAATCATTTCAGCCTCACCCGCCCTTGAAACCTTTTGATTATCATATCATACAAGAGTGAAGGTAATTTGGTTCAGTTTTTCTTATATCCGAGCCTTCTGCGTACAAATCATGAGAGATTGAGAGATGAACAGCCCCCTTATAAAGACAAAATTATTTCTTCGCTTAAGCCTGTACACTTTACTATGGTAGCAACATCTACACCCGTATCTTTCATCTTCGAAGCGACTTGACGCATGCCTTCGGCAAGACCTTCCGCTTTCCCTTTCGCCTCACCTTCGGCGATTCCTTCTGCTTTTCCCTCTATTCTCCCTTCTAATTTGGCTGTGCCGATCACGTCGTTTTGGATCATGATAGCGTCGATATGGCGGTCATAGATAAGGCGTTCCTGGGGCGACATCGAGTAGTATTTCAACTTTTCACGGGCTTCCTTCAGACCCGGTGCAGTCGTGTCGGGACGGATCGTGCCGTCTTTCAAGTATTCGATCCATTCGTCCAAAGGGGTGAGAGCCACTTTGTCAAACTCATTTACCCGGACCAAGATATATTCGGGGAAGATTTCGGCGGGAAGATGCGAGACGATCACATCCCGTTCACGCGTGTTGACACGCAGATGGTCCCCCGTATGTACACCGACGAAATGATTTTGACCGTGATAGATATAGTCTGTACCGATACCGATATCAAAATAAAGGATGCTGATGGAGTAGACTTTCTTGATTTTCTCGTAACCTTCGCCAATCGAGATATGTTCGGTGATGGCTTTGGCGACACCGTAGAGGATGCGTTCCAAATAATGCAGTTCGCGTGTGTTCTGGATTTCGACGAGGATGATTTCGCCTTTGCTGTTCAAGGCTTTGATATCGACGCGGTTGAACTTGTCGTCGGCGCTTTCCTGGTTGCCTTCACTTTCGAGGATTTCGACGATCTTGATTTCTTCGTTCAGCATGACGGTCAGGAAACCGTCGAGCACATCGAAATTGGCCTTCTACCGCAACAGACGCTTAATGGCCCAATCGAAGCGAATATACCTGTCCTGCAACTTTTTTCTTTCCATCTCTTCCATGATTTTCAGATCTGACCCTTCCTTTTTCATAGTTACTGTTTTATTAGTTCATCCACAAATATACATATTATTTATGAATGGGCAACGAACCGTAATCTTTTTGTAATATCTTATCTTCCAATAATTATCGGGTGAGCCATTTCTTCCCCAGATAGTGGACGGGATACCAAGCGGCAAGGAAGCCGATGGTGAGGACAGTTATAAAGACAATAAGGATATCACCGGCTTCGACACGGACCGGATAGGCATCGATAATAAAGGAACCGGCTGCCTGGCCTAATTTGATAATACCTAATTCCTGTTGCAACAGACAAAGAACCAAGCCTATAACGATACCGATCAAAGCGCCGAGCCCAGAAATCATCCAACCTTCGAAGAGGAAAATACGACGGATCAGACGGTCGTCCGCCCCCATATTCCGTAAAGTACGGACATCCTCTTTCTTTTCTATCATCAGCATGGATAGCGAACCGATCACATTGAACAGAGCCAGGATCAGAATAAAACACAGAATCAGGAAGATCATCCACTTCTCCCCCTGCATCATCCGGAAAGAGGCTTCCTGCTGTTCATAACGGTCCTTGACCGAAAAATTATCACCTAAAAGCGATTTTATACGGCTTTTGACCGAATGGATATCCGCACCGGGAACCAATGACAACTCTATCGCCGAAACTTCCTTCTCATAACTGAACAAAGAGCGGACCATCGACAAAGGCAGCAGGATGAAGTTTTCGTCATACATCTGCTGGTTAGTGGCATATACACCACCTACAAAAGCATATTCCAAATTCAGGGAAGCAACAGGGTTAGAGAGATTGACTTTCTCATTCCTCTTGGGAGCATAAATTTCCAAAGGATCGGCATAATTAGGACGCACCCCCAAGGAGAAAGCCGTTCCGACACCCAAGTTAGCATAATTGGCCACTTCGTCGGACAGGACAAATCGGCCTTCCCGACTATCGACCAAAATACTGTCTATCCGCGTCAGGCGCCCGAAAGTATCATCTACACCTTTCACTGTAGCAGTAATCTGGCGGTCCCGATAGCGAACCTGCGCATTGTCCTGCAACACTTCACAAAACAAAGCAACCTCAGGCAGTTCTTTCACTTCCCGGACAGCCGGAAGAGTCGGATCGAAAACTTTTCCCTGCACAGGCTGAATCTTCAACTCCGGATCGAAGTTGCTGAGCATGGAAGAAACCAGTCCGACAAACCCGTTCAATACAGACAGCGCACATACCAAAGCCATTGTAGCAACAACCACTCCACAAACAGATACCATCGAAATGATATTGATGGCATTGTGGGATTTCTTCGAAAAAAGGTAACGCCGGGCTATATAAAACGGGAAGTTCAACGCAGTATTTTTTACTTTTTCAACAGATTATCAATGTTCTCGATATAATCCAAGGAATCGTCGATAAAGAAAGTCAGTTCAGGAATCTTGCGAACCTGCTGCCGGATGCGCTGTCCGAGGTCAAAGCGGATAGCCTTCGTATTCGCCCGGATATTCTCAAGCATCTCCTTCGACTTCTCAGACGGGAAGATACTCAGGTAAGCACGTGCCACACTCAAGTCAGGGCTTACGCGTACCACACTGACAGAGATCAGGATGCCATGCATAGCCTGTGTCTGTTTCTGAAAGATATCACTCAACTCCTTCTGCAGGAGACGTTCTATTTTACTTAGTCTTGTACTTTCCATAATTTCTTGCTTTTTATTTTTTCCAGATCATTGTGAGGCCGTCACGCAAAGGTAAGATAACTTTTTCAATACGCGGGTCTTCTTTGATTTTATCATTAAAACTAAGAATACCGAGTGTTTGTTTATCCGTGGGATGCTCTTCTATCACATGACCGTCCCACAACGTGTTGTCGGCAAGAATCAATCCACCGGCACGCACCATCGGGAAAACAAGGTCGAAGTATTCCGAGTAAAGCCGCTTGTCGGCATCGATAAAAACCAGATCGAAGGTTTCACCAAGCGCCGGGATAATATCGAGGGCATCTCCGAAATGCACCCGTATCTTATCCTGATGGGGCGACTGTCTCAGATATTTCATGATGAAATCCTCCATCTCGTCGTTGATCTCAAGCGTATGGATCAGAGCGCCCTCTTCCAGCCCTTCCGCCATACAAAGAGTCGCATACCCCGTATAAGTACCGATCTCAAGCACACGGCGGGGACGAAGCATCCGGCAAAACATCTTCAATATCCGCCCTTGCAAATGCCCCGACAACATACGCGGACGAAGCAGGTTCACATTCGCATCCCGGTTCAGAGCTGAGAGCAGCGCACCTTCTTCGTCGCTATGGGAAAGGATATATTCGTCTATTGTCATCTTTATGATTTATGATTTATGATTTATGATTTATGACTTGCCTGCTGGGACATAAATCATAAATCATAAACCATAAATCTTTGTTTACTCCTTAAACGTCGGTAACTGATAATTACTTCCGGCATCCAGCACCTTCCCTACATTATTGATTTCAAGGAAGCTCGTACCGCCACCTTCACCGAAACTACCGCTCAGATAAGCCACCATATCGTTACGGGTGATACGTCCGCTCTTGATCAACTCGTTCAGCGCATCGTAGAAATAGCCACGGCGGCTGTCATTATAAGGCTGGTGAACGGCCCATACGCCGTAAGAAAGGGACAGCATACGCATGACACGGGGATTGTAGCAGATCGAGAACACAGTGGAAGTACCACGAAATGCAGCCAGGTAACGTGCCGTACGTCCGGTATAGCTATCCGTAATAATAGCTTTCACATGCAGCTTGGAGGACGACTTTACAGCCTGCTTGGCCAAGAAAGAAGTCACATCCAGATCGTTTCCTTCGATAGGGACACGGATATCATTGGCAGAGAGCTTTGTCTTTTCTGCTTCACGGGCTACCTTCGTCATCGTCTGGACAGCTTCGACCGGGTATTTTCCATAAGCCGTTTCACCGCTTAACATCAGGGCATCCGTGCGGTAATAGATGGCATTGGCGATATCCGTCACTTCGGCGCGGGTAGGACGCGGATTGTTGATCATGGAGTGAAGCATCTGGGTAGCTACGATCACCGGCTTTTTCACTTCGACACATTTGCGGATCAGCATACGCTGGATGCTCGGTATCTTCTCGGCCGGCACTTCGATACCCAAGTCACCACGGGCAATCATCACGCCGTAAGCGACTTCCAAGATCTCTTCCACATTGTCGACCCCTTCCTGGTTTTCGATCTTAGCGATAATCTTGATCGGGCTGTTGTGTTCGTCCAGGATACGCTGGATATCCATCACGTCCTGCTTGTTGCGGACAAAAGAGTGAGCGATGAAATCCAGATCGTGTCCGATCGCCCATATGATATTTTTACGGTCTTTCTCTGTCAGGGAAGGCAGATTGATGCGTACACCCGGCACGTTCACGCTCTTACGGCTTCCCAAGGTTGCGTCGTTCTCCACTTCGCAAACCAGAAAATCCTCTTTCTTTTCGATTACTTTCAATTCCAGATCTCCGTCATCGATCAGGATATCGCTACCGACGCCCAAGTCATTGACAAAATTCCGGTAAGAGACACAAATACAATCATGCGAAGTCTCTCCTTCCGGGTTTCCCATGATCTTAACAATTTCCCCGGTCTTAAACGGGATAGGAGCCTGCGCAGTAGTCGTACGTACTTCCGGCCCTTTAGTATCCATCAGAATACCGATACGATTGGATACCGTACGGACATTATTAACGACTCTGGTCAAACCTTCCTCCGCCATATGAGCCGTATTGAGGCGCACGACATTCATTCCTGCCTTGTACAACGCGTCGATAAACTCGACCTCGCAACGCTGGTCGGAAACTGTAGCAACAATCTTCGTATGCTTTAACATATAACCCTTTTTTAAATTGACAATTGACAATTGATAATTGACAATTTAAAAAACAGCCAATCCTCAACTCCAAAAGCCAAACCTTTATTAAACTTCTTTTTACCTAAACAAATTCTAAACCTTCCTAATTGTCCATGAAGAGGGTGTGTCAAAGTGATATTACCGGACGCGGATGACACAGAATACGCAGACGGACGCAGATTTATTTTGCTAATAATTAATAATATCTGCGTTAATCTGCGCTCTTCTGGGTTGTCTGCGTCCCATGAATACCGATATTTGACACACTCTCCTCATTGAATCACCGCTTCCACCGCCAACCGGTACGAATCCAACCCGAATCCTAAGATCACTCCTTTGCAAGCAGCGGAAATCATGGACACGTGACGGAAAGATTCACGGGCATGTACGTTTGAAATATGTACCTCCACAACCGGAGTCGTTACAGCTTTTATTGCATCGTGGAGAGCAATGGACGTATGCGTATAAGCGCCTGCATTCATAATAATCCCGTCGTAATCGAAGCCGACCTCATGGATCTTGTTTATCATCTCACCTTCCACATTGCTCTGAAAATAAGCAATTTCACATTGTGGATATTGGGCACGCAATTCACTCAGATAGCCTTCAAACGAAGTATTTCCGTACACTGTCGGTTCGCGCTTGCCTAACAGATTAAGATTGGGGCCGTTGATAATCTGAATTTTCTTCATTTTGCCGTAATTTATTACCTTTGCCCTGTCTTTTACGGACAGGAAATATCCGGCAAAGATAGTAAAAACTTATGAATTATGAAGTATGATTCCGCCTTCGTTCCCCGCCTACCTGACGGAAGTTCCATCGGCATGAAACTTTTGTTTCCCGCCAGTGAAACTAAAGTTTCCCCGGATGAAACAAAAGTTTCGTCCAAAGGAAACAGTTGAAACTTTTGTTTCAACTCAGGAAGCCCTGTGAAACTTTTTTCCAAAGCCCCACGAACGCCTTCCGCCAATCATACATCATAACTCTAAAATCATACATCAAAATATGCACCAAGAAAACGATAAAGTAGAACGATACAAAACATATCTCCGCCTGGAAAAAGCGCTCTCGGCCAACTCTATCGACGCTTACCTGACGGATCTTGACAAACTGACAAATTTTGTCGAAAGCGAAGGCAAGAAGTATGCGGATGTCACATATGACGACCTGCAACAGTTTGTTGCCCGCCTACATGATATCGGCATTCACCCACGTTCACAGGCAAGGATCATTTCAGGGATTAAATCTTTCTACCGGTTCCTGTTCCTGGACAATTATATAACAACTGATCCGACCGAATTGTTAGAATCGCCCAAGATCGGCCTGAAACTACCTGAAGTTCTAACTGTCAACGAGATAAACAGCATCCTGGACACGATCGACCTGACATTGCCGGAAGGGCAGCGAAACAGGGCGATGCTCGAAGTCTTGTATAGCTGCGGACTGCGCGTGTCGGAACTGGTCTCGCTGCGCTTCACGGACGTTTATTTCGACGAAGGATTTATCAAAGTGGAAGGAAAAGGGAGCAAACAACGCCTGGTTCCCATCTCGGAAACTGCCATCAAAGAAATCAAAAACTACCTGTATGACCGCAACCATGTCCCGGTGAAAAAGGGATTCGAAGATATCCTGTTCCTGAGCCGGAGGGGAACGGCTTTATCGCGGATCATGGTTTTCCATATTATCAAGCAACAGACGGAAATGGCCGGTATCAAAAAAAACGTGAGCCCGCATACGTTCCGCCATTCCTTCGCCACCCATCTGTTGGAAGGCGGCGCCAACCTGCTCGCTATCCAGGAAATGTTGGGACACGAGAAAATCACCACAACCGAAATATATACCCACATCGATCGCCAGTTCCTACGGAAAGAGATACTGGAACATCATCCGAGAAGCAAGCCGCGGGATTAGAGCAGCCGTTCCATGCGCCCGATCAGTTCATCGCCTAAAGCCCTCTTGACAACAATGTGCTCTTTGACAGCCGTGACGAACGGGTTGCTTTCGAATGCACCGCGCACGCCTTCGAAATCTTCCTGTTTCTCCTTATCCGAACCGTCCACGCCAAAACCGGTCATGAAGGTAAGGGAAAATTCTTTCTTTGCATCTTTATAAAGCAGGTTATCCAATCCGATCACCGAGTCCTGCCAACGACGGACAAGGTCAACGATCTGTGCTGCCGATATAGATGACAGATTCACGCCATAATATTCTTCCAGCATATCATACGCCCATGTCCATTCCATATCATAATAATTGGAATGCATGGCTGCAAAGAACTCTCCTATCGCGTCAAGTGAAGTGATTTCACCTTCCTCAACCTTCTCAATCAATCCGTCCAATTCTTCACGGGGAAGGATCAACCCTGACAGATCCAGCCATTCCCCACGGCCAGCCGAAGAGGTCGGTCTCAACTGCGCCCAGACTTCATCCATAGAACGGAAATCCGTTCCCTCCAAACGTTTGATCAAGGAGTTCCCCAAGAATTTATTGATTGCCATGTCATAAAGGTCGAGAGCCGTACGCAAAGAGGAACCTTTGATACGGGTATTCTGATAATAATAGACTTCGGATGTCTCGCCCACCAGTTCTTGCAAGTTCTTCAAGATTCCGACAGCCTTCATCATCTTATAAATAGTATACGGACTCAGCAAGTTGTAGTTAATCATATCCAGCCGTTCCGGGTCGGTACGCTTATCACGTTTCGGCCATTTCTGCGCATCTCGGATCGTACCGACGCTACGCAGGTTCACACCGGGAACCAGATAGGTCTCATCGTCTTTCTCTATCAGATAGGAAAAAGGCAGGTCCGACGTATCGCTATGATGGTGGTGACGTCCCATTACCAGAGAAAAAGCTCCGACACGTGCAGGCCACAAGATATAGGAATCACTGGTCGTCTTGGAACCTCTCTCCACAATTCCCTGGTGGATGGGCCCCAACTTGTACATGTGATTACTCTGGTTCGAACCGCTTCCAGCATTCAGGAACGAATACATACCAGCTATCAGCAGACTGCTCTTATGCATCGACACCGTAAAAGGCCCTGCAAAGATGGCACAAGCCTCCCCGTTTTCAAAAGCGCAATTGCTGAACAAAAGTGAATCATGCGCAGAGAAGTTATGTGTCACATGGCAAGCCTGCCCGATAAAGCAACGGATAATCTTGGCGGCATCGGCAACCACAGCCCCCGAAGAAATGATAAAATCCTCTGCGATAACACTGTCGCCAATATATACCGGGGCATTCTCATTGCTATTGACCGTACCGTTATCAAGACGAGTACAGTTTTCGACCGTCGCATAATCGGCAATTACAGTATTGCGCACAGTCCCCGTATTGATTATTTTCACATGGTTACCGATAAAGCCATAGCTACCAGTCTGCAGGTCGGCAAAGTCGGCAATCATAGCCTGCAAACGATGTATCAAGGCCGGACGATGACGGTACAAGGCTATAAGATAGGCCAATGATGCGGACAGGCCGTTATAAATAGGAACTTCCCGGCCTCCTGTCTCATTCAGGACAGATACTTCGACATTGTTACCGAAAGATGATCTGCCTTCCACATACACCACATTCACGTTCTGTATGAAACAATCATCGCCTATGAAATAATTGGAGATATAATTGTGCACATTTTCAATCAGCGTATTGTCGCCGATCTTACAATTATGCAAAGTCGCATTCCGGATACCACTATGCTTCTTCACTCCTCCCGGAAGAGTAAATTCCTTTTCAAAAAGGCCCAATGCCACACTCCCCGAAAAATGGACGTTGCAAACGTGTTCGGCATGAAAAGGACTGGCAACCTTTACGTTTTCCCAATTATCGGCTGTACAGCCGTTCATCTCCAAATCTACAATTTCTTCCGATTGCAGATGCCTAAAAAAATATTCCTCACTCATTCTTCATCATATTGTTGGAAAAGGAAATCGTTATAAGGGAAACGGGTAATATGAATCTGTTTCACCCGCTCGTACAGCAAGGCTTTGAATGCATCGATATTCGTCCGTTCCTTAGCCGAGATAAAGATGCAATTATCCTGCATCTTATTCATCCAGGTACGTTTCAGTTCGTCCAGGTCGATATTCTCACGCGTACGCGGAGTCAGATCATCTTCATCCTTCGGGACAAAAGTGAAAGCATCGATCTTATTGAATACCATAATCATCGGTTTCTCCGCCTTGTCGATTTCGGACAGGGTACGGTTCACGACCTCGATCTGTTCCTCAAACGTCGGATGAGAAATATCAACGACATGTACCAACAAATCCGCCTCACGTACCTCATCCAAAGTCGATTTGAAAGATTCGACCAGTTCGGTCGGTAACTTACGGATAAAGCCGACCGTGTCGGACAGTAGGAAAGGCAGATTGTCGACGATCACCTTACGGACAGTCGTATCGAGTGTCGCAAATAATTTGTTTTCGGCAAACACATCGCTCTTACTAAGTTGGTTCATCAATGTGGACTTTCCGACATTGGTATAACCGACCAGAGCTACGCGAACCATCTTTCCGCGATTTTTCCGTTGAACGCTTTTCTGCTTATCGATCTCGACCAGATCCCGTTTCAGCTTGGATATCTTATCCAGGATGATACGCTTATCCGTTTCTAACTGAGTTTCACCCGGCCCACGCATACCGACACCACCGCGTTGACGTTCCAGGTGTGTCCACAAACGGGTCAGACGGGGCAACATATATTTATATTGAGCCAATTCCACCTGCGTTTTCGCATGGGCTGTCTGTGCACGTCGGGCGAAGATATCCAGAATCAGATTCGTACGGTCCAGAATCTTCACCTGCAACTCTTTCTCGATATTACGCAATTGCTTGGCGGAAAGTTCGTCATCGAATATCACCAACCCGATCTCATTTTCCACCACATATTCCTTTATCTCCTGCAACTTACCGGAACCTACAAAGGTCACGGAGTTCGGATAATCCAGTTTCTGATAAAAACGCTTCACAGCCTCGACACCTGCCGTATCGGCTAGAAAAGCCAATTCATCCAGATATTCCTTCACTTTTTGTTCATTCTGCTCAGGGGTAATCAACCCTACGAGAACTGCCTTTTCTGTCTGTGCTTCAGATATAATAAATTCTTTCATACGGCAAAGATAGTAAATTCAATTATTTATGTATATTTGTACGCATAATATCAATCCAAAATAGTATTAACTATGAAAAAGAAAGTCATACACTTTGTTCAGTATGCACTTATAAAGATTTTATTCTTCGGTGCCGTTTATCCACTCCACGCACAGATTTCCAATCCGTCTTCATGGGAAAGTTTTGTCGGTAGCGATGAGAATAGGCTTGTTTCCGATACGTTCAGATTGCAGACATTCGGGGATTCAGAATGGGATAATTGGGAATATACGACCAGTGGAGCTACACAAATTCAAGATATATCCTCTGTCAACATCGATAAATTAGGAGGGAAAATGGGATTACGGATGTCTTTAGGAAGTAGAATCAACTTTATGCAATATACCCCAACTCTATACACAGATGTCAAAGCCGAAATATTCTTTGGAGGACGATATCTCAATAAAGGTAACAACTTGAGCATTCGCATCTACCGGGAGGATGAAAGTCCTGTTAGCCCCCTTTTCTCTGTATCTAAAGACAATACTTCTTGCAAATACGATTTACTATCTATAACAAGAACACCTTTAAGATTCGATCTATTTTCTGTTTCCAGTTCTTCCAACACGGAAGGTTATTACTGCCTGCAATATGCTTTTGCTTACGGCGACATCCCTTCATATTCTCTATTCTCCGGTATGGGAAACTGGAATGATACGATCCTTTGGTCGCATCTTCCTCCACTTCGCCACAGGAATGCGCTCATAAAAGGGGATGTAACTATAACGACGGATAGTTATTGCAAAGATATCGCCATCCATTCAGGTTCACTGAAAATCAATCCTGGTAATCGGTTTATCCTACAGGATCTGGACTTATACGAAAATAAGGCGTATCTCAATTCAGAAGGGACGATACTTCTTTCCGGCTGTGTCACCCTCCATAAAACTTTTGAAGAATCAGGCAAATGGTATTTTATCTCATTTCCTTTCGACGTTTATCCGTCCGGTATCGATCCCCGCT
>ERZ832522.2511-NODE-2511-length-22269-cov-18.952327_pt1 | contig 22269 bp, 23 predicted proteins | sample MGYA00519951_ERZ832522 | MGnify/ENA primary metagenome ERZ832522 (study PRJEB31850, sample SAMEA3708728) | human gut metagenome | biome: human gut; feature: human-associated habitat; material: faeces | place: China | collected 2014 ... | reverse complement strand
TGGTTCATGTGTGGCGGATTTTTGCTGATAATGGGAATGTTGAATATATCGTCATGTTTCTTTCCGGCAACATTTGACTGGCAGAGCGGATATTATTTCAGGAAAGAGATGCATATAACATTCCGCCGGATAAAATGGGGGTACATGCAGCGGGTTCTCTTGTCTGAAATAGCCGCCCTGCAAATAATTAAAGAACGCTGCCGGGATGAGGTGGAACGACAGGGATATTACAGTTATGAGCTTAATATCGTAAAATATGACGGCTCCAGAATTAATGTGCTCGATCACTACGGCAGAAATGAAATCGAGACCGATACCGGAAAATTAGCTGAACAGCTCGGCGTACCCGTATGGGGATTGTCCCGGAAGTCGACCACACCTCTCCGGCGTAAACGCCGCTGGGAATGGATATTGGTAGGTTTGGGGTGCATCTTTATGGGATCACTACTCTTGTGGAGCTTGTTCCTTTTTCCTTTAACAACTTATTTCGCCGCTAAAAGCGGGGTGAGAACTCCGGCAACTGTTATCAAGTGCAGGATTCAATTAGAGACAGCAGAAGAACAGGCCGGAGAAAAGCTTTACAGCATAGATATTAAATATGAATATATGTATGACGGGCAGTATTATCAATGCGACAGGTATGGCGTCGGATATGAAACTCATTCCGCTTCATTGGAAGATGATGTACTGCGTATTATTCAGCAGAAGCCTGCCGACGCATCCATCTACTGCTGGGTCAATCCCGATAAGCCCCAACAGGCGATTATTGACCGGAGGTTGCAAATATCAGAGGAATTGCAATGGCTATGGAATCCATTACTGTTTATCGTTATCGGACTCGCAGTATTTACTGGCGGGGTGCGCGGTAGACCGAAATAACCGGAAAAATACCAAACCTGAGATTTTTTTGTACTCGTCAGTCGCGGTTTTACCAACGTCCCGAAGCACCGCCGCCGCCAAATCGACCGCCGCCACCACGGAAGAAACCGCCACCACCGCGAAAGCCACTGCCAAATCGGCCACCACTGCCGTGGAAGCCGTCTCTGTTCGGAATAAATGACAGAATAATAAATATAATAATACCAATAAAGGTAAGTATTGTGCTATCTTCATACCACGGCTCTTTAGCTGATTCCGGCGGTTCCTCCATCCCCTCCGGCGCCTCGCCTGTGACGAACTCCTGTACCTTGTTGACCGCGTAAACCGCGCCGCCGGCATAATCTTCCGCCCGGAAGAAATCCTGTAAGCCGCGGATTATATCTCCGGCACGCGCATCATTCACCGGCCCCTCCCAGCCGTAACCGATCTCCAGCCGCATTTGACGGTCATCCGGTACCACGATTAAAATCGCACCGTTGTCCCGCCCCTTGTGCCCGATCTGCCAGGTGTTGCCCAGCATGATGCCAACCTCTTCAATCGGCGTATTGCCGATGCTGTTTAAAAATACTACCACCATTTGACCGCCGGTGGCGGATTCCAGTTGCAGAATCGCTGATTCAATCCGGCGCTTCTCTTTGGCGTTCAGAGTTTTGCTCTGGTCAACCACCCGCCCGGTCAGCTCCGGGACAATGAAGTCTGACCCCAAAAGCATAACCGGAAGAACCAGCCCGGCAAATAATGTAATCAGAAAACGTTTCATGTTTTCAACTATTCCTTAAAACTTAAATTCCGGAGTCTGTTCCAATGCAGTCCGGCCTGTGGACGATTCAAAATATTCCCGCATGGTTAACCCCATACCTCCGGCAAACAGCGAGCCGGGGAACTGCCGGATCGCCGCATTGTAACTGCGCACCGCATCGTTGAAACGCGTACGGGCTACCGCAATACGGTTTTCCGTGCCGGCAAGCTCATCCTGAAGACGGACAAAGCTGATATCTGCCTTCAGCTCAGGATAGCTCTCAGCTATCGCCATAAGCCGGCCGAGCGCACTGCTCAATTCATCGCTGGCTTCGGCTTTCGCCTGCGCACCATCGGCTCCAAGAAGACGGGCACGGGCATCCGCCACTTCGGTGAAAATTTTCTCTTCGTGCACCGTATAGCCTTTGACCGCCGATACCAGGTTGGGGATCAGATCCGCCCGCCGCTGAAGCTGGGCCTCAATCTGGCTCCAGTTCGCATTTACCGATTCATCCATGGCAATCAAACTGTTGCGCACACTTACCGTGAACCACAGCGCCGCAACAATTATGACCGCAATAATTATCACAAATAACCAGACCTTTTTCATCTATACAGCTCCTTGGGTTTATCTTTGCCGCTAATGTATATTGTTATCCCCGGAATTGCAAATTGGCAAAATAGCTGAATGTCATGTATATATTTGCATTTTGCATGAAATACGGTTAAATTACTTCAGGTAATGGCGGATTTTTAATATGATTATCAAACCATGGAGATGAAAAATGAACAGAGATGAACTTATTGTAACCGTAAAAACGATGATCGCCGCTCCTTCCTGCTGTCAGGAGTTGAAAGAGGCGGGACAGAAGTGGCTGAATGCGATCGGGTCAGATAGTGAAAAGAGCGCGGCTGAAGCGCTGATTGCTGAAATTAAGGCCGATATCGCCCCGATCGATCACGTTATCGAATTCTTCAGTTCGCCGCGCGGAATCGAGCTGTCCGGCGTGACCACCTCCAACATCAACCTGCCCTATATCACTGCGGACGCCACCGGCCCCAAGCATCTGGATCTGACCCTGACCCGGGCTAAGTTCAACGAGCTGACCGCTCATCTGGTGGAGGCTACCGCCGGCCCCGTCCGTCAGGCTCTGGGTGACGCTGGCCTCACCGGCAATGACATCCACAAGGTCCTGATGGTGGGCGGCTCCAGCCGTATCCCCGCCGTGCAGGACATGGTCAAGAAGCTCACCGGCAAAGAAGGCTTCAAGGGCATCAACCCCGACGAGTGCGTGGCTATGGGTGCAGCCCTGCAGGGCGGCGTGCTCACCGGCGACGTGAAGGGCCTGCTGCTGCTGGACGTCACCCCCCTGTCCTTGGGCATTGAGACCATGGGCGGCGTGTGCACCAAGCTGATCGACCGCAACACTACCATCCCTGTGAAGAAGAGCCAGATCTTCTCCACTGCTGCGGATAACCAGACCTCTGTGGAGGTCAACGTCCTTCAGGGCGAGCGTGAAATGGCTGCTGCCAACAAGTCCCTGGGCCGCTTCCATCTGGACGGCATCGCTCCCGCCCGCCGTGGCGTGCCTCAGATCGAGGTCACCTTCGATATCGATGCCAACGGCATCGTGAATGTCTCCGCCAAGGATCTGGGCACCGGTACCGAGCAGCATATCACCATCACCTCCTCCTCCAACATGAGCAAGGACGATATTGAGAAGGCTGTCAAGGAAGCCGAGCAGTATGCCGCTCAGGACAAGAAGATGAAAGAGGACGTGGAGACCCGCAACCAGGCCGACCAGATGGTCTACCAGAGCGAAAAGACCCTGAGCGAGATGGGCGACAAGATCCCCGCCGATGACAAGAACAAGGTCCAGGCCGGGATCGACAAGCTGAAGGAGGCCCTGAAGGGCACCGACACCGCCGCCATCAAGGCCGCTACCGACGCCCTGACCCAGGACTTCTACGCCGTCAGCGAGAAGCTCTATCAGCAGGCCAACCCCCAGGGTGCCCAGGGCGGCGCTCAGGCCGGTCCCGACATGGGCGGCCAGCAGGGCGGCAATGCCCAGGGCGGTCAGTATTACGACGCTGACTACAAGGTCGTGGATGATGACGACCAGAACAAGAAGTAAAAAACCTATACGGATCGGAACCGATGGGACGGGGATCATTCCCCGCCCCATTGGGGCCGTTTTGGAGCAAACTTAGAGATGAGGAATCCGGAACGGGGAAGCCGGTTCCTGATTCCTGATTCTTAAGTGATTCCTGAGAGGAGCAGCAAGTATGGCAGCAGAAAAACGTGATTATTACGAGGTCCTGGGCGTTGACAAGAGCGCATCCGAGGACGAGATCAAGCGCGCATATAAGAAGATGGCCCGGAAGTATCATCCGGACCTGAATCCTGACAATAAAGAGGCAGAGGAGAAGTTCAAGGAGGTCAACGAGGCCTATGAGGTTCTCTCTGACTCTGATAAAAAAGCCCGTTATGACCAGTTCGGCTTTGCGGGTGTGGACCCTAACTACGGAGCGGGGGCCGGCGGCGGTGCTTACGGTGCCGGCGGCTTCGACTTTGGCGATCTGGGGGATATTTTCGGCAGCTTCTTTGGCGGCGGCTTCGGCTCCGCCCAGCGCCGGAACCCCAATGCGCCCCAGCGGGGCGAGAGCATCCGCCTGAGTGTGACCATCAGCTTTGAGGAGGCGGCCTTCGGCTGCGAGAAAGAGGTCAGCGTGGACCGCTATGAGACCTGCGCAGTCTGTCACGGCTCCGGCTGTGCCGACGGTACCTCTCCTGAGGTCTGCCCGGACTGCCACGGCTCCGGTCAGGTGCAGGTGCGGCGGCAGACGCCCATGGGTGTGTTCGCCACCACCTCTCCCTGCGGCCGCTGCGGCGGCAAGGGCCGGATCATCAAGACTCCCTGTACCGCCTGCCGGGGCAGCGGCTTAGAGCGCAAGCGCCGCACCATTCAGGCTAAGATCCCCGCGGGTATCGACAACGGCCAGACCATCTCCATCCGGGGTCAGGGTCACGCCGGAAAGAACGGCGGCCCGTCCGGCGATCTGCTCATCACCATTACCGTCCGGCCCCACGAGCTGTTCCGCCGGGAGGGTACCTCCGTCCTCTGTGAGGCGCCCATTACCTTTGCGCAGGCAGTTCTGGGTGCGGAACTGGAGATTCCCACCATTGACGGCAAGGTAAAATATGACCTGCCGGAGGGCACTCAGTCCGGCACCACCTTCCGGTTGAAGGGCAAGGGTATTCCTGAACTCAACGGCCGGGGCCGGGGTGACCAGTATGTGACTGTTTATATCGAAACGCCCCGGAACCTGAACCGGGAGCAGAAGGAAGCTCTGAAAAAGTTTGCGGAATCCGTAGGTGATAACAACTACGAGGAACGGAAGAAGTTCTTCAAGAAGTTTAAGAAGTGAGGCAAGGTATGTACCTGGCAGATTACCATACCCATACGCAGTTTTCTCCCGACGCTCATGATCCCATGACGGTGATGGCTCAGGCCGCACTGGATGCCGGGATGGACGAGATCTGCTTTACGGATCATGTGGAGCCCCTGACCTGGGGGTCCAATGAGCTGCGCCCGCCCTATGACTGGTCGGCGCTGACGGAGGATTTCGCCAACGTTCAGGCCGCGCTGGGGGACCGCATCCATCTGCGGCTGGGCATGGAAATGGGCGACGCGCAGAAGGCCCCGGCCCACATGAAAAAGCTGTTGGAGGACGCGCCGCAGTTTGATTTCATCATCGGCTCGGTGCACCTGCTGTCGGAGCGCTTCGGAAGCGAGGATCTGTATCTCTACACGCCCAAGGATCAGGCGGAGGCTCAGACCGCATTGGGAGATTATCTGGAAGAGGTTTTAGCGCTGGCAAAGCTGGGCGGCTTTACGGTTCTGGGCCATTTGACTCTGCCCCTGCGGTATTTCAATGAGATGCGGGGGCTTCATACCAGCTTTGATTCCTATGAGGCTGAGATCCGGGAAATTTTGAAAACTCTGATCGAAAATGGGCGAGGCATCGAGTTAAACGTCAACCGGGGCAATACGCCCTTGCCGGACGCCAAGTGGCTGCGGATCTACCGGGAACTGGGCGGTGAGCTCATCACCCTGGGCACCGACGCCCACAGCCCGGAGCATGTGGGCCGCTTTATCCGGGAGCGGCAGGCTCTGTTGAAAGAATGTGGCTTCACCCGGTTCTGTACCTTTGAAAAGCAGATCCCTGTCTGGCACGCACTGTAATAAAGAATTGATTTTTGCCGGAGGGCGGTGTATACTGACCCTGCATCATCCGAAAAAAACGATTATTTGGAGGAAATGACTATGAAAATCGCATTGGGCTGTGACCACGGCGGCTACGAGCTGAAGCAGTTTATCATGAAGACCCTGGAAAAGCTGGGCTATGAGTATGAGGATTTCGGCTGCTACTCTCTGGAGAGCTGCGATTATCCCGATTTCGGCGCTGCCGCTGCCCGTGCCGTGGCTGAGGGCAAGTGCGACCGCGGTATTGTGATCTGCACCACCGGTATCGGCATTTCCATTGCTGCCAACAAGATCAAGGGTATCCGCTGCGCCCACTGTGCCGACTGCCTGGAAGCAGAGATGACCCGCCGCCACAATGACGCCAACATGATGGCCATCGGCGCGGGCTTTACCGGCAAGAATATGGCAGAGCGCATGGTGGAGGTGTTCCTGACCACCGAGTTTGAGGGCGGCCGCCATGAGCGCCGGGTCAACAAGATGATGGCCCTGGAACAGGAATAACAGACCGAAAAGCAGAAACGGGGTGAGGCGGCATGGCATCAGGCACCAGAGGATACAGCAGCTATCGCGGGAGAGGCCGGAAGGGAAAAATTTTCCTGGCCATCCTGCTGATCCTCATTATTCTGGGTTCTGTGGGCTTTATTATGGCCCGGGAGCACATGCGCTATGACGCCGACGGTAATCTCCACTTTGACCTGCCTTGGGACAAAGGGACTTCCGGCCCTGTCGAAGCCCCCGGAGACCCGGATGTGGTGATCCGGGAACCGGAGCAGACCGATGTCAAAACACCGGTCCGGGGGAGGCTGCTGGCGGCAAAGCCGCTGACAATGGAAGATCAGGAGACCGCTGAGACGCCGCTTTCCGAAGCCGCCGTAACGGCGGTGACGCTGAAGGACAGCGCCGGCCGGGTGTATTTTGACAGCAGCGCTGCCGTGACCGGCGCAGTCAGCGTGAAACCGGACACCGGGGAGGCACTGAATGGCCTGACGGCCCGGACAGACGTGACCGCTGCGGCCCGGATCGCCTGCTTCCACGATCCCAAGGCCGCCAACGCCGACGTAGAGGACATGGGCCTGAAGAACACCGGCGGTTATATCTTCTATGACGGCAACAACAGCCAGTGGCTGGACCCCGGCCATGAAAAGGCCCGGACGTATCTGCTGAATATCATCCGGGAAGCTGCGGAGCAGGGATTCCGAGAGATCATTCTGACGGATGTCAACTATCCCACCGCAGGCAAGCTGGACAAGATCGACTTTTCCAACGCCATGACCGCCGGGAACACGGCAGAGGCGGGACGGCAGGCACAGATCGAGGGCTTCCTACGGGAGGTGCGGGATGCACTGCCGAAGGATGTGATCCTTTCTCTGGAACTGCCTGCGGAGACTGTTCTCACCGGGACGAACAGTGACGCCGGGCAGGAACTCAGCGCCTTGGCGCCGCTGGTGGACCGCATCTATGCGGAGACCACCGAGGTGGAGGCCCCTGCATTGGAGACCGCCGTCAAGGCGGCGTCCGCTGCCTGTGACTTTGTGCCGGAGCTGACAGAACAGCCTGCCGAAGGTCTGGAAAACTGGCTGTTGCTCCAAAAGTAAATGAAAAGTATCCCGCATTGTTTTCACAATGCGGGATACTTTTTTACAGCTCGCCGAGAAATTCCCCGTCCCGGTGGATTTTTACGGTGATGGGGGCAAACTGAGGGTACGCGGACAAAAACTCGTCGGTAAAGGCAAAGTCTTCCCACTGGTGCATGGGCAGAAACCGGCGAACCTCCATCAGATTCAAAAAATAGTTAGGCCCCAGATAGCCATCCATTTTCAGCCGGGAGTCCAAGGGAAGCATGGCCAAATCGACGCGGCGGCCCCGGAGAGGTTCTGTGTACCGCTTGAAATTGGCCTCCATATTGCGGTTCCAAGCCAAGTCCTCTTCCGCCCAGTGCCACCAGTTCAGGTCTCCGGCGTGGAAGATGGACTGTCCGTTGACCGTTACCATCCACGCCACGCCCTCGTCGGTGGAGGGGAAGGTCTCCACGGTGACGCCGGGGAGAGGGGTAAAGGTGCCATGCTTGCCGCAGCGGCGGCATTTGGCGGCGATCTCCGGTGAAAGCTGCCACTTTGTCAAATTGTGGGGCGTCAGGTGAAAGTCGTTGCCTAACAGGAATTGAATGTCCGCCTTGCGGTCCGCCAGTGCGAACACCGCCGGATTGAAATGGTCCTCGTGGCGGTGGCTGACGAACACCAGCAGCGGCTTGTCCGGCAGGGGCGGGAGAACGCCCTTCCACCAGTCGAACAGCAGGCAGACCTGATCCAGTTCGATGAAAAAACCGTCGTGGGCCAAAAATGTGACACGCATGTAAATTTTCTCCTTGATTCGCAAAAAGGGGGTGGGAAGCCGTCCCGCCTTGTGGTAAGATTATAGCATGAAACGAACAGATTCGACAACTGAAAATCTATTGCGGGCGCTGCCGGAGCCGCTGTTGGGCTGGTACCGGGAAAACGCCCGGGACCTGCCTTGGCGGCACACAGAGGACCCTTACCGCATCTGGGTGTCGGAGATCATGCTCCAGCAGACCCGCGTGGCGGCGGTCCTGGGCTATTATGCCCGTTTTTTGGCGGTGTTCCCCACAGTGGAGGTGCTGGCGGAGACAGACGAGGAGCTGCTCATGAAGCTGTGGGAGGGCCTTGGCTATTACAGCCGGGCCAGAAACCTGCAAAAGGCGGCAAAGGAGATCACGGTGCTGGGCGGTTTTCCGGACACCTATGACGGCTTGCTGGCTCTGCCGGGCGTCGGAGACTACACCGCCTCCGCCATTGCCGCCGCAGCCTTCGGACGGCGGGAACCGGCGGTGGACGGCAACGTGCTTCGGGTTATGACCCGGCTGACGGACTGCCACGATGACATTTCTGATCCGAAAACCAAGCGGGCTGTCCGGGCGGCGCTGGCGGAAGTCATGCCGGAGGAACCGGCGGACATCCGCATTTTCAATCAGGCCATGATGGAGCTGGGGGCCACAGTCTGTGGGCCCAATACCGCTCCCCGGTGCGATGACTGCCCCGTAAGCGGCCTGTGTCTGGGCCGACAGCGGGGAACGGCAGAGATCCTGCCGGTGAAAAAGGCGAAAAAGGAGCGGCGGGTGGAGGAAAAAACCGTGCTCCTGCTGATGAGAGACGGAAAGATCGCCCTGCGGAAGCGGCCTAAAACCGGCCTGCTGGCGGGACTTTGGGAGTTTCCCAATGTGGAGGGCACTCTGGATGAAACAGCCGCCGGTGCGGCGGTGGAGGCCATGGGCCTGTCGGTGATTGACTGGCAGAGCCGCCTGACGGCCAAGCACATCTTCACCCATGTGGAGTGGCGCATGACCGGCTACACGCTGACCGTCCGGGGCGACGGCCCTGCGGAACTGGAATGGGTGGATGCGGCAGGCCTTGCGGCGCGCTCTGTGCCGTCGGCATTTGCCCGGTATTATGAAGAAGCAAAGCGTGAATTGGAGATGAAGTAAAATGGGATTCTTGCTGGGACTGCCTTTGAAGCTGCTGGCGCTGGTCTTTGGCCTGCTCCGGGTGTTGATCCCTGTCTTGCTGCTGATTTTGGTCATTCGTTGGCTGTGGCGGAAATACGGCGGCCACAGGCGCTCGGAATCAGCAAAAAAAGACGAACCCCACTTCAAAGGGCCGGTGTATACCGTGGACTACAAGGAAGTCAAGGACGATGACAGGCACAAGGAATGATCCTGCTTGCCGCCCTGATGTTATAAGGAGAAATCATGCTGAAGGTTTTTAATGTCGTCGGCGTTATTGTGCTGCTTTTGCTGCTGCGGAAGCTGATCTGGTGCCTGCGGTGGCTGTGGTGCTGGAAACATGGCCGGGAGACCCCGCCGCCCATCGGCTGGCTGCCCAGCCGGGACGGGGGCCGGTTTGACGCTCATGTGCAAAAGTTTGACGGGGAGGACTGACAATGGCTTTCTGGAAAAAGAGCGCGGACCCTTGGGACATCGACCCCGACGAGCGCAGGCTGGCTTCAGAACCGGCGGAAAAAGCTCCCGGTTTGTTGGATACCCTCCGGGGGGATTGGGACGCTATGCGGGCGGAATGGCAGGAGACACGGGAGAGTCTGAAGCTTCCGCCGGAGAAGTGCCCCTGGTGCGGCAAGGACATGGAGCAGGGTTTCCTTATGGGAGGCAGGGGCGTTGCCTGGCACCGGGGCATCCCCACCGGAAAGGCGCGGTGGCTCAGTCCCGGACGTGAAAATATCATGCGGGTGGACACGGAAGGCGACATTTTACGCTACCACACGGCCTGGTACTGCCCGGACTGCAAAAAGATGACTGTTGACACCGCTGATCTGCGGACGCTGGCGGAGGATGGTTTCTTTTCCTGACGCGCAGACAAAGCACTGAAAGAGCGGAATGAAACAAAAGAGGGAGAATAAAAAAGATGGCACAGCTTTATTTCAAATACGGGGCCATGGGCTCCAGCAAAACGGCCAACGCTTTGATGGCCCGGTTCAACTATGAGGAGCGGGGCCAAAAGACCCTGCTGGTGAAGCCCCGGATGGACCAGCGGGACGGAGACCACATGGTCCATTCCCGTATCGGTCTGGAATACCCCTGCGTCTACTTCGACGAAATGCGGGCGCTGTCCGAGGATGCGTTGAAAGAAAACGCCTGTATCATTGTGGACGAGGCCCAATTCCTCTCCAAGGAGGAAGTGGACTATCTGGTGCATGTGGTGGACGATCTGGGGGTCCCCGTGATCTGCTACGGACTGCGGGCGGACTTCAAGGGAGAGCTGTTCCCCGGCAGCTACGAGCTGCTGGTGATGGCTGACAAGCTGGAGGAGGTCAAGACCATCTGCTGGTGCGGCAAAAAGGCTATGTTCAACGCCCGGTTCGACGAAAACGGCAAGGTTTTGAAGGAGGGCGCTCAGGTGGTCTTGGGGGCCAATGACAAATACATCGGCCTGTGCCGCCGCCACTGGCGGGCCGGGGATCTGGGCCCGGACTTCAACGGAAAGGGTACGGGAGACTGATGATCTGTAATCTCTGCCCCCGCCGCTGCGGTGTGGAGCGAACGCCGGACAAGGCGGCGGGCATGTGCGCCATGCCCACTTGGCCGGTGGCGGCACGGGCCATGCTGCATCAGTGGGAGGAACCATGCCTGGTGGGGGAGCACGGCGCGGGCGCCGTGTTTTTCTCCGGGTGCAATCTCCGGTGCAAATTTTGTCAGAACGGCGTGATCTCTCAGGAAGGCTACGGCAAGCCCATCACCCCCCGGCGGCTCCGGGAGATTTTTGAGGAACTGGTGGAGCAGGGCGCGGCCTGCTTGGATTTAGTGACGCCCACTCACTTCACGGACGCGGTGCTGGAGGCCTTGGGCGGGGAGCGCTGGCCGGTGCCGGTGGTTTGGAACTGCGGCGGGTATGAGTCCGTGGAGACCCTGAAACGCTTGGAGAACCGGGTACAGGTGTACCTGCCGGACCTGAAATATGCCCTGACAGAGCCGGCCAAAGCGTATTCCGGTGCGGCGGATTACCCGGAGACGGCGAAAGCGGCCATTTTAGAGATGTTCCGCCAGACCGGGCCGTACAGAATGGAAAACGGCCAGCTGAGAAGCGGCGTTCTCATCCGGCATCTGGTGCTGCCGGGAGAACTGGAAAACACGAAGGCCGTCATCGACTGGGTGGCGGAGACCTTCCGCCCCGGCGAAGTGCTGTTTTCTCTCATGAGCCAGTACACGCCCCAGCCGGGGGCCGAGGGCAAGCTGGCCCGAAAGGTAACAAAGGTGGAATACCGGGCGGCGGAACGGTACATGGCAGATTGCGGCATTGCCGACGGCTTCACTCAGGAGCGAACCTCCGCCAAGGAGGAGTATACCCCGGATTTCCATTTGCAGGGGATCTGAGACACCGGGCGGAATAAACAGGGATTTGATGGAGGCTGCATGGCTTTTGATTTCAAGAAAGAATACAAAGAATTTTATATGCCGAAAAACAAACCGGAGATCATTACAGTTCCCAAAGCGAATTACATTGCGGTGAGGGGAAAGGGTGATCCCAATGAAGAGGACGGGGCATATCAGCAGGCGATCAGCGTATTATACGCAGTTGCCTACACGCTGAAAATGAGCTATAAAACGGATCATAAAATTGCCGGTTTTTTTGAATATGTCGTTCCACCGCTTGAAGGCTTCTGGTGGCAAGAAAATACGGATGGAGTGGATTACACCGATAAGTCCACATTCAACTGGATCTCCGTTATCCGCTTGCCTGATTTCGTAATGAAAGAGGATTTTGAATGGGCGGTTGAGACCGCGGCGAAAAAGAAAAAACTGGATTGTTCCTCGGCAGAGCTTATGACGATTGATGAAGGCTTGTGCGTTCAGATCATGCACTTGGGAGCATTTGATGATGAGCCTGCAACCGTCGCGCTTATGGACGCATATTTGGAGCAGAACGGATATGCAAATGATCTGAATAAGGAAAGATTACATCATGAGATCTATCTGTCCGATGCGAGAAAGGTTGCTCCGGAAAAATGGAAAACGGTTATCAGACATCCTATAAAGAAAATGTGAACGTCCATTTGACGAGGAGCTATGGCAACGCCCCTGTATGATTTTTCATACAGGGGCGTTTTTATACACTTTTCAGATACCCAGCAGGAAAGAGGCGAAGCGGAAGTAGATCAGCAGGGAGAGGGCATCCACGATGGTGGTGATGAAGGGAGAGGCCATCACCGCCGGGTCAAAGCCGATCTTTTTAGCCAGCAGCGGCAGCATACAGCCTACGATCTTGGCGGCGAACACGGTGCACACCAGCGTCAGGCAGATGACGGCGGCTACGGTGACGGTGATGGGATTGTGGAATACCATCCGGTCCAGCAGCATCAGCTTGGCAAAGTTGGCGCCGGCCAGAACGGTGCCGCACAGCAGCGCCACCCGGCACTCCTTCCAGACCACCTGGATCAGGTCGGAAAATTCGATCTCTCCCAGAGACAGGCCGCGGATCACTGTGACGCTGGCCTGAGAGCCGCAGTTGCCGCCGGTGTCCATCAGCATGGGGATATAGGCTGTGAGGATGGTGAAGGCGCTGAGGGCGTCCTCAAAGCTGGAGATGATCTGGCCGGTAAAGGTGGCGGAGACCATCAATAGCAGCAGCCACGGAATACGGGATTTGAAGGTGTCAAAGGCACTGGTGCGGAGGTAGGGCTTGTCCGTCGGCAGCATAGCCGCCATCTTTTCCATATCCTCCGTGGTCTCTTCCTGCAAAACGTCGATGGCGTCATCGACGGTGACGATACCCACCAGACGATTTTCCGTGTCCACCACGGGGAGGGCCAGAAAGTCATACTTGCCTAAAGCACGGGCGGTCTCCTCCTGGTCATCCAGGGTCTGGACGCAGATGTAGTTCCGCTCCATGATGTCCCCGATGATGTCATCCTCCTCCGCCAGCAGCAGAGTACGGATGGAGAGGACGCCGATGAGGTGCCGCCAGTCATCAATGACGTAGCAGACGTTGATGGTCTCCTTGTCCGGTCCGGTCCGGCGGATGCGCTTCAAGGCGTCCTCCACCGTCATGGTCTCCTTCAGATCCACAAACTCCGTGGTCATAATGGAGCCGGTGGAATCCTCCGGATATTTCAGAATTTCGTTGATGCTTTTGCGCATATCCGGGTCGGAGTGCTTCAAGATCCGCTTGACCACGTTGGCGGGCATTTCCTCCACGATGTCAACGGTATCGTCCAGATACAGCTCGTCCAGCACTTCCTTCAGCTCCGTGTTGGAAAAGCCGCGGATCAGCAGCTCCTGCTGGTCGCTTTCCAGCTCCACGAACACCTCTGCCGCCTGCTCCTTAGGCAGCAGACGGAACAGCAGGGGCAGCGTCTTTTCATTGTCCAGATCGTCCGCTAAAATGGCAATGTCCGCAGGCTCTAACGGCAATAGAAGGTCCCGCAGTTCTGTATATCGTTTTCGGTTCACCAGATCCTCAATTTTTTCGATCAGTTCCCCACGGTTTTCCATTTCAAACATAGCGTGACCTCCTTTCCGGGCCTTCCGCCCGGTATTTCTGCATGGCGCGGAGCAAAATAAAAGACCTCGCCGCGTCCCATTCCGGTGCGGTGAAGTCCTGCTTCCAGGAGCGTCTCAGAGGACAGCATCCCTACCGTTCAAGCTTTAGCTTCACAGGGCGGTGAAATCGCGTTAGATGATACCTTGTTGTTCGATATCGCCTGTTCAAACCCTCTCATGATGTCTCCATCACTCCGCGGCAGCGATCCATATCCCTGTGGTAGCCTTACCTACCGGAACTCTATGCGGTTGTCATTTGATAACACATTTATAGTATGCCAAAAAACAGGCGCTGTCAACCCGGACGGACGAAAAAATTTCACAGAACCAGGAGAGCGGCCATCTGGCCGGTCTCCCGGATTCAGTTCAGACTGTTTTCACTCTGCTGAAACAGCTTTCGTACCCGTTCCGCCGTGGCGGGGTGGTGTGTCAGCGCCGGGTCCTCCGCCAGCAGTCCGTCGGCGGCGGACTGCGCCTCCGCCAGCAGCCGGGTGTCGCAGCCGAGATCTGCCACCTGCAGCCCCGGCAGTCCGTGCTGCCGGAGACCGAAGAAGTCGCCGGGGCCACGGAGCCGGAGATCCTCCTCGGCGATCTTGAAGCCGTCGGCGGTTTTCGTCATGGCCTTCAGCCGCTGGCGGGTCTCGTCATTTTTATTGTCGGACACCAGTACACAGTAGGATTGGTGCTGCCCTCGGCCCACCCGTCCCCGAAGCTGATGGAGCTGGCTGAGGCCGAAGCGCTCCGCGTTCTCCACCACCATCAGATTGGCGTTGGGCACATCCACGCCCACCTCGATCACGGTGGTGGACACCAGAATGTCCGTTTTCCCGGCGGCGAAGGCGGACATGACGGCGTCCTTCTCCCTGGCCTTCATCTTGCCGTGGACGAAGGCCACCTTCAAGTCAGGGAAGATCTCCGTTTGCAGCTTTTGGGCGTATTCCGTCACGGCCTTCCGCTCGTCGGGCAGCTCGTCATTCTCACTGACCATGGGGCAGACGATGTACACCTGCCGCCCGGCCTCCACCTGCTTGCGGATAAAGGCGTACAGCCGGGGGTGATAGGCGGAGGTGACGGCATAGGTTTCAATAGGCTTCCGTCCCGGTGGGAGCTGGTCGATGACGGACACATCCAGATCGCCGTACAAAATCAGGGCCAGCGTCCGGGGGATGGGCGTGGCGGACATGACTAAGGTGTGGGGGTGCTCTCCCTTTTCTGCCAGCGCCGTCCGCTGGGCCACGCCAAAGCGGTGCTGTTCATCCGTCACCACCAACCCCAGGTCAGCGTAGGCCACGCCGCCAGAGATCAGGGCGTGGGTGCCGATGGCGAAGTCGATCTCGCCTGTGGCCAGTTGGGCGGTGACGGAGCGTTTTGTTTTGGCGGTGGTGGAGCCGGTGAGCAGGGCGCAGCGGATATTCAGCCGTTCCAGCAGCGGGGCAAGGCCCCGGTAGTGCTGCTCTGCCAGCAGCTCCGTGGGGGCCATCAACGCCGCCTGACGGCCATTTTTGACGCAGAAATACACGCAGGCGGCGGCCACCATCGTTTTGCCGGAGCCGACATCCCCCTGACAGAGACGGTTCATGGGCTTGCCGCTTTGCATATCGGCAATGGCTTCCTCTACACAGCGGCGCTGGGCGTCGGTGAGGGTAAAGGGGAGGGCGTTGTAAAACGGGGCCATATCCACCGGCTGAAACGGTTCCACGGAGACGGTCTCCCGCCGGGAGCGCAGCAGCTTCAATCCAATGGCGAAGAAAAATAGCTCCTCGAAAGCCAGTCGCCTCCGGGCAATGTCCAGCGCCTCCGGGGCCTCCGGGAAGTGGATGTTCTCGTAGGCATAATTCACCCGGCACAGCTGATGCGCCTGACGGACGCCGTCCGGCAGGCAGTCCGGCAGAATATCGGCGCAGCTGTCCAAACCCTGCCGGATGGCCCGGGACAACAGCAGCTGGCTGATCCCGGCAGTAAGGGGATAGATGGGCACGATGCGGCCGGTGTGCTCCCGCCGTCCCTCTGGCTCTACAATGGGACTTGCCATACTTTTCCGCAGGAGGCTTCCCTCCGCCCTGCCGTAAAAGGTGTAGGTCTCACCTACCCGCAGTTGATTTTTCAGCCAGGACTGGTTGAAAAAGGTAACATCCAGCGCACCGGTGTCGTCCACGGCCCGGACCTTCACCAGATCCATGCCCTTGCGGATGTGGGACAGCTTAGGCTCCGAGGCGATCATGGCGGAGACGCAGGCCGGTTCGCCGGGGATGAGCTGGCTGATGGGCTTTATTTCCCGGCGGTCCTCATAGCGCCGGGGGAACCAGTTGATGAGGTCGCCCAGCGTGGCGATGCCCAGCTTGCTCAGGGATTTTGCCTTGGCCTCGCCAATGCCCTTGATGTACCGCACATTGGTGCTCAGATCCGCCATGCGACCGCCTCCTTTCCGCAACTTTCATAAGGCTATTATAAACGGCGGCGGCGGTTTTGAAAAGAGGGCAGAGAAAAGAACAGGGCTCCGCCGAGAAAACGGCGGAGCCTTGGCTTACAACAGCGCGGTATTCACATAGTCCACAAAGCGGTAGGTCAGGCCATTTTCCGTGACGGCCTCGCCGGTCCGCTCAATTTTCCAATTAGGGAGGGCGTCCAGATCGGGGAAAAAGGTGTCGGCATCCGATACGGTGCTGTCCACCCGGGTGACGGAGGCCCGCCGGCAGCGGCCCAGCAGCGCGGCGTAAATGCTGCCGCCGCCGATGAGCCAGACGTTTTCTTCATCTCCGGCCAGAGCCAGAGCATCCTCCGGCGTGGAGACAGTCTCGCAGCCCTCCCGGTGAAGGTCCGGGGACCGGGTGATGACGATATTCCGCCGCTTGGGCAACGGTCTGCCGCCGGGGAAGGAATCCAGGGTCTTGCGGCCCATGATGACGGTGCCGCCGGTGGTCAGCGTGCGGAAGTGCTTCATGTCCCCCGGCAGGGAGAACAGCAGATCACCGCTCCGGCCAATGGCCCACTGTTTATCTGTGACAACGATGGCGTTCATGGCACGGCTCCTTAAATGGCAATGGGGATTTTGTCCTCGAAGGGGGCGGGGGTGTATCCCTCCATCGTAAAGCTGTTCCGGGTGAAGGCATAGAAATCCGTCACGGAGGGGTCTATGGCGAACTTCGGCGCGGGGGCGGGGGTCTGGGTCAGCATCTTCTCCACGATGGGCACATGGCGGTCGTAAATATGGGCGTCGGCGATGACGTGGACCAACTCGCCGGGCACAAGGCCGCTGACCTGAGCCATCATGTACACCAGCACGGCGTACTGCACCACGTTCCAGTTGTTGGCGGCCAGCATATCCTGGCTCCGCTGGTTCAAAATGGCGTTGAGCACGTTGCCGGAGACGTTGAAGGTCATGGAATAAGCGCAGGGGTACAGGTGCATCTCAGAGAGGTCGGCAAAGTTGTAGATGTTGGTCAAGATCCGGCGGCTGGCGGGGTTATGCTTCAAATCGTAGAGCACCCGGTCCACCTGATCCATGTCCCCTTCGGGATAGTGGTGCTTGACAGCCAGCTGATAGCCGTAAGCCTTGCCGATGGAGCCGGTCTCATCCGCCCACTGGTCCCAGATCCGGGCGTTGAGGTCATGGACGTTGTTGGACTTTTTCTGCCAGATCCACAGCATCTCGTCCACAGCTGTTTTCCAGTAGGTCCGGCGGAGGGTCAGGATGGGGAATTCCTTTTGCAGATCGTACCGGTTGACGATGCCGAATTTTTTGATGGTGTGGGCGGGCGTGCCGTCCTCCCAGCGGGGACGGACGTTCTGGTCGGTGTCCCAAACGCCGTGGTCCAGGATCTCCTGAATGTTTTGCATAAAGACCTGATCGGCGTAGCTCATGACACATTCCTCCCAAATTCTCATTAACTCTACACAGTATAGCAAAGAATGAAGAGGAAAACAAGATGCTCCCACAGAGAATGTTGTATAGAAAAAATCGGAAAATCAATCACAGCTTTTCTACTGAAATAACGTTCATTCCTTGAAAAACGGCAAAAAGTGCTGTAAAATGAAATCGTAAACGAGAGGAGTGACAGTATGCTGGATCGCAGCGAGGTGGGCAAGCGGGGGTATCTGGACCGGGACTTCCGTCTGGTGCATCTGAAGGATTCTCTGGCCCAGAAGATCGACTACCATTACCATGAATTTGATAAGCTGGTGATCTTCCTCGGCGGAAAGGTGACCTACGTGGTGGAGGGCGTCACCTATTTCCTCAAGCCGTGGGACATCGTGCTGATCCAGCATAACCTGATCCACCGGCCCATCATCCACGCCGAGGAACCTTACGAGCGGGCGGTGCTGTGGCTGGGGCGGGACTGGATCGCCCAGCGCAGCGATCCTGGCGAGCCGCTGGACGCCTGTCTGGACAAGAGCCGGGAGCAGGGGTTCCACCTTCTGCGGACTGGGGAGGAGGGGCGTCTTGGCTACGCACGGTTCATCCAGCAGTTAGAGGAGGCTCTGCGGTCCGAGGAGTTCGGCGCCCGCCGTATGGCGGATACCCTGTGCCAGCAGCTCCTGATTCAGGTGAATCGGGATTTCCTCCGGGCCAACACTGCCCCGAATGAAACGGACAGCTACCATCTGGACCCCAAAATGGAGGAGATCCTCCGCTATATCGCCGCCAATCTGGGGGGAGACCTCTCCGTGGACGCGCTGGCGGCCCGTTTTTACATGAGCCGGTACTACCTAATGCACCGGTTCAAGGAGATCACCGGCTACACCGTCCACCAGTACACCGTACAGAAGCGGCTGCTGCGGGCAGGAGAGCTGATCCGGGAGGGCGTTCCGGTGATGAAGGCGGCGGAACAGGCGGGCTTTCCGGAGTATTCCACCTTCCTCCGGGCCTTTCAGAACACCTTCCATACCAGCCCGAAGAATTTTCGATAAGCGCGCCGTCTGTCTGCGTATACCGAAAGAGGATAATTGCCAACAAAATCAACGCCCCGCCATCCGGCGGGGCGTTGATCGTATATTGAATCGGAAGTTTAGGCCAGGAAGCCCTTCAGGATGCACTCCTCAGCTTCCTCGGGGGACAGACCCAGGGTCTCCAGCTTCAAAAGCTGGTCCCCGGCGATCTTGCCGATGGCGGCTTCGTGGATCAGCTGAGCCTCCGTGCTGTTGGCAACGATGGCGGGAATGGACTCGATGTGGGCATCATCCATGATGATGGAGTCGCACTGCACATGGCCGAAGCAAGCGGCGTTGCCCACCATCTTGGGATAGAACACCTGACGGGAGGTGCCCTTGGCCACGGACCGGGAAATCACCCGGCCACGGGCGCCCTCCCCATCCAGAGAGATCTCCATGTCGCTTTCTGCCACCTGATCACCGTGGGTCATGAGCCGCTCGGTGACCACGGCCTCAGCATCCTTGCCGCAGACGATCTTGGTTTCCCGCTTGGTGGAGTCGATGCCCCGGATCTGGACGGTCTCCATCTGGATGGTGGCGCCCTCTTCCAGATAGACAACGGTCTGGGGGTTCATGATGCGGCCGCCGGTGCCGTCGCCGTCACCGTAGTGCTTTTCCGTGTATTTTACATGGGAGTGCTTACCTACATAGAAGGTGTGGATACCGTCATGACGGCTGTCCTCTCCGCCGCAGTTGTGGATGCCGCAGCCCGCCACAATGTCCACATCACAGTTTTCACCGATGTAGAAGTCATTGTAAACCAACTCCTGAATACCGGGCTTGGTGATGATGACGGGAATGTGGCACTGTTCGCCCTTGGTCCCATCCTTGATGCGGATGTCAATGCCGGATTTGCCGTCGGTCTTGCCGGTGATCTGGATGTTCTCCGTGGACTGCCGGCCGTCGCAGCCGGTGTCCTTGCGAATGTTGAAGGCGCCTACCGGCTTGCCGATCAGGTCCGCGATTTTTTCCAGCAGCTCCCGATCTACCTGAGATTCCATCATAAGGCGTGTACCTCCTTGTTCAGTACCGGGCAGCCGCCCAGCGTGTCGGTCAGGATCCGGGGCAGGATCTCCTTCGGAGTGCCCCGGTGGCGGAGGGTGCCGTCACCCACCACGATGACTTCATCCGCCAAGGAAATAATACGCTCCTGATGGGAAATGATGATCATGGTGGCGCTGCCCTGACTGTGGATCTGCTCGAAGGTCTCCGTCAGCCGGGCGAAGGACCACAGGTCGATGCCTGCCTCCGGCTCGTCGAAGATCATCAGGTCGGCGTTCCGGGCCAGAATGGAGGCGATCTCAATGCGCTTGACCTCGCCGCCGGAGAGAGATACATCCACTTCCCGGTCCAGATAGTCATTGGCGCAGAGACCCACCTTGGTGAGGTACTGGCAGCACTTGTCCTTGGAAAGCTTGTCGTCGCCGGAGGCGATGGTCAGCAGGTCGCGGACAGTGATGCCCTTGAAGCGGGGGGGCTGCTGGAAGCCGTAGCTGATGCCCAGCTTGGCCCGCTCCGTAATGGTCATATGGGTGACGTCCTGCCCGTTCCAGAGGATCTGACCCTCAGTGGGCGTCACCAGACCCATGATGATCTTGGCCAGCGTGGTTTTGCCGCCGCCGTTGGGACCGGTAAAGACCACCAGCTTGTGATCGTCCACGGTCAGGGAAATGTCCTTCAGGATGCCCAGAGTCTCATCGGCTTCCCGAACGGAATAGCTGATATGTTTTAATTCCAGCATGGAAGGTCCTCCTTTATGGGGAAAGGAAAAATTTCCTGTCATTCTCATGTAGTATACCAAAAACACGGGGAAATATTGGTTGCAAAAGCAACAGAAATCGGTCGGAAGCGGCCGAAATCCGCATACTGTTATACCCTAACATATTTTACCCTACCTGTCAAAGGGTAAGGGGGAATTTTTCGGTAAAACCGGCACTTTTTTTCCGGGTCCGCATAGACTGGAGGGAAAAGGAGGGGGAGCCCATGGAACGAAATCTCCACGAGCCGGAGATCTACGATTTCCGGCAGCATGACCGGCTCTGGCAGCGGGTGGGCCCCGGGCTGGAGCCCTATCCGGAAACCACGGCGGAAGCAATGCCGCGAAGGGAGGAACTGCCGCCGGCGCAAGAGAGCCAGCTTCCCGGCGCGGAGCCGAACCCCTGCTGCATGGGCAGCGAGGCAAGGGAGCTTCTGGCGGTGCTGGAGGGATACATCGAGGAGGAACTGGAGGACCGGCGGCGCTATCTGGCGCTGTCCCGGCAGGCACCCTCGTGGGCGAGGCAGACCCTGCGGGATATGGCGGAGGAGGAGAACGGCCACGCCCGGCGGCTCATGGCGGCCCGGTATCTCATCACCGGCCAGCCCTACCGGCCCAATCTGGTGTGCGGCGTGTTCTGCCCGGGCCGTTGGGCGGAGGAACTGCGGCGAAGCTACCATGAGGAGGCGTGCAGCGGCCTGAACTATGCCCGGACGGCAGACGGCACCACGGATGTCTGCCTTGTCAAGCTGCTCAATGAACTGAGCGAGGACGAATACCGCCATGCGGAGCGGCTCATGGCACTGCTGGAGCGGAGCCTTGGGCGGCAGGGCAACTGTTGAACAGGAATGGGAAAACGCCCCGGAGCCGGGAAAACGGCTTCGGGGCATTGCTTTTGCCCGGCGGCTTGTGCTATACTATCCCATTAGAATTGATCAGGATCGGAGGACCTTGTATGTATGATGAATTGACGGCAGTGGACATTCAGAAAATGCAGGAGGAGATCAACTACCGGGTCCGGGAACTGCGTCCCCAGCTCATTGAGGAGGTCCAGACCGCCCGCGCCTTCGGGGATCTCAGCGAGAATTATGAATATAAATGCGCCAAGCAGGCGAAAAACCGCAATGACAGCCGCATCCGCTATCTGGAACGGATGATCCGCACTGCCAAGGTCATCGAGGTAAAGGAGACGGCGGACGCCGTGGGACTGTTCGACACCGTGACGGTCTATAACGAAATGATGAAGAAGGAAATGATAGTCCGCATTGTCACCACCCTGCGGCAGGACGCCTTAAAGGGACTCATCAGCAAGGAATCCCCTGTGGGACAGGCTCTCATGGGCCGTCGGACCGGGGAGCGGGTGGAGGTCGCCGTCAGTCCGGAGATGAAATATACTCTGGAGATCCGAAAGATCGAAAAGGGTTCGGATGACGAGAGCCTGGACATCAGCAGCTACTGAGCCGAGTCCGGGCCGACAGGATGCCGGATCGGAGGATTTCCGGCAGTTTTGCGGAAAGACTATTGAAATACCGGCTTTCTTGCCGTAAAATAGGGAGAAAGATAGAATCAGAGACTGTCAATAAAGTGGTAAATTCTCCGCAACGGTAAGGTAGGGCAGCCGTTAGCGGCTCCGC
>ERZ832522.2506-NODE-2506-length-22295-cov-14.046583_pt1 | contig 22295 bp, 20 predicted proteins | sample MGYA00519951_ERZ832522 | MGnify/ENA primary metagenome ERZ832522 (study PRJEB31850, sample SAMEA3708728) | human gut metagenome | biome: human gut; feature: human-associated habitat; material: faeces | place: China | collected 2014 ... | reverse complement strand
GGTACCCATCGTACTTTTCGTCATAGTTCAACATATCATATAATATGCAAATATAGCAGTTTTGCTTTATTTTATGATGTGTTACAGAGATAAATTTTTGAATTTATTCCTGTTGAAATCTGCTTTAGTCACATTATTGGGCGTTGGAGATATTAAATGCTACCATATTATTCATAAGGCTGATATTTTACAGATAACAAACAATATATTGTTTATAGAAAGATAGCAATAATTTGAACAGAAAAAGAAATAACACTTCCTTTTCTGTTCAAATTATTACTGTTAAGGCAATCTTAAAAAAATAGCGACCGATGTCACATAAGTCTGTTGTTTGTAACAATCACCGAAACACTGACCACTCACAACTGAACTACCTCAAGGCTCTTATAGCTGGAGAAAAGGCTATTAGCTCGACTGAAGTGATGCATCGCTATCAAATCTCTTCAACGACCTCAATATCCCGCTCAAAGGCTGCCCTTATCAAGAATGATATATTGGATAATAAGGCCGGTGAAATCTCGTTCCAAGACCCGATTTATGCCTATTGGTTGAAGACTGAGTTCTTTGCAAAATAATAAGACTATGAATAAGTATAACCTTACTTGGATTGCCTTCGCCAATAAGAAAAGGTGCAGGCTTACTAAAGCTATAAATACTTTAGTAGTTATTTCTTGGAGAAAGCTTAATGTTGTATTATTCTATTCTTACCATCCCGGCCAACTGCACGAAATAATCATTTGACCAAATATCAAGTTCTTTTGGATTGCGCACGAAAGGCAATACATCTTCTTTCACTTGTTTTATATCAGCTGAAGAGAGACGCTCAATGAGTTTCTCCTTGAATAACTCTGGAGTGATATTCTCATTGTTGAACTGCTTACACCGTTCTGCCAAATGAGCAAAATCAAGTGGGATATTATGGCGTACATACCATTCAAAGTCGTACCAATCACGACCTTTTACTCTGTTCTTCCACGCACGATATACTAAGGCGTGCATCTTGCCTGCAAACAAGTCGGGAAGTGTAAAACAACGGGTCATAAATGAATATGGCTGAAGCAATAGCTTCTGTTCCGTCTTGAAGTTCAACGGTGGGCAAGTATCTACTTCTATCTTTATCTTTATAGATTTCTCTGTTTGGAAAGTCACATCATACACATCGGTATTATCTTTAAGAAATGCCGATTCGACCTTTCCGAAATTCCTCTTGTCTTTTTTCTTTATTTCAACCTCACGGCCTACCATTGTAAAAGCATCAACGATAGCAGGAAAGTATTTCGTAAAATCGAACTTATCATCTTGCGTAAGCAATGAAAAATCCATATCCTCACTGAAACGCTGTAAGCCATGAAAGATTCTCAAGCAAGTTCCACCATAGAAAGCCGCCGACTCAAAAAAGCCTCCGGCATACAAGCCAGCAAGTATCACTTGTTGGTTCACTTCAAATATAGCGTTTCTCTTCTGTTGCTCTGTTGTTAAATCATAACGGGAGAGCATATTGTCGAATATTTCATTTTTCATCGTCTCAAGAATTTTAAAAGTGTCGAAATTGAATCGGCCTTTTTGCCAACTTTTATGTAGTCTTCGAATATGGTTTTATCCATCTTATTGAACTCATCCATATCCATACGAATATCCTGTTCAAGATATGTTTCCACATCTTTCATATAGCGAAGATTGACCTGCGAGGAATTGGCAATCAAATCACACAAAGCCTTTTCCGGTGATGCAATAAGAAAAGCATAATTATCCTTATACATACTCCTTACTCCTATTGGAAATGCCATTTTTGAGATATGTTTGTAGTCATAACAGCCGACCGGAGTTTGAAAGCTACGCGAGTGCTTTACCGTCATTGATTGATGAACATATACAGCCTCGGGGATAAGTCCATAATATCGTAGTGCAGTAGACATTGAAATATACGAAGGTGCATAGAGATGATTGGCTATCAACTCACTCGATAGGGTCTTTCCTGAATGTTTGGGGTTAGCCACATAAAGTCCCCGCTTCAGTCTGATGATAAATCCTTGCTTCTCAAGCCAGGTCACTTTTTTATTCGCAGACTTAAGTTCCGGGTATAACGATTCGATGATTGAAGTCGTTACAGGAATAGTTCCTATTTCAGTTAATTGTCTATCCATACTGCAAATATAGCAATAATTTGAACAATAAAAGAAATGAAACTTCCTTTTCTGTTCAAATTATTACTACTTAAACAATCTTAAGAAATAGCGACCGCTGCCACATAAGGCTGTTGTTTGTAACAATCACCGAAACACTGACCACACAGTAATTGAACTATCTCAAAGCCCTTATAGCCGTAGAAAAGACCATCAGTTCGACCGAAGTGATGCATCGCTATCAAATCGCTTCAACGACCTCAATATCCTGTTCAAAGGCTGCCCTTATCAAGAATGTTACATTGAATAATAAGGCAGATGCAATCTCATTCCAAGACCCGATTTATACCTATTGGTTAAAGACTGAGTACTTCGCAAAATAATCATAATGTCCCCTCCTTTTCAGAGCCATTTTTGTACCTTTTCTCATCAAAAAACGCCATTTTTCACAAGTTTTTGTACCGCACATTTTGATATTCAAGAAATTACACTTACTTTTACTTTCCAAAATGGAGGTACAAGCCGAGAATGGTGCTAAAAATCACTAACTTACACATTCTCAGATACTTGCCAACCTGCTGGTTGTACCTTTTAGAGCGTTATACTATTGATAATCAACGATGTACACATACTGCATCGGCAAGTGATGGCTTGGAAACAGCCGTAACTAACCATAATCATTCAGAACAAAGTCGCTGTATATCAGCGACTTTTCTGTTTTAACACTTTCCAGTCCGTATTTGGAAGTAACGGTTTTTATCCATATTTTTCTATCATATTTCTACCGCGACGGAAATTCACGGTTAGCCCGAATGTCACAGTAACGCATTAGTTGACGTGTGTTGACAATGGTTTACATGTGTAGACAAAAAGGGAAATTAAAAAACAGAGAAAATGATATAGAAAATATGGAAGTAAAGAGAATTTGTCAATGGTGCGGCAAACCGTTCATTGCACAGAAAACAACGACCTGTTATTGTAGCCCTCAATGCTCGAAGCGAGGTTACAAACATCGTATCAAGGAGCGCAAAATGGAACTGCGCCACATTCAGGAAATGCAGGAGCTGCGCTCCAGTTTGGAGAAGCAAGAATATTTCACTTTCTCGCAGGCTGCTCGATTGATGGGCGTGAGCCGTCAGTACATTTATAAATTAGTCAAAGAGGATAAACTTAGAGCATCCCGAATTAGCGGAAGAATGGCTTTGGTAAGGCGTGCAGACATAGAGTTAATGCTCAAAAGCAAACCTTACGAACGACTGGTTGCAAAAAACGACTTCGACATCACCGAGTATTACACTGCTGAAGAAATTGCAGAGAAATATAAGGTCAACGCCAAATGGGTGTGGACTTACACACGGCAACATAAAGTGCCGAAAGTGAGAATCCGCCAGTTCAACTATTACAGCAAGAAACATATCGATGCCGCCTTTGCCAAATACGAAGTAGATTCCGACCTTACTGAATGGTACACACCGGAAGAGATTCAGGAGAAGTACGGCATGACACGCGTCGCCATCCGTTCGCAGGTGTATCGGAACAACATTCCCTCCAAGAAAGAGCATGGGCAGATATTCTACTCAAAGCTCCACTTCGACCTCTCGAAGAGTTCCGAACAGGAGAGCAAGGTGGAATACTACACCGTCAAGGAGGCAATGGAGAAATTCAAGCTATCCCGTGATTCGGTCTATGGTATTCTGCAATTCCATCAGATTAATCGTGAGAAGAACGGACGGTTCGTCAGGTTCCTGAAAGTGGAGTTTGACCGGGTAATGGGCGTCCGCAAATAGTCTAATTTATGGCTATCCGTAAATTATTCAAAAATTAATCCCTGCTGTAGGTAATCTGCATTGTTACATTACAGAGTTTCGCCGACGAATTAATAATAACCATAAAAATATAACATTATGCATGAATGCAAGACCGTGACATTAAGGACACGTCCGCTAAAAGGCAGGATGATGTCTTTCTATCTGGATTATTATCCGGGGTATCGAGACAAAGAGACAATGAAAGTTATCCGTCATGAATCGCTTGGTATTTATATCTATGCCAATCCGAGAAACAAACGTGAACAGAATTTCAACGAGGTAATGACCGAGAAAGCCGAGGCCATCCGTTGCCGCAGATTCGAGTCCGTAGTCAATGAACGGTATGACTTCTTTGACAAGTACAAACTCAAGGCAGACTTTCTGGAGTATTATCGCAAGCAGCTCCGTAAGCATGACCAGAAATGGGAGTTTGTCTATCTGCATTTCAGTAACTTCGTACATGGTAAATGCACCTTTGAAGAGATTGACATCGACCTCTGTAACAAGTTTCGGGAATATCTGCTCACGGCTAAGAAACTGAGACGTAACGGACGCATAACAAGAAATTCCGCATCGGGATACTGGTCTACCTTCAGGGGATTCCTGAAAATTCTCTACCGCAATGGAATGATAAAGACCAATGTCAATGATTTTTTGGATAAGATTGAAACGGAAGATGTAGTCAAGGAGTATCTGTCTGTGGATGAATTGTACAAGTTGGCTGAAACACCGTGCAAGAAGCCAATTCTGAAAATAGCATCGCTGTTTTCATGTATGACCAGTTTGCGCATCAGTGACATTCTCTCGCTATGTTGGGAAGACATCGTGGACTATTCTGCCGGAGGAAAATGCGTACATATCATTACACAAAAAAACAAAGCGGAAGATATCATTCCTATTAGTGAAGAAGCATTGGGATTGATAGGATATAGTTCTGAAAAGAAAGGTTTGGTATTCAAGGGTCTTATGCGTAGCTGGACGCAAATCCCGATGAAAGAGTGGATTCGTTCTGCCGAAATTACCAAAAACATCACATTCCACTCGTACCGGAGAACATTCGCCACGCTGCAAGCAGCTGCCGGAACGGACATCCGCACCATACAGAGCATCATGGCGCACAAGAGTATCACCACCACGCAAAGGTATATCAAAGTCGTGGATGCCAACAAACGTGAAGCCAGCAAAAAGATTACTTTGACAAGGAAAGACTGACAGCCGTTTCGTCCTCGATTTCTGCGGTCAGAGTATGATTTTAGGTGAAAAATCATACTCTGACCGTGATATTTAGGATGATACCTGGTAACTATCAGTCTCTTTATTGCAACTATCTGGAATATCGATTATATCTTTAGCGCAAAACGATTCCAAATACTTGCAGACCATGACGAATAAAAAACAAATTCAGACTAAAAAGATAAGTTTTATCCTCGCACTGTCCGTTATCATTTATGCGGCCATAGATACTTATCTTTTCCTTTGCCATGACATCAATATCATGCGTATAACGACTCCTGTCATCCTTGGACTGGTAATAGCTATCATATTGTGCGGGCTCCTGCACAAATTTTTCTATAAATGGCTGACAAAAAATCCTATCAACTTCTCTTTGGGCGAACCATATACCCCTATTGTAAAATCAGAGAACGCCATAGAACCTACGGATGCTACTGAAACACTGCCCATCGAGCAACCGATGGATTTGCTTGAACAGAAATGTCCTCCGTCCCAACAGTCGAATCAAGATACTGTAAACTCTGATTGTCCGCAAGATTCTCATTTGAATAAATATGATTCCATATTGGTGGAACTCAAAAAGAAAGAGATTGAAAGGCAAGCGGAAATCATGGATGTGATTCGGGAATATGTAACCGTCAAGACTGCCCCCTATCTCTCCAAAGAGGATATTACCACCCTCATTTCCAATATAGAGCATATGGCTTACGATCAATCTGAGTCATATAAACCGATTCGTTCCAATATAGACAATCCGCTGAGGTCGCCGGGACTTCGCCATTTGGCATGGAATGTCGGTGAACGCTTGGGAGTGCCCTTAGCGAAAAGAGCAGTTTTTATCAAGAAATCATTTCCATACGAACTTGTAAATGCGACCCTTGAATATCTCAGGCTCAATTTACGGGATAATGTTCCAAGCCAGATTCCTATTGATGTACCCGATAAAGGCGATTATCGCTTCCATTTAGATGCAGATAATGATGACTCGCAATAAAAAAAGTATGCAGACGAAATAATTAATCCGGTCTGTATTGTTCTGCAAGGTTTCATTGAGTTGGTTCGCAGCATGTTAAATGATTAAAATAGTCATAATATGGAAAAAGACCAACTGACATTCAACGACCTGCCGACTGTGGTAGGCGAACTATGCGACAGAATCGCAAGTATGGAAAACCTGCTTACGGAGAAACTTTCAAAGCAGTACGAAACCAAAGAGAACACACACGTCCCCATGACCGTACAGGAGGCTTGCAACTATCTTAAAATGCCGTTGTCGACCTTTTATTACAAGGTCAAGAAGGACGATATTCCGGTTATAAAACAAGGAAAGCATCTCTACATCTATCGTGACGAACTGGATAGATGGCTGGAATCTTCCCGGAAGAATCCGGCTCCGCAAAGTTTCGAGGACGAGAATGAGTCCTTGCTCGCCTCCCATCTCCGTAAACCGAACCCTAAAAACTGGTAGCGATGGAAAAGACAGACACTATTATTCTTTCTCCGGAAGAATTGGCCGCTTACATGGCGGAGTCTACAATAAGCGTAACAAGTACATACGAACACTCCCCGATGGTTCTGATGGTGGACGATACCATTATCGGAACATTGGGAAACTTCAGTGCTTCCATCGGAAAAGCCAAAAGCAAGAAAACTTTCAACGTTTCAGCCATTGTCGCATCGGCATTGAGTGGCAGCACCGTACTTCATTACCGGTCTATGTTCCCTGAGAACAAGCGGAAGATTCTATACATAGACACAGAGCAGGGGCGGTATCATTGCCAACAAGTATTGAAACGCATATTACGTTTGGCCGACTTGCCGGAATACAAGAATCCGGATAATCTGATTATGCTGGCTCTGCGCAAGTTTTCCCCTAAACTACGTCTAGCGATAGTTGAACAGGCCATTGGCACAATACCGGATTTGGGATTGGTCATCATAGATGGCATTCGTGATTTCCTTTACGACATCAACTCCTCCAGCGAATCCACCGACATCATCTCCAAATTCATGCAGTGGACGGATGACAGGCAAATCCATATCCATACCGTCTTGCATCAGAACAAGAATGATGAACATGCCCGTGGTCACATCGGCACGGAACTCAACAACAAAGCGGAAACCATCATGCAGATCGAAGTGGATAAAGAGGACAAGACTGTAAGCGTGGTCGAAGCCGTCCATATCCGTGACCGTGAGTTTGAGCCTTTCGCCTTCCGCATAAACGAGGAAGCCATGCCCGAACCGGTAGAGTCCTATCTGCCCAAAGAGAAGAAGACCGGACGACCAACCAAAGGACCGTTCGATCCAGACAAGGAGATTCCAAAGAATGTACATCGTCCAGCATTGGATACCGTTTTTGCCAATGGCAACATCAGCAATTACGATGATTATATAGAACGCTTGAAAGAGGGTTACGGATTGCAGGGTATAAAACTCGGTTATAACAAGGCGGTAAAGGTCGCAACATTGCTAAGCGACAAACAAATGGTTATAAAAGAAGGGAAAGATTATGCCTTCAATCCAGAATACCATTATTGAGTTCAACTTTACTTTTTATTGTCGGGGCGTATACATAAGAATAAAGTAAAGTCGGCAGGAAGACATCATGTGAGATATTCATATTCTCCCCTCTTTTAGAGGCTCATTTCATTCTATGTTTCCTATCCGAGTGCCAGTTCACTATACGCATCCGATATGGCTTGCCGTGAAGCATCAACAGGTAACTGTTGCGAGATATGCCAAGGTATAACCTCACTGCGTTACGGTTGTACATTGGCGCTCTCGCCTGCTCAGTTCCCTCGCCGGTGCGGTACTCGCAAGCTCGCACCTATTCAACCATTATAAAATGATTCAGATAAAAGAAGATATTGAAAATACATCGGACTCCTCGAAAGAAACCAGAAGTGTCTTCATCGGAGCAAAAGTCACTCCTACTCAGAAGGAGCATATAAAATCACTGGCCGGACAATGCGGCATGACTGTAAGTGACTACATATTATCACGTGCGTATAACTTCAAGCCAAAAGCAAGGCTCACGAAAGAAGAAGCGGTACTGTTACAGAATCTGGACGATTGTCGGTCAGACCTCGTAAAATACACCTCCGCCCTACACGGAATGTCCACAAAGCAGCGCATGGCAATGTTCAATCAGGTTCCGTTTATGGTGGGCTGGCTGAAAGAATTAGGTAATGTGGCTGAAAATATCTGCCAGTTCCTGAATGCTGTAAAAGAGAAGAACAAAATTCCGTCCACCCCTAAATCCGAAGAAGAATGATTGCGAAAGCCAAAGCCATATCGCACGGCATAAACGACCTCCGTTACATTACCGGCGAATCACAGCATAAGAAGCATCCGGAGAAAATCTATCGGGTATTGGACAATCTGTTGTCCTCAGAACCGGATGCTATGGGGATATGGAACTCCATGCAGTTGACCCTATCCCAGCATCGACCGATAAAGAACTCCGTTATCAGAATCGAGCTGAGTCCATCACCCGAACATACCCGATTCTATGACATCGAGGACTGGCAAAAACTCTGGCACGACTTCGCAGAGGAGTTCGACAAACAAGTGATTACCGGTAAGAACGGAAAAGTCCGTTCTTGCCAAACCAATTTGGCTAATAGCAAATACTCGGTTTGGTTGCATACGGAATCCAAAGGTGAAGTCCCCCACCTCCATGCTGCGGTTTGCCGTTTGGATGAAGATGGAAATATCAACAATGACCACAATATTCATCTCCGGGCGCAACGTGCAGCAGAGCGAGTGGCAAAGAAACGTGGCTGGACGACTGCGGCACAAATCCGAAATCGCAACATCCCACAGGTGAACAAGGACTGTATGGAGGTGTTGAGAGCGATGCCGTCATGGTCATGGGATGAGTATAAGAATGCCCTTGCACAGAAAGGCTATACCGTGCATGAACGAGAGGACAAGCAAGGTATTCTCCGTGGTTATGCACTCGTGCATGGGAATACCAAATACAAGGCTTCAGAATTGGGAGTCGGCAGAAATCTTATGATCTCGAAACTTCCTACAACATGGAAGAAACTGCACCACCAGCCGACCACAACCATTAAGAACAATATTCCCCAAGTCGTCCAACAACCAGCAGAACATAAGGCTGTCCCTATTGACTACACCCAATATTGCGCAGACCGTTCAGACATGATTCCCTATACCCTTAACCATGAAGGCAAGGAATACCGATTCTATATTCCGGGAAAAGTGCTTGACTGTTTCAATGACGAGTTCGATTACAGGTTTGTTGCCAACTGTCAAGAGCTTACTGATATAGCGGTAGCTATTTTTGTTGGGCTACTTGATACGCAGAATGTTGTAACTGGAGGTGGTGGCGGAGGTTCGCAAAGCGACCTTCCGTGGAGAGACAAGGACGAAGACGATTTGCAATGGGCTCGCAGATGCGCTCGTGCTGCCAGCCGTTCGTTAGGGAAGAAACCGAAAACAGGACTAAAACGCTAAGCCCATGAAAAAGAAATTTGATTTTTCCGCAGAAATGAGTGAAGTGGAATCCATAAAAACCACTCCCAAGAATGAATATCTGGAAGAAGAAAAACGACTACTCGATGTAAATGCCAAGGAACTTGCCAGCCTGAATGACAATGTATATAAGCTGAGAATAGAAGTTGAAAATCTGTCCGGCTCTATACGAAAGTGCAAACCTATCATTTCTGAAGAAATGCAAAAGTTGGCAATTGAATTTGGAGCAACACTTCTCTGCAATTTTCTTGGTCAGATTGAAAGCAAATGCAAGGAAGCCGAGCGGAGAATAAAAAAAGCCGACAATGCTATCCATATCCCGGCTACCGCATTCTACATTTTGATTATCATTGTAGTCGCTCTGTCTTCTTTTTTCGTGTGCATGATAGTGGCTAATGCAGAGATTTTGCATTCCGGATTGATTTGGAAAGCAGTTATCTGCTGTATTCTCATTGCCGTTTTAGGAATTGGTATAGCGTTAATAGTACAGAAGTTTTTAGATAGAGGTAAATAAACGAAAAGTCTCAATCGGATAGAGATTGCTACCAGTTGAGACTTTTATAATATGCCTATGTTATTGAAATTTTATTACAGGAGCTACTTTTTCACCAAGTTTGGTCTCATAACGAAATGTTCCTATTTGCATAGCCTTTTTACCTTTAGGTACTTCAATTACCTGATCATCATAAAACAGATTCTGGCCATCTGTCACAATATAGACGACCGGCCCAGTAAAAAATGAAGTTGAATGCCCTTTCTCCTCACAATTGGCCAAAGCACCATCCCCAAGAACCTGAAAAACTTCAAATTTTGTTGCGGTAGTAAATACCGTCTGTTGCTCGGCAATCGTAATATCCGATTCGTTAGCATTTGAATTGGTAATACCTATAACAAAAAGTACTGCAATTGTTAATACACACCCAGTAACAATTCCCAAGAAGAATATCAAACCCTTTCTCATAAGTAATATTTTTAATAACATTCAAATATACAACATAATTCTGAACCACAAAACAATTGTGAGCGAAGAAATTACAGCATTAATTCCCTCGCTCTATACATAACTTTATTTACCCAGTGACTTGAAAACCTTGGTAATGCAACGCTTTTTCTGCTCCATATTGGGATGAACATATAAATCCAAAGTAGTTGAAATGTTGGAATGCCCTAATAATACGCTGACTGTTTTATAGTCACAACCGACTTCTATACAGCGAGTCGCGAAACTGTGACGGAGTCCATGATACTTCAGCTTGGGAATATCAAGTTTCTCCATAAGCCTTTTATAGTAGTTGCGATATGTGCGTGGCTCTGTCGGACGCTCATCATTAGTAAGAATGTAATAATCGTCATTAATTACTTTTTTCAAAGGCTTTAACATAGTAAGCAATTCTTTGTTTATCGGGATTTCACGGCAAGAGTTTTTTGTCTTTGGCGTGTTGATGACCAGCTCTGTATGTTTTCTCTCTCCTTCTATGATATAGATGCGTTCTATCGTCCGGTTAACGGTTAGAATCCCGTCATATACATTGATGTCGCTCCATTTCAAAGCACAGATCTCCCCTATACGCAGACCGGTACTAAGGCTGATATAGATACCAAGTCCCGGAAAGGAAAAGTGGCTCTGAATATAGTTCAGAATCTTTTTATGATTTGCCACGGACAAGACCTCCAACTTTTTACCAGCAACGTCTGTTGGGTACTTAATATCCCATTCGTAATAGTTCATCCATTCGTTTTTCACCCCGAATTTCATAACCATCTTTAGGACAATAAGAATGTCCTTAACAGATTTCACGCTCAATCCGCCTTCCAACTTTTCAAGCACAAAGCCTTGTACATCATTTTCATGAAGTTCGTTACTCTCACCAAACTTTGGCAAAATGTGATTTTCAAGAATCAACATGTAGGCTGCCAATGTCGATTGTTTCACATACGGTCGCTTGTTCTCTCGCCATGCGTCCGAAATTTCTCTAATTGTCTTCTGAATCATAATTTTGAATTTAATTGGTTCTAATAATTAGAGAAATATAATAGGTAATGTTCCCCATTTGAGATTTCCGGAGTTTAGTGGAGAGTGGGAAGAGCATACGCTTTCTGAATATTTGGAGTTCAAGAATGGTCTTAATCCAGACGCTAAACGTATTGGAAGTGGACTACCATTCATTTCGGTGATGGATATTCTTTCAGAAGGAGTTATCAATTATGACAATATTCGTGGCAAGGTCAATGCTACTGAAAAAGAAATAGAATGTTTCGGAGTGAAAGACGGAGATTTGCTATTCCAACGTAGCTCAGAAACATTGGAGGATGTTGGACGAGCTAATGTGTACATGGATAATCGTACCGCCATTTATGGAGGCTTTGTTATTCGTGGTCGTAAAATCGGCAATTATGATCCTTTGTTCTTTAAGTATTTGCTTGCTACGCCATTAGCGCGCAAAAGAACTTGCAGAATGGGAGCAGGAGCACAACATTTCAATATTGGGCAGGAAGGATTATCCAAAATATCATTATATTTTCCATCAATTGAGGAACAGAGAAAAATAGCTGAATTTCTATCTCTCATTGACGAACGAATAGCAACCCAAAACAAAATCATTGAGGATTTGAAAAAACTAAAGTCTGCGATTAGTAAACAGGCATTTGCTCAAAAGCCTAATGGATGGAATAGATTAGACACTTTGTTCTCAAAAGGTAAGGCTGGCGGCACTCCAACTTCTACAAATAAAGAATACTATAATGGAGAAATACCATTCTTGAGTATTAACGATATAACAAAGCAAGGTAAGTATGTCCGATACACGGAAAATCATTTGAGCCGAAGTGGATTAGAGAACTCTTCGGCATGGGTGGTTCCAGAGTATAGTTTAATAATATCAATGTACGCATCGGTTGGCTTGGTAACTATAAATGAAGTACCTATTACTACAAGCCAGGCAATGTTTGCGATGCAGCTCAGAGACAAAGATTTATTGGATTATCTGTACTACTACTTGTCATATTTTAAGTATCGCCACATCCACAAATATCTTGAAACTGGTACACAAAGTAATATTAACGCTGATATTGTTCGCGGAATAATGATTCCAACTTATGGACATAGTCGCAATATGAAAATTGCGTCAACACTGCAAGGCATTGATGCGAAAATCGACAATGAGTTATCAGTTCTTAAACTATTCAATAGGCAAAAGAACTATCTTTTGTCCCAGATGTTTATATGAACATCTGGGTAAGGAGATATTGCTTCTGCATGGTTAACAAGGTTAGTCTTCGCAGCTCATTAATGATGCACTCATCGTATGAATGTAGTATTTTTGCAGCAAAAAGAATGTTATTGCCATTTGAGGAATACGGTAACACATAGTTTTCTACATCCCCTTTACCAATATTCATTTGGGCAGCACCTTGACCACAAGCTATCATACTATTCTCAAATCTTTGAGAAGATAGAATTTGATATAGGAACTCTTGATTTACATTTTTCGCAAGTTGTAACAAACCAACTCGTTGGTTGAGTAAATAGTTCCCATTCTTACAAAGAGAAACACGCCCAACATTACCCGTAAGAGATATTAAAATATCTCCTTCTTTTAATACTTGGTGGTCTTGTATATCGTTCGGCAAGTTGATTATGCAATTGCAATCTTCATCGTTTATATATCGCTCGCCAGGCACATTTGTTATTGTGAGGATTTTCCATTTGCCCAGTGCATTATACTTGCCACTCTGGAATGCGTAACCATTTTTCAATGTCGCAATATTCGACAAGCATATAGTAGTTTCTAACAAATCTTTGCGTGCGAACAAATGTTTACTAATCGCAGACCTACAAACTTTACAATCCTTAATCAAAGGACTAAGAGTATGTTGTATGCAAAGAGTTTATGGCAATAACGTGTATTTAAGCGAAATTGCACAAATATATCAGCCGCAAACAATATCTTCAACAGAATTAACAGAAGATGGTTTTCTTGTATATGGGGCAAATGGGATTATTGGCAAATATAAGGATTACAATCATGAAACGGAACAAATTTGTATAACTTGCCGTGGAAATACTTGTGGTATGGTAAATTATACAAAACCAATGTCTTGGATAACTGGAAATGCAATGGTGATAAATACAGATAAGTATCAAGATAAGGTGTGTAAGAGATATTTATATCATTATCTTTCTGCGTATAACTTCAATAGTATTATTTCTGGCTCTGGACAGCCGCAAATAGTACGTACTCCATTGGAAAAGTTAAAAATAACATTGCCCACTATTTCTGAACAAAAACAGAAGGCAATTATTTTTGATAAAATTCAAGACAAAATAGATATTAATCATAAAGTATTAAATCTTTATATAGGTCAAAAGCAGTATCTACTCCGTCAAATGTTCATATAAACATCTGGCGGAGCAAGTATTGCTTCAAATAATTATAGGAATCATACTGTGCGATTTGATTTGATAGTTTTCTTTCCAAAGATTGCATTAGGTTTGCGATGAAACTTTGCTTACTTTTACAAGGTATAGGCAACCTTAAATCCGTGAGAGTTGATAGCACTATATAAGGAGTGTTGCTTGAACTCTTTTCTATTGCAATTCTTTTGGGTAGCAGTACTTTTAACGCCCATTTAATGTATTGGATATTTTCGGAGAACAAGTCTAATACATAAGTCCTTTGATAAGCATTAAACTTTCCCTTATAATAATTGATATATCCCAAATTAGCACCATTTCCAGAGATTAGTAAAGCTTCTGTATCAAAAGCGAAGCTATCAATTTTGAATGGTTGTTCTGCACAAGTAAAAAATGGATAAATCCCATTATCTACCTGTGCATTTGCATCAAGTTTCCCTGTTGTAATTTGACAAATATCACCAAGTTTTACATATGTGTTTCCACTTGTTGATTCTTTAATGCAATGCTGTGCAATTCCTTTGATTAAGGACTGCAGTTTCTCAATGATTTTGTTTTGGGTGTCAATACGATCATCAAGAAGTGATAATAATTTGGCTATTTTTTGTTGTTCGGGTAAAGTTGGATTGTAGGTTTTAATTGCTTTTAAATGTTCTCCGTATAGATGAACAATAGATACACCCTGCGCTACTCTTGCAATATCATATTTACGCTTACCATTCAACTGATAACTCATAAATGCACCATCGTATTGATGCAAGCTAATGACATTCAAATCACCTCCAAATAGAATATTATCAAATGGGACACATCGTGCAGTGGCAATATCAACGGCAGTTTCACCAGAGCAAGGAATGATTACATCATTAGCTTTACTCCTTTTAAGTTTAGAACCGTTAATATCAGTCTTACTTTCAACTTGCTTGATGATTTCGGATTTGTACTTAGTATATAATTCACCATATAGGATACATGGCTCGCCATCCTCAGAAAGTTGTTCTTTGGATATTCCAATTCCTTTTGACAAAGTAGCAATATTATCTAATTGCTCTGCTTTCCACTCCTCCGTAAACTCTGGAAATCTCAAAGGGGGAACATTAAGGTTCTTTGAACCTTTTATCTTCTCACACTCGGCAGAGCAAGCAACCTCGTTCTGCTCTCGCTCAATCGAAGATTTGAGGACTTTTTTATCTTTATTATCTATTGCCATAGTTGTCATTCTTTTGTAGGATTCAAATCAAATGGAAGCAATGGAGTTTCATCATTACCCTCATTAAAACGATCAAAATCAGATATGTATGATTTATCTTGAATCAGTTTATATTTTTCGTATTCTCTATAAGCCTTATCTCTTGCTTCTTCTTGTGTCACTTTCCCGGCTGTATCGCACAGCTCGTAATCCATCGTTGCAAGATATTGTTGAAGGAACTTTTTCCAATCATCCATAGTTGAAACAATATGACGTGAAGCACGTGATTCTGCCATATCAAGAAAGGCTGTTGTAATAAGATTCAGCTGGGACAATTCAGAATCTGACAAGTAATTTTTCGCGACGATGGTATCAGACTTTTGCACTCTTCCGTCAGGGGCTTTCTTCCATGTGGTAAGTCCCATATAAGGTTGCTCAGAATCGGCCCGCTGATAGATAATTTCCGCAGCTGTATGATGGGTAACAGCAAGGTGCATCATATTCTGTACCATCTTGAAGAACAACTTTGTATCTTCAGATTTCGGGTCGTAATCTGCACTACATTCTGCATAAATGTCAGTTATCTTTTGGTAATATCTGCGCTCTGAAGTACGTATCTCACGAATACGCTCAAGCAAATCGTCAAAATAGTCCTTTCCGAAATGTTTGCCTTGTTTCAGCCTCTCGTCATCAAGGGCATATCCTTTAATGATAAACTCTTTCAGCACTGAAGTTGCCCAAATGCGGAATTGAGTAGCTTGATAGCTGTTTACTCGATACCCCACCGCTACAATAGCATCGAGGTTGTAGAATAGCGACATACGCTCCACTTCCCGGTCTCCTTCTGTTTGAACTATCCCAATTCTTCGGATAGTTGCCTCTTTGGAAAGTTCTCCTGTTTCGTAAATTTGTCCGAGATGATAATTTATGGTTCTTACATCAACCCCAAACAAATCCGCCATTCTTTTTTGTGACATCCAGAATGTTTCGCTGTTGAAAATGACTTCTACCCGTGCTTCTCCTTGGGCTGTTTTATACAATAATATATTAGAACTTAGCGAATTATGCATAAATTCTGCCATTGAGACAGATTGCGAGAAAAAGTCTCGTGCCTGTTGAACAAGCAACTTTTTGCCATCAGCATTTTCCGCAATAATTATACATGCCATACGAGAAAGACGGAATATATTCACCTTGCGGAATGAACCGTTTCCAATCCTTACCATATCAACCGCTTGGTTGAAATGCTCGTCCACATTCATTCCTTTCTCTCCGGCTACCTTGATGGCTTTGTCTATGACCCGTTGGAATTTCCAATAAGCAGAATAGCCCATTGCACCACAAAGGTCACGGGAACTCCAGTATTTGTTCCCGTTTTCATCCTTGCGGCATATATTCTCAAATGAAGGTGTCATCTGAGATATGTTGTCATTTTCACCCATTGTTATTACTTTCTGAACTATTCTACAATGCCTAATTCTTTCAGGTACACTTCAATCTCTTTATCGAGTTCAGCACGTTTGGCTTCCAATTCCTTTATTTCTGCCATTACAGCTTTAATATCAATAGGTTCTTCCTCTTCAAAGGTATCAACATAACGAGGAATATTCAGATTGTAATCATTCTCGGCTATTTCTTGAAGAGAGGCAAGATGACTATACTTTTCTATTTCCTTACGGTCACGATAGGTCTCAACAATCTTTTGAATATGCTGTTCCCTAAGCTTGTTTTGTGTCTTGACCTTTTCAAACTCTTTGCTGGCATCAATGAAAAGGATATTATCATCCTCCTTGCGACATTTCTTGAATACAAGAATACAGGTCGGGATGCTCGTACCATAGAAAATATTGGCAGGCAAACCGATAATGGCATCCACATAGTTTTTCTTTTCTATGAGAAAACGACGGATCACTCCCTCTGCATTTCCTCGGAATAGTACACCATGCGGAGCAACACAAGCCATCGTACCACCTTCGTTCAAGTGGTAAATCATGTGCAGGATAAAAGCATAGTCGGCTGTCTTGCGTGGTGCAAGTCTTCCTGCCTTACTGAAACGGTCATCGGTATTGAATTTGTCGGCAGCACTCCATTCGGCAGAGAACGGAGGATTTGCTACAACAGCATCAAATTGGGTGTCGCCAAAGGCATCCCATTCAAGTGTATCACCGTTTTCTATCTTGAAATTGCTGAACTTAATGCCGTGAAGCAACATATTCATTCGAGCAAGATTGTAGGTTGTCGGATTCTTTTCCTGTCCGTAAATATCTACTGCATTGCCAATACTTGCAGCACGAAGCAACAACGAGCCGCTACCGCAAGTAGGGTCATAGACATTGCGCAAACGCTGATGTCCTATAGAGACGATTTCTGCCAAGATACGGCTGACTTCCTGCGGAGTATAGAATTCTCCGGCTTTCTTTCCGGCTCCTGCAGCAAACTGTGAAATCATATATTCGTAAGCATCACCCAATATATCAATCTCTTGCGATGCCTCTAATCCAAAATCTATATCGTCTAATGCAAGAAGCACATTACTAACGAGCGTATTTTTATCATCAGCTGTCTTGCCCAATTTGGGCGAAGCCAAGTCAATATCTGAGAACAAACCGCCAAAATCATCTTCGCTGTCCTGTCCCAAAGTACTGTCCTCGATACGCTTCAATGAGCGTTCAAGCATAGGTAAAATGTTTTCTTTTCGCTTGATAGCTTCAATTACTGACGAAAACAAAAATTTGGGCTCAATGAAATAACCGATATTCTCCAAGCATTGGTTCTTTGCTTCCTCTTGCAATTCAATAGCATCGGCATCGTCCGTTTCCCACAATTCCTTAAAGGTCACTTCGTCATCCGCTAAAGCATTGTTGGCATACTTTTCTATTTTCTCTGACAAGTATTTATAGAAGATGAAACCTAATGTAAAATACATAAAGTCGCTTGCCGACATATTGCCACGCAAACGATTTGCGACCTCCCAAAGCTGGTCACGGAGTTTCTGTTGTAATTCTTCGCTCATATTGTGTATTCTTTTCAAGAACGTATATAATTTAAAATGTCATTCTGAAATTTATCATCAGTTAAATTTAGATTACCGCTAATAAATGCCTTTTTATCTATTGATTGTAATGCCATAGATAAATCAGAATAAACATCAGACTCATCTATCATTTTTTTATTAAATATATCAGCATTATTCATATCATAAATATGTGTATTCAAACGATAAGATACTCCACCTGTGTCATTATCCACAATCTGATACAACTGAAATATCTCTTCTCCTACCTTTAATTCAAACAAAAGAGTGATATCTTCATTAGAATCCACAGGCAAACTAGACATAAAGAAATCATATAAACGTTCTATTATTCTAATATTGCGTCTTTCAATATCATCTTTTAACCAATCATTTTGAGATAATTTGGACAGGGATTGTACTTCCAGAATTTTAGATTCTTTATACCTATCTTTTTTCTTTCCAAAATAATTATTTCCTGCTTGAATATTTAATCTCTTTTCAAAAATAATTTTATTTCCAAGCATATTTAAATGTGTTTCTGCATCTGATTTTTCCCATCCATTATAATTAGTATCCTGCCAACTTTGTGGAAAAATATGTTCTATTTCAGATTTTCCAATAATCAGAGTTTGTTTATCATCAAAAAGATATGCGTTCAATAGCAGCAAAGACTTTGTGATTCTAGATGAAGAGAACGCATTTATTCTAGTCTTAAAATCATTAGGAATTTGATATCCAGCACAATCAATTTCTCCATTTCTCCATGTATCTACACAGAAATTAAAAACATGTTGTTTAACTGCATTTACCATCGGAGATTCAATAAACCTTACGAGCATAAAGGACATAAGTTTTTTAAGATATGGAGTAAATGCTTTTTTGAAATCCTCGCTACTTAGTGTCTTATTTCTATGATAAAAAACAGATATAGGGTATTTCCAGTATTCATTAGGATAAGCCAATAAACATTGAATATATTTAGCGGCTTCTTCTTCGCAGAAACCGCCATCGTTTGTATATATAGAAGTCCAAAAGGTACCCAAATCACATAAGTCATCAAAAAAACTTTGTGTTTTGAATATTGGATACTTATTCCCTTTGCCTGAATAGTAACTTCTCAAACCTATTTCTTTACTTGTATCGCCACGTTTTGCTCGATCAATAAAAGTATAATAGCGAAATAAATCATTAAGATTAAATCCAGCTCCTGAAATAGTGGCTTCTAATTCTTTCCACTTATCTGCAAAAGTTTGTTTAGATGGCTGAGTTTTATATAATTCGGCTTTAAATATATCTGAATCTGCCAAAGGAAGACCTCGATTGTTTAATGTTCCGAATATCGTAAGTGCAGAGTCTAAGTCTGAACACTCAATTGGAAGGATTATACAACGCTCTAAAATGAACAGACAGAACTCTTTCCAACCGTTCAAATGGGTTTTGGCATATTCATCACAACAGCTTAAAAAATAAGAATAGTTACGGGAATAGTAAGAAGCCGATTTATCACGAGGTTGTCCTTTTTCCAAAATCAAATCAAAATCAATTTTATCATCATCTGTTGCAACCAAAGTCTTAATATGGGTCTCTTTTTTGTTAGAAACCTTCTTTGTCATCGGATTAATTTTCCAGATACACGGCTCTATAGACTTCATTAATCCCTCTACTTCTTCATCAGAAGGATTATCTACAAGCTGATCTTCCAATTTATAGTAAAACGCACGGAGTAATAATAAAAATGACGTTATACGCTGCTGCCCATCAATAATATTAATGCGGTTTTGTTCATCTGTATCATCACAAGTAACAATCGAACCAAGAAAATATTCCCTATCATCATCTTTATGTTCTTCAAAAAAATTTTTAAGGTCATTCCAAAGGACATCACAAGTATCAACTTCCCAACGATATGGTCGTTGGTACTCTGGGATAACAAATATTTTTCCTTTTGTTGTAGGATCGTTTAAACTTAATAGACCTTGCATGTTTTTTCTACTAACATTTAATTCTGCCATAACTTATTTTCTATATTATTCCCAACTAAAAGTTTTTATAATACTACGCAATCTTTCCATTATTCTCGTCAAAGCCTTTCGAGTTTTGATAAGACCGAGATGTTTCTCTTTCAATGCTTTTTGTATAATCTCCGGCTGCTCCTTTTGTAAATAGTCATACTCTTTTATGTAGAGATTAAGCACTTCGGCAGAAATTTGTTCTTCGTCAGCCAAACCACTCACTGCCATATTACGTTCTGACACAATATATTGGTTCAGACGTTCCTCTAATTCATTTGTTCCATCGGCTCTATTGCGCCCATTCATGAAGTTTTCCTTGTCTTCATCTACATTCTTTTGAATAAAGCCGTCAATGAGTTTTGCTTTGCCTCGCATTCCGGCATCCTTAATCATTGTATCAAGGATATGCTTCCGTTTTTCTGAATAATCATCACTATATGGGTCTAGTTCCGCAATGAGTTCCAGAATATACGCCACATTAATAATGTCACTATGTAAAAGTTCAAGACAGAAATCAATATCTTCCAACCCTTGATTATTTCCATATGGGGCTGGATCTTCAGCTACAGTTGTCGGTGCAGCAGGTGGATCAACAAACCCAACTGTAATATCAAGGTATTTACTCTTATAATCATTAAACTGCTGTTCAGTCATACCGAGGTCTTCAGCATTCTCGCTGTAATCTTCGTATATCTGAATTTCTGCATGTTTACGGATAATGTCTCGGAACGCTAATACAAAATTCTTCTTGTCATTTTCACTTTGCAGGAAGTCTATACTACTTGGTGTCGGGTATTTTTGCAGAAAATCAGTTGCCAAACTCTTGTACTCCTGCTTTACTTTCTCAAACGGAGGACGTACTATATCTTCAGGATTATCAGAGTTGCTGAACAATTTAATAGCCGTATCAACATTGTTTTTCAAATCTCTGAAACAAACTATTTTACCAAAACGTTTCTTCTCGTTCAATACTCGATTGGTTCGGCTGAACGCTTGCAGCAAACCATGATATTCCATGTTCTTGTCCACATAGAGCGTATTCAGCTTTTTACTGTCAAAGCCTGTAAGGAACATACCCACAACAAGACAAAGATCAAGCGGTTTCATATCCGCCTTCTTCTTTTTCATGCGCAGATTGATGTCATCATAGTAAGCACGGAAGTTCTCTGTGGTAAAAAATGTGCCGAAATTTTCATTATAATCGTCCATGATGGCTTGCAGTTCATCCGCCTCACCCACACTCTCTTTTGCATACTGCCCTGTACCCATACCGGTCTGTTCATCATCCTGACTATTATTGGCTGCGTATGTAAATACTGCACCTATACGGATTTTAGGATTCAACGATTTGAAAATCTTGTAATAGCGTATAAGCATAGGAACAGACTGCACGGCGAACAATGCGTCAAACTCTCCATCAAATGTAGATTTATTGAAGTTGTTAAGGATAAATCTTGCAATCTCCTCCATACGAGCTTGGTTATCGTTATCAACTATTTCGTTGCCGTGATAATACTCCACAAGGAAGCCAAGCACGTTTTCATCCGCTATTGCATCTTTAATAAGATATTTATGGAGACAGTTTCCAAATATTTCCTTCGTGGTATGTCCATCAACAGCATTCTCGGTGAAAATAGGTGTTCCAGTAAAACCGAATATTTGGGCATTGTCAAAGAACTTCATTATCTTCTTATGACTATCCCCAAAATGACTGCGATGGCACTCATCAAATATCATCACGATACGTGAATGACGGATAGCATCAATCTTGCTGCTATACCACGTCTTACTAACTGCCGCATTAAGTTTTTGAATGGTAGTGATGATAATCTTGGAGTTGCTTTGAAGCCGTTTCACTAGTTCATCCGTATTATCAGTACTATCTACAGCCCCTGGTTCAAATGCTTCGTATTCCGATTGAGTCTGGGTATCAAGATCATGTCGGTCAACAACAAACATCACCTTATCCACATCATCCAATTCTGATACAAGTTGTG
>ERZ832522.2499-NODE-2499-length-22313-cov-4.162458_pt1 | contig 22313 bp, 27 predicted proteins | sample MGYA00519951_ERZ832522 | MGnify/ENA primary metagenome ERZ832522 (study PRJEB31850, sample SAMEA3708728) | human gut metagenome | biome: human gut; feature: human-associated habitat; material: faeces | place: China | collected 2014 ... | reverse complement strand
GTATTGGAAAGCGAATTCTTCTTGCGGAAGATAATGAATTAAATGCTGAAATTGCCTCCTTCTTGTTGGAGCGTCATGGGATGGAAGTCACATGGGTTCAGAACGGCAAGAGAGCAGTTGATGAGATAACAGAAAAACCAGATGCATATGACATGATATTTATGGATGTTATGATGCCGATCATGGATGGACTGAAGGCAACAAAAGCAATTCGAAGGATGGGAAGTACGATCCCTATTCTTGCGATGACGGCGAATGCATTTACTGATGATAAGCAGAAGAGTCTAGAGGCGGGAATGAATGCACACCTGACAAAACCATTGCAGGAGAAAGCAATCGTCAAGGCAATCGCAAAGTATGTGAAATAAGAAGATAACAGAGGAGAAATGTTGATCAAAACAATGAGAAAAGAAAATGCAGTTCAAAGAATAAAAAGCATAGAAGCGGGTTTACGCTGGTGGAACTAATCGTAGTTCTGGTTATTCTGGCAATTCTGGCGGCACTGCTGATACCGGCACTGACGGGGTATATTGATAAGGCGAAGAAGAAGTAGGTCGTTGCGGAGACGAGGATGATTCATAGCGCGATCTAGACGGTTGTGGCGGAAGTGTATGCGTCGGATGAGTGGGAAGAGTATACTAACAAAGCAAGCGAAAACGCAAAAATTGCTATCGCTGATAAAGACGGAACGGGAGAAGTAAAAGAGCGTTATGAAGAGATTATTCGGTTGGCGGAGGTACCGGCACTTGGTAGTAATGGAAAGTTTTGTTCACTTGTGACAGATGATGGAAAGGTTATGGTCATTATTTATAATAATGGAAAAGGTCAGATAGGAATATACTTTGGTCAGACTCAAGAGTGCATTGCGTATGATGTAAATGAATTTGGAAGTCCAAATGCATATTTTGGTTCGTATAAAGATAGTGTTCAGTTTGCAAATCGTTATGATAACAAAGGAAATCTTAATCTTTTGTTAATAAAAGACACTATTCTCTATAGTATGGGTTACCAACAATAAACTTCGAACAAATCAAACCAACACAATGAGTAAGACAATCTTATCCACATCTTATAAACAAAATAATTAAGTTATGAACAAAAAACACATTGAAACTTAATAGCGCATCACGTATTCTAGAACTACTCCTATAACGGGAGTAGTTTTTACTTTGCAGAAAAGTATCTTTCTGTCAGGTAAAATGTTGAGTGTACTGTAGAATAGGTGGTCACCTATGTATGGACTTATATTTTTATCATCGCTTGAATAGTAACAATTATAACAGAAGCTGTCTGTGCAGATTCATGGAGGGTGGAATCTGCTTTGACGGTAAGATATTAGTAGAATACGAAAGAGAGATGAAATGAAGATGAAGAACAAATTACAACAATATTTTCCAATGATTCGTACAGAAGGAGAGGTACTGAAAGAACTTCGTGAACGTAAGGAACTTTGGAAAACATTTTGTGAGTGGGAAGACAGATATCAAAAGGAATATCTTGATATTTGTACAGGAGTAAAAGGACTGAAATTACTGTATGATACTTATTTTAAAGCAGTCATGAATCCAGACACAAGACCAGAACGATTAAATGATTTTTTGTCAGAAATCCTTGGGAGAAAAATTAAGATTTTGAAAGTACTGCCGAATGAATCAGCCAGAATAGCGTCAGAAAGCTCTCTGCTTATCATGGACATTGTTGTTCAGTTTGAGGATGGAAGCATTGCAAATGTAGAAGTTCAAAAGGTGGGATATTTATTTCCAGGGCAGAGATGCGCCTGCTATTCTTCGGATTTGTTGCTTAGACAATATAAACGAATCCGATTAGAGTTAGGAAAGTCATTTACCTACAAAGAAATTCAAAAGGTCTATACGATAGTTCTATTTGAAAAGAGTAGTGCAGCTTTTCATAAGTTTTCAGATGAGATTTATATACATCATTTTGAACAGAAAAGTGATACTGGTATGGAGATGGACTTACTTCAAGAATATACATTTATATGTCTTGACATTTTTAACAGTGTCATTCACAATGAGGGCAGAGAGATAGAAAACAGATGCAGAGAAAGCGTTAGCAGTGCAGAGAGAGCGAGCAGATGCTGCAGAAGACGAGGTGAAGCGTCTGAAGAAACAGCTGGAGAAATTACAGAAGTTATAATGTATTTGTACATGTTAATCGAGGAAAGGGAAAACAATTTATGGATTCTAAATTATATGAAAACTATTTGAATATTCTTAAGCAGGAATTAGTTCCTGCTCTTGGATGTACAGAGCCGATTGCGATTGCGTATACAGCGGCAAAAGCACGTCAGATTCTTGGGGATTTTCCGGATTCTGTAGAAATGGAACTTAGCGGAAATATCATTAAAAATGTTAAGGGGGTTACAGTTCCGAATTCCGGAGGAATGAAAGGAATGGAGGTAGCCGCTGTTCTTGGTATCGTGGGAGGAAATGCAGATAAGGAACTTGAAGTATTGAGTGAAGTTACATGTGAAGATATTGCGAAAACGCGTGAATTGATCAGTCAGAATATCTGTTCCTGCGCTTTGATTGAGGGTGTCGATAATCTTTATATCACAGCAAAGGTAAGAAAAGGAGAGCATTCTGCGTCTGTAACGATTGAACATCAGCATACAAATATTACCAGAATAGAAAAGGATGGAGAAGTGCTGCTGGACAACCCTTATAAGTCCGAGATGAAGACTACAGTGGATAAATCAAAGCTTACTGTTAAAGATATTCTTGATTTTGCAGATCACGTCTGCATGGAGGATGTGCAGCCGATTATTGACAGACAGATCAAATTGAATTCAGCAATTGCTCAGGAGGGTCTTGATAATAACTATGGAGCACAGATTGGTAAAACTCTGATGCATGTATGGGGAAAGAGTGTTACTACAAGAGCCTGTGCAAGGGCAGCAGCCGGAAGCGATGCTCGTATGGGTGGTTGTTCTATGCCGGTTGTTATCAATTCGGGAAGTGGCAACCAGGGAATGACAGTTTCCTTGCCGGTCATTGTATTTGCAGATGAGTGGGAAGTATCTCATGAGAAACTTTGCCGTTCTCTGGTTGTCAGTAATCTGATTGCGATCCATCAGAAATATTATATTGGAAGTCTTTCTGCGTATTGTGGAGCAGTCAGCGCTGCCTGTGGTGCAGGTGCAGGTATCACATATATGTATGGAGGAACCTATCAGCAGGTTTCCCTGACAATCATTAATACACTTGGAAATATCGGAGGAATCGTTTGCGATGGAGCGAAGCCGTCCTGTGCTGCAAAGATAGCAACTTCTGTAGATGCTGCACTTATGGCCTTTCAGCTCAGCATCCAGAACAAAAGCTTCCTTCCGGGAGAAGGTATCATCAAAGATGATATCGAAGAAACGATTAAGAGTATGGGATATATTGGAAGAGTTGGTATGCGTGCAACGGATACAGAAATCCTGAATGTTATGATAGACCGTGCGGACATCAATGAGGATTGCTAGAACATGAGAGAGGATAAAAGAGAGGCTGTCGCACTAAAGTTGATTAGTGCGCAGCCTCCTTTTCGTGTAAAGAATTATAATTTATGCAAGCGGCATGCTTCACAGGCAGATGGTGTTGTGGCACATCCGCTAAGTGCTGTCTCTCGTAGTTCAACGGGAAGTCGTTTTCCGACTTTGTACATCGCCTCGAGCATTTCATCAAAAGGAATGAGCTGTGGAATGCCGGCAAGAGTCATTTCTGCCGCAATTAGTGCGTTGGCAACACCGGCTGCGTTACGGTTCTGACAAGGGTATTCTACCAGTCCACCGACCGGATCGCAGACAAGTCCGAGCATATTCATGAGAACTGTAGAAGCGGCATCCAGACATTGCTTTGGAGTTCCACCCATAAGTTCAACAGCGGCAGATGCTGCCATAGCCGATGCAACACCGACCTCAGCCTGACACCCTCCGACAGCACCGGCAACAGTGGCATTTCGCATGGCGAGGTAACCGACAGCGCCTGCATTGAAGAGTGCCTGTTGAATTTCTTTATCAGAGAAATCATGCGTCTCCTGAAGAGCGAGAAGTAGTCCAGGAACGATGCCTGCGGAACCGGCGGTAGGTGAAGCAACGATCAGTCCCATGGACGCATTTGTCTCAAGGGTTGCCATAGCGTAAGTGATAGCTTTCTCAAGCAGTTCACCGCACAGTCCCTGACCACTGGCAGAATGCTGCGCAAGTTTTTGCGCCTCTCCGCCGATCAGCCCGCCCATGGAACGGATTGGTTTTTCAATCGGAGAGCGGGCAGCTTCTTTCATGATTTCAAGAACACGTACCATTTTTTGATCCGTTTCTTTAGCAGGACATTCTCCTGTTATGATCTCTCGATTACGCATAACTTCAGAGATAGAAATATTCTGTTCCTCACATAGTGTAAGGAGTTCGTTTGCATTTTTAAAATCCATATAAAAAACCTCCTTGAACACAATCACATCTGTACGACCATAACATCCAGAACATGTTCGTTCTGGCGGATGGTGTCGGCAATTTCTTCCGGAAGTCTTCCGTCGGATTCTACAATCGTGTAAGCAGTGTGTCCTTTCGATTCACGGAACAAACGCATAAAAGCAATATTGACCCGGCGGTCGCTGAGGCAGCTGGTGATCCAGGCAACAACACCCGGAACATCCTTTTGAACAACAATGATAGCACTGTATTCTCCGGTGAAATCAACTTCTACATGATTGATCTGTGTGATATGGACTTTACCGCCACCGAGTGATTCTCCACGGATCGTCATCTCCTGACCGGCAGTATTGGTCATAATAATATCGACGGTATTCGGATGAATATCAGTTTCTTCCTCATTTGGAGTAAAAGAGTATTCCAGTCCGTTTTCTGTAGCAATCTCGAAGGAATTCCGGATTCGCATATCATCAGTGGAAAATCCCATGATTCCTCCAAGAAGTGCGCGGTCAGTACCGTGTCCGTGATAGGTTCTGGCAAAAGAGCCGTAGAGAATAAATTCTACTTTTGCAAGTGGCCCGTTGATCATCTTCTGTGCAAGATAAGCAATGCGTGCCGCACCGGCAGTGTGAGAACTGGAAGGACCGATCATATTCGGCCCCATAACATCAAAAACGCTGATAAAAGACATTTTAAATAGCCTCCTGAGTTTGTATATATGAGTTTAGTATAGCAAGTGCGGCGGTGGATGTAAACTATGAGAAACACGATCCGCGTAAATGATGTTAGGGGGCAGTTACTGCAAACAGTAACTGCCCCCTAACTAGGATATTTATGTAATTATTTCTGGTCCAGTACGGACTGAATCTGCTTCATCAGCTGATCGTAGTTTGACTGATCGTCAATGCCACCCATGAAAGGTTCCCCAACGATATTTCCGTCTTTATCTACAAGAACGGTTGTAGGAAATGCCATGATGTTTCCTTTTCCAGCATAGTTTCCAACTGTTGAATTAGAATCGAAAGTCAGGTTCTTGTAGGAAGCGCCCTGAGCTTTCAGGATTTCTTTTGCCTCTTTGATTCCGGCTTCATTGTTGTCTAAAGTATCCATGTTGATACCAACAACTTCGCCACCCATTTCTTTGAGTTTCTCATTTAATTCATTCAGCTTAGAGAGCTCTCCGACACATGGCTTGCATCCACTGAACCAGAAATTTACAACTGTAACTTTATTTTTAGCGAAAAGACTGTCATCTACATCGTTTCCATCCAGATCTTTTCCTTTGAAACCTTTGAATACAGCTGTGGATTCGTCTGATTTGGAGGAAGAGCTGTCAGAGGAATCGGATGCAGCAATCTCTTTCTCAAGCTTGGCAATTTCTTCTTCAATTCCGCGGATTGTCTCGATGTCTTTGCACAGAGTTTCATATTCTTCTTCAGAGAAAGAGTCTTTGTTAGATTCCACTGTGCTTGCGAGGGAATCAGCATAGTTTTCGCTCATGGCATCACCGGCAGCGTTCTTGTTCATAAGACCAAAGGCTTTGTCCCATGCATCTTTGTGATCAGCAAAAAGTTGGTTTTCCTGCTGGTAAAGGTCATTCAGTTTTTCGTTCAGCTCGTCTGCGCTGCCCGTTTCTGTTGTGGAAGAAGATTCCTGTTTTGTGTTTGTATTGTCTGTTGAGGAGGAATTTCCGCAGCCTGTAAACGCAAAAAGTACAGAAATGGCAAGGGATGCAGCAATTACCGTTTTTAATTTCATTGAGTTTGTTCTAAGCGTTTTGTTTTTCGTGATTTTAAATCTCCTTTAAATTACGTTTTATTAGTTTTTATTTTCAGCCTGTTTCTTAGTTGAAAATCCGTAATGATAGCAGATTGCATCAGTCGGACAGGCTTTCATACATTCTCCGCATCGGATACACTCCGGATGGTTTGGTGTGTCTACTACATTGACATCCATCTTACAGACACGACTACATTTCTGGCAGCCAACACATTTCTCATGATCAACCTGAATCTTAAGAAAAGATACCTTGTTAAACAGTGAGTAAATAGCACCCAGCGGGCAGATCCATTTACAAAATGGACGGTAAAACAAGATGCTCAGGATGATGAAAAGCGCAAGGATTGTGAACTTAAATGTAAATAAATGTCCGAGTGCGGCACGGATTCCTGAGTTGGCAAGTGCCAGCGGAATTGCGCCTTCAAGTACGCCCTGTGGGCAAATGTATTTGCAGAAGAAAGGATCTCCCATACCAAGTGAATTGGTTACAAATGCCGGAAGTAGTATAACAAAGACGACCAGAATCACATATTTCAGATACCGCAGAGGCTTCAGTTTTGCGGTGGAAAGTTTCTTGCCCGGAATCTTATGCAGCAGATCCTGGAACCATCCAAACGGACAGAGGAATCCACAGATAAACCGTCCTAACAGAACACCTAACAGGATGAAAAATCCGGTGATGTAGTAGGTAAATTTGAATTTTGAAGAACCGACCACGGCTTGAAAAGCTCCAATCGGACAGGCACCTGTGGCGGCAGGACAAGAGTAACAGTTTAGTCCCGGGACGCACATCGTTTTTACATTTCCCTGATAAATTTTCCCTTTAAACAGATTCGGGATGTGAATGTTGGTCAGCAGTGTAGCAGCTGCCTGAATCCATCCGCGGAAGCGGGCCAGAAAGTTTTTGTTTGATTTCATTTTCTTATCCAATTCCTACACACTCCATACATAATTTTATTGCCTTGCTAAGAACAACCGCTGCTTCTCCGCGGAAGATCCCGACAAGGAAAAACACCAGACCGGCTGCAAGTAAAAGAATCTGTGTTGCTTTTTCAGATTTCATTAAAATACTCCTTTCAATGTTCAAAGTCCGTTTATTGACCTTTCGATGTTTGCATTATACAATAGAGGGTGTAAAATTCCTGTTAAGAAAATGGAGAAAAATAAATTGAGATAAGAGGGAATTCATGACGTGGAGTTTCAAGTGATTAAAAAATTTATGAAAATGAATAAGTGGAAATTTGCATGTCCATTGACATGGCTTTCCACTTATTTTTATGAATTCCTATGCGCCAGACGAGCAGACAACAGAAATTGGCATCTTACCCGCGAATTTCTGCATTTCACATCATGCAGACTGGACGAATGCTGTAAAATCATATATAAAAGAAATAGGAATAACTGGGGGTGAGATGGATGACATGTGAGGTGGAACAGATTGATCCAAAGCGGGAAGAACATGTTATGGTATATTGCCACAACAGGGAAGCATCCTGGGTGCAGAATGTTCGGGAAGCTGTATTTGGACAAACATCGGTATGTGGATATAAAAATCACGTTTTGTATCAATTGAAATTGTCTGATATTTTTTATGTGGAACAGCAAAGAAATCAAAGGAGAGGGCAGGCGTAATGGAAACAGATATGATTAAAATCACTCATTTAAAGAAAAGCTTTGGTGATGTAAAAGCAGTCAATGATCTGAGTTTTCAGGTGAAAAAAGGAGAGCTCTTTGCATTCCTTGGTGTAAACGGGGCAGGGAAGAGCACAACGATTTCGATCATCTGCGGGCAGCTTCGCAAAGACAGCGGAACGGTTCAGATCCAGGGCACAGATCTGGATAAGATCGGAAGGAAAGTTGGAACAATGCTTGGCGTGGTATTTCAGGACAGTGTGCTGGACAAGCCACTTACCGTCAGGGAAAATCTGAAAAACAGAGCAGCGCTTTATGGAATAACAGGAAAAGCGTTTGAAAAAAGATTGCGGGAACTGGTGGAGATTTTTGATTTCGGAGATTATCTGAACCGGCCGGTCGGAAAACTGTCCGGCGGACAGAGAAGAAGAATTGATATTGCAAGAGCCTTGCTGCATCGGCCCGAACTTCTGATTTTAGATGAACCAACGACAGGACTTGACCCACAGACGCGGCTTTTGATCTGGGATATCATTGAAAAACTTCGAGTGGAAGAAAAGCTGACAGTTTTTCTGACTACGCACTACATGGAAGAAGCTGCAAATGCCGGTTATGTGGTGATTCTGGATAAAGGAAGCATCGTGGCAGAAGGAACTCCTTTTGAGCTGAAAAATGAGTATGTGCAGGACACTATGTCTGTTTATGGTGTGACAGAAGAAGAAATCAAAACACTGGGCAGAGAGTATAAAAAGATCCGGGATGGCTATCAGTTAAAAGTAAAAAATACCGCAGAGGCTACCCGGCTGATCGTGGAACATCAGGAAATATTCCGTGATTATGAAGTGGTAAAGGGCAGAATGGATGATGTATTTCTTGCTGTAACCGGAAAAACATTGGGAGGTGAGCACAGATGAAGGCAGTATTTGCACTTATAAGTCGAAACAGAAAATTGTTTTTTAAAGACAGAGGAATGTTTTTTTCGGCTTTAATTACTCCGGGAATTCTGATTTTGCTGTATGCTACATTTCTGGCAAACGTATACAGAGATTCCTTTGTGTCCGCGATCCCGGACATGATTACAATCTCAGACAAACTGGTCGATGGAACGGTGGCCGCACAGCTTGCCGCGGCTCTTCTGGCAGTCAGCTGTGTGACTGTGACATTCTGCGTGAATCTTACGATGGTACAGGACCGGGCAAACGGAACAAGGAAAGATTTTAATGTATCGCCAATCAGCAAAGCACAGCTTTATCTTGGGTATTTTTTATCTACTGTAGTCAATTCCCTGCTGGTGAATGGGCTTGCGCTTGTATTATGCCTTGGCTATATGTACAAAATGGGCTGGTATATGAGCGCTGTAGATGTATTCTGGGTTCTTCTCGATGAAATTTTACTGGTACTCTTTGGAAGCACGTTGTCAAGCATCGTCAGTTTTCCACTGACAACCCAGGGTCAGTTATCCGCAGTGGGAACGATCGTAAGTGCCGGGTATGGATTTTTATGCGGAGCTTACATGCCGATTTCAAATTTCGGCAGCGGCCTGCAGAAAGTACTGTCGTATCTGCCAAGTACCTACGGAACTTCTCTGTTGAAAAATCATATGCTCCGTGGAATCTTCGAAGAGATGGAGAACAATCAGCTGCCAGAAGAAATGATTACTGCGATTCGTGATACACTGGATTGTAACCCGAAGTTCCAGGGGTCTGTAGTAAGTGTAAATCAGATGGTGATGCTTATGGTGGGATGTGTTGTGGTATTTGGAATTATTTTTTTGTGCATGACAGCTCTTCCGGAGAAAGATGGGAAGTAAATATATCCTTCGACTATAGAATGAATAAAAAATGAGAAAAGAGACAGTTATGAATATTACAGAAAGAGAGATCGATGACCCGGAAAAAGAGGGCGTTATACTCGAATATGTAAATTTTACGAAAGAATTTGCAGAAATAAAAGAGTATGTAAGAAGCAAAGGGGAATCTATCCGGGGATACACAGAAAAGAAATAATGTGTTTCCATAAGAACAGAAGATATTTTATATTTCGAGGCAGTGCAAAACAAGGTGTTTGCTTATACGTCAAATAAGTTTTATGAAATTAAAAGCAGACTGTATCAGCTGGAAGAGAAAATAACAAGAAAATGTATGTAGCGTGCATCAAAGACAACGATTGTAAATGCGGATCGTATTGTTTCGGTTCGTACCGCATTAAATGGGCGTTTGTATGTGCGGATGGAGGCTTTGAGCAGATTGGAAATGGCCTTGCAAAAACAGGAGCAGATCCTCTGCAAAGCGCTGCATACGGATCTTGGAAAGAGCAAGACGGAGAGTGTGATGTGTGAGATTGGACTGGTGCAGGGGGAAATCCGCTGGATGAAGCAGCACTTAGGGCGGCTTTGCAGACAAAAACATGTCAGAACACCGCTGGCGCAGTTCGCTGCGAAAAGTTATCAAAGCCCTTCTCCTTATGGCAATGTGCTGATTATGAGCCCGTGGAATTACCCTGTTCTGCTGACGTTAGAACCGCTGGTAGATGCCATTGCGGCAGGAAATACTGCGGTGGTAAAGCCAAGTGCTTATGCACCGGCCAGTGCAAATGTCCTGAAAGATCTGTTAGAAGAATGTTTTCCACCAGAATATGTTGCCGTTGTTTTAGGCGGACGGGAGGAAAATCAGGCACTTTTACAGGAAAAATTTGATAAGATTTTTTTCACAGGAAGTGTAGCGGTCGGAAAGCAGGTCATGGAAAGTGCTGCAAGACATCTGACGCCCGTGACACTGGAACTTGGCGGAAAAAGCCCATGCATTGTAGAAAAAAGCAGTAAGATCCGGCTTGCGGCAAGACGCATTGTCTTTGGAAAGTTTATCAACTGCGGATCGAACCTATTGTGTTGGATCACGTAGAATGGGAAGATGCGGTCATGCAGGAGGAGATTTTTGGTCCCATCCTGCCAGTATTGACGTATGAAAAACTTGAGGATGCACTCTCCTGGATCAATCAACGCCCCAAACCGCTTGCCCTGTACTGCTTTACGGAAAACAAAAAGGTGAAGAAAACGGTTCTGGAGAAGTGTCGGTTTGGCGGTGGCTGCATCAACGACACACTGATTCATCTTGCTACCAGTGAGATGCCGTTTGGCGGTGTAGGAGAAAGCGGTATGGGCGGCTATCACGGTGAGGCCGGATTTGCGGAATTCACACATAAGCGCAGCATCGTGGATAAAAAGAAATGGATGGATTTTCCGATCCGCTATCAGCCGTATACAGCAAAAAAGTTGAAACTGATTCGAAAATTTTTATACAGCATACCATACAAGGGATAGACATCTCTAAGAAAATCCGATATAAAAGAGGATAGGGAAAAGAGGGGACCAATGTGAAGATAACGATCATCAATCCATCTCCGGACGAAGAGGAAGAAATCATCATCAAATGCCGTGTGCTGACGGATGACATCAACCATCTGATCTGCAAACTGAAAAACGGGGATCGGAAAATTACGGGATACGATGCAAAAGGAATTACTCTTCTGGCACTTCCGGATATTTTCTATTTTGAGGCAACGGACAATAAGGTCTTTGCCTATGGACAAAAGAATGTTTATGAAGTTAAAGAAAAACTGTATCAGTTAGAAGAACAGCTGGTGTCTTTTCCATTTATGCGGGCCTCCAAATCTATGATTCTAAATCTGGACAAAATCCGGCATCTGTCGCCTGCTTTTGGCGGCAGATTTGAAGCGTTACTCGAAAATGAGGAAAAAGTGATTATTTCCCGGCAGTATGTGCCGGTTCTGAAAGAACGACTGGGATTGTAGGGAGGCGAAAACAATGATGAATAAAATAAAAATTCTTGCAAATATTTTTTCAAAAATTACCGTGTGCGTTCTGCTTGCATCCGCGATCTATATTACTGTGATGTGCGGTCTGGATGCCCAGATCAGTGTCAGGATTCTCTGGCAGATTCTGCTGGTTTCCGCTGTATGCTCCATCCCGATTTTGATGTACCCGGATGAGGAAGGAAAAGAATTATCCAAACAGGGCATGATCGCAAGGCAGATCATCTATTTTGTCTATATCAACTGTGCTGTCTTGGGGCTTGGCAGAGCGTTCGGATGGTTTTACTTCAATAAAGCTAAAATGGTCGTGCTGATGGAGGTTTTGATTATTGGAGTTTATGTTATGGTGAATCTGATCGTATATGTAAATGACCATATGGTGGCGGAAAGCATGAACCAGAAACTAAAAGAGATGAGAAAGCGGAAAGAAAAATTGTAAATTACGATAGAATTGCATGAAATTTGAAAAGAACTTAGAGCGTACCCCAACAAGCTCTGAGAAAACTTGCAAGTAAGAATTTCTATGACGGTAAGAATAAAATTGCGTGTAAAAGAGCAGGCGAATTTCCGCCTGCTCTTAAAAAATCAAGGATGAGAAAAAATTTATAAATATCATAGACAGAAAAACTGCATCAGACAATTTTCTCACGAAGAACCTCCACCTTACATTCATGAAGTTTTTTGATATCGTCTTTATGGTAAGCAATACCCACCGCGAGAATACGACCGGTATATTCCGCTTTTTCGCCAAATTTTCCTTCAAAACGTAATGCATACTGCCGGTCTTTGATTTGCTGGATGGCTTCATCAGCAGAGTGGTTAACTTTTAATTCTATGATAATGGCATCATCATTTTTTTGAAATGGATAGAAAATAAAATCAACATAACCGATACCGGCTTTATCTTCCCGTTCAATACGATAAAAATCTAAAGCCTTCAAATATACCCAGCGAATGATAGAAGCCAGTTCCGCTTCATTGTTATACAGTGTCAGCGGGCTGTGGGTGTTGTGTGCGTATTCCAGCAGTTCGGCCATTGTTTTCGTATCGCCGGCTTTTGTAGCTGCAAGCATTCGGCCGGATTCTTTCGCAAGCTTGTAAACATTTCCAAGGGATGGTTCTCTTTGAATTACTTCGGCAAATTTGTCCATCAACTCTTTGTTTGGTATGGATATATAACCCTTGGAATAATTTAAAAATCCATAGACTACCATGGCAGAAAAAATTTCATCTTTTGTTTTCAGTTCCATAGACGTTGCCGCATATTCCTGAATTTTGGCAGGAACGGGAATGTCGGCGACCATAAGAGCAATATCATCTTTTACAGCATCTACATTTGCGCCGATATAATAGAAAATTTCATCGTACGGACCAGAACTTGTCCAGTAATTTCCCAATTGATTGTCACTTAAAGCCCCTACGACAGAGCGTGGGTTATAGAGTTTTTTCCCGCCTGCGGTCTGATAGCCATCGTACCATAATTCCAATCCTTCCCGCGTAACGGAAGGATTTTTTTCTATTTGCAAATATCTTTGATATAACAGATTGACTTCATCGTCCGTGAACCCAAAATATTCGCTGAATTTTGCGCGGGTTGCCATAGAATATTCAAAAAACATGTTCAGTTCAGAACCGCTGGAATATTTTGCAATTGGCAAAATACCGGTCATATAGGCCATTTCTACATAAGCTTTATCTTTCAGAAGATTGCTCAGAAATTTGGTATAGGCAGTCTTATCTGCATCGGTCATATAAGGCTGATGATAAATGTAATCCCACTCATCTAATATAAAAATAAATTGTTCCTGGTTACAATATTCGTAAATTCTGGTCAACGCATCCCATACCGAGTCCTCTTTTTCAATCGCAGCATCTGGGTAAGCTTTTTGCAGATCCAGAAGCAGCGTTTTTTTTATGCGGTTTATATAATGGTTATAATCGGTGATTTCAGCAGGAATCTCATTGAACATGATATGAATCACATTATGCTGGTTTAAGTGCTTTTGATACCAGGGATACTGAGAGACAGCTAATCGATCAAAAATTTTACTGCTGTCAATTCCTCTGCCAAAGTAGGAAGCAATCATATTGGCCATGACGGTTTTTCCAAACCTGCGCGGTCTGGTAATCGCCACATATTTTTGACTGTTTTGAGAATTCAAAACGGTTTTTTCCGGATCATAATCATCTGATTCAACGAGTGGAACAAGTTCTTTTAAGATAGAAGATTTATCTATGAAATAGGTTGATAGACAATCTCTGCGAAATAATCCAAAAGCACTGCTGCTGTTTAGATAGATTCCCATCGGGGGTATTTGCTCCTTTCTAAATGGAAGTGTCTGCATGATTTACAGACATAGCTACGAATAAAAGTCAAATCTAAAGATATCTTAACCTTATCATAAAGGGCATTTAATTACAAGGGAGAAAATGTTACTGTTCACAGGTATCCTGCGAACAGTAACGTAAGCAGCCCTCATTTAGAGTTTTGCTTCGCAAAAGGAGGGCTGCTCACACCTGAATCACATTCTTACGTACCTGAACAGCAAGTGTTCAGGTACTGAGTGAACATTAACGAGAAAATTCATCTGACAGATGAATGAAAAATATCCGTTTTCATCTGACGGATGAATGCGAAAAGGTAAGGAGTGTGGTACCTTTGTTTTAAGGATACCTGACGAAAAAAACAGCAAACAGCGAAGGAAAGCAGCCTTGCGCTGAAGATTGGAAGGGGAGATATAAGATGAAGGAAGCTGTTTTAAACAAAATGAATCCGAAGGAAAGAAAAATCCTGGAAGCAGAATTGCAGAAAGTGTACACAAAACAGACACACTCTTTCCGGGATGCAGGAAAAGCGGTCTGGAATACAAAAGGAATCCGCGAACTTCTGGACGGATGCACCGAATACGCTGGTTGCTATTTTAAGTGGCAATATTGCACTATTGCAGGCATTTGAAAAGGAAAGACAAATGGAAGAAGAGGATGAAGAAGAAGACCTTGGCTGGAAGGAAGAATTTGCCCCTTGTAGGAGCAGAAAGCTGCCTTGCTATACGATAGGCCGGGAAAACGTTTCGAAAAAATTCTGTATTCCAAATGTACTCACCGCACTCATTCTCTCAGGGGATATGGGAATGCTGGAATATGGTTTCGACCATTACAAACTGGAAAACCCGGTAGTCTGCAGGGGCGAAATCGAAGCATTGGGAGAGGCGCTTCTTTATGGAGATGAAACAAAAAGAACAGGAAATTAACAAGAGAAAAAAGAGATTATTATGGAAGGAAAAACGAATGAAAGAGACAGTCTTAAATGCAATGAACCCAGTAGAAAGAGAGATTTTTGAGAAAGAACTGCAGAAAGTACACCTGAAAAAATCCACAGCCTTAAATGATATCGGAAAAACAGTCTGGGATACGAAAAAGATCCGGGAACTCCTGGATCAGGACGCAGAACTGGAAGAAATCAAGAGATTCTTTGATGAAAATCAACTGAAACCAAACCAGTATAACCGAAATGCCATTCCGCTGGCCGCCTATACTTACTGGTATGGAAGAGGCTGCGGCAGGGAAGATGTCTGCCTGTGGGCACTCGAATCTGCCACAACGATTGACGGACTTCTTCAGGTACAGGAGTCGTCCCATCTGGAGAAAATTGCAAAGAAATTTATCAGCATGGATAAATACGGTGTCGTTGCGTTCCGAAAGATGTATCTTCATGAAGAACTGTGCTGGACCGATGCGCCCAATTATCTGGCGGCTGTGATGAGCGGAAACGTTTCCCTGCTGCAGATGTTTGAAGCAAAAGACGAGGAAATGACGGAAGAAAATATGGAGTACTGGGAATACACCTGTGAATGGGATCGTATTCCGGGAGCCAGAAAAACCTATTACAGCATTCGCCGGGAAACGATTGTCGGAGATTTTTATATCCCGGGTATTCTCACAGCGGCGATTCTGTCCGGCAGTCCGGAGATGCTGGATTACTGCATCGACCATTATGATATCGATGGCGCAAGCCTGGCGTACGGAGAAAAAGAGGCACTGGGTCAGGCAGTTGCCGGTGAGGGGAAAGAGCTGACAGAATACATGCTGGAACACTACACAGGATTAATCGAACTTGCAGAGCCGGATCAGGTGATGAAAGCCGGAAATGTGCCGCTGCTGCGTTATCTGTTAGAGACACATTTCGAGCATCTGAACTGGTATGCAACTCTGTTTTTCAATCTGAGAGACATACGGACACCATACATGTCAGCACCGGGATTTCCAAGAGACGTCGATACCGATGTGGAAATGTACCGTGCTTTTCTGGAATGGGAGAGTCCTGCATTTTCCATGGACTTTATTATCGGCCAGATGCGCGCGGAACTGGCAAAGCCGGCAGAAAGAGAAATTGATCTGAAGTATTACGGAGAACAGGAGATACAGAAACCTTATCATGTGAACGACCTGTTTGCCAGAAAGATGACGTATGAATGGATCAAAGTGCCAGACTGCATGGAGCGCAAGGTGAGATTGCTTGAATTTTACCAGGAACTGGGCGGAGAAATAACAGAAGAACTGAGCGAAATAACCGGTTATATCGAGCATTGCAGACGAATCGATGAGCTGTTTGCGGACGATTGAAAACGATTAGAAGACGATTAGAAGCAACGATTAGGAGCAGATGAAAAAATCCGCATCTGAGCGATATTTTTCCGGGGGAGAAAGCAGTACTCTCCCGGAAAAATAATTTTAAGAGACGCAGCCAGAGCATGTAAAAAACATATGCAGGCTGCGAAAGGCCGTTTCAAACACGCCCAGGAGAAAGAATGAGGGAAAGAAAATGTCAGTATTTTTTGAAAACGAATTTAAAAATGAATCTGAAAATGAAATCAAAAACGAATCCGAAAACAGATGCATCATGCTGCCGGAAGAAGTCAAAGGGAAGGGTTACTTTGCCCTGACGGGAAGCAAACTGAAGGCGTATGTAGAGAAGTGGCTGGACGGGATTGATGAGGAACGGGATTTTGTGGAGGAAATCCTTAATTACTGTAAAAGATCCAGAAAGACAGTGTATAGAAGGGCAGCGTATAGAAAGGCAGTGTATGGTATAACAGGATTGCCTTCAACAGGAAAAACAACGGGACTATTACAAGCAATCCGAAAACTTGCAGCATACGAAAAGTGCGTATATATTTCATTTGATAGAAAAACAGATGGAGACTTGGATACGCTACAGCAATTGTTAGATCGTTTGAATGATGACCATAAATATGTGTTTATAGATGAAATAACCTGTATGAAAGATTTTACAAATCGAATTGGTATTTTGATGGATCAATATACATCCAGGGGTAAGAGAGTAGTTATGTCTGGTACAGATTCCTATGCTTTTCTGAAGGTTGACAGATGCTGGTACATAGGGTGTTTCCGTTCTATTTCATTTATGTCATATGAAGAAGCCAGACGAACGACAAGAATGGATTTTTCATCGTATTTAATGTCTGGCGGACTATATGGCACAGAGAAATACAAAGGAACAAAAGGTTTGTGGAATTATATCAAAGACTCAATCGTAGACAATCTGGCCTTCTCGGTAAGAAGGAATCCTATCGAATGCAGCTTTGCTGATATGTCTGAAACAGAACTGTGTCAGGCTGTATTTTTGACGATGTGTATTATAGTGTGCAGCTGGGAAGAAGATCTGCAGCTTGACGGTTTACTGGATACCATATTCACAGGTGAGAGAAGTACACGCCGGAGTAAAATCATTGGGAATTTAGGACAGGAACTGGGAATTACGTTTAAAAGAGTAGAAAGACAAGTCATCGAAGACATATTAAGAATGCTTGAAGATATGAAGGTTGTTGTAGTCATAGGGAATCTATATAGAGACAATTATGGCACAAAATATATGATCACAGTACCATTTCTCGTAAATCAGATTGCCTGGTTAATCGCAAATCATGTAGTAAAAACAGGGGAAAAACGGAAAGAGGAAAGCGTCCGTCAGATAAACGAAATTGCGTTAAAATCTGTGGTTATTTCGCATACGGCATATCATTTATGGCATAAAACATGCTATTACTATAGAGATGATAAGACAGAAGTCGATTTGGTTTTACTAGACCAGGAAGATTTGAGACTGGAGGAACTACAGGCGTCCTTAGTGGATATCAATATAACCAATCATGCAGATACCGCATATGAGAAAGGACAGCGTATGAAAGAGGTGAATCCGTATTTCTTTGAGAAGCTAGTATATGGAATTGATGAAAGAATTATATTGTACCTCGGCCCGACAAATAAAAAGAAAGGCCTGACGAATGTGATGGATTTTTTGGAGAGCTACCAGCAAAGAAATATAAAAACGGAAAAATATCTTGATGAAATGGAAAAAATGCTGATGGATGAACAAAAACAATGACTGTGCTATTCTTACCTTAAGGACAGGACAGCTAGCGCCAAAAACAGCAGACGGCTTAAGAAACGTAAACTTCAGCCTTACAATTGGAAGGGGAAAGGAAGATGAAAGAGGCGATCTTAAATGCAATGAATCCGATAGAAAAAAAGATTCTTGAGAAAGAAGTACAGAAAATACATATTCCGGAGGAACCCATACCATTCGATGACTTCGGGAAAAAAATCAGGTATGTGAAAAAGATCCGGGAACTCCTGGATCAGGACGCAGAACTGAAAGAAATTAAATTACTCTTTGGCCGAAAAGGCCTGCACCAGGGCTGGTACTACAAAAATGAGACTCCACTGGCATCCTACGTTTACTGGTATGGAAGAGGCTGTGGCCGGGAAGATGTCTGCCGTTGGGCAGTTGAAGCCAGTACAACGATCGACGGACTTCTTCAGGTACAGGAACCGTCCCACATGGAAGAAATTGCAAAACTATTTGTCTGCGCGGATAAAGATAATGCCGTTCCGTTTCGAAGGATTTATCTGCGGGATGAATTGTGCTGGACCGATGCGCCCAATTATCTGCTTGTTGTGATGAGTGGAAATATTCCATTGTTGAAGATGTTCGAAGAAAAAGACAGGGAAATGACGGAAGACAATATGGAATACTGGGAATACATCTGTTACATGGATCAAACTCCGGGAGCCAGAAAAACATACTACAGCATTCGCCGGGAAACAATAGTCGGAGAATTCTATATTCCGAACATTCTCACAGCGGCGATTCTGTCCGGCAGTCCGGAAATGCTGGATTACTGCATCGACCATTATGATATTGATAATATGGGTTTAGCATACGGAGAAAAAGAGGCACTGGGTCAGGCCATCGCCGGTGCAGGAGAAGAGCTGACGGAATATATGATCGAGCATTATCCGGGATTAATCGAGCTTGCAGAAGCAGAGCAGGTGATGAAAGCCGGAAACATCCCAATGCTGCGTCATCTTTTAGCGGAACATCCGGAGCATCTGAACTGGTATGCGGCTCTGTTTTTCAATCTGAGAGACATCCGGACACCATATATGTCGGCACCGGGATTTCCAAGAAACGCCGATACTGATGTGGAAATGTACCGCGCTTTTCTGGAATGGGAAAGCCCTGAATTTTCCATGGACTTTATCCTCGGCCAGATGCGCGCGGAACTGGAAAAGCCGACATCGCGCGAACTTGATCTGAAATATTATGGAGAGCAGGAGATACAGAAAACTTATAACGTAAACGGTCTGTTTTCCCAAAAAATGGCGCGTGAATGGGAAAAAGTGCCAGGATGCCAGGAACGCCAGGAAAGATTGTTTGAATTCTACCAGGAACTGGGCGGAGAAGTAACAGAAGAACTGGAGAAATTGGCTGATCGCGTAGAGAACAGCAGATTAATTGAGGGGCTGTTTGAGAATTTTTGAAAAAACAACAGGGACAGAGAAAAAGAATTCTGTAGTGGACGCTGGAGCATGTTTGAAAAATCATTTCCGCAGTCTGTACGCCCCACTTGAGGTATAGGAAGAACGCATTTACCCCGGAAGAAAAGAAATTTCTCTTCCGGGGTAAATGCGTTTTAAAGAAAAGCAAAATGAAATGGAAGAGAGAAGAGGACAGACATGACATTAGAAGAATCATATGAAATTTTAGAAAACTATTATCAGAATATTTACGGTATGTACGATGATAACTGGATTGATTACGATTTAGATGTAGCATTTACAAAATTGCAGCTGGAAAAAATCATTCAAAAAAGATATCAGCTGGATCACCAGGAGAAAATGATTCTGCAGTGGCTGCTGGAAGAAGACATGGAACCAAAGGTATGTGAGGCTATTCGGGTGATTCTGGAAATGGATGTTTGAGGAAAGGATGGAAAGGTGACGATGAAAAAGACAGATGTAAAAAAGACGGAAAGATCAAAAGAATTTCTGGCAGAGGAATGGCTGGAAATTGTACTGAAAGGCCAGGATAAAGGAGAAGGGCGGTTCTGCCGGTATGGTGTGTGCAGTTTTATGGGAAGACAGCCATTAACATTTTGGCCGGTAAAGAGAAAACCGGAATTGGAAAAGCGATTTATGGAGAGTCGAATCATGGGAAATCGGTTCAGGGGGACACGGAACAGCTGGTTCGGACAGGAAGATCTGGACAGTGAAAGAAACGGATATGGGGAAAGACTGCGCGCTAAAACAGAACTGACGGAAGAAGCAAAAGTGATAGAAGAAACAGAAATGGAAGGACAGCTGGTGCAAAAGTATCAAACAGCACACTGGGAGGAAGCTGTGAGACATGTTTTTTTGTTCCTTCCGGAAGTGCTGGTTTATCTGGACAGATCTGGACAGTTTTTTGTTGTTTTGGGGAAATGAAGTACTGACGGAAATCGGTGGGGTTTTGGAGTTTTATGGAAAAGAAAACGCTGTGAGAAGACAGTGGGAGAGAGAAGAAAAGGAAGAGAAGAAAGAAAATCTGGAAGGAAAGCAGAGAAACAGTAAAAATAGGACAGCTTTGGATACGCAGAAAGAGGAAACGATGGACTGGAATACGGCGTTTGCAGTGTTGCGGAAGTTTTATGAAGAAAAATGGGACTATTTGAATGGATGTCCGAGAAATGAAAAAGCGTGGGATGAGGAAGGGGAACTGCAGTGCAAAATATACGTATCGAAAAAGCGGGGGCTGGATCGGGATCAAAGGATGGAAGTGCTGAAGCTGTATGAGACGATGGAGGACAGGAAAGTAAGGGAGGCGGTGAGGGTGATTTGCGGATAGAAGTGAAAAGGGAAACGGTTGAAGCCAGATGCAAGCCTGATACTGTAGAAAAAGAAGACGGAAAATTGGGACAATCTTTTTGTACAAAATATGTATAAAAAGCGAAAAATAGTTAAAAAATAGAAGCTTTTTGCATAAAAAATATATGCTGAAATATGTACAGTAACAAAAACACATGGTATAATGAAAGTTAATGAGTGGAATGTGATTACACATTCAGTGTGTGCTGAAAAAAGAAAGAATAAATAAGGCACCAGGAAAAAATAAAGAATTGCGAAAGGAACGGAAAAATGAGTGAAGAAAATGTGATTTCAAACGTTGAAGACAATTCTCCAAAGAACGAGGGAGTGGTAGAAAAAGTAATTGAAATATTTAAAAATGGATGGAACAAACAGGTTATTTTGTATGGCCCTCCAGGAACAAGCAAAACGTATTCGGCAACTATTATTGCGGCAAAGTTGTTGGCAGGAAGTGACAGGGTTGATACGCAAAATCCTTATAATTCAGCCCAAGAATTATTGAAAAATGAATATAAAGACAATTATAAAATTGTTCAATTTCACCCGTCCTATAGTTACGAGGATTTTGTAAGAGGAATTACAGTTAAACCAGCTAAAAGAAATAATGGAATTACTTACGTGACCGAATCCAAGATTTTTGAAAAATTTTGTAAACAAGCACAAGGTAATAAGAAACAAAAGTATGTATTAATCATCGATGAAATTAACAGAGCACCATTGGCTTCTGTACTTGGAGAATTAATATATGGTCTTGAATATCGCGAATCGTCGATAGCTACCCCATATGCGATTAATGGGAAACAGGAGTTTTCTATACCAGATAATTTATATATTATTGGAACTATGAACACAGCGGATCGATCCATTGGATCTATAGATTATGCGGTACGGAGAAGATTTGCATTTGTGCAAGTGAAATCGAATGGAGAAGAAATCGAAGGAAGTTGGATAGATAAAAATGTAGGAATAAAGGCGAAAAAGCTATATGATAAATTGATGAATGAAGAAGATGGCATTTTTAGCAAAGAATATTTAGAAGATCAGGATATGGATGTGAATGATATCAAGATTGGACATACATATTTCTTGGGAAGGAAAAATGAAGCAGTAGAAGACGAAAAGGGATACCTAGAATATCGTATTGAATATCAGATCAAGCCGATTTATGAGGAATATATTAAAGATGGAATAATAAAAAGGGATGGACTTAAAAAATTTGATGAAATTTTAAAAAAATTAGAGTTAAAGCGGAGTGCTCAAAAGAATGAATAGGATGAAGACGATTAGTAAAAATATTGAGATGAGAGTTTTTTGAGGATCTGGAGATACAATAATGTAACATCAGAGACGAAAGGTTAGAAACAGGTATGGATTAAGAAGTAGCTTGTTTTTATTGAATAAAAACTTACTAAATTTCTGATTATCTTTT
>ERZ832522.2489-NODE-2489-length-22369-cov-4.874653_pt1 | contig 22369 bp, 18 predicted proteins | sample MGYA00519951_ERZ832522 | MGnify/ENA primary metagenome ERZ832522 (study PRJEB31850, sample SAMEA3708728) | human gut metagenome | biome: human gut; feature: human-associated habitat; material: faeces | place: China | collected 2014 ... | reverse complement strand
AATAATGTCTTTTACATATTGAAGCAGTGACATAATAATTATTTCTTCTTCTCAGCCTCTGCCAGCTTCATTGCGCGAACCTTTAAGGAAAGACCGAACAGGTTAATGAAGCCCTCTGCGTCATGATGATCATACATATCTCCAGTAGCAAAGGAAGCAATGCTTTCATTGTACAGGCTGTATGGAGAAGTAGTTCCCTGCTTGATGATATTGCCCTTATACAGCTTAAGATTAGCAGTACCAGTTACATATTCCTGGCTCGCCTTTATGTAAGCGCGAAGAGAATCACATAAAGGTGTAAACCACTTGCCCTCGTAAACAATATCTGCAAAACGGTTGTCAACAGTCTTCTTGAATGCCATGGAATCACGGTCAAGAATCAGCTCTTCAAGCTGCTTATGAGCTGCCATAAGGATAGTTCCGCCAGGTGTTTCATAAACACCACGGGATTTCATACCAACAACACGGTTTTCTACGATATCTACGATACCGATACCATGTTTACCTCCAAGAGCGTTCAGCTCTGTGATGATCTCAGAAACTTTCATGGCTTTTCCGTTCAGTGTTTTCGGAACCCCCTGTTCAAAAGTCATGGTAACATATTCACCTTTTTCCGGAGCCTGTTCCGGTGTCACGCCAAGCACCAGCATGTTTTCGAAGTTTGGCTCGTTTGCCGGATCTTCCAGCTCCAGACCTTCGTGGCTGATGTGCCATAAGTTACGGTCACGGCTGTAGCTGTGGCTGTGGTCGAACGGCAGGTCGATACCGTGTTTTTTACAGTATTCGATCTCGTCTTCACGGGACTGGATGGTCCATACATCGGTCATACGCCATGGAGCGATGATCTTCAGATCCGGAGCCAGTGCCTTGATTGCCAGTTCGAAACGAATCTGGTCATTACCTTTACCGGTAGCACCGTGGCAGATGGTAGTAGCACCTTCTTTACGTGCGATCTCAACCAGTTTCTTTGCGATAACCGGACGTGCCATGGAAGTACCAAGCAGGTATTTGTGCTCATAAACTGCACCGGCTTTTACGCAAGGCATGATGAAATCGTCACAGAATTCATCAATGATATTTTCAATATATAATTTAGAAGCACCGGACAGTTTTGCTCTCTCTTCCAGACCATCCAGCTCGTTACCCTGTCCGCAGTCGATGCAGCAGCAGATAACTTCATAGTCAAAGGTTTCCTTTAACCAAGGGATCAGTGTGGTGGTATCGAGACCGCCTGAATATGCCAGAACTACTTTTTCTTTCATGATATGTATTCCTCCTGAAATTTATGATCATTTTGTAAGTCAAAGACAAAAGAGCCATAAAACCACTCTTGTGCAAGTACATCGTGGTTTTTGGCTTTCGACCCTGGTATCATACACTATACAACAGTTATCATAATTATGCAAGTGAAAAAACGAAAAAGTTGTAAAAACAGCTTCAAAATGAATAATATACATTGCGTATGAATAAAAATACAATAAAAATACAAAGAAAACTCTTTACTTATAAAGAAAACTGATATATGATAAGAAAGATTTCATTCGCACAGCGAATTTTTATGAATCTGCCGGAGACTGCATCAGATGGGCGGCACCTCACATTTGACAGAAAAGAAAAAGAAGAATGATCCGGACAGAAAAGATATATTAGGTTGAAAGGAGAATGTTGATATGATAAAAGCCGGAATAATAGGAGCAACCGGATATGCAGGAGGCGAGCTTGTCCGTCTTCTCCTTAACCATAAAGAAGCAGAGATTGCGTGGTATGGTTCCAGAAGTTATGTGGATCAGAGATACAGCAGTGTTTACCAGAATATGTTCCAGATCGTGGATGCAAAATGTCTGGATGACAATATGGAGCAGCTGGCAAAAGAGGTAGATGTGATTTTCACAGCAACACCGCAGGGGTTGTGTGCATCTCTTATAAATGAAGGGATTTTAAGTCAGGCAAAAGTGATCGATCTAAGTGCGGACTTCCGTATCAAAGACCGGAAGACTTATGAGCAGTGGTATAATCTGGAACACAAAGCACCGCAGTTTATTGAGGAAGCTGTTTACGGACTGTGTGAGATCAACCGGGAGGATATCAAAAAGGCAAGACTGATCGCAAATCCGGGATGTTATCCGACATGCAGCACCCTGTCCATTTATCCATTATTAAAGGAAGGCATTATTGATGGAAATACCGTTATCATTGATGCTAAATCCGGTACTTCCGGAGCAGGACGCAGTGCCAAGGTTGCAAACCTTTACTGTGAAGTCAATGAGAACATCAAAGCATACGGTGTTGCAACACACAGACACACACCGGAGATTGAAGAGCAGTTAGGTTATGCCGCCGGTTATCCGATCCATATTAATTTTACACCGCATCTGGTTCCGATGAACCGCGGTATTCTGGTTACTGCTTATGCATCTCTGAAAAAAGAGGTGACTTACGAAGAAGTTAAGGCGATCTATGATGCTTATTACGGAAAAGAACAGTTTGTACGTGTTCTGGATAAGGATGTCTGCCCGGAGACGAAGTGGGTAGAAGGAAGCAATTATGTGGATGTAAACTTCAAACTGGATCCGAGAACAAACCGTGTGATCATGATGGGGGCAATGGACAATCTGGTGAAAGGTGCAGCCGGTCAGGCCGTGCAGAATATGAACCTGATGTTTGGATTTGCCGAGAACGAAGGCCTTCAGGGCGTACCAATGTTCCCATAAAACAGAGAAAGGTCGTGAGCATAGATGAAGATAATAGATGGAGGTGTAACCGCTGCAAAAGGATTTAAAGCAGCCGGTATGCATGCAGGTATCAAAAAAGGTACAAAAAAAGATATGGCAATGATCGTAAGCAGTGCACCATGTATGGCAGCCGGAACGTTTACGACAAACCTTGTAAAAGCCGCACCGGTAAAATGGGATCAGCATGTGGTATACGAACATGGAGAGGCGAGAGCTGTTGTGGTAAACAGCGGTATCGCAAACGCCTGCACCGGAGCAGAAGGATATGGCTACTGTGAAGAGACTGCAAAAGCGGCAGCAGAAGCACTCGGTATCGACAAGGATGAGGTTCTGGTAGCATCTACCGGTGTGATCGGAAAACAGCTGCCAATCGATACGATCAAAAAAGGCGTGAAGGATCTTTCCGGACTGCTTCTGGATACCAGAGAAGCAGCAACACTGGCAGCAGAATCGATCATGACAACGGATACGGTAAAAAAAGAGGTTGCCGTTGAAGTTGAGATTGGCGGTAAGACGGTAACGATCGGCGGTATGTGCAAAGGTTCCGGTATGATCCATCCGAATATGTGCACGATGCTGAGCTTCCTCATGACAGATGCAGCTATTTCAAAAGAAATGCTTCAGAAGGCATTGAGTGCAGATGTCGATGATACCTACAATATGATTTCTGTTGACGGAGATACTTCCACAAATGATACCGTTCTGCTGCTGGCAAACGGACTGGCAGAGAATCCGGAAATTACAGAGGAAGGCGAAGATTATCAGACATTTGCCAGGGCACTGCACTATATCAACGAGACGCTCGCAAAGAAAATGGCAGGGGACGGCGAAGGTGCCACTGCATTGTTTGAGACAAAAGTGATCGGAGCACAATCAAAAGAACAGGCGAAGATTCTGGCAAAATCCGTTATTTGTTCAAACCTTACCAAAGCGGCTATTTTCGGACATGATGCAAACTGGGGACGTATCCTCTGTGCCATGGGTTATTCCGGAGCTAAGTTTGATCCGGAAAAAGTAGATCTGTATTTTGAAAGTGCAGCAGGTAAGCTGAAGATCATCGAAAACGGTGTGGCACTTGATTACAGCGAAGAAGAAGCGACAAAGGTGCTCTCAGAAAAAGCAGTGACGGCTGTTGCTGACATCAAAATGGGAGAGGCATCCGCATCTGCCTGGGGTTGTGATCTGACTTACGATTATGTAAAGATCAATGCCGATTACCGCTCTTAAGCGGTAAGAACTGCTTTGTGGCAGAGCAATTTACAGGCATCTGTCCGGATGCCGGAAGTATGGATAGAAACTGGAGGAAAAAACAATGGATACAATGCAGGATCTGCTTCAGAAAGCCAGTGTGCTCAATGAAGCGTTACCTTATATACGGAAATTCAGCGGCAAGACCATCGTTGTAAAATACGGCGGAAGTGCCATGGTAGAACATGAACTGAAGAAAAAAGTCATCCGTGACGTAGCACTTCTGAAATTGGTCGGATTTCGCCCGATCATCGTGCACGGTGGCGGAAAAGAAATAACAAAATGGACAGGCAAAGTCGGAATTGAGACCAAATTTATCAACGGACTGCGTGTGACGGATAAAGACACCATGGAAGTGGCTGAGATGGTCTTAAATAAGATCAACAAAGGATTGGTGTCCATGATGGAGAAAGTCGGAGTCAAAGCGGTTGGTATCAGCGGAAAAGACGGCTCCGTTCTGCGTGTTAAGAAGAAACTCTCCAAAGGCGAAGATATCGGTTTTGTAGGCGAAGTGACAAAAGTCAATACCGAGCTTTTAAATACACTGCTGGACAATGATTTTGTCCCGGTGATCTGCCCGATCGGTTCCGATGATGAGTATCATTCTTATAATATCAATGCGGACGATGCAGCATGTGCGATTGCAACGGCAGTCGGAGCATCCAAACTGGTATTTTTAACGGATATCGAGGGTGTATACCGTGATCCGCAGGACAAATCCACACTGATCTCCGAACTGAGTATTCCGGAAGCAGAAGAACTGCTCGGCAGCGGAAATATCGGCGGCGGCATGCTCCCGAAGATCCAGAACTGTGTCGATGCGATCAAGTCCGGTGTTTCCAGAGTACATATCCTGGACGGAAGGATCCCGCACTGCCTGCTGTTGGAGTTCTATACCAACAAAGGTATCGGTACTGCGATTATCGGGGATGAGGAGGAACGTTTTTACAATGAAAATGAATGAATATATGGAGAGAACGGAACAGGTGGTTCTGCACACCTATAACCGTTTCCCGGTTGTTTTTGAAAAAGGAGAAGGCGTACATCTTTATGATACCGAAGGAAAGGAATATCTGGACTTCGGTGCCGGAATTGCTGTATTTGCACTGGGTTACCACTATGCAGACTATGATCAGGCATTGAAAGACCAGATCGACAAAGTGATCCATACTTCCAATCTTTTCTACAATGTTCCGATGATGGAAGCAGCAGAAAAGCTGGTAAAGGCAAGTGGCATGAGCAAAGTATTCTTTACCAACAGCGGTACGGAGGCGATCGAAGGTGCGATCAAAGCCGCACGTAAATATGCATGGAACAAAGACCATGCAACGGATCACGAGATCATTGCCATGAACCATTCCTTCCACGGAAGAAGCGTCGGAGCACTTTCCGTTACCGGAAACCCGCATTATCAGGAAGCGTTCAAACCGCTGATGGGCGGCGTGAAATTTGCAGATTACAATGATCTGGACAGTGTAAAAGCTCAGATCACAGACAAAACCTGTGCGATTATCATGGAAACCCTTCAGGGCGAAGGCGGCATTTATCCGATGGAAGAGAGCTTCTTAAAAGGTGTTAAAGAAATCTGTGAAGAAAAAGATATTCTTCTGATCCTCGATGAAATCCAGTGTGGTATGGGACGTACCGGAAGCATGTTTGCATGGCAACAGTACGGCGTGATGCCGGATATCATGACCTGTGCAAAGGCACTGGGATGCGGCGTGCCGGTCGGAGCGTTTGTCTTAAACGAAAAGACTGCAAAAGCCTCTTTAGTTCCGGGAGATCACGGTACAACTTACGGCGGAAATCCCTTTGCCTGTGCAGCGGTTTCCAAAGTGTTTGATCTGTTTGAAGAACATGACATCGTCGGTCATGTAAGAAAGACAGCTCCGTATCTGGAAAAGAAACTGGATGAACTGGTAGAAAAACATGACTGCTTTACCGTACGCCGCGGAAAAGGATTCATGCAGGGACTGGTTGTGAGCGGCAGACCGGTCGGCGAACTTGTCAAAGCAGCTCTGGCAAATGGTCTGATTGTGCTTTCCGCAGGAAGTGATGTACTGCGTCTGGTGCCTCCGCTTGTGATCACCGAGAAAGACATCGACGAGATGGTTGAAAAACTGGAAGCGGTTTTATAAAACAGTAAAAAATGTATAGAAAACTCCTTTGTGCATATACTGTCAGAAAGTACAGGCAAAGGAGTTTTTTTATGATTGGAATTTTAACAGCACTTTTATCGGGAGCCCTGATGAGTGTGCAGGGCGTCTTCAACACGCAGGTGACAAAGGCGACCAGCCTCTGGGTTTCGACCAGTTTTGTGCAGTTTACGGCACTTCTGGTCTGTCTTGTGATCTGGTATTTTGCGGACGGGAAAAGTTTTATGACGCTTACACAGGTCCCGGATAAATGGACGCTGCTTGGAGGTGTGATCGGTGCATTTATCACCGTTACCGTAATAAAGAGCATGAACAGCCTGGGACCTGCGAAAGCGGCGATGCTGATCGTGATCTCCCAGCTGATCATTGCCTATGTGATCGAGCTTCTGGGATGGTTTGGCGTAGAAAAACAACCGCTTACCATGCGAAAAGTGGCAGGGATGGCGATCGCGATCATCGGTGTTGTCATATTTGAAAAATAACGGTTGTATTTTTGAACAATGTTCGATAAAATAGGAATATCTGTACAGGGGAATTTTGTCAGAAGGCAGGAAGGAGTCCTTTTGAGAAAATCAGGCAGAAAGTTAAAGAGTCTGTTTTATCTGACCATAATCGTTGTACTGTGTATTTTTTTGGTCGGCTGTAATAAAAAAGGTGAGATCACGTTTGAACAGGCGGCGGATGAGGTGTTTTCGGAAGAAATTTCCAATCAGTCTGAAGTGGGAGAATCGAAAGAAACGGAGCGGATGAAAGCAGGGGGGACGGATGTGGAAACAGACGCCTGGATCTATGTAGATGTGGCAGGTGCCGTCAGAACTCCCGGTGTTGTAAAACTTGCAAGGGGAGCACGTGTGTATGAAGCGATCGAGCTTGCCGGCGGGTTTGCAAAAGATGCTGCCATCTCAGCGGTCAATCAGGCATCCGTACTTCAGGACGGGCAGCAACTGTATATCGTTACAGTCGAAGAACAGAAGACAAAGCAGCTGTCATCTTCCGAGGGTTCTCTGGAAACGTCCGGTGAGGGCAGAGTGGCAGATGCAGGCAAAGTCAATATCAATCAGGCATCAGAAGAAGAACTGATGACGCTTCCCGGCATCGGGGCATCCAAAGCTGCCGATATCGTACGTTACCGGGAAGAACAGGGCAGATTTGAGCAGATCGAAGATATTATGAATATCAGCGGGATCAAAGAAGCGGTGTTTGGAAAAATAAAAGATAAAATAACAGTACAGCAGTAAAATAAAACAAAAGGAATGAACAAAAATGGCAAAGAAAGTATTAGTTGTAGATGATGAGAAACTGATCGTAAAAGGAATCCGCTTCAGTCTGGAACAGGACGGCATGGAAGTTGACTGTGCATATGACGGCGAAGAAGCTCTGCGTATGGCAAGAGAAAAAGAGTATGATATTATACTTCTTGATGTGATGCTTCCGAAGCTTGACGGCTTTGAAGTCTGCCAGCAGCTGCGTGAAACTTCCAGTGTTCCGGTTGTCATGCTGACTGCAAAAGGTGATGATATGGATAAGATCCTTGGTCTGGAGTATGGAGCAGATGACTATATCACCAAGCCATTTAACATTCTGGAAGTCAAAGCACGTATCAAAGCAATCATGCGCCGTACCGAGAAAAAGGGAGCAGAGCAGACAAAGAGCAAAGTGATCCAGGCAGGAGATCTTACGATGGACTGCGAGGCGAGACGCGTCAACATTGCAGGCAGAGAAGTAAACCTGACTGCTAAAGAATTTGATGTGTTGGAGCTTCTGATCTTTCATCCGAACAAGGTGTACAGCAGAGAGAATCTGCTCAACATTGTCTGGGGTTATGAATATCCGGGAGATGTGCGTACGGTAGATGTACATATCCGGAGACTGAGAGAAAAGATTGAGATAAATCCGAGCGACCCGCAGTATGTACACACCAAATGGGGCGTCGGATATTATTTCCAGCATTCATAACTGTCAGGTAAATGTCAGCAAAACTGACCAGAATCGCATGCCAAGTCTCACGTGCATTCGACTTGAAAAGGTACACTGAAGGAAGGGAGCAGGCACAGGGGAGCAAGTGTTCAGAAAAAAGAAAAAAAACGAAAAATTACGAAAGTACATAAACAGTCTTCAGTTTCGTATGTGCCTGATCTTTATCATCGTTGGAATTGTGCCGATCATGCTGATCAAACACGGGATTTTAACGAATTATCAGGATCAGGCGGTGAAACAGCGTATCAGTATCATACAGAGCCAGAGCGATCTGATCACAGCCCAGATTTCCAAGACCGATTACCTGAGCGGTGAGAAGTCCAAGATCACAGATGTGGAGCTGCAGCAGATGGCGAATCTTTACAACGGCAGGATTCTTGTCGTCAATAAAGAGTTTCGCATTATTAAGGATACCGATCAGACAGATGAGGGCAAATATATTGTGGCGGAAGAGGTGATCCGCTGTTTTCGCGGTGAGGATGGACAGAGCTACAGCAGGAAAAACGGCTTTATTGAAATTACCATACCGATCTATGATGCTCAGAGCAAAGAAGTGGAAGGCGTGATGATCGTCAGTACACCGACCAGAGATATCCGTAAAAACCGTGATGATCTGAACCGGAAAGTACTGATCCTTCAGATTGGAATGGGGATTGCCATTTTTCTGATTGCATACTATCTTTCCAAGATGCTGGCAAAGCCGTTTGAAAAGGTTACCAAATCTTTGAGCCAGGTGCAGGAGGGCTTTCTGGATGCTGATATCTCCATACCGGACTACACTGAGACACAGCAGCTTGCAGAGGCCTACAATCAGATGCTTGCCCGCATGAAAGCTCTCGATGATTCCAGGCAGGAGTTTGTCTCCAACGTGTCACACGAGCTGAAAACACCGATCACATCGATGAAAGTACTTGCAGATTCTCTTCTGGCACAGCCGGATGCACCGGTGGAGCTTTATCAGGAGTTTATGGCGGATATCGCAGAAGAGATCGATCGTGAGAATAAGATCATCACGGATCTTCTTTCACTTGTGAAGATGGATAAAAAGGCAGCAGATCTGCATATTGAAAATAAAAATATCAATGAACTGCTAGAGCTGATCATCAAGAGACTGACACCGATCGCGGACAAGCAGGATATCAACCTTGTGTTGGAGAGTTTCCGCCCGGTCAATGCCGAAGTGGATGAGACGAAGCTGACGCTTGCCCTGTCCAATCTGGTCGAAAATGCGATCAAATACAACAAAGAGGGCGGATGGGTGCATGTTTCGCTTAATGTAGACAACAAATATTTTTATGTAAAAGTAGAAGATTCCGGCATTGGTATTCCAAAAGAGTCACAGGATGCTATTTTTGAACGTTTTTACCGTGTGGATAAATCACACTCAAGAGAGATCGGCGGAACCGGTCTGGGGCTTGCAATCACGAGAAGTGCGATCCTGATGCACCGCGGAGCGATCAAGGTTTACAGTAAAGAGGGCGAAGGTACGACCTTTACTGTTCGGATCCCGCTGATTTATGTGAACTGATACAACGGTTCACCTGGCAGGGGCTTTTGCCGGAATGGAGAACAAAAATATGAAAAAAATGGCAGGATTTGCAGCAGCTGTGTTTCTTGGCCTGATGCTCACGGGTTGCCAGGGCACACAGAAGGCAGAACAGAGCGGTTATAAGGTTTTTTGCCGTAATGCAGAGGCTACTGCACTTCGGGAAGTGCAATATGAGCCGGAAGCAGAAGGCGGGGAAAAACTGGTGGAAGAATTGCTTTCCGCAATGGAAGGGACGTTTAATCGAAACGACTATCAGAGTGTTTTTCCGGAGGGACTGACTGCTGCGGTATCGACTTTAAAGGACGGACGGCTGACGATTGATTTTAATGATGCTTATAAGCAGATGGATGATACAAGAGAAGTTTTGCTGCGTGCCGCAGTGGTGCAGACGATGACGCAGATCACGGATGTCCGGGAAGTGGTATTTACCGTTGCAGGTGAGGCACTTCTGAATTCGGAAAATCAGGCAGTAGGGCCGATGCATGCCTCTTCGTTTATTAATTCGGAGGGTGACAGTATCAATGCATATCAATATGAGGCATTGCCGCTTTATTTCGGTAGCAGAAACGGCACTTCACTGACAAAACAGATGCGAAACGTGCATTATGCATCGGATGATTCTCTTGAAAAACTGGTGGTTGAGCAGCTGATCGCAGGACCGGCGGGCAGCAAACTTACTGCAGTTGTGCCGTCTGATACGGTTGTGCGTGAAATCCGTACGGAGGGGGATTTATGTACGGTGAATTTAAGCAGTGAATTTAATCAGGCAGTGGCAGGATCTTCAGTTACACCAGAAGTGACGGTTTATGCGATCGTAAATTCCATCTGCGAAAGCTGTGAGGATATCACGAAAGTCCAGATCCAGGTGGAAGGCAGCTCGGATGTACTTTTGCGTGATACACTGGATCTGTCACAGGTGTTTTCCTGTAACAACAGTTTCATACGGGAGAAAGACGGAGAAAACGATACCGGGAGCAGCGATAACGGTGCGGTTCCATCGGTTGGCGTTGATCCGAATCTGACAAAGGAAGCACAGACAGAGAGCGGCACTTGATATATTTCAAAAAGAGACCGTTGTTGTTTTTGACAGGTATTCTGATCTTATGGATCTTGCTCTGTCATTTTGCAGGGATTCGGGAGCAGTTTCCTTATCCGCAGTCGTTTGACGGAAAACAGGTTTCCTGCACGGGAAGAGTCTGTCAGATCGAGGCAGGAGCAGATTTCTGGTATGTATATGCAGATCATATACAGGCTGATTTTATGGAGGAGGTTTCCGAACGTCTTAAGGTTCGGGCAATTCTGGAAGAGCCAGCGGACTGTGCGTACGGAAACTGGGTGCAGATTTGCGGCAAACTGACGCTTGCAGAGGCTCCCTCAAACGATGGAGCCTTTGACCGCCTTTTTTATCAGCAGACGGAGCGTCTTTTGTTTAGTATGAAAAATGCCCGTTTAACCGTTCGGGATGGCAGGCAGAATCCGCTGTTACAGTGGATGTATGAAGTCCGCAGGATCTGTATGCGGCATCTGGAGCAGATATTTGATGAGCAGGATGCCGGAATTCTCGCAGCGATGCTACTTGGCGATAAGAGCAGGCTGGCTGAGGAGATCAGAGACTGGTATCAGGTGGGCGGCATTGCTCATGTGCTTGCGATTTCCGGACTTCATATTTCTCTGTTTGGCATGGCACTCTATCATATCTTGCGAAAACTGGGGATCTCATTTGTGGTTTCTTCCGGGATCGCAGGCAGTTTTATGTTATTTTATGCAGTTTTTACCGGTGCAGGTGTATCTACACGCCGTGCCATGATCATGTTTCTTCTTTTTCTCGGAGCACAGTGCCTTGGAAGGACGTATGATTTATTGAGTGCTCTGTCAGCAGCTGTTTTTTTACTTCTTTTTGATTATCCCATTTTATTATTCTCATCTGGATTTCAGATGTCAGTTTCTGCTGTGGCAGCGATCGGTGGATTTTATCCGATTCTGAAAAAGCATTACGGATCATATATCTCTTCCGGGGCGGCTATTCAGCTTTTTATGTTGCCGTGTGTTCTGTGGCATTCTTTTTCTTTTCCTCTTTACAGTGTGATGTTGAATAGTATGGTCATACCGCTGCTTCCGTTTGTTCTCGCCGGAGGCGGCAGTGCCTTGCTTTTTTCTTTTTTTTCGCTGAAAGTAGCTTCATATCCGGCAGCGGCAGTGCATGGTGTGTTAAATTTATATTCCTGTCTGTGCCGCGTATCTCTGGAACTGCCTTTTTCTCAGATGATTTTTGGAAGACCGAAACTGTGGTCGATTCTTCTATATTATGTGATCCTGTCTGCGGGGGCTGTGTGGCTGCTTCAGAAAAAGCAAAAGAAAGTCTGTTATCTGGTCTTTGTTTTCATGGCGATTTTCTTTTTGAAGCGGACGGAGCCGAAGGCGTTTTCTGTGACCTTTCTGGATGTCGGACAGGGGGATGGGATTGTGCTAAGGGATGATACCGGTGTGACCATGTTGTGTGACGGCGGGAGCAGCAGTGTCTCGAACGTTGGAAAATACAGAATTCTTCCGTATTTGCGGTATCATGGGATTGACCGGTTGGATTATGTGTTTTTAAGTCACATGGATATGGATCATATCAATGGAGTAAGGGAACTGCTGGAGCGTCAAACATGCAGTATTAAAATAAAAAATCTGGTATTGCCAGCCATCAAAAATCCGGATGAGACGTACCTTGAGATTGAAAGACTGGCAGCAGGGCAGAAGATCGCCGTGCACAAAATGCGGGAGGGTGACTGTATCTGTACCCGGTCGATGATGCTTACCTGTCTTGCCCCGAAAGCTGGGGATACTTCCAAAAATAAAAACGAGACATCCATGGTGCTGCATGTAAAATACAAATCTTTTGATGTGATGCTGATGGGGGATCTGGAAAAAGAAGGGGAAAAGGATCTAATCAGAAGAAAAAAACTGCCGCAGCTTCTGGAAGGAGGAAATAAAATCGAAGTTTTAAAGGCAGGACATCATGGTTCCAAAGGAGCCACCTCAGAAGAACTGCTGGATATCCTGAAACCACAGATGGCGGTTTTGTCTTATGGAAAAGGAAATCGCTACGGGCATCCGGCACCGGAAACCATAGAACGGTTAGAAAAGGCGAACTGCCCGGCCGTTTCTACGGAAAAGTGTGGTGAAATAACATTTTTTTGCCTTAAAAATGAAAAAATTCTTGTTAGATATGGAAAAAACGTGATAAAATAATTAGAAAGGGGGCGATTGCCATGACGATTCGAGAGATGGCAGAGCAAAGAGAAGTGGCTTATTTCAGCCCGTATGCATCCCTCAGCAGCAAGTCCAGGGGACGCGACCGGGAAGAGCCGCCATGCGATATCCGTCCGGTCTATCAAAGAGACCGGGATCGTATTTTACATTCTAAAGCATTTCGCAGACTGAAGCATAAGACACAGGTTTTTCTGCTGCCGCAGGGAGATCACTACCGCACCAGGCTGACCCACACGCTTGAGGTAGCACAAACGGCGAGGACGATCGCAAGAGCCCTGCGGATGAATGAAGATCTGGCGGAGGCGATTGCACTTGGGCATGACCTTGGGCATACACCGTTCGGCCATGCAGGCGAGCAGGCGTTAAATGAGATCTGCCCGTTTGGTTTTGCTCATTTTGAACAGAGTGTCCGCGTTGTAGAACTTCTTGAGAAGAACGGAAAAGGTCTGAATCTGACCTGGGAAGTCCGTGACGGGATCCGAAATCACAGAACGTCCGGTCATCCTTCCACGCTGGAAGGAAAGATCGTACGGCTTTCAGATAAAATCGCATACATCAATCACGACATTGATGATGCATTGCGTGCCGGGATTTTAAAAGAAGCAGATGTTCCGGCAGAATACCGGGAAGTTTTGGGTGATACGATCCGGGAACGTTTAAATGCTCTGATCCACGATATTGTGATCCACAGTCAGGGCAAAGATGACATTGTCATGTCACCGGAGATGGAAAAGGCGATGCGGGGAATGCGGAACTTTCTGTTTGAGAATGTGTATCACAATCCGCTGGCAAAAAGAGAAGAAAAAAAGGTCCGGCATCTTTTACAGGAACTTTATCAGTACTATATCGAGCATCCTCTGGAACTGTCAGAGGAATATTTAAACCTGATGGATGCGGGGCAGGAGAAAGAGCGGGTTGTCTGTGATTACATAGCAGGGATGACCGATCAGTATGCCATGCAGGCGTTTGCAGACCTTTATATTCCGAAGGCATGGCCGGTAAAATGAATAAGCAGGAAATAAGGAGATAGGTATGTATTATCCGGAAGAACTGGTCGAAGAGATCAGAGAGAGAAACGATATTGTCGAAGTGATCGGCACTTATGTCAAGCTTCAGAAAAAAGGAAGCTCTTATTTTGGACTTTGTCCATTTCATAATGAAAAATCCCCATCTTTTTCGGTAAGTCCGGACAAACAGATGTACTATTGTTTCGGATGTGGAGCAGGCGGCAATGTATTTACGTTCATTATGGAATATGAGAATTACAGTTTTCCGGAGGCACTGAAATACCTGGCAGACCGGGTCGGGATCAAGCTTCCGGAGCGGGAATATTCAGAGGAAGAAAAAAGACAGCAGGATCTCCGCATGCAGGTGCTGGAAATAAACAAGATGGCAGCCAACTATTTTTATTATCAGCTTCGTACGGAGAGCGGGGCTCAGGCTATGCAGTACCTGAAAAGCAGACAGCTGGATGATGAGACAATCAAACGGTTTGCACTTGGATATTCCAGCAAATACAGCAGCAATCTATATCAGTATTTTAAAAGCAAAAAAATATCCGATGAATTATTAAAAGAATCCGGGCTGTTTAATGTGGATGAAAAAAATGGCATGTACGATAAATTCTGGAATCGTGTCATCTTTCCGATTCTGGATGTCAACAACCGTGTGATCGGTTTCGGAGGCCGTGTGATGGGAGACGGCAAGCCTAAATATTTAAATTCGCCGGAGACGATCGTTTTCGATAAAAGCCGCAATCTGTACGGACTGAACATTGCAAGAACAGCAAGGAAAAAGTATCTGCTGGTTTGTGAAGGATATATGGATGTGATCTCCATGCATCAGGCGGGATTTTCAAATGCAGTGGCATCGCTTGGAACGGCTCTGACGGAGAAGCATGCCACACTTCTGAAACGTTATACGGACGAAGTAATCCTGACGTACGACAGTGACGATGCCGGTGTGCGTGCCGCACTGAGGGCGATACCGATCGTAAAACGTGCAGGACTCAGGGCAAGAGTGCTGCATATGAATCCTTATAAAGACCCGGATGAATTTATCAAAACCCTTGGGGCAGAGAAGTTTCAGGAACGCATTGATCAGGCGGAAAACAGTTTTATGTTTGAAATTTCCGTGTTGGAGAGAAATTATGACATGAAAGACCCGGAAGGAAAAACTTCTTTTTTCCAGGCGGTATCGGAAAAACTGATGGAGTTTGAGCAGGAGCTGGAACGTGAAAATTATATTCAGGCAGTCGCAGAGAAATATCATATCGGATTTGACAATTTAAGAAAAATGGTGAATCGCAGTGCGATGCGTGCAATCGGCAGGGAAGTACCGAAAAGTGCTGTGGACCGAGAACGAAAAGAAATCCGGAAAAAAAGTCAGGATGACGGCATGAAACAGTCACAGAGACTGATGCTGACCTGGCTGATTGATAAAAAAGGATTGTATGCAAAAGTAAAACCATACCTGGATGCGGATGATTTCACAGAAGATCTTTATCATCAGGCGGCACAGCTTTTGTTTGAACAGCTTGAAAAGAGCGAGCTGAATCCGGCAAGGATCATCAATCATTTTGAAGATCCGGAAACACAGAAAGAAGTCGCATCGTTATTCCATGCCAAGTTAAACCTGCAGTCGCAGGCGGAATTTGACAAAGCATTGAATGAAACACTGCGAAAGATTATCAACAACAGTATTGAATTTCGAACGAAAAACATGAATCCGGCAGATATTGCGGGATTGCAGAAAATCTTACTGGACAGAAAGAAAGTTCAGGATATGCCGAAGATCACATATCAGATGTGAGATGAATCCTGCATCCACAGGCGGCAGCAGCAAGATGGCACAGGCATCAGATGGGAGCATAGTCAGCTGTATATTTTCCGGTATTGGGGAAAAAATATAGGAAAGATACGGCACTTGAAAGAAGGTGGATCAGATGGAGGAACACAGCAAAGAATTTTTGGAGAAATTAAAAGGACTGCTTGCATTTGCAAAGGAACATAAAAATGCACTGGAACATCAGGAAATCGTAGATTATTTTAAAGGAATTTCGCTTACCGAGACACAGAGCGAAAAAATCCTGGACTATCTGGATGAGCATGGCGTGGATGTTCTCAGGCAGAAAGATGCAGATGCCCTGGAAGATCTGGAAGAGGAAGAAGAAGTCGATGTTTCGGAAGCGGCACTGGAAGTTCCGGAAGGGATCAGTACCGATGATCCGGTACGGATGTATTTAAAAGAGATCGGCAAGATCCCGCTGCTTACCGCAGATGAAGAGATTGAGCTGGCAAAGCGGATGGAAAAGGGAGATCCGGAAGCCAAAAAAAGACTTGCCGAGTCCAATCTTCGTCTGGTAGTAAGCATTGCAAAACGTTATACCGGACGCGGAATGCAGTTTCTGGATCTGATCCAGGAGGGAAACTTAGGTCTGATCAAGGCTGTTGAGAAATTTGACTATAAAAAAGGTTATAAATTCAGTACCTATGCGACCTGGTGGATCCGTCAGGCGATTACCAGGGCGATCGCAGATCAGGCGAGAACGATCCGGATTCCGGTGCACATGGTAGAGACGATCAACCGCACGATCCGCACGTCCAGACAGCTCACACAGTCGCTTGGCCGTGAACCAAGTGCGGCAGAGATTGCGGAAGTGATGAAGATGCCGGTGCAGCGTGTGGAAAAGATTCTCAAGATCGCCATGGACCCGATCTCGCTGGAAACGCCGGTCGGGGAAGAGGATGACACACATCTTGGCGATTTTATCAAAGACAACAAAAGCGAAGTGCCGGCCGATGCTGCAGCGTATACGCTTTTGCAGGAGCAGCTGGATGAAGTCATGCAGACGCTGACAGACCGGGAAAAGAAAGTACTGGCTCTGAGGTTTGGGCTGGAAGATGGAAGAAGCCGGACACTTGAGGAAGTCGGAAAAGAGTTCCATGTCACAAGGGAACGCATCCGGCAGATCGAGGCGAAGGCTTTGCGGAAACTGCGGCATCCGAGCCGCAGCCGGAAATTAAAAGATTATCTTGATTAAGGAGAACAGATATGCAGTTATCAGACAGACTGCAGGCGGTTGCTTCCATGGTAACAGAAAACAGCCGTCTGGCAGACGTGGGAACAGACCACGGATACATACCGATTTATTTATGTGAGATGGGAAAGATCCCGTCAGCGATTGCCATGGATGTAAAAAAGGGACCGCTTCTGCGGGCTAAGATGAATATTGAGCGTTACCATATGCAGGAGAAGATCAGGACACGTTTATCTGACGGCGTTTTGAAATTAAATCCGGACGAGGCGGACAGCGTGGTGATTGCGGGCATGGGTGGAACACTCGTCATGAAAATTTTAGAAGAAGGCAAAAAAGTACTGGTGGACGTAAAAGAGCTGGTTTTGCAGCCGCAGTCTGACATTGATAAGGTGCGAAAATATCTGTATGAAAATGACTACGTGATCACAGCAGAAAAGATGGTATGCGAGGAAGAAAAATACTATCCGATGATGCATGTGCAGCACGGACATATGGAAGAACTTGCAGACATAGAATGGAAATATGGAGCTTTTTTATTAAAAGAAAAGAATCCGGTTCTTGGCTCTTTTCTGAAAAAAGAAGAGACCACGCTGACTGGTGTGCTTCAGAATTTAAGGCAGCAGCCCAAAGAGAGGGTGAAAGAGCGTATTTTGGAAATAGAGGCGTTGCTTGCCCTGAACCGGAAAGCACAGAAATGGATGAAAACAGAAGAGGAGTGTGAGAAGGCATGATCTGCCGGGAGCTGATTGAATTACTGGAGAAAAAATATCCGCCATCCATCGCAGAATCCTGGGATAATCCGGGACTGCAGGTGGGAAGCTATGAGAAAGAGATCAAGAGCATTTATATCGCACTGGATGCGACCGGAGAAGTGATCCGCCATGCCATCGATGCAAAAGCAGATCTGCTGCTGACGCATCATCCGATGCTGATGTATGGACTGAAAAAAATAAATGACGGTGATTTTTACGGACGGCGTGTGCTGGAACTGATAAAGCATGACATCGCTTATTATGCAATGCATACCAATTATGACATCGTGGAGATGGCACCGTTAGCAGCCAGGATGCTTGCGTTGAAGGATGCACAGATCATGGAGAAAACCTGTGTGCTTCCGGATGGACGTGAAGGCGGTTTTGGTATGGCAGGCGAACTGCCAAAAGAGATGACACTGCTTCAGTGTGCAGAGTATGTAAAAGATGTTTTTCAGATACCGGATGTGAAGATTTTCGGAAATCCGGAAACAGTTCTGAACCGTGCGGCGGTTCTTCCGGGCTCCGGGAAGAGTATGACGGCAGATGCCCTCCGAAATGGGGCAGAAGTTTATATCACCGGAGATTTTGGCCATCACGATGGGATTGATGCTGTAGACCAGGGACTGAATGTGATCGATGCCGGTCATTATGGCATTGAACATATTTTTATCGGACAAATGGCAGAAGAATTAAAGGAGCGTTTTCCTGAAATGGAAATCTGTACAGAGCCGATCCGACATCCGTTTTTGATGGTGTAGATAAGTTTTCGGAGAATTTCAAGTCACAGAACGGAATCTTCCGGTATCGATGACAATGTGATCTGTAAAAATGATCAGGAGGTGGTTTGATGATGGAGAAAGAATATATTCAGGTTTCTTTTGAAAATGGAAACATAGAAAGGAAAAGCTATCCGGCGGGTATAAGGCTGCTTGATCTTGCAAAGGAATATCAGAAGGAGGATGATATTGTTCTTGCAAAGGTCAACGGGCGGCTGCGGGAACTGTACCTGCAATTAACGGAGGACTGCCGCATTTCTTTTATCACAACAAGGCAGCAGGAAGGGATGGCGGCCTACAGGCGGAGTATGACGCTGCTTTTGCTGAAGGCACTCTACCATCAGGCAGGGCATGAACACATCCGCAGAGTTGGGATCCATTTTTCCGTCAGCAGCGGATATTACTGTACGGTCGACGGTGATGTGACACTGGATCAGGATTTTCTTGATAAAGTGGAAGCCAGAATGAGGGAACTGGTTGCCCAGAAAGTGCCGATCGACAAAAAAACGATCAGTACGGACGATGCGATCGCATTGTTCTCGCACTACGGGATGAAAGACAAAGAAAAATTGTTTCATTACCGCCGGGCTTCCAAAGTCAATATCTATGATATGGGCGGTTTCGAAGATTATTATTATGGCTACATGATTCCGGACACTTCTTATCTGGGAGCGTTTTCCCTGCATTTGTATGAGGACGGATTTGTACTTCAGATGCCACAGCGGAAAGATCCGAAGACGGTTCCGGCCTTTGAGCCGGAGAACAAAATGTTCCGTGTTCGAAAAGAATCGCTCAAATGGGGAGAGATGCTCGAAATTCCTACCGTAGGATTACTGAATGATTATATTGTGCACCATGGCATCCATGACCTGATCCTGATCCAGGAGGCACTTCAGGAAAAGAAAATTGCGGAGATTGCCGGAAAGATCGCCGAAAATCCAGATAAAAAGATCATTATGATCGCCGGTCCGTCTTCTTCCGGAAAGACGACCTTTTCTCATCGGCTTTCGATCCAGCTTTCCGCACACGGACTGAGACCGCATCCGATCCCGGTGGATAACTATTTTGTAAACCGGGAAGACACACCGGTGGATGAAGATGGGAAACCAAACTACGAATGTCTGGAAGCCATCGATGTTCAGCAGTTTAACGATGACATGAACGCACTGCTTGCAGGAAAGAGCGTGCATCTGCCTGTTTTTGATTTTGTGAGCGGCAAACGCATGTACAGTGAAAAAGAGACAAAACTTGGAAAAGAGGATATTCTGGTGATCGAAGGCATTCACTGCCTGAATGATCAGTTGTCCTTTGCACTGCCAAAAGAAAATAAATTCAAGATTTATGTCAGTGCCCTGACGCAGCTCAACGTCGATGAACATAACCGTGTTCCGACTACAGACGGAAGACTGCTTCGAAGGATTGTACGCGATGCCAGGACGCGGGGAACGACGGCAAAAGCAACGATCAGCATGTGGCCGTCGGTGCGAAGAGGAGAAGAGTCCTATATTTTTCCTTATCAGGAGCAGGCAGATGTGATGTTCAATTCAGCACTGATCTATGAACTGGCTGTTCTGAAGATGTATGCAGAGCCGCTTTTGTTTGGCATCGGAAGAGAGGAACCGGAATACCAGGAAGCGAAACGCCTCTTAAAATTTTTGGACTATTTTGTGGGAATCCCAAGCGAGAGCGTGCCGATGAATTCTATCTTAAGAGAGTTTATCGGGGGCGGATGTTTTCAGATATAACAAAAACCATGGAAGTGACAAATATTGTCTTTTCCATGGCTTTTCTTTTTCTCTTACATCAGTCAAAAAAGTTCTCGATCCTTTTTTTCTTGTCAAACAGATCGTTGTACTGGAGGATCTGATACTTTCTGAGGGATTCATAATAAGGGGAGGATTCATCTTTTAAGGAATAATAGCTGCCATCCTCACCGAAATAACCGTTTGTTGTCAGCACCGGGATCTGTTTATGTATATCTAAAAGGAACTGATTGAACGGAGAGAGTTTCATGCCGGTGCTCTCAAGCATCAGAGTCGAGAGGTAATTCATACTGATGTTTACATTTTCCTGTTCTTCGATATCGTAGTTTGCCCAGATCAGAAACGGAGTCTTATAGAGATTCATATTTTCTTCTGCACTGAGTTTTTCGACATTTTTTCCGAGGATCTTGCTGTAAACTTCATTGGAAAGTCCGGGTTCGTGATCACCGAAAAAGACGATTACGGTCGGATCTTTCTGCTTGCTGAAATACTCGATCAGAGATTTCAGGGCAGTGTCGGAATGATGGATCAGGTTCAGGTAACGTTTCAGTTCCGGATCATCACATTTTTCTTCGATGGAGATCGGCATATCCAGATTGTCAAAATCCTGGTCATAGCCGCTGTGATTCTGCATGGTGACATTGAACAGATAAAACGGGGCATTGCTCTTCTTTTTTGCCTGTTCATACTGATCGATGATCACCTGGAAATCAGCTGCGTCGGATACAAAGTTGCGAATCTTATCCGAAGCGGAGACATCCAGATCTTTTAAACTGATGAAATCCGAAAATCCGAGGTTTGGATAAACATGGTCGCGGTTGTAACCGTTTGCACGGAATGGATGGAATGCCAGCATACCCTGATAATCTTGGTTTCCAAGATGTGTGGTCAGACCCGGCAGAAGACTTTTGATGTAAAGCTGATAAGGTGTTGCAGATGCCGGCACAAAAGCTTTGGACAGTCCTGTCAGAAACTCAAATTCCGTGTTTGCCGTCTGCCCTCCGAATACGGATACATAGGAGAACCCTTTTACAGTGTTTTTTGTAAGACTGTGGTAAAATGGCATTACATCTTCGCTGGTCCTGAAATCACCGACGGCCTGCAGATCGGCAAAAGCTTCGTCCATAATGGCGATGACATTTGGTGTTTTTGCATTGCCGGAAGAGGTTTCACTGCGATACGGGGCGGCTATCTCTTCAGCAGCGTTTGCAGAATATCCATCCGGTTTATGAATTATCATCAACTGGATACTTCGCATAAAAGTCAGGACGCATCCGTTTTTGCGGTAGGATTTGATCGGACGGAACGTATTGACAGTGACATGCATCGGTGTCACAGTCATAACCGGCGTATAGATCATGATCCAGAAGGAAGCAAAACAGATGGCGGCACTTCCTAGGATGGCAGAGATCCTTTTTTTGCCTTTTGGAAGTCGGAGACGTTTTACACGAAACAGCAGAATACACCAGGTGATCAGACCAAGCAGTGTGATCGTGCGGGTCAGATCAAGCGAATATTTATAATTGCCGACCACATTCATCGCAGTTCCCATGATCGTCAGGTCCGAAGCCAGGATCGGGATTCCGCGAAACGTTGTTGTGAAATAATTCGTCAGTGAAAATATAATGCTGAAAATACACAGAAAACATCCGGAGAACCGCATACTTCCGGTCAGGGCAAACAGAAATCCCATCACGATATAAAATAAAAATGCGGTTACACCGAAACGAAGCAGGCAAGACGGACGGATAGAATAGAAAATCAGTCCGGGCCCCGCCGGGTTTGCGTATTCCAGGAACAACAGTGCCACAAGAGGCGTAAGGAAAAAGACAGTCAGAGCTATCCGTTCTTCCTTTGATAAATTTTGAAATACCGACTCTTTGTTGGCGGAATCGGTTGCTTTGGTTGATTTTTTCATATTGATACACTTCCTTTATCACAATCGCATCATAATACAATGAGCTATTATAGCAAAATGGAAGTTGACAGTCAATGTGAGAAATGTTAAGATATTCTTATGTTTGCGAGTAGGATAAATGATCGCGGCTGGCAAAACGAAAGGTGTCAGACGAGGAAAGTCCGGGCTTCACAGGGCAGGAATGCCGGAAAGCAGGCT
>ERZ832522.2483-NODE-2483-length-22389-cov-4.061879_pt1 | contig 22389 bp, 18 predicted proteins | sample MGYA00519951_ERZ832522 | MGnify/ENA primary metagenome ERZ832522 (study PRJEB31850, sample SAMEA3708728) | human gut metagenome | biome: human gut; feature: human-associated habitat; material: faeces | place: China | collected 2014 ... | reverse complement strand
CTCCACGTCGTGGAAGGTCGCGCCGGCCTTGGAAAAGCCCGTGGAAGTCTTGATGTAGTCCGCGCCGGAGTCGGAGACGCACTTGCACAGGGCGATCTTTTCCTCGTCGGTGAGCAGGCAGGTCTCGATGATGACCTTTAAGAGCTTCCCATTGCAGGCGGCCTTCACGGCGGCGATCTCCTCCGTGATCTTCTCCCACAGGCCGTCCTTCGCCCAGCCGATGTTGATGACCATGTCCACCTCGTCCGCGCCGTTCGCCACGGCGTCGGAGGCCATGAAGCACTTGGCGGCGGTGGTGTCGTAGCCGTTGGGGAAGCCGATGACGGTGCAGATGGGCAGCTTGTCCCCAACGTACTCCTTCGCCTGCTTCACGTAGGACGCGGGGATGCAGACGGAGGCAGTGTGATACTTCATACCGTCGTCGCAGACGCCTTTGATCTCCGCCCAGGTGGCGGTTTGGGTCAGCAGGGTGTGGTCGCACTTGGCGAGAATGTCTTTCAGTTCCATGATGATTCTCCTTCTGTATATGATTCAGTTGTGTCCGTGGAGCCGGATGACCCGGTGCTCCCGGATGCCCCGGATATAGCACTTGTGACACATGGCAATGTAGCTGTCGTTGCCGCCCAGCACCACCTGGGCACCCTGGGTAATAATGTGACCGCTGCCGTCGATACGGGCGTTCACCGTAGCCTTCGCGCCGCAGTCGCAGATGGTCTTGATCTCCTGAATGGTGTCCGCCACCTCGTTTTCCCCCACAGACAGTTTCCTCTTCTGCTTCTCCTCCTGCCATACGGCGCGGATTTCCTCTATCTTTTTCTGTCGTTTTTCCTGCTGCTTTTTGATATCTCCGGCTTTTTCGTAGGCTTCCTCCCGGATAGCCTCCTCTTTTTCCTCCTCCAGAGTCTTAATCTCCTCCTCCAGAAGCTTAATCTCCTCTGGCTCCGTGTAAACGGTCAGACGGATCTTGGAGGACGCCTCGTCAATCAGATCAATCGCTTTATCCGGAAGGAAGCGATCGTTGATATACCGGGCGGACAGCTTGACCGCCGCCTCCAGGGCCTCATCGGTAATCTCTACTTTGTGGTGTTCCTCGTAGCAGCTCCGCAGGCCTTTTAAAATCTCTACAGACTCCTTCTCCGACGGCTCCTCCACCATCACAGGCTGGAAGCGTCGTTCCAGGGCAGCGTCCTTCTCAATGTACTTCCTGTACTCCTCCACCGTAGTGGCTCCTATCAGCTGAAGCTCTCCTCTGGCCAGTGACGGTTTTAAAATGTTGGAGGCGTCGATGGCCCCTTCTGCTCCTCCGGCTCCGATAATAGTGTGAATCTCGTCTATAAAGAGAAGCACATTCCCGTCCTCCCGAATCTCGGCGAGAACCTTTTTGATTCTCTCTTCAAATTCGCCTCTGTATTTGCTGCCCGCCACCATGCCGGACAGATCCAGGCTTACCAGTCGCTTTCCGGCAATGGTCTCCGGCACGTCGCCGTTTACAATCATCTGGGCCAGCCCTTCCGCCACTGCCGTTTTTCCTACTCCCGGCTCTCCGATTAAGCAGGGGTTATTCTTGGTACGTCTGCTCAGAATCTGAATCACCCGGCGCATCTGGGCTTCTCTTCCAATGACTGGATCCAGCTTTCCTTCTCTGGCCATCTGGGTTAAGTCGCGGCTGAAGTGATCCAGATTCGGAGTTTCCCCCTTCTCTTTCTTCGTCTTTCCCGTTAACTCCTCCCGGTCGGCGGGAGCGTCGTCGCCCATAGCGTTGAGCAGATCCACATACAGCTTCTGAATGTTCACATTCATTGTATTTAAAAGTCTGGCTGCCGTACACTTGCCGTTTTTAATCATGGCGATTAAAATATGCTCCGTTCCAATTAACGGCGCTTTAAACAGCACTGCCTCCTCATAGCTGGCTTCCAACACCTGTCTGGCTCCCGGCGTATACTCCAGCTCTCCCTGCACTCTCGTCGGGGAAGCCGGAGAAATGAGACGTTCCATAAGAGACAGCACCTTTTCCTCTGTCACTCCGTAGTGTCCAAGAATCATGGCAGCGACACCCGTCCCTTCTCTGATAAGGCCGAGAAGCAGATGTTCTGTTCCCACATAGCCGTGATCCAGCTGAGCGGCCAGCTCTGCCGCCGCCTGGATCGCCTCTCTGGCCTTCTCTGTAAAACGATCGATCATATAATTTCATTCCTCCTGTATACCATGTTCTTTTTCTATTCTATTTCAGGCAGATAAGCTCTGATACAGGCCGCCCGGGCCATCTCCAGCTCTTCCTTGCCAAGAGGCCTGCTGGAATTTTTCTGAAGATTTGCATTCTGGATTTTCACCATCAGGCCGTAGAGGGAGCAGGGTTCCTTAAAACGGATCAGGCCGTCAGACACACCGGCTCTCACATGAGACAGAAAGGTCTGGGCATCCTTTACCGCCAGTCTTCTGGCATAGCGCAGAACACCGTAAGCCTTATAGACCTCATCCTCTATCATCAGGCGCTGCTTCTCCAAAGCCATCTTTCTGACCTGCGCCTCCTGATCCGTCAGCTGTACCGCCACATTTTCTACCAGCTCCAGAATCTCCTTTTCTGACAGCCCCAGCGTCTTCTGGTTCGTTACCTCATAGAGATCTCCGCCGTTTTCCCCAGGCCTTCCGTGAAGGCCTCTGACCACTGCTCCAAACCGTCCCATATCTCCCAGCAGATCCTGAAACTTCTTGCTCAGGGACAGCGTGGGAAGGTGGACAATCACCGACGCCTTCAGTCCTGTTCCCACATTGGTGGGATAAGTCGTCAGATATCCGTATTTCTCATTGAATGCGTATGGAATTCTTTCATTAATATAGTTATCCAGGCAATCTGCCTTCTCATAGCATTCCTTTAGTGACAGCCCCTGCTCCATTACCTGGATTCTGATGTGGTCGTCGCCGTTCAGCATCAGGCTGATTCTCTCATCATCTGAGAGGATCAGGCCTCCGGGCGTCTTTTTTTCTGCCATGCTTCTGTTAATCAGACGCCTCTCTCTGAGCGCTCTGCGCTCTAAATCAGGCATTCTCTCCAAATCCAGGTATTCGCAGTCCTTTCCCTCCTGATCCGGCAGTCCTCTCAGTTCCTTTTTCAGCCTGGAGATCATCTCCCTCGCTTCCTCAGGAGTCAGGCTTCCCGGAAACCGGTACTCCTCCCAGTTTCTCGCCAGCCGGATGCGGCTTGCCACTATGCTGGAGTTTTCGTTTTTTACTTCCTCAAACCATCTACTCATCCTCATCCTCCGCTTTCAGGGCCCGGATCTCATCCCGGCATTTCGCCGCCGTCTCATATTCCTCGAAACGCAGAGCCTCTCTGAGCTTTCGCTCCAGCCCCCGGATTTCCTCTTCCTTTGAAAGCTTCAGCTCGCCATCGCTCTCTACATGAGTATCTTTTTCTTCTACCTGGAATTTGGGCCGCTTTCCAGTATGGCTGTCATTTCCCTGCATCTTTTTAATCTTTTCTCCGATAAGAAGATCAAATACGCGGTAGCAGTCGGGGCATCCGAAACGGCTCTTGTCTATAAACGCTTCATAGGTCGTGCCGCAGGTGGGACATGCAATCTCCTGTCTGTTCTCCTCCTCGGCGGAAGCTCCCTCCAGCCCCAGAAGGCCGGACAGCAGCCTGCCCAGAGGAAATTCTCCGTCAAAAACAGCGGAGTACTGGCCGAAATCCAGTTCCTTCGCACACTGGGAGCACAGATTATGCTCTGTCTTTACCCCGTTAATCACTTCTGTATATTTGATATTCGCCTCTCGGATTTTACATCTCTCACATAACATATTTCATCCTCCATGGCTTTTCCTTCCTGGCCGATGCGCCGGAATTTCGTCAGAATCCTGCTGCCTAGCAGCTGCCTCCATTATCTGCAAACGCGTCGAAAATGGAGTCGACCAGCTCGTGGACCTCCGACCGGCTGATGCGCTTGCAGCATCCTCTGGCCAAAACAACGCCTAAGTCCCGTTTCATCTCCTCTACCGCCCGCATCTTATCCACGTCAAGGCAGATAACAGCGCCCCTTCTGCGATCCAGCTTCACAAGCCCTTCCTGCTTTAATACAGAATATGCCTTATTCACTGTATGCATGTTAATGCCGATGTGTTCCGCCAGCTGCCGCACAGAAGGCAGAGAATCTCCCTCCCTGATACGCTCTGTGGCAATTCCGACGATGATCTGATTCCTCAGCTGAATGTAAAGGGCCTCGTCGCTGTTAAAGTCAATTTCCAATACCATAGGCTCACCATCTTTCGTTATATCTGTTATATCGAGTATATAACATTCCAAATCGTTCCGTCAAGTCTTTTCCTCCTGCGTTCTTTGCAGTACGGCAAAACAGGCCGCTGCCATGCGCTTTCTCTGCACTGGCTGCGGCCTGCTTCCGGACAGGAACCACTCCTGTCTTTCCTGAATTACTTAATCGTCAAGATCCAGAAAATCTATCTCATCTTTTCTGCGTCTCTCTGCCTGCTTTGCTGAAGCTTCTGCTGTTCCAGACGCAGGCATTCTGTTTCTGGACTGCGGGCTGTGGGAAGCAGGACGGCTGTCTCTGGGCCTCTGCACTCTTGATTCAGATTCTCTACGCACAGGAGGCTGTCCCTGGGGACGGGTATTTCTTCTGCCTTCTGTCCTGGATTCAGCCTCTCTTACAGGACGCTTCTGCTCCCTTCTCTCCTCCTGAGGACGTTCTGCTCTCGGGGAAGCTGTTCTGTCCCGCTCCGGTCTCGGTTCTCTTTCTGTTCTGCGGCTCTCTCTGCCCTGAGAAACCGGACGGCCGGATGGCTTCGCCCTCTCCGGACGCTCTGCTGCGGCTTCGCGTCTTTCCGGCCTGTTTTCACTGTGTTCTGTCCGAACCTCTCTCTGGCGGCTCTTTCCGGCAGATGGCTGCGCCAAAGCGTCCGGCTGCCGTCTGCTTCCGCCAGGATTCTGGACGCCCGGATCATGGGGATGCTCGGAGCCGTTTCCGCCTGCCTTTTTCCTTAAAAGAACGATTACCATGATAATAAGAATCACGCACACCGCGCCTAAGGCTATGATAATAATGAGGCGCAGGCGGTACAGCTGGTTCATGTCATTGTATTCCTGAATAAAGGCTTCCACCTCTTCATCCGAATAGGAGCTCTTAACAGCAGGATCCTCAAAATATCTTTGAATTGTCTTCTCTCCGATATCGTAGCGGTACAATCCTTTTTCTCCGTTTTCGTTCATTCCGTAGACAACGCAGTATCTCTGTTCTGTATCGCTTTCCCACACCCAGCCTTCTACCTTGTAATCTCCGTTCAGCTGAATGGTTGTCTCTGCAAACCCTTCCGGAACCTCCGGCGCCTCGTCTGCCGGAAGCACTGTGATATTCTTCTCGCTCACATGGATATTGGCGTAGCGGGTAAATTCCCCTGACTCTGCGTCGTAGAACCAGAAGCCCTCGCTGCCTTCCGGATCCTGCAGATACAGGATGGTCAGATCGCCGTTTTCGCCGCCCATAATATCCTGCTCCTGGTAAGTGACTGTGGACGCCGTAAAGCCTGCAGGCAGAAGGGACTGATCAAAGGAGGCCGCCACCAGATACTCTTTTCCTTCTATCTCAGTCTTCAGTTCACCTAAAACTGCAGCCTGCGTCTCCTCTTCCTCGCTTTCAGAAGGAGCCTGCGTCTCCCCGGCCGCCGCTCTCGTCACAGTAATCGTATAATTCTTTACCGTTTTGCCATCCTCAGCCGTCACCTTGCAGACTACCTTGTTTTCTCCTGGCTGCAGATTGCTGTCTCCTGACACGACCAGCTTCGATTTTGGATCCTTGCGCTCCGCGCTGACTGCAATTTTGCTTACGTCCGCCCCCACGCTCGCCGTGTAGGACGTCACATCCGGCGAAAAGGCTGGCGAAATTCCTCCTGGAGAGATTTTCAGGGAGCTCAGAGAAGCTTCGCTTGAATAGCTGGCAGGTGCCTGAACCTGCACGGAGGAGCTTCCAGAATGGCTCACCGTCATAGCCTGCATATCTGAATCATAAAATTCTGAACTGCTGACGCTGATCTGCGTGCTTCCCGCCTGAACCGCTTTAAATTTCAGGTTAAAATCAAAGCTTTTTGTATTGGCAGAGTCCATGGTTCCCACCAGCCGGACAGTTCCCGCGCCTCCGTTGGCATTATTTCCGCTGACAAATTCTATCACAGCCGGATCATAGGAAAGAACGATATCCGCTCCTCCCAGATTTCCATCAGCTGTGGAAGCCTTCACCGTCACGGTGAACTCCGTTCCCACCTCTGGTTTCGGATCATTGAAAGTAATTTTCGCTGTCGCGGCAAAAACAGTCTCCGCCTGGAACGGCGTCAGGGCCATGATAAATGCCGCGGCCATGCATATGAAAAATTGTCTGATTGTTCTGTTCATGCGTTCTCCCGTCTGTTTCTGTCCATATTCTGCTGCATGCTGCCGCCGGACTTAAACGCTGCTACTTCAGCTTTTCAATTCCGAGCACGTCTCTCTGCATGGCAAGAATATCCGTAATATCAATTTTACCGTTTCCGTTGACATCGGAGGCTGCTGCAAACTCTCCCTTTAAAGAGCCCAGTCCTAAAATATGGCGCTGGGCATTTAAAATATCAAGGACGTTCACCTTTCCGTCTCCGTTATTGTCGCCCCGGACAATAACGGTCTGCTTTAAAACAGCGTCTCCCTTTGAATCATAGGCCTGAGCCAGGTACCCTGTAGCAGCGCTGCCAGAGGCCTCATTGCCGGAAGAAGTGTAAATCTTTACAGAAGTCCCTGCTTTCTCCGACTGGATCTGAGCCGCCAGCGCCTGGACGCTGGTTCCGGCCGTTACCACCCTGGTTCCTTTGCTTTCACCAGGTTTCTGGCTGTGAGTTCCGGAACCGGGCTCTTGAAGCGCGCCGCCTGACTCCTCTGTGCCGAAGCCCTCTACGCTCCCATCCGGGGCGATAGGCCCTGGCACAGAGTTTCCAGATCCGGGGGCAGAAGAACCTGGGGCGCTGGTTCCGGAGCCGCCGGGCTGGGAACTTCCCGGTGGACCGACAATCTCTACTGTCGTGTCGCCTCCAGGGCCAGAACCTCCTCCAGGGCCTGTGGTTCCTCCCGGCGTCACGCCTCCTCCAATGGATTCTGAATAGGTTGGACCGTTGTCCTGTCTCACCACGTGGATCACATAATTGCGTACATGGCCGTTTTCTGCCTTCACCGCTATCGTAATATCATTATTTCCGCTCTGCAGATTTACCGTTCCGGTACCGCTGACGCTGGCCTTAGAATCAATGGCAGATGCAGAGATTGTGACGCTGCTGACAGACGGATCTACAATCAGGTCATAGGACTGCGTATCTCTGTTAAAGCTTGGCGTTAAGGCAAAGCCGTCTACTCCCAGACCGGACAGCTTATTATTGGGGCTTCCGTCTAATGTTGGCTGCGCGCAGGGGCCTTCCGGCATATTTTTAAATACAGGAATAGAAAATTCCAGAGCCGTATCTTTCAGAGAGCTGATCTTTGCAAGCTCTGCTCCCTCAGAAGCTGCCGCCTGAATGTTAGTCATATACTGGTGGGTATAGGGATTGCTTCCCTGCACGTTAAACTTCTTCAGGTAGAGGGTGTTCTGCCCGCGTCCAGGATAATTGTTTCCATACCACTTGGCGCCTCCGATAATGGACTTCTCACGGCTGTTCCACGGCCTTCCGTAGGAACCGGACTGAGACGCCCACCAGAGTCCTCTTGTCACCGCATCCATAGAGCCTGACTGGTACGCTTCTATATTAAAAAAATTGTAGTAGCCTGTATAGCCTGAAACTGTTCCCGATATACTTCTTCCCGTTCCCTGCTTTCCCTGCTCTACCAGAATCATGGACGCTAAAATATAGGGATTAACGCCTGACTGGGCCGCAGCATCCATAATAATATCTACATACGGCCTGCCGGCTGAACCGCCGGTATCCCCGCTTCCCGGCTGCTGCTCCGCTCCTGGCGCTCCGCCGGGAACCGAGTTTTCTGAATCCATACCCGGTCCATAGGAGGAAACTGTATCTACCAGATGGCTGGAAATAGACCATGCGTTCTCGTTTATCTGGACGTATCTTCCTGAAGTCCCCAGAGAAGCGCCTGGGCCTCCCGTCTGTCCCGGAGTAATCTCGCCGCCGTCAGGGCTTCCTCCTGGCGCGCTGCCGGAGTCAGAAGAGCCGCCATCCGGTCCTGAAGGACTGCCCGAGGAACTGCCGCTGCCAGACCCTCCCCTGCTGCCAGATGCGCCTCCAGCAGGAGCCGTCCCGCTGAGGAAGGTGCCCTCCACCATTGTCACCAGGCCTTCCCTGGTGTGAATCGACGGATCGTAGGACTGGTTCATAAACTGGTAAATGTAAGTCTCATTCAAGAAATTTCTGGGATCCATGTAATAGCTGATAATATCCCTGGACGCTGCCACCCAGGAACTGCCGTCAAATCCAGGCCATGTTCCGGTGGCCCAGTCGTAAGCTCCATCCTCTGTCGATTTCCAGGAGGAAATACTGCTTCTGGCCACCAGGTTTCTGGTCACCTTGCTCTCCTCCGCCACAGCTGTATTCCAGTCAAGCCCTGTCTGCAGAGCCGTAAACTTCCACTTGGGGTATTTAGAGTGAAGCTCTCTCAGTCCCTGCTTGTAGCTCTCCGGAAAGCCCTGCTGCGTCATATAAGCCTCGAAATTGCTGTCCGACACAATATTCTGGGAAGCCAGCTTGACATAGTGGCTGGATACGTATCCTGTCGTCTGGGCTCCCCCGCTTCCTGTAAACCTGATTTTGTACCAAAGTACGCCGTCAGAAGCCGTATCCTCTCCTATCACAGTCACAGCCGTTCCGTTAGCCAGTCTGGCAATGGATGCATTTCCCGTTCCCGGCCCGCTTCTCACATTCAGGCTGGAAGCAATAATTGTTCCCTGCTTTTCCGCATAGGCAAAGGTTCTCAGGGAAAACGACGGATCCAGAACGCTGACACAGGTTCCAAAAGCCAGTACGCAGCTCAGAAGAAATGCCATTCCTTTTTTGTATCTTGATTTTTTCATCTATGTATCTCCTATTTTGGCAATATCTTCATTATAATGACAAGAGCCGTTCCATGTCAACTAATTTCAGACACGGCGTTCCTGTCTGAAAAGATTTCAAGAGAAAAAGGCCAGGTGCAGCGTCAATCTCTGCATCTGGCCCTTTTTCCTGCTTTTTATACAGGATATGCTTTATTTGTCTTGTCTGCTGCCTTCGGATCGATTCCTGTATTCTGAGCTTCTCTGTACTCGAAGAACTCCTTGGCAACCTGTGGGAACAGGGCGTAGGTGAGGATATCCTCGTCCTGTGTCTTCCACTGGGACATCTCTGCCTCCAGCTTCTGAAGCTGCGGTTCGATTAAGTCAGCCGGACGGCAGGTGATTGGCTCTGCCTTTCCAATAGCCTTCTTCTGAACCTCCGGATTAAACGGCTTTACAGTCTGGCCGAATTCTCCCATCAGCAGCTTCTTGGACTCCTTGGTAAACATCTTGTATCTCTGTCCCATCAGCACGTTTAACACAGCCTGGGTTCCCACAATCTGGGAGGAAGGAGTTACAAGCGGCGGCTCTCCAAAGTCCTTGCGGACTCTCGGAATCTCCTGAAGCACGTCGTAGTACTTGTCCTCTGCGTGAGCCTCCTTTAACTGGGAAACCAGGTTGGAGAGCATGCCTCCCGGAACCTGGTAGCGCAGCGTGTTGATATCTACGCCCAGAACCTTTGTATTCATCAGGCCGCTCTTTAATGCTTCCTCTCTCATCGGACGGAAGTAATCTGCGATCTCTGCCAGAGCTTCCTTATTAAGTCCCGTGTCAAACGGAGTGCCGCTGAAGGTCTCCGCCATTACCTCGGTAGCCGGCTGGCTGGTTCCCAGGGCAAATGGGGAAATAGCCGTGTCGATAATATCGCAGCCGGATTCCACTGCCTTTAAGTAGGTCATAGAAGCCACGCCAGACGTGTAGTGAGTATGCAGATCAATCGGAAGCTTGGTAGATTCCTTCAGAGCAGTCACAAGCTCTTCTGCCGCATATGGAGTTAAAAGTCCTGCCATATCCTTAATGCAGAGAGAGTCTGCGCCCATATCCTCGATTTCCTTGGCAATGTTTTTCCAGTAGTCAAGGGTGTAGGCGTCTCCCAGCGTATAGGAGAGCGCTACCTGAGCATGTCCTTTTTCCTTGTTGGCAGCTTTTACCGCTGTCTTTAAGTTTCTGATATCGTTTAAGCAGTCGAAAATACGGATAATGTCAATTCCGTTTGCGATGGATTTCTGAACGAAATATTCCACTACGTCGTCAGCATAGTGATTATAGCCAAGAATATTCTGTCCTCTGAACAGCATCTGGAGCTTTGTGTTCTTAAATCCGTCTCTCAGCTTTCTCAGTCTCTCCCATGGATCTTCCTTTAAGAAGCGCAGAGAAGCGTCAAAGGTAGCTCCGCCCCAGCACTCGACAGCGTGGTAGCCTACCTTATCCATCTTATCAATAATCGGGAGCATCTGCTCCGTCGTCATCCTCGTCGCGATCAAAGACTGGTGGGCGTCCCGCAGGACAGTCTCCACAATCTTAACCGGCTTTTTCTCTATCTTTGCCATCGTCATTTCCTCCTCTAAATTTTACTGGATTCCAAAGATCGCCATAAAGGTTCCGGCCGCTACGGCAGTACCGATTACTCCCGCCACGTTCGGTCCCATAGCGTGCATCAGAAGGAAGTTGGTCGGATCTGCTTCAGCTCCTACCTTCTGAGATACGCGGGCAGCCATCGGAACAGCGGATACGCCTGCCGAACCAATCAGCGGATTCACCCTGCCATGCGTTGCCTTGCACATAAGCTTTCCAAATAAAACTCCTGCTGCCGTTCCGAAGGCAAAGGCTACCAGTCCCAGAACAACAATCTTGATTGTATCCAGGTTTAAGAAAGCCTCTGCGCTGGTAGTCGCGCCTACGGAGGTTCCCAGGAAAATAACTACAATGTACATTAACGCGTTGGAAGCCGTCTCTGTGAGCTGTTTTACTACGCCGCACTCTCTGAACAGGTTTCCGAGCATCAGCATGCCTACCAGAGGAGCTGTTGTGGGAAGAATCAGACATACGACTACTGTTACAACGATTGGGAACAGGATCTTCTCCAGCTTGGAAACCGGACGGAGCTGCTCCATCTTGATCTTTCTCTCCTCCTCTGTGGTGAAGAGCTTCATAATCGGCGGCTGGATAATCGGCACCAGAGCCATGTAGGAGTATGCGGCAACGGCAATCGGTCCCATCAGGCCTGTCTGTCCCAGCTTTCCAGCCAGGAAAATAGAAGTAGGGCCGTCTGCTCCTCCGATGATGGAGATAGCTGCGGCAGCTTTGTCATTGAATCCCATAAAGATGGCCAGGAAATAAGCGGCATAAATACCGAACTGAGCCGCAGCTCCTAAAAGGAAGCTGGACGGGTTGGCAATCAGGGGGCCAAAGTCAGTCATCGCGCCTACGCCCATGAAAATCAGGGAAGGCAGAATACTCCACTCGTCTAACAGGTAAAAATAGTGGAGAAGTCCTCCCACTCCATTGGACGACTCTTCAATCGACATCATAATATCCGGATAGATATTTACAAGCAGCATACCGAAGGAAATCGGAACTAACAGAAGCGGCTCAAATCCTTTTTTGATAGCCAGGAAAAGGAACACAAAGGCCACTAAAATCATGATCAGGTTTCCAAAGGTCAGATTAAAGAATGCTGTCTGGTGAAGAAGATTGGACAATGTTGATGTTATATATTCCATGTTTATCCCTCCAAACGGATTTACGCATTCATTAGTTTAAAGTCGCAAGTGTCGCTCCTGGCTCTACCATCTCGCCTACTGATACGTTGACGCTCGCAACCGTTCCGTCCTCCGGAGCTACAATCTCGTTCTCCATCTTCATAGCCTCAAGAATCAGGATTACCTGTCCTTTCTTAACAGCTGCTCCTACGGACGTCTTCACGCCGAGAATCTTGCCAGGCATGGGCGCGCTGACTGTAATGGAGCCTGCTGCCGGTGCAGCTGCTGGAGCCGGGGCTGCTGGGGCTGGTGCGGGAGCCGGGGCTGCCGGGGCTGGTGCAGGAGCTGGTGCCGCCGGTGCTGGAGCTGCCGGTCTTGCTGCCGGTGCGGAAGCCTTTCCTGTAAAGCCCTCCTCTACTGTTACTTCATAAACATTTCCATTTACTGTAATTGTATAATTTTTCATGATTCTTTCCTCCTGGTTTATTCTTTCTCGTTAAGCTCTCTTCCAATTAGAGCCTGATTTTCTGCGGATAGAACGAACGACAAGTCCTTCTGCCGGAACCTTCTGAGCTGCCGAAATTGCGGCTGTAATTACTGCTACTAATTCCATATCGTCTGCCAGATTTTCTTCACAGCTCTCCTCAGGCTGTACCAGGGCCGGCGCAGGAGCTGCCGCTGGTGCTGGTGCCGCCGGTGCTGGAACTGGAGCTGCCGGCTTTGCCGGAACTGGGGCCGGAGCGCTCTCTTTTGCCGTTTTATCTTCCTTCTTCGCACCCCAGCTATTTACCATCTTCAGACGGCTGATAATAAAGCTGATGAAAAGAAGCACAACAAATACGGTTCCCATACCCATAAGCATATTTAAGAAAGCCTTCTGCAGCTTCTCTCCTATGGAATAATCAGGAGTAAATGTCATCTCTGTTACAGTCAGAACGCTGCCGCCGTAACCGTCGTCCTCCGCCTTGGCAGTCAGAACAAACTCCATGGTTCTCTGCTCATAAACGGCAGTCAGTTCTACCTGATAAATATCCTCGCCTTCCGCCTGTACTGTAACAGCCGGCTTTCCAGTTTTTTCATCTGCCTGGATCAGAGGAGCTCCCATCTCGTCTACCTGGAGACTTCCCAGATCTTCCTTTACAGATTTCCAGGAGCTGAGGGCTGTGGAAATCACAGTATTCTCTGCCTTTTCTGCCTGCTTGATCTGCTCCTCCAGCTCCTCGTCGCTGTAAGCTGCAAATGCAGCCAGATACTGCCTGGAGCCGTTCACCAGAGTCTCCTCCATCTCGGCTGTAACCTCTTCTGAACCGGAATCCTCTGTTTTTGCACAGCCGGACAGAACAAAGAAGCAGGTTATCATGGATAACAGGAGAAGCAGCCGTTTCATATTCTGTTTCATATCTTGTCACCTCGCCTTAGACTGTGCCATGCTTCCTGGATGGACGTCCCTCTCTTTTCGTAAATAACATCTCGAATGCGGCAATTACGCGCTGTCTCGTCTCGTCTGCCTTGATAATATCGTCCACATAGCCTCTTCCTGCCGCTGCCGCCGCGCTGGACTGGAGAGCCTCATACTCTGCCGCCTTCTCTGAAATCAAGGCAGCCGCTTTGTCAGAAGCGCTGATCTCCTCTGCATACATGATCTTCACTGCTGCCGCTGCATCCATCATGCCGATTTTTGCATCCGGCCATGCGTATACGATGTCCGCGCCAATGGACTTGCTGTTCATGGTTACATAAGCGCTTCCATAAGCCTCTCCAATCACAACCGTTACCTTCGGCACGTCTGCATTGGCAAACGCATAGGTCAGGCGTCCTGCAGCCTTTGCGATTCTTCTCTCTGTGCACTTGGACTGCTTGTAGCCCTTTACGTTTACAAGGGCCAGAACCGGAATATTAAAGGCGTCGCAGAAAGAAACGAACTCTGCCGCCTTATCGCAGCCTCTTGCTCCAAGAACCGGCTCATACTCTGCAGTCTTCTCATTCTCCTCATCCAATACTTCTGTGCGGTTGGCTACGCATCCTACCGTCATACCGTTCAGGCGGATAAAGGCAGTTACCATCTCCGGGCCGTAGTTTTCCTTCACCTCAAAGAAGAAGCCGTCGTCGGAAATCATGGAAAGGGCCTTTCCTGTGTCTCCCCTGAAGCTCTCGATATTTTCACAGAGGCGGTTTAAATCGTCGCCGCACTCGTCATAGGACATGTCGTCCTCATTGTTAGCCGGAAGAACAGAGACGAGAGTCCGAACCTTCGCAAGAATCTCCTCCGCGCTTCCCACCACGTCAGCCAGTCCTGATTCGCCGCTCTGGAAATCTGCTGAAGCGGTATCGCACTTTTTCTCATCATTTCCAGCGAGAGCGTTTGGAGAATTGACAAACATCTTTGCTTTCTCTTCCATGAAAACGAAATCTGCAATCGCAGAGGAAACAGCCATGCCGCCTCCGCAGCTTCCAAATACCGCGCAGATCTGCGGAACTACGCCGGAAGCCATGGTCTGATTCAGATACATCTGTCCAAAACCGTCCAGAGCGTCTGTCGCCTCCTGAAGCCTTAAACCAGAGCAGTCTACCAGGCCAATCACAGGAGCTCCCATTTTCATAGCCATCCGGTATACGTTGGAAATTTTCTTCGCATGCATCTCTCCCACAGAACCTCCCATAACAGAAGCGTCCTGGCTGTATACATACACCAGATTTCCCTCAATCGTGCCGTAACCGGTGATTACGCCGTCAGCGGCGGTATTCTGCGCCGCCATGTTAAAGTCGGTGCTTCTTGCCTTCACATAAGCTCCAACTTCAACAAAACTGTTATCATCAAGTAAAGCTTCAATTCTTTTACCTGCTGATGTGTTCGCTGAATTACTCATTTTGCAGTCCTCCATTTGAATTAGTTTGACTTGGTATGCTTAGTAAAAGAGATACTTTTGCAGTCCCAATTTTGCCTAGCTTATATTGTATATGCTTATTGCATAAATTGCAAGTTTTATTGTATGAAATGCTCTAATATTCACACAATCATAATATCCTTCCTGCACTGGAATTTTTCCGCAGATCTGGCGGATTCTTTTTTAGAAATATCCTGCGCCAAAGCGGCTCATACTAAAAGCAGGCAGTTCACGCGCGGCATTTAAACCGCCTGGCTGCCACGATACCAACAGAAAGGAAGTGTCTGTCTATGACTACAGTAAATGATGATCAGCTGGATTGCGGCTGCTCCTGCCGCCTGGATCTGGCGATTGCTTCTGTCCCACGCCAGTCCTGGGAGGAGCCTCAGGATTTGGAAACCGCTCTGCTGCACGGCTGTCTGTTCCCTTCCCTCGATATGCCTTTTTTCGCAGGAGGTGACGCCTATGTTAGGTAATGCAGAAACGCCAAGCCGCTCTGCCCTTCTTCACGAGATTGACAAGGTGAGCTTTGCAGTCAATGATTTAACGCTCTACCTGGATACCCATCCAGACTGCCAGGAAGGCCTGGCCCGCTTTCAGAAGGAAGCGGCCAGACGGAAGGAGCTTATGAACCAGTATGCCAAAGCCTACGGCCCGTTGACTGCCGGCTGCGTCTGCGATCTGGGCGGCGCAGACCGCTGGAGTCTTCAGGACGGACCCGCGCCCTGGGAAGGAGGAATGATTTAAATGTGGACCTATGAAAAACGTCTCCAGTTTCCTGTCAACATTAAAACAGTCTGTCCGAAAACGGCCCAGCTGATTATCAGCCAATTCGGCGGCCCTGACGGGGAGCTGGCCGCTTCCATGCGTTACCTCTCCCAGAGATATTCCATGCCCTGCCGGAAAATCAGCGGACTTTTGACAGATATCGGAACAGAGGAGCTGGCTCATCTTGAGATTATCTGTTCCATCATCTTTCAGCTTACAAGGAATATGAAGCCTGAGGACGCCAGAACTGCCGGTTTCGACGCCTACTATATCGACCATACCGCCGCTCTGTGGCCCCAGTCGGCCGGAGGAGTTCCTTTTAACGCCTGCGAATTTCAGAGCAAGGGAGACGCTATCACCGATTTGACGGAGGATCTGTCTGCGGAACAGAAAGCCCGGACCACCTACGACAATCTGCTGCGTGTCATCACGGATCCGGACGTAAAAGCTCCTCTCCGGTTTCTCCGCGCCAGGGAGATTGTCCATTTCCAGCGGTTTGGTGAAGCGCTGGAACAGCTGAAGGATTCTCTGGACAGGAAAAATTATTATTATTTTAACCCAGAATTTGACAAGCAATTCATGAAAACAGAAATTTAAACAGAAATTTAATAGGACGCTTTTTCCTATGAAATGAAAATGGGATCTCTGCATCCGCCAAAAAAGCGAAGGCAGGGATCCCATTTTTATCCTTAATCTCTGTTCCTTGCAAACAGTCTTAAAAGATACAGGAATATATTGATAAAGTCCAGGTACAGCTCCAGCGCTGAGAAGATAGACGCCTTGGCTAATAATTCCTCATTTCCGGAAAACATCTGATAATTTCTGCGGATCATGCCCACATCGTAGGCAGTCAGCCCCAGAAAGATCAGGATTCCCACATAGCACATGATCGTTTCCATGGAAGTCAGGTTTAAAAACATGGCCAGAAACTGGAATACCACGAGGAAAATCAGTCCGCCTATTAAGAGGGGGCGGATTCCTGACAGATCAACCCTGGCAATGTAGGATACTCCGGCCATCAGTCCGAAAAAGACTGCCGTAGCCCCAAAAATAAACATCAGCATGCCGGAACCTATTATCAGGAAGTAAGCGGAAAATACCACCCCGTTTAAAGCTGAATACAGCAGAAACATGGCTCTGGCTGTTCCCACAGAAATCTTGTGGACTCTGGCTGACATAAAAATCACTACCAAAAGCTCTGCTCCTGTCAGCATCAGGATTCCATAGCTGTTTGAAAATACTAAAAGCACAAGGCCTGTGGCATAGCTGGCATAGGTCATGGCAAAGGTAACGAGAAGGCCGGCAAACATCCAGAGAAACGTCTTCGCCGTATACGCTGACAGGCTCTCTCTTTGGCTGGCCTGGATTTCTCCCCACTGGTTCATAGAATTGTACTCCATACACACCGTTCCTTTCTTTTTATACTGTTCCAGCATGTTTTCTTCTGCGCCGCAGCCTCGGAAGAGGAACATTGAATTTCTTCAGAGAACTGAAGCAGTAGAAATACACCAGGAATAAAATACTTGTAATACTCCAGGTAAGCGGATAGCTGAACACCACAGTAAGGATGTCCGGCTTCAGCGGAACCGCCACAAGGATCCAGAGGACTCTCAGGGCGCACACTCCTACTGCCGTCATAATCATGGGAATCCAGCAGTCCCCTGTGCCTCTCAGCGCGCCGGAAAGAACCTCGATACACACATAGGTGGCGAAGGCCGGAACCAGGAAATGAAGAATTTCCATTCCCTTGGCTATTACCGCCGCATCTGCCGTAAACATGAGATAAATATAGCCGCCTCCCAGGTACAGGGTTACACTTAAAATAGCCGTAATGAGGAAGCTGAGTCCCAGACACACATAAATTCCCCGCTTTACCCGGTCCAGTTTTCCCGCGCCGTAATTCTGCCCTACAAACGTAGTGATGGAAATACCCAGAGCACTGATAATCATCCAGTAAACGCTGTCGATTTTACTGTAAGCCGTCCACGCTGCCACTGTGTCTGTTCCCAGAGAGTTTACGCTGCTCTGGATAATGATGTTGGAGGCAGAGTACATCACGGACTGGAGGCCAGCCGGCAGGCCAATCCGCACAATACGCATTACCATGAACAGATTCAGACGGATCTTTCGAATCACCAGCCTGTAGGAATCCTTTGTGCGAAGAAGCTGGAGCACAACCAAAACTGCGCTGACAAGCTGGGACACAATCGTCGCAATCGCCGCTCCCCGCACATCCAGCCGAAGCCAGACAACCAGCACCAGATCCAGCACAATATTGGTAAAGCAGCTGGCCATCAGGTAGTATAGAGGCCGCTTGGAATCTCCGATTGCCCTTAAAATACCGGCTCCCATGTTGTAAACCAGGTTTGGAATAATTCCCAGAAAATAAATTCTGATGTAGGACAGGGAATACTGCATAATATCATCCGGCGTTCCCATGGCCCGCAGGGCTATGGGGGAGGCGGCGATTCCAATGACCATAAGTCCTACTCCGCAGGCCAGAGAGAAGGCGATCGCCGTGTGAACAGCCTCGCTGACTCTCTTTTCTCTTCCTCCCCCGTAAAACTGGGAGATAATAACCGTCGCGCCGGAGGAGAGGCCCACAAAGAAGCCGACTAAAAGATTAATCAGCGTTCCCGTGCTTCCTCCTACCGCCGCCAGCGCTTCTTTTCCCACAAACCGGCCTACAATCACTGCGTCTACTGTGTTGTAAAGCTGCTGAAAAAACGTACCAAATAAAATAGGAAAGAAAAAAATGAGGAGCTGCTTCCAGATGACTCCCTCTGTTATGCCATTTCCCTGTTTTCCCTTCTTTCCCGCATTCCGCTTTTTTGCCATGGCATTCATACCTTCTCCCCTTTTCGTATTGTAAGGATTTATCTGTCTGTGTCTATTTCTGATTATCCGTTCAGCTCGGCAATTCTGGTAATCGCCACATAGATGTGGGAAATCTTATACCAGGTGGCAAAATCTACGGTTCCTGTCTGAGGCAGGCCAAAAATAGACTGAAACGCCTTCACCGACCGCTCGGTAGCCGGTCCGTAAATCCCGTCCGGCGTCAGGCTCGGAACAGCCGTATAGACAGTGGCTATGGCGTCCAGCTGTTCCTGAAGCTGGCGGACCTTATCCCCTCTGGAGCCTGTGGACAGTTCCGTTCCAGGATAGGAGGCCGGAATTCCTGAAATCTGCTCCGCTGTATTGATATACAAATCGCTTCCATAGAAATTACGGAGAATTTCCATGGGGCTGTAGCCCTGTTCCCCCAGAGCGCAGGATCCCCACTGTGTCATCCAGCCAGGGCAGCTGACCTTTTTTCCGTCGCAGTACTGGGTGAGAATCGGCTGCTTTACGTCCGGCCGGGACAGATAGCTGTCAAAAATGTCGTCCACCACCACAGAAATCGTATCGAAAATATCTCTTCCGTAAATCCACTTGTGATCAAAGGCTGTGGAGGAGGTGATCGTAAAATCATACCCCTGATTCCTGTACCACTCTGTGTAAACGCGGTTCAGGGTAAAGGACATAATGGCCAGCACATTGGCTACAATGGAAGACTGTGGCCAGGTAGCGTAGATCTCGCTGCTGGCCACGTTCTTTATGTAGTCCCTGTAAGGCACATAGTAGTCTTTTGCGCTTCTGTCGGTGGGAACTCCGTCGTGGACTACCACCGTCTGGGGAACGACCACACGGCTCAGCACAATCTCCCCGCTCTCCCGCACCGGCTTCACCTCTGTCTCCGCAATCTTGGGCGGATACGTCTCATAAAGCGTATGCCCCGGAATCCGGACCGTCTCTGTCTCTGATGCAGAAACCTTCACCGGCCGCAGGCGCACCGGCTGAATCGCCGTCACTCCCGGCAGAATCTCGGTTCCTGTGATTTCCGCGTCCTCATATCCCGGCGCTGAAATCTTCAGATTGTATACGCTGTAGGGCCGGATGGTATTCTGGCTTTCCAGGCTGAGAGCCATATCAGGGGCGGCTAATTCCAGCTGCTCCGTCTGTCCCGACTGATCGGTAGGAAGCTCCTCCAGAATTCTGCCGCCCTCTCCCGGCTCCTGCACCGTCACCACAGCGTCTGTCACTGGAAAATTATTTTCCTCGTTCACTACGTCTACCTGAAGATATCCCCGGCTTTCGGCGGCAGTCTCGCACACCTGCAAATCTGGTCTATACTGTCTCATCACATCTGCCTTTCTGACATCTGCCTTCTGAATTACTATATGATATAAACCGATTTTTGTGTATATGACATGGTTTCTGAAAAAACGGTTCCCGGATCCTGGACTCTATTGTTTTTCCACTTCCACTTATGCGATAGGAGCCGTCGCCTTCTCCAGCCAGCTTCTGTCCTCCTCGGAGAGATGGGGAGCCATTACCTCGTATACCTGTCTGTGGTACTCATTTAAAAGCTCCAGATCCCTCTTCTCCAGCCATCTGGTATCAATGGCATCTCTGTCAATAGGAACCCAGGTCAGATTTTCAAATTTCATAAACTGGCCGTACTCATTTTTTACGTCCTTCACGCAGAGCATGAGATTTTCTGTTCTGACTCCGAACTTTCCTTCAAAGTACAGGCCCGGCTCGTCAGAGGTCACCATGCCCTCCTCAAACACTGCGTTGTCCTGGCGCTCCGGAACGACTCTCCAGCGGACGCCGTTTGGACGCTCGTGGACGTTTAACAGATATCCCACTCCATGGCCTGTTCCGTGATTGAAATCAAGCCCCTCTCTCCAGAGCAGTTCTCTGGCGGCAAAGTCAAAATTGTAGCCGTGGCAGCCGTAAGGGAATCTCACGTTCAGAAGCCTCAGCATGCAGGCGGCCACCAGAGTGAAGCATTTCTTCTCCTCCTCTGTCACCGGCCCCAGGGCGATGGTTCTGGTAATGTCAGTCGTTCCCTCGTAATACTGTCCGCCGGAATCTACCAGGTAAAGTCCCCTTGGCTCCAGCTTCTTATTGGTTTCCGGAGTGGCGGAATAATGGCAGAGAGCCGCGTTCTCCCCATAGGCAGAGATCGTTCCAAAGCTCAGTCCCAGATTTCCCTCTGTGTCGAATCTCAGCTGATCCAGATGTCTCTGGACAGACATCTCGTCCATATCCAGCGTACCGATATTCTCCTTCATCCAGCGCAGATGACGGATCATGGCCACAGCGTCCTTGATGTGGGCCTTTCTCATATTCTCCATCTCCACAGGATTCTTCACTGCCTTGGCGGAGGCGGTAGGATTCATCTGATTTACAATTTCATTGCTCTCGTCCAGACTCTGGCAGACAGCGAAATTGACGCGGCTCTTCTCCAGCAGGATTCTCTCGTTGCGGAAGGTTTTGGCAAGCACATAGATGTCGTCGTAAGGCTTTATCTTTACGCCCAGCCCCTCCAGGTAAGCCTTTGTCTGGCTGTCCAGAGTCTTATCATTAATAAAGAGGAAGAATTTGTCCTCCGTCACCACTGCGTAGGAAAGCACCACCGGATTGCAGGGCACGTCGTTTCCGCGGATATTCAGCAGCCATACAATGTCGTCCAGCGTCGTTAAAATGTGGACCGTCGCCCTGTTTTTCTTCATGGCCTCTCGCAGATCGGCAATCTTGTCTTTTGCTGATTTTCCCGCATATTTAACGTCCAGAACCCACACCTTTTCTGCCGGAAGGCTGGGACGCTCCGTCCAGAGAGCGCCAATCAGATCCTCTCCGCTGGCAGCAGTCACATTCTTCTTCTGGAGACGGGCCAAAAGCTCCTCGCCAAATTCCTCGTTCACCACGCGGCCGTCAAAGCCCAGCACGCCGTTCTCCGGCATATTCTCTGCCAGGTACTCTTCTATTGTGGGAACTCCCTCCTGTCCCATCTTGAACAGCTTTACCTCGCTGCCCTGCAGCTGCTTTCCGGCCTGCACAAAATAGCGGCCGTCTGTCCAGAGTCCCGCTTCCTTCAGGGTAATCACCGCAGTTCCGGCGGATCCTGTAAAACCTGTAATAAACTTTCTACACTCAAAATGGCTTCCCACATACTCTGACTCATGAAAGTCTGAGGTGGGAACCAGATAAGCGTCGATTCCCCTTTCCTTCATCATCGCGCGGAGCGCCTGAATTCTCTCGTTCACTGTATCCATCTTAAAAACCTCCTTTATCCCTTACAGCAGGAAAATATTATGCTTTTCTGCCTCTGCCCGGATGCCGTCCGGCCAGATAGAGGACTGAACCTCTCCAATATGAGCTTTTCTCAAATAAAACATACAGATTCGTGACTGGCCGATACCGCCGCCTACTGTGCACGGCAGTTTTCCCTCCAGAAGTTCCTTCTGGAACGCCAGCTCTGCCCGCTCCTCACAGCCTGCTTTCTGTAACTGTTCTCTTAAAACTGCCTCATCCACACGGATACCCATGGAAGACAGCTCCAGCGCAATGTCAAGTACCGGATAGTACACGATAATGTCGCCGTTTAATTTCCAGTCATCGTAGTCCGGAGCGCGGCCGTCGTGCTTTTCTCCTGATTTCAGCTTATCTCCAATCTGCTCAATGAACACAGCCTTGTGAAGCTTCGCAATCTTGTACTCCCGTTCCTTGGGCGTACAGTCCGGATACATGTCTTCTAACTGCTGAGTAGTCACGAACTCGATGTGATCCGGCAGATATCTGCCTATGTATTCATACTCATAGGCCATATAGTCCTCCGTTACCTTGAGAGCCTTATATACGGCCTTTACAATCAGCTCCAGTGTCTCTCTGGTGCGTTCTTCCCTTGTGATAATCTTCTCCCAGTCCCACTGATCCACATAGAGGGAATGGATGTTATCCGTGTCCTCGTCTCTGCGGATCGCGCTCATGTCTGTGTAAAGGCCTTCGCCTGGCTGAAAGCCATACTGCTTCAGAGCCATTCTCTTCCACTTTGCCAGTGAATGAACAATCTCCGCCGGCCGGTCCTTCTGTTCTTTAATCCCAAAAGAAACCGGGCGTTCCACTCCGTTCAGGTTATCGTTC
>ERZ832522.2466-NODE-2466-length-22527-cov-3.734603_pt1 | contig 22527 bp, 16 predicted proteins | sample MGYA00519951_ERZ832522 | MGnify/ENA primary metagenome ERZ832522 (study PRJEB31850, sample SAMEA3708728) | human gut metagenome | biome: human gut; feature: human-associated habitat; material: faeces | place: China | collected 2014 ... | reverse complement strand
GTAGTTATCGCCTTCATATTCTTCGGCTTGCGTACGCGGCGCATGGGAGCAAAACTGAATGTCAGCACTTTTCCGCAGTTATTAGGCCGTCATTTTCGTTCCCGTAATATACAGGTGTTCATTGCAGCCGTCATATTTATAGGTATGCCGCTGTACGCTGCTGTGGTAATGAAAGGGGGCGCTGTATTTATCGAACAGATTTTTCAGATTGATTTTAATATATCTCTGCTGATATTTACGTTAGTCATTGCTGCGTATGTGATTGCAGGAGGAATGAAGGGGGTGATGTATACGGATGCTTTACAGGCAGTTATCATGTTTGGCTGTATGTTGTTCCTGTTGTTCTCTTTGTATCAGGTGCTTGGCATGGGTTTTACGGAAGCAAACAAGGAATTGACAAATATAGCCCCTTTGGTTCCGGAAAAGTTTAAGGCATTGGGGCATCAGGGATGGACCGCAATGCCTGTGACAGGTTCTCCGCAGTGGTACTCATTGGTTACCTCTCTTATTTTGGGAGTAGGAATCGGTTGCCTTGCACAGCCTCAGTTGGTGGTACGTTTTATGACGGTAGAAAGTAGCAAACAGTTGAATCGTGGCGTATTTATCGGTTGTTTTTTCCTGATTATAACGGTAGGAGCTATCTATCATGCCGGTGCATTAAGCAATCTTTTCTTCTTGAAGACAGAAGGAGCCGTTGCTACGGAAGTAATACAGGATATTGATAAAATCATTCCTTATTTCATCAATAAAGCTATGCCGGACTGGTTTGCCGCTTTGTTTATGCTCTGTATCCTTTCTGCAAGTATGTCTACGCTTAGTTCTCAGTTCCACACAATGGGAGCATCGGTTGGTTCTGACATTTATGGTACTTATAAACCCCGTTCTCGTGGCAAATTGACAAATGTGATTCGTTTGGGAGTACTTTTCTCTATTTTGGTCAGCTATATTATTTGCTATATGCTGCCTCACGATATTATCGCCCGCGGAACTTCTATTTTTATGGGTATCTGTGCTGCTGCATTTCTTCCTGCCTACTTCTGTGCATTGTACTGGAAGAAAGCGACGAAACAGGGAGTAATGGCAAGTCTCTGGGTAGGAACTTTAGGCAGTGCTTTTGCACTAATATTCCTTCATCAGAAAGAAGCTGCCGCAATGGGAATATGTAAATTCCTGTTTGGCAAGGATGTATTGATTGAGACATATCCGTTTCCGGTAATTGACCCTATTCTCTTTGCATTACCATTGTCTATACTGGCTATTGTTGTGGTTAGCCTTTTGACGGGCAGAAACAAGTAATAAATAGGTAATAAGTAATAGGTAATAGGTAATAAGCCGTGCGGATACACTATTGATAAGCTACGGTTATTACCTATTACCTGATACTTATTACTTATTACTTATTTTATCTTTTTTTTGTACGATTCGAACCGGGACTGAATATCACGTACGAAGTTGAACGTTTCTATGCCACGGAAATATCCATTTTTACAAACAGGATCGGTGAAGTATTCCTCATTGCTTTTGAGCAGGATGAAGTTTTCGACGTTGTCTTTCCATACGAGGTTATTCTTTCCGTATTTTTTTGCTAATGCCATGGCGTCGTAGATATGTCCTAGGCCGGCATTGTAAGAAGCCAGTATGAAATTGAGTCGTTCTTGTTTGTCAGGGGTCATATTGAAACTTCGGTCTGTGGCGGCAATGTATTTAACGGCTGCTTTTATACTTTCTTCCGGGTTTTGTTCTTTACCTGCGGGTACGCCCATTGCGCGTGCAGTGGCAGGCATCAATTGCATCAATCCTTTGGCTCCTGCCCAAGATACGGCTGTTGTGTCAAAGTTTGATTCTGTATAGGCGAGGGATGCCAGCATTCGCCAGTCCCATCCGATCTCTTTGGCGTATTTTTTGAATAAATCGTCGTAATGTGATATTTTTCCTTCTTTAAGTGAAAGGATGGGGGAGTGGGGCATCATTTTACTATTCTCGAAGTAACGCTTCATACTTGCCGTATAGGCAGGAGAGGTCATATTTTCTTTATGCCAGTTTGTGGCGGCGGCTGCCAGTTCGGGACTGTCTTTTCGTACAGCCCATGAAGAACGCTGGTCAAAACTGATAGAAAGATCGATATTCAGATTGGGATAGTAAGTTTTATTCAGTTTGGCTAAATCATTATCGGCTACGGTATAGGGAATCTTACCTTGTGCTACCTGGGTGATTAAGTCTTCCGCGGTAACGCTATCTCCCGTTATCTTATGAATATGGATACCACCTCCCAGTTCGTTGTTCAGATTCACGAGGCGATCGTAATATTTGCCTGGTTTGACATATATATCTTTGCCGATAAGTTCCGTTACATCTTTCAATGGTTTATGCTTTCCATTTCCTTGCTGGACGATAACCTGATGGGTGATTATGTCTTCTCCGCAATACAAAAGGCTGTCTTTCCATTCTTTGGTAATCGGCAGGTTGTAGGCGATCATATCTCCTTCGCCTGACTGTAATTTCTGAATCAATTCACGGACATTTCTGGCTACCTCGATTCTGAGTTTCAGTCCCAGACTTTTAGCGAACTGTTCACTGAGTTCGTATTGGAATCCCATTTCCTGTCCGCGATAAATGAAATATGAAGTAGAGCTATAGAGTGTCAGCACAACCAGTTCTCCACTGTCTTTAATCTGTGGAAGATCGTGTGCTGTTTCATTCTTTTCGGTATGATGTTTGTTCCGGCATCCGAATACACAGCACAAAAGTATAAGAAACAAGGGGAGGATCAGTGTCTTGGCACTCATTCTGAACTCTTTATCTTTCATTCTTCATTTTTCAAATGTTTCTTGATATACATTGTTAATATATCGATAGCTACTGCATTGCTGCCGCCTTCTGGAACGATAAGGTCCGCATAGCGTTTGCAGGGTTCTATGAATTGCAGGTGCATCGGTTTCAGAACACGGGTATAGCGTTCCATGACAGCTTCCGCTGTCCGTCCTCTTTCGATGACATCCCTTTGGATGACACGTATCAGGCGTTCATCGGGATCGGCATCTACAAATATCTTTAGATCCATCATATTGCGTAGCTTCTTGTCGCACAAGGCAAGGATACCTTCAATAATGACGACTTCACGAGGCTCGATGTGGATGGTTTCCGGTTGGCGGGTACAAGTCAGATAAGAATAGGTCGGTTGCTCGATGCTTTTTCCTTCTTTCAGCATCATCACATGTTTGGAAAGCAAGCTCCATTCAAAAGCATCCGGATGGTCAAAGTTGATATTCTGACGTTCTTCAACCGGCACGTGACTACTGTCTTTGTAGTATGAATCCTGAGGTAATAGTACTACTTCTCCAACGGGGAGGCTTTCTATTATTTTTCGTACGACGGTGGTTTTTCCGGAGCCCGTTCCACCTGCTATTCCTATTATTAACATCTCTTTATAGTGTTATTTGAACCAAATAGAGTAATTTTGCATTAGTAATGTAATGCATTGACAAGACAAATATAGAAACAATTCATTAAAATAACAACGTAATGGTGAAACACATTGTATTATTTAAGTTAAAAGACGAAGTTCCCGAAGCGGAGAAACTCGTAGTGATGAATAAATTTAAGGAAGCTATCGAAGCGCTCCCCGCTAAGATTTCAGTGATCCGTAAGATTGAAGTCGGACTGAATATGAATCCGGGAGAGGCTTGGCATATAGCTCTCTATAGCGAATTTGACACGCTGGAGGATGTGAAGTTCTATGCAACACACCCTGATCATGTGGCAGCCGGAAAGATTATAGCTGAAGCAAAGGACAGTCGTGCATGCGTGGATTATGAATTATAACCCCCAATAATGAAAATGAGAAAATTAATTTCTTTTCTGCTTTTAAGCTTTGTAGCCTATACATTGCAGGCGCAGATTAAAGATCCGGTAAAGTTTAAAACAGAGCTGCCATTGACAAAGGGTGGCATGTTTATTCTACCGATCTTGGAGACGGAGGACCTATTTCTGCCACATTTAATGTGGAGAAGAAGTCTGGTGTAGAACTGGTAGGTAAATTGAAGCCTGTCGGCAAGGAAATAGCTACTTTCGACAAACTGTTCGAAATGAAAGTGCGCTATTTCGAGAATACTGCCAAATTCGTGCAGAAAGTGAAGCTGACTGGTGGAGCTTATGCGATAGAAGGTTATCTGGAATATGGAGCCTGCGACGATGAGAGTTGTCTGCCTCCGACAGAAGTTCCTTTTAAGTTTTCGGGTGAAGCAAAGGCCGGAACTACGGCTGCTCCTGTAGCCAAAGCTGATAAGCCGGAGACAAAAGAGGCGGAAGAAGTAACTGCTCCTGCTGCGTCCAAAGACTCTGCTGCGATGATGGAACTGGTTCCTGCTTCTGCTACGGATGCAAATGCCGATATTCAACCAGCTGTAGCTTCCGGTGACCTTTGGCGTCCGGTAATCAGTGAATTGCAGGCACTGGGCGAGGAACATACTCAGGGAGATATGTCCTGGATTTATATTTTCGTGACAGGTTTCCTGGGTGGATTGCTGGCTCTGTTCACTCCTTGTGTATGGCCTATTATCCCGATGACAGTCAGTTTCTTTCTGAAACGTAGCAAAGATAAGAAGAAAGGTATTCGTGATGCGTGGACTTATGGTGCTTCCATTGTCGTTATTTATGTGGCATTAGGATTGGCTATTACACTGATATTTGGTGCCAGTGCGCTCAATGCTTTATCGACGAATGCTGTCTTTAATATCCTTTTCTTCCTGATGCTGGTAATCTTTGCCGCTTCATTTTTTGGAGCGTTTGAGATTAGATTACCGTCAAAGTGGGGCAATGCGGTAGATAGTAAAGCGGAATCGACTACCGGTCTGCTGAGTATCTTCCTGATGGCATTTACACTTTCACTGGTATCTTTCTCTTGTACAGGTCCGATTATCGGATTCCTGCTGGTACAGGTTTCTACTACAGGAAGCGTGGTGGCCCCGGCTATCGGTATGTTGGGTTTTGCCATTGCATTGGCATTGCCGTTCACACTCTTTGCTCTGTTCCCGTCATGGCTGAAGTCTATGCCGAAGTCGGGCGGATGGATGAATGTGATCAAAGTGACGTTAGGATTTCTGGAACTGGCATTTGCGCTTAAATTCCTGTCGGTTGCCGATCTGGCTTATGGCTGGAGATTACTCGACCGTGAAACCTTCCTCGCTCTGTGGATTGTCATTTTTGCATTGCTGGGTTTCTATTTGCTTGGTAAAATCAAGTTTCCGCATGACGATGATGACAATAAGGTGGGAGTGACTCGTTTCTTTATGGCACTTATTTCTCTGGCGTTTGCCGTATATATGGTTCCCGGTTTGTGGGGAGCTCCGTTAAAAGCCGTAAGTGCTTTTGCTCCTCCTATGCATACGCAAGACTTTAATCTGTATAAGAATGAAGTACATGCGAAATTCGATGACTACGATCTGGGTATGGAGTATGCACGTCTGAATGGCAAACCAGTGATGCTTGACTTTACAGGCTATGGATGCGTGAACTGTCGTAAGATGGAAGCCGCTGTATGGACGGACCCGAAAGTGAGTGATCTGATTAATAATGATTATGTGCTGATTACTCTGTATGTGGATAATAAAACTCCGTTGACCGAACCTGTGAAAATCGTAGAGAACGGTAAGGAACGTACTTTGCGTACAGTCGGTGATAAGTGGAGCTATCTGCAACGTGTGAAGTTTGGTGCTAATGCACAGCCTTTCTATGTATTGCTGGATAATCAGGGAAGTCCTTTGAATAAGTCTTATGCTTACGATGAAGACATTCCCAAATATATTGAATTCCTGCAAACTGGACTGGAGAATTATCGGAAGGAAAAATAATCCGAAGATATAACTATCAATGAGAAGCGGTCTCACTCTGTAGAGTGGGACCGCTTCATTTAAATAGAATAGAATAAAACTAGAAATAATGTTTTTTACATGGGTACTTCCATTACCAGAAGTTTGGTCCCTTTAGTAGCACGGATAGAGAAGCTTTTGGTATCCCATATTCCGATGCCGTCACGTTTGGCCAGATGTTCATCGGCCACGCTGATCTCTCCTTCTATCACAAACAGATAAGCTCCGTTACCTTCCTGATGCATACAATATTCGATGGTTCTTTCCGTATCGAAGTCTCCCATAGAGAACCAGGCATCCTGTTTGATGGAGGCCGGTGTCTTGCCGTTCGGTGAAATGAACAGAGATAACTCGTTCGGTTTCAGCAGCGGACGTATATCGAAATTGTTATATTCGGGTTTCGTATTCTCGATTCGGGGGAATACCCATATTTGCAGGAATTCCAATTGTTCTTCCTTGCTGTCGTTATACTCACTATGATAGATACCACTGCCCGTACTCATCACTTGGATATCACCGGGAGTAATCGTTTTCGTATTTTGTACACTGTCGCCATGTCTCAGATACCCTTTCAACGGAATGGAAATTACTTCCATATTTTTATGTGGATGAGTATCAAATCCCATCGACGGGTCTACACTGTCATCATTCAGCACTCGCAAGGCTCCGAAATGGATTCTTTCCGGATTGTAATAGTTAGCAAAACTGAATGTGTGGTGGGTTTTGAGCCAGCCATGATTAAAATAGCCTCTTGATGAAGCTCTGTCGATTACTTTTTTCATAATCTTCCTTTCTTTTTTAATAGAACTTTGGTGTGCGTCTTATTTGCACTTTACTATTACTAATAACAATGGAAAGGTAGATAAAGTTCTTAACGGGAGATTTAATAAGAAGGGAGCTTTATTTTTTTATTTCAGAAAAAATACATACGTTTGTAACATCATAACAATACCTTTGTGCCCAAAAGTAAAGAAAATATGTACGCAACAGACACGCTTATGGACGAACGGGAGTTAGTTCTCCGTCTGATAGACGGCGATGAGGATGCCTTTTGCGAACTCTATGCCGCCTATAAGAATCGCTTGCTGTATTTTGCGATGAAGTTCGTCAAATCTCGTGAGTTTGCCGAAGATATTTTTCAGGACGCGTTTACGGTTGTATGGCAAAGCAGGCGTTTTATCAATCCGGATGCGTCTTTCTCATCCTATTTATATACGATTGTACGCAATCGTATCCTTAATCAGATACGGGATATGGCGAATGAAGATAAGTTGAAAGAGCATATCCTTTCTCATGCGGTTGATTCGGCCAATGAAACGAATAATAAAATATTGTTCGATGATTTGAAGGATGTCCTTAGCCGTGCATTGGAACAATTGACTCCCCGTCAGCGTGAAGTCTTTAATATGAGCCGAGATTTACAGATGTCCCATAAAGAAATTGCGGAAGCGCTGGGAGTCTCTGTCAATACCGTACAGGAGCATATTTCTGTTTCGTTGAAAGTGATTCGTGCCTACTTGACTAAATATTCGGGTACTTCTGCTGACATATTGCTGATTCTACTTTGTCTGAATTTATAATAAATGTTAATCATACCCTAGCTGTTTCCTGCCTTTGTGTATTACTAATACGAAGGGGAGAAATCAGCACCCTTATTTGAATATATGATGAAAGATACGAAGACAGAAAAAAATAAATTACGTCGTTATCTGGATGATATGTACATCCGGGAGGAAGCATCGCAGTTACTGGAAAGTATGAGAGATGCTGACCATAAAGATATATTGGATGAGTTGTCTGCCGAAGTCTGGGAGGAATCCGTCAGCCAGCAGCCTGTTACTGACTTGGAGCGTGAGAAGTATAAAAAGGAGGCTCGCCAGTTGCTGAAACATATTGAACATAAGAAACGTACCTGGTTTCGTCGGGTAATGACGATTGCAGCCAGTGTGGCGGCTGTAATAGCCATCGTGACAGGAAGTATCAGTTATTTCCGGTATATGAGTGAGCAGCAGATAACTTTCGCTGAAATCTCAACCTCTTTTGGAGAGAAGAAACGGGTGGAATTACCGGACGGAACTATATTAGTGTTGAACTCTTGTTCACAAGTACGTTATCCTGATTCTTTTCAAGGGGATATCCGGAAAGTGGAACTGGAAGGAGAAGGATATTTCAGGGTTGCCCATAATGAAGATATGCCGTTTATTGTACAGACGAAGCGACTGGATGTTCGTGTTTTGGGAACCCGGTTTGATGTAAAATCTTACTCTACGGATGAAATCGTATCGGTAAGTGTAGAGAGTGGCAAAGTACAGGTTGATCTGCCGGAAGCAATGATGCGATTGACTGCAAAAGAACAAGTTCTGATAAATACCGTTTCCGGTGAATATAGTAAGAAGAAGGAAGAACGTGGGGTAGCAGTCTGGATCAAGGGAAGCCTGCGTTTTAACAGTACTCCGATCCGGGATGTGGCAAAAGAACTGGAACGTGTTTATAATTGTCAGATAACCTTTGCTTCCGGACAGGAATTTGATAATCTGATTACCGGTGAACATGACAATAAGAGTCTGGAGTCCGTACTTAAATCCATCGAATTTATCAGTGATATCAATTATAAGAAAGAAGGCAGGAATATACTTCTTTATAAAAAATGAGAATTAAAAAATAGATCAATGTTTAACCCGTTAATAAGGACAGAATGAAAGCATCACCCTCATAGAAACTCCCTAAAAAGATAGAAGCACTCCTAAGGAATGCTTCTATCCGCAACCCGGACGGATATTCATTCGCTTCGACCCAAATGAATAACGTATCGCACGTTGCTTGTTTTTAATAACTTTAGTCAATTACTAAAACGCACAAATTTATGAATAATCTTCTTATTTGTAAAGGAAAAAGTAGAAATAGCTGCTCGTTTTTAGCTTTTTTACTATTCACCTTCCTTTTAGTTGCTCCGACTGCTGCTCAGACATTGAAAGAGAACAACATTACGCTCCGTGTACAAAACGAGCCGGTAGAAAATGTTTTCAATAAAATCAGTGAACAGACCAACTTTAAATTTATCTACGATCAGGAAACGGTAAATAACGCTCCGCATGTTTCTTTTGATGTAAAAAACGCTACGCTTAAACAAATTCTGGGAGTGATAACTACTCAGTCAAAACTTTATTTCAATAGGACCGATAATACAATTGCTGTCAGTAAACAGCCGCTTAAAGAAGAAAGCGCTCAACGTACACGTACCGTTCAGGGAGTGGTCGTAGATGATAAGGGAGAGCCAGTTATTGGTGCCAGTGTCCAGATCAAAGGAGAGGGCAGTGGTACGATTACCGATATGGACGGACGATATTCGTTGATGAATGTACCGGAATCGGCTACATTGACAATTTCTTATATTGGCTATAAGACCGTCAGCCTTTCTGCAAAAGATAAGAATACGGCTAAGATTACGTTGACCGAAGACAGCAAGATGATCGATGAAGTAGTAGTGGTAGGATATGGTGTACAGCGGAAACGGGATGTGTCTACTTCCATCTCTTCCGTGAAAGCCGAGCAGATTGCGGAGGTTTCTGCTTCCGACTTTCGTCAGGCATTAGCTGGAAAGATGCCGGGAGTGCAAGTGACTCAGCCGAGCGGTGACCCGGAAGGAAGTGTCAGTATCCGTGTTCGTGGTATCAGTACAGTCAATGCGGGGAGTGATCCTCTCTATATCATTGACGGTGTACCTGTGGAGCGTGGCTTTGCCAATCTGAATAATAATGATGTCGAGTCGGTAGAGGTACTTAAAGATGCTTCGTCTGCTGCGATTTATGGTAGCCGCGGATCAAATGGTGTAATTATTATCACTACCAAACAAGGGCAGTCGGAAAAAATGAAAGTACAATATGATGGATATTATGGTATCCAGAGTGTTTCAAAAAAACTTCCGATGTTGAATGCTTATCAGTTTGCGGAGTTTGCCAAAGACGGGCATGATAATTCTTATCTGGATGCTAATCCCGGTGGTTCACCCAATGACCCTAATGGTATGCGTCCGAATTCATGGGAACGGATTCCTGCAGAACTTTTTCCTTATCTGAACGGCGATCAGGGATTAACGGACACAGACTGGCAGGATGCAATTTTCCGTAGTGCGGCTACAACCAGCCATAATATTTCTATCTCCGGCAGAGGAAAGACCGTTGGTTATTTTATTTCTGCCAATTATTATGATAAAGAAGGTATTATCATCAATTCTGATTTCAAGAAATATAGCATGCGTATGAATCTGGACGGAAAATATAAAAGACTGAAATTCGGTCTTAATTTCTCTCCTTCTTATTCGACTTCCAATCGGGTGGATGCTTCCGGATCGAATGGTATTGTTCAGTCGGCCTTGATGATGCCTCCTGTGTGGCCGGTATATAATTCCGACGGTAGTTATAACTATCAGGGAAATGGCTATTGGAGAATTGGCAATGACTATCAGCACAATGCGGTATTAAACCCTGTGGCAATGGCCAATCTGCAATCGGACGTAGTAGACCGTATGGCAATTGTAGGGAAAGTCTTTGCCGAACTGGAACTTTTCAAGGGACTTACTTATAATATTTCTTTCGGTGGTGATTATTATGGTTCTCATAATGATCAGTATCGTTCGTCAGAACTACCCTTACTGGGCCAGAAATATTATGATATCAAGTCGAACCCTACTGCATACAGCTCCTCCGGTTTTTATTTTAATTGGCTGATTGAGAATAAGATTAATTATAATACAGTGATTAATGAAGATCATTCGATTAATGCGGTTCTGGTGCAATCTGCACAAAAAGAAACTTATAAAGGAGATAATGTGACGGCTACCGATTTTCCGAATGATTATATACAGACGATCTCCGGTGGAACAGTTATAAAGGGGGCGTCTGATAAGACCCAATGGTCGATTGCTTCCTATCTGGCTCGTGTGCAATATAGTTATAAAGGTAAATATATGGCTTCCGGAGCTATTCGTGCGGATGGTTCTTCCCGTTTCGGAAAAAATAACCGCTGGGGATATTTCCCGTCCGCATCATTGGCATGGAGAGTTAGCGGGGAGGATTTCTTCACGAAGGCGAAATTTCTCTCCTTTGTAGATGACTTGAAAATCAGAACCAGTTATGGTGTTACAGGTAACTTTCAGATAGGCAACTACGATCATCTATCATTGATGGCTCTTGATAATTATATACTGGGTACGGGTAACGGGCAACTGGTACAAGGTTATAAGCCCAATACAATTAAGAATGATGATTTAAGCTGGGAAAAGAATGCAATGGTCAATGTCGGTGTGGACCTGCAAATGTTCAAAGGATTATTGGGGATAACAGTTGATTACTATAATACCAATACCTCCAATATGTTGCTGAATGTTCCTGTTCCTCATCTGACCGGATACAGCACTGCCCTGATGAATATTGGAAAAGTAAATAACCGTGGTTGGGAAATAGCCTTGACATCTCAGAAAAATTTCACCAAAGACTTTGGGTATTCTTTTAATGCCAACTATGCTACGAATACCAATGAAGTAAAAGCTCTTGGTCCGGGAAATGCTCCCATTATCTCTACCGGAAGCGTAGATCATGCTTATTATATCACAAAAGTAGGCGAACCGATCGGATGTTACTATTTGCTGGTGCAGGACGGTATCTTTTCCAACGAAGAAGAATTGAAGAAATATCCTCATTTCAGCAATACTCAGCCGGGAGACTTCCGTTTTGTAGATGTGGATGGAGACGGTGTGATGGACTTGGACAAAGACCGTACGATAGTAGGTAACTATATGCCCGACTTCACCTATGGATTTGGTGGTAAAGTATGGTATAAAGGCATTGATCTTGACTTTAACTTCCAGGGAGTTTACGGTAATGAGATTCTGAATCTGAATCGTCGCTATATTGATAATTTGGAAGGAAACACCAATGGTACCACGATTGCCCTGAATCGCTGGAAAAGTGCGGATAACCCCGGAAATGGTCAGGTGAACCGTGCCAACCGCAAATCGAAAGGTTATAATGGCCGTACTTCAACCTGGCATCTGGAAGATGGTTCTTATTTGAGATTGCAGAATGTAACGTTAGGATATACTTTGCCTCAGAATCTGACACGTCGTTTCTTTGTGGAGAAGTTGAGAGTCTATGTCTCCGGACAGAACCTTTGGACATCTACCAACTACGGTGGATACAATCCGGAAGTAAATGCACGTCCGAGCAATTCACTTTCGCCGGGTGAAGATTACGGAACATATCCGCTGGCGAAAACCTTCTTGTTTGGATTAAATATAACACTTTAGTCATCCTTAAAAATATACGGTGTATGAAAATATATAGACAAATCCTATTCTTGGCAACTGCTTTTGTATCAGTGGCCTGTACAGATAGCTTTTTCGACTTGGAGCCAAGTAGCAGTGTGCCTACAGATAAAGTATACAAGACAGCAGACGATTTTAATGTAGCAGTGATCGGCTGTTATTCTAAATTGCAGGGACAGGTTTCCTACTTCACGGAATGCTGCGAATATCGGAGTGACAACCTGTCGTTGAGTGCTCCTACTGCCGGAACACAAGACCGTTATGATATAGATCAGTTTGCGGATAAAGCCTCTAATGGAATATTGGAATCCGCCTGGGCGAATTTTAATAACGGAGTATATCGCTGTAATTTGGTATTGGACAAAATAGACGCAGCTGACTTTGATGCTACGTTGAAGAAACAATATAAAGGGGAAGCGCTTTTCGTGCGTGCTCTTACTTATTTTAATATGTATCGCTTGTGGGGTGGAATTCCGATGACTGATAAAGTGGTGACGGTGGCTGAAGCTCTTAAAATCGGAAGAAGCTCAGAGCAGCAGGTCTTTGATTTTCTTACCGGCGATTTGAATCAGGTTATCAATGAGAATATGCTGCCTTCTTCTTATACGGGTACTGATACGGGACGTGCGACCTCCGGTGCTGCAATGGCATTGCTGGGAAAGATTTATCTGACTTTCCATAAGTGGACAGAGGCACGCAATGTACTTTCGCAACTGATAGGCAGATATTCTTTGATGCCTACACCGGATAAAGTATTTGATGTCGATAATAAAATGAACGATGAAATCATTTTCGCAGTGCGCTTTAATAAGGACGTTGAGGGTGAAGGACATGGTTATTGGTTTTCAATTATCAACCTGACAGATGATACTAACCAGACAAAGGCTTTGAAGGAGTGCTATAAAGACGGTGATAAACGCAAAGACCTGATCACTTATGTGAAAGTAGAAGATAAAGTCTGCGTAATGAATAAATTCAAGGATTTGAAAAGTGCGACATACAATACCGTCGGTAACGATCAGATTATTCTTCGTTATGCCGATGTACTGTTAATGTATGCCGAAGCACTGAACGAAATCAGCTATAGCAACTCTCAGACTTCTGATGCAATGGTTGCTTTGAATGCGGTACATACCCGTGCCGGATTATCTCCGGTTCAGATTACGGAACTGGCAGATCAGGATAGTTTCCGTAAAGCCATTATGCTGGAACGCCAACAGGAATTTCCTTATGAGGGACACCGTTGGTTTGACCTTGTTCGCATGGGAGGTGCCAAGGAAGCTATGAAAGCGGAGGGACATACAATTCAGGATTTCCAGTTTCTGTATCCTATTCCTAAAACGGAATTGGAAAGAATCAACAATACTGAGTTGTTGTGGCAGAATCCGGGGTATTAATATGGTTAAACTTAAAGAATTCAGACGATGAAAAAAATAATATATAGCTTGTTGTTTGTCATTACGGCAGTTTGCGCAGCTTGTGATGAAGAACTGCCAAAAGCAAGTTTTGATTTATATGAATTAAAGACGCTTACGGCAACGGCCGGAGATATGAATGTGGCACTTTCCTGGGAAGCATATCCGGACGCCCGTCCTGATGAATATCTTATTAGCTGGACTTCGGGCTCTTCGGGAGCGGAAGGAGGGCAAATGACTGTGGAGGCTGAGGCTTCCGGTGCAACTGTCAGTGATCTTGTCAATGATGTCGCTTATACATTCTCCGTACAACCTCGCTATACCGGAGGACTGGCGAGTAAGCGATCTGCTTCTTGTACGCCAAAGAATGCAAGATATCCGGTGACTGGTCTGACTGCGTCAGCGGGAGACAAGAAAGTCCGGCTGAGATGGACGAAGCCTGCCAGCGAACGGTTTACGAATTATCAGATTACCGTAAGTCCCGGCAATCAGGTTATCAAATTGGATGACACAACATTGGAAGAATATATGGTTGAAGGGTTGACTAATGATCAGGAGTATAAGTTTGATGTTGTTTGCATTTATCCGATGGGGAATTCTGTTTCGGCGGAAGCGGTGGCTACTCCGGGAATTATTTATCCGGTAGCAGTCAATACGGAATTGGTTGTCTGGGAGTCTGCTGTCTTTGCTTATAACGATATGTATTTTACTGGTGGCAATGTTAAATCCGTCAGCTGGGATTTTGGTGATGGTACTGCTTCTGCTGAAACGACTCCATCGCATGCTTTTGCTGCTACTGGAACTTATACAGTTACTATTACAGTAACATATACGAATAATACGACGGAGTCAGGAAGTGTGGAAATTAATGTTGTCGGATATAAATGGGATAGTATGAGTCTGAACTTTAACGGATTAACAGGATATGTCAAGACGTCCAATCCTGTATTCTCCCCGGATGGAAAGACGATGTATATTCCGACTTCAACGCCTGCCGGGCATTTGTTTGCCTTAGATGTAGTCAGCGGTGAATTCAAATGGGTATTTGCCATTGATAAAATAACTTATGGCGGCGGTGCATTAGTGGGGTCTGACGGTACTATCTATCAGTGCGTGAGAGATGCTTCTATCAAGAATGTGTATGCCATAAATCCGAATGGTACTCAGAAATGGTCATTGCAATTAGACGGACCGATAGGTGCGTTCCCTGCTTTGTCTGCTGATGGTGTACTCTATTGTTTGACTAATAAAAGTACGTTATATGCACTCGATGTTGCGAATGGTGCGATTAAATGGCAACAATCTCTTGATGGAACAACAGGAAGTGCGGTGGCTATTGATAGAAACGGACATATCTATGCAGGTACCAGTGAAGCTATTTATGCTTTCAGCGCAAATAAGGAAGAACTTTGGAAACTCAGTGGTGTCAATGTGACGGAGCAGGGAACTTTTGCTTTGAATGGCAACACGCTTTACGCAACTTTGAAGTCAAAGGCTGGACTTGTTGCTGTTGATATCACGAACGGAACCAAAAAATGGACCTATCCGACAACAGGCGGTGATGCTTATTTCCCTATCGTAGATAAGAAAGGTGTTGTTTATTTTACAGAGAAAGGTTCGCAAACAGTTTACGCTGTAGACGCTGACGGTTCAAAAGTATGGGTGAAGAAGGTAAATAATAACCTGAACTACAGTGGTGCTGCGTTGAGTACAGATGGTGTTCTTTATATCGGAACGCAGTCAAATAATAAGATTTTCGGACTTAATACGGCAGATGGAAGTACTGTTTATGAAGAATCTGTGGGTCAACAGGTAATGGCATCCGTTTCGATTGGTCCGGACAAGCGTCTTTATTGTGGTACTATTGGAGCGAGCAATATAGGTTCTATAAAAGCGTTTGACATTAATAAAACGTTGGAAACAGACTCCTGGAGTATACGGGGTGGAGATATTCAAGGTACAAACCGACAAAAATAAACGGTGATGAGAAAATTGATTTTTATCGCATTTATGGTGATGTCTGTTTGTGGATATGCACAGAAATATGAAGTAGGTACTACGACAGCAGTGTGGAAAGCACCTGCTGCTGCCGACTTCCTTCATGCAAAAGCGATTGGTGTGAAGTATGTCGAAGTAGCCTTTAATCAATGTTATAGGGGAGTTCCTGTCGATGAAGTGATTCCACGTATAAAGGAAATGAAAGCGAAGATAGACAGTGCGGATATTGAAGTCTGGTCTATTCATCTTCCTTTCTCCCGAACGCTGGATATCTCAGTTCTGGATGATCGGTTAAGGAAGGAAAATGTAGATTTTATGGCAGAGATGATAGAATTGTGTGCCATGTTCCAACCGACTTGCCTGGTTTTGCATCCAAGTTCGGAACCGATAGCCGATAGTATTCGGGCGCAACGGATTGCCAATGCTTCGGAGTCTATTGCTTATTTGAAGAAATATGCTGATAGGATTGGCGCTCAACTTTGTATAGAGAATCTGCCCAGAACCTGTTTGGGAAATACTCCGGAGGAACTTATGAGGATTGTCGGAGATATCCCGGACGTAAAAGTGTGCTTTGATACAAATCACTATACCAAAGGCACGACAGAGCACTTTGTGGCAATAGTAGGTAGCCGTATCGGCACTATACATGCTTCAGATTTTGATTTGGTGAACGAATGCCACTGGCTTCCTACACAGGGAAATATAAAATGGGGAAAGTTGATGCAAGATTTGGAGAAGACCGGATATAAAGGCGTTTTCATGTATGAAGCGACGAAGGATCACGAAAATAATAATGTGAGACCTGCTCTTGAACGGATTGCAGAGACCTTCGATAAAATAACTGATGACTATAAAACACTGAAATAATATGAATAATATAAGAAGAATACAATATTTCCTGTTTTGCCTGCTGGCAATAGGACTTGCAAGTTGTAGTGACGATGATAATAATGATAAGAAGACCGGGTACGAAGGAATTCTTACGGAACTGGCAGCAAAGGTAGATGCCACTACCCAACAGTTATGGGGAACTTCTCCATCAATTGTAAATACTGAACGTGCCGATGCTTTGAGCACTATTCAGGGATATGCCGATAAATGTCTGGATGACTATTTTATCAGTTTTCTGAATGGTTTTGATCAGGCAAGTATGAGTATGGAGAAGAGTGAACCGATCTTATACTATTACCGGAGTGCTTTTGACCGGGTGATGGACGGAATTAAAAACTCCAAAGTAGAGAATGGCACAGCAGAAATCTGGTTGCTTTATAACATGGGATATATAGTTAAGACTCCTTCCGGATGTTTTGCTATTGATATTTCTCATCGCTGGGCGAAGGAACTTGCACCCTATATCGACTTCCTTTGTGTGACGCATAAGCATTCTGATCATTATAATACAGATTTGATTCAGGCAATGTTTGATTTGGGTAAGCCGGTATTATCCAATTATTTGAAAGACACCACTTATCCCTACACGGCAAAGGGGGATAAAGATTATGAAATAGGTAAATTTAAAATCCGTACTTGTATTACCGATCATAATAATTCCGGATTATCAAATTTCGTAACTATTTTCCAGATAGACTGTGGGGACGATACTGGAAATTTCGTCTTTATGCATGTCGGTGATTCCAATTTTAAACCGGAACAATATACAAATATTGCGCCACATGTCAATGTCTTGATTCCCCGCTATGCTCCTAATGCGCTGACTGAGAATAATATTTTAGGTACCGGAGCGGGACAGGTACAGCCGGATTATGTTCTGTTATCCCATATTCTGGAAATGGCTCATGCAGGTGTTGATGCATCCAGATGGTCATTGGACATGGCACTAGAACGGGCGTCCAAGATTAACTGTGACCAGACCTATGTGCCTATGTGGGGAGAAAAGATGGTCTGGAAGAATGGTAAGCTGAACTAATAATTTTAATATTTGAATTTATGAAACGAATTTATAACTTTATATTGCTTGTATGCCTGGTGCAACTGGCTGTTGCCCAAAATCGGATTGCGGAAATCAGAGAAAACCTGTTAGGAAATTATTCCGATAGAGTGTTGGTCGTTTCTCATCGTGCCGATTGGCGAAATGCTCCCGAAAATTCATTGCAAGGAATACGGAATTGCATTGATATGGGAGTGGATATGGTAGAAATAGATTTGAAGAAGACCAAAGATGGTCACTTGGTCGTCATGCATGATAAGACAATTAACCGTACAATGACAGGAAAAGGAAACGCTGAGGATTATACACTGGCAGAACTGAAAGCAATGCGACTTAAAAATGGAGCAGGCTGTAAAACCAGACATCAGATTCCTACTCTCGAAGAAGTTATGTTACTTTGCAAAGGGAAGATAATGGTGAATATCGATAAAGGTTACGATTATTTTCAGGAAGCTTATGCTGTACTTGAAAAAACAGGAACAATTGACCATTGCGTAATTAAAGCAGGACTCCCCTATGAACGAGTGAAAGCAGAAAATGGTGATGTACTTGATAAGGTTATTTTTATGCCTATTGTGAATCTGCACAAAGAAGGAGCGGAAAAGATAATCAATGATTATCAGTCACACATGAAACCGGCTGCTTATGAACTGGTATTTAAAGATGATAATGAAGAAATGCTTCGCTTGATCAGGAAAGTACGTGATAGTGGTGCCAAGCTTTTCATTAATTCTTTGTGGCCTGAACTTTGTGGAGGTCACGATGACGATCGCGCGGTAGAACTACACCAACCGGATGAAAGCTGGGGATGGATTTTGAATCAGGGGGCTAAACTGATTCAAACAGACCGCCCGGCATTATTACTCGAATATTTGCGTAAAAAGAAACTGCACGACTAAAGATATTCCTTCATGCTGAAACATCTTATAAATTTTTACAAGGTCTCTTCACCGGGGCCTTGTAACGGAGACGTTATGTCTTCATCTGGCAAGCGTCGGTTGAAATATCTGCAATGGTCTACCTTTCTTTCGGCAACTTTCGGGTACGGTATGTATTATGTCTGCCGGTTGAGCTTGAATGTAGTAAAGAAACCGATTGTAGACGAGGGAATCTTTTCTGAAACGGAACTCGGAATAATCGGTTCGGTGCTGTTCTTTACGTATGCGGTGGGTAAATTTACGAATGGATTTCTGGCAGATCGAAGTAATATAAATCGTTTTATGACTACCGGCCTGCTTGTTACCGCATTGATTAATCTTTGTCTCGGTTTCTCCCATTCATTTATTTTGTTTGCTGTTCTTTGGGGAGTCAGCGGCTGGTTTCAGTCTATGGGGGCTGCTTCGTGTGTAGTCGGACTTTCCCGTTGGTTCACGGATAAAGAACGTGGCTCTTATTATGGCTTTTGGTCCGCCAGTCATAATATTGGTGAAGCACTGACATTTATAATTGTAGCATCTATTGTTAGTGTTTGCGGCTGGCGTTATGGTTTCTTTGGGGCGGGTATGGTAGGATTGCTGGGGGCATTAATTGTATGGCGTTTTTTTCATGACAGTCCCGAAAGCAAGGGCTTTCCTCCGGTCAATGTCCCGAAAGAAAAGAAAACGATGAGTGCTTCCGAAACGACAGATTTTAATAAAGCTCAACGGCAGGTTCTGACAATGCCTGCTATCTGGATCCTTGCTTTATCAAGTGCATTTATGTATATCAGCCGATATGCGGTAAACAGTTGGGGAGTTTTTTATCTGGAAGCACAGAAAGGATATTCCACTTTGGATGCCAGTTTCATTATTTCCATTAGTTCTGTTTGTGGTATTATCGGCACCATGTTTTCCGGTGTAATTTCTGATAAACTGTTTGGTGGCCGGCGTAATGTTCCGGCTTTGATTTTCGGACTGACGAATGTTTTAGCATTATGTTTGTTCTTATTAGTGCCAGGGGTACACTTTTGGCTCGATGCTGTGGCAATGATCCTCTTTGGACTGGGCATCGGAGTACTGATTTGTTTCTTAGGTGGGCTGATGGCTGTTGATATTGCTCCTCGCAATGCTTCGGGAGCTGCTTTGGGAGTTGTTGGAATTGCCAGTTATATCGGAGCTGGGCTGCAAGATGTCATGAGCGGAGTTTTGATTGAAGGACATAAAACGATCCGGAGTGGGGTAGAGGTTTACGACTTTACTTATATCAATTGGTTTTGGATCGGATCGGCTATATTGTCGGTATTTTTCGCTTTATGGGTGTGGAATGCGAAGCAAAAATAAATCATTGATTATCAGCGGAGTATAAAATAGGGACTTTTTCTTTTAAAGGAACGGGCTCTTGGTTTAAAACCAACGACCTGTTCCTTTAAAACCAACGGGGTGTTTCTTTTAAAGGAATGAGCCTTGATATTTCAGAATTATTTCAGTATCATAATTTTTCTTTGCGGGAGATTTATTATCTTTGTACTTTTAACCCGGTAATCGATGAGTAGAATATTTGCAATTACTAAAATACTGCTGTTTGTGCTATTGGCTGGAATGACTTCCACTGTATTTGCGCAAAGCGATGATTTCACTACATGGACTAAATTCAAAGTGAACTATAAGATCGATCCCCGATTTTCACTTTTAAGCAATCTGGAGTTTCGGACAAAGGATGACGTAAGTAGAATGGACCGTTTGGGATTGGCCATTGGAGGCGAGTATCGGGCTTATTCATTTTTGAAACTGGAAGCCGGATATGAAACTCATTTCCGGAATTTGGGAGATTCGGAATGGAAATTCAGACACCGTTATAACTTTGGAGCAACTGCAAGTTTTCAAAATCAGTGGTTGAAAATTGTTTTGAGAGAAAGGTTTCAGCAAACTTTTGACCGTGGAGATTCAAAAGCTCGCCTTCGTTCCCGCTTAAAATTAGCTTATGCACCTGAAAAAGGAATCGTTTCCCCCTACTTCTCAATTGAAATTTATCAAAGTTTGGATGACGCTCCTTTTTGGAGAGCAGATCGTATGCGTTATCGGCCTGGAGTAGAGATAGCTTTGGCTAAACGATGGGCGTTAGATGTTTTTTATTGTTATCAGTATGAGTCTCCAAAAGGTAAACATATTGCCGGGGTAGAAATAGGCTATTCTTTTTGAAAATGTTAGATTACTAATATAATAATGTGTAAGCCTATTTGGTTTTGAAATATCCCTGATTTATAAAGTGCTACTAATTTGATACTTATGAATAAATATAAATATTATTTAAGAAAATGAAGTATTGGTTGATTTATGATTTATACTTTTGCTTTTGGCATTTCAGAATGAAATGTTGGAGTTGATGATTCTCCAGTCGCAACAGACGTGTTGTGTGGAATCTCATAACTGAAAGTGAATACTTCCTCTTATGTCCTTCTTTCTGCCCAATCAAAGATTTCTTATTATTTATATTTAAATAAAGAGGACATGAATATTTTGTTTAGAATGGAAAAAGGAATCGCTGTGTGCCTTTTTTCTTCTTTTTTTGTATTAGCATGTGTAAATCATATTCCGGGAGAGAAGGCTGCAGTCAGCAATGGAGATATTCCATTGAAATTTACAGCTGATATTCATGAAGTGACATATACACGTGTTGCTGGCAATGGCTTTGAAGAGAATGATGAAGTGGGAGTATTTGCCCTTGTAGGGTCCTCCACCTTGAAGGAAGAACGTTATGCGGATAATTTGCGTTTCTTTCGTACTTCCGAAAAAGTTTTTGAGTCCAGTGAGCCGATTTATTATCCTGATGATGAGGTAACATTACGTTCCAAAAAAGAGGGAGTGAATATGGGAGAAAGTACGATGTCGGTGGCGGTAGAAACAGATCAAAATCTTTCTGCCGGCTATTTCTGCTCTGATTTTCTGGTTGCTTCTCAAAATCTGCAATCAGCTCCTAAAGGAGCCATCGCCCTGCACTATGATCACAAATTTTTCAAATTAAAAATCGCTTTGGTAGGAAAGGAAGGTGAAGAATTGCAGGGTATACTGGATGCTGACCCAAAACTTTCTGTTTGTGGTTTTTATACTAAGGCGATTTATGATTTCCAAAAAGAAACTTATTCCGCTTTTTCTAATGAGAAAAGCATTACTCCTGCCGGAAAATGGGAGATACAGGGAGATCGGTTGAGCGGAAAAGAAGTGATCCTTATTCCGCAGGAAACCACTTTGGGCTATCAATATATCGTATTGGATGTTGGAGGTAAGATATATACCAGCCCATTGCCCTCTTCATTGCAGTTGCAGAGTGGTAAGCAGAGTGAGCTGGCGATTTCCTTCATCCCGACCGAAGATGTTTTGATAAGTAAAGTCGAAGGAGAAATCAATAGTTGGGAAGATGGAAATACAGGGCAGTCCGGGTCCGAAGTCTTCCATAATTATGTGGATGTGTCAAAATTGGTATTTGACGATTCGAAGGTGTATAAAGTGTTGAGTGCTGGGCAGCAGGTAGCAGAAATATGTAAAGAATATCTAGTGACGCCTGATTTTTCTTCACAGGCAATTGTCGTTTATCCGATGAAAGATAACCATGCGGTTGACTTATCCAAGGGAACGGTAGTACAATTGGTCGGACATGCAGATAAAGTGCACGGTGGAACTGTAGCGTGGGATTTGAAAGAACATTCATTGAAATATACTCCTGGAAATCAGGCTGCCCGAAGTAAGGTGTATATTTTGCCTGACGGACAAATAGCATTGTCTATGCCTAAAGAAATGTTGCCCGTATTGGCCATGAAAGATATAATGCGTGATGTGCGTGGGAGTAGTATTCACAATTACCCGATAGTGAAAATTGGTACGCAGTATTGGATGGGAAGTAATCTGAAAACATCATTATATATAGATGGAGAAGAAATTCCGAAACTGGAGATTATGAATGCCGGAGCGACAGGTTATCTATTGTCTCAAACAGATAAGAGTTATTATTTTTATAGTTTTGGAACAATTGTCAGTAATAAGCTGCTTCCTGTGGGGTGGAATA
>ERZ832522.2461-NODE-2461-length-22531-cov-34.884455_pt1 | contig 22531 bp, 20 predicted proteins | sample MGYA00519951_ERZ832522 | MGnify/ENA primary metagenome ERZ832522 (study PRJEB31850, sample SAMEA3708728) | human gut metagenome | biome: human gut; feature: human-associated habitat; material: faeces | place: China | collected 2014 ... | reverse complement strand
ATCGAGACATGTGTATCGCATGCTCCGGGAGTTCGTGGATTTTGCCAATGTATTTATAACTAACTTTCAAGTTAGTTTGTCGCAAATACCCCCAAAAAGATGAATTCCGTACAAAAAAAATTCTAAATCAGGAATTTTTGTACGAAATTTCTTCATTTTGCACGCTCAGCGAAAATAACAGCTTGTTACATGGCAATATTTCATGTTTTTGTATTTTTTTAGCAAAAAATGGCGTTTTTAATACAAACAGAACTCCCCGAGCGGCCGACGGCAATGCTGCGTTACGAGCCATGCATTCAATTCATAAATGTGTCGCAAAGGACGCTCCACATTTATTTCGTGTTCTTCATGACATCTTTATTCTTCACAAGGTAATCGATCAAAGATACCACGGTGAGGATCAGTGCGATCCACATAATGATATTGGTAAGGATCTGCAGCTGCGGGAAGTTGGCGATCATCAGGCAGATCATGACCATCTGGAAGGTGGTCTTGAACTTGCCCCAGTAACTTGCGGCAATGACTACGCCATTGTCGGAAGCGATCAGACGGAAGCCGCTGATGATAAACTCTCTGGCGATGATGATGATGACCACCCAGGAAGGGATACGGTTCATCTCGATCAGTGCGATCATGGCGGAACATACTAACAGCTTATCCGCCAGGGGATCCATGAACTTACCAAAGTCGGTGATCAGATTATATTTTCTTGCAATCTTACCGTCGATCAGATCGGTGAGGCTGGCAATGATAAAGATAGTCAGTGCGATCATATCCGTCACGAAGGTGTTCTCGCCAAACCATCCGGCCTGACCTCCCAGTAACAGGATAATAAACGGTACGATCAGGATCACACGAAAAATAGTCAGCTTGTTGGGCAGATTCATTTTACTCATGATATATTTCTCCTATCAGATCATATTCATTGGAACCGGTGACCAGAACCTTGACAAAATCTCCGGTCATCAGATTCGCTGAAGTATTCACGAACAGATAGCCGTCCACATTAGGGGCATCTCTGTAGGTTCTTGCAACATAAGTCTCTTCGTCCGCAACCTTGCCCTCGATCATTACGGTCAGGATGTGTCCTACCATATCCTCCGCCTTGTCAAAGGCGATTGCCTGCTGTAATTCCATCAGTTCATCTCTCCGGAATTCCTTGACTTCCTGCGGCACCTGGTCTTCCATGGTGGCAGCGGGAGTATCTTCCTCCTGAGAATAAGGAAATACACCCAGACGGTCGAATTCCATCTCGTTGACAAAACGATACAGCTCCTCGAAATCCTCCTGGGTCTCTCCGGGAAATCCGCTGATCAGTGTGGTACGTAAGCAGATATCGGGGATTTTCTCCCGAAGTTTCCCAATGATGGCACGAAGCTCTGCCTGGTCGGTACGTCTGCCCATTCGTTTCAACACATTGTCGGAAGCATGCTGGATGGGAATATCCAGATAGTTACATACCTTGGGTTCTGCTGCAATAGTATCGATCAGTTCATCCGTGATCTCCTCCGGATAACAGTATAAAATACGGATCCAGTAGATACCGGGGATCTGCGCCAGCTCATGTAAAAGTCCGGGCAACTCCTTTTTTCCATACAGATCCACACCGTACAGCGTGGTCTCCTGTGCTACCAGGATCAGCTCCCGTACGCCTTTATCCGCAAGTTCTCTGGCTTCTTTTAACAGACTCTCCTTGGGAACGCTGCGGTAATTGCCCCTGACCTTCGGAATAATACAGTAGGTACAGTGTTTGTCACAGCCTTCTGCAATTTTCAGATACGCAAAATGTCCGCCTGTAGTGACAACACGGTTGGTCTCTGTCACAGGGGCGGCATTAATATCTTCATAATGGTTCTGTTTCTGTCCTGCCAGGATCTCCTCCAGGGCAGCTACGATCTCATCAATAGCAGTGGTTCCGATAATGGCGTCCACCTGCGGGATCTCCTTCTGGATCTCCTCGCGGTAGCGCTGGGCGAGACACCCGGCAGCGATCAGTGCTTTGACCTGTCCGCTGTCCTTCAGTTCTCCCATCTGCAATAATGTATTGATACTTTCTTCCTTGGCATCGCCGATAAAACAGCAGGTGTTTACCACTACAACATCTGCCTCTGCTTCATCATCCGTGAAGGTATAACCTTTTTCCTGGAGCATGCCAAGCATCTTCTCGGAATCGACAAGATTCTTGTCACAGCCCAGGGATACAAACAATATCTTCATGCGTCTTATGCTTCCTCATCATCACCAAGGATCTTGATCTTACCCTGATTCAGCTCTTCTACTGCGATAGACAGGGGCTTATCCACCTTGGCTGTTACCAGAGGCTCGTCACCTGCGATGATCTGTCTTGCTCTCTTGGCAGTTGCCATAACGATAGAATAACGGCTGTTGACTACGGGTGCTTCGCCGGGCTCTACCTCGCTGTTTACTACTTTCATTAAGTCGGTATAAGAGGGATGTAACATTTTATTTTGCTCCTTTCGCGAAACCTTTCAGTTCCTCTCTGATCTCTGTGATAAATTCTACACGACGGGACGGTACATTTTTCGCTGCTTCCACATACTTCTGTACCGCTGCAGCACACTCGTCCAGATCGTCGTTCACTACTATATAATCATAGGCGTCCATGCCTTCTGATTCTTCATAAGCCCGTGCCAGTCTCTGTGCGATCACATCGGCTGTCTCGGTTCCTCTGCCCACCAGTCTCTTCTGCAGCTCTTCTGCACTGGGAGGGGTAACGAACAGTAACAGGCTCTCCGGGAACTGTTCCTTGATCTTCATGGCTCCCTGAATCTCGATCTCTAAGATCACATCCTTGCCTGCCTGCATCTGTTCTTCCACATATGCTTTCGGCGTTCCGTAATAATTGCCGCAATACTGAGCATACTCGATAAATCCGTTTTTTGCAATATTTTCTTCAAATTGTTCTCTGGTGCGGAAGAAATATTCTCTCCCGTCCTGTTCTCCTTCACGCGGTCCTCTGGTAGTCATGGAGATAGACAATGCATAATTGTCATATTCCGATAACAGTTTTTTCACCAGTGTTCCTTTGCCGGCTCCGGAGAATCCGGAGATCACCATCAATATTCCCTTATTCTGCATCTTCTTCACTGTCCTCTTTTTCATCTTCCGGCCACAACGCCTGTGCTCTTCCCGCAATCGTCTCGGGTAAAAGTGCAGACAGCACGATCTGACTGTTCTCCATGACCAGGACGGATTTCGTCCTGCGTCCCTGTGTGGCATCGATTGCCAGTCCCGTCTCTTTTGCCTTCTGCACCAGGCGTTTGATAGGTGCGGATTCCGGACTTACTATAGCGATGATCTTATCTGTATTCACAATATTTCCAAATCCCACATGGATCAGTCGGTTCATCTGCTCACCTGCACCCATTTTCCTCTATTCAGTCTCCCCCATTCGCAAAACCGCACGATACATCGTGCTTCTCGCTGCTTCGCAGCTTGTTTTGCTCATTGTGGTCGGTGACTCTATTCGAGTCACCGGAAATTGATCTAAACTGCTTCCTGCATGCGAGCATGCCAAAGCAGCTCAGATCAATTTCGTCGACTGAATAATCACTCTTATTCAATATTCTGTATCTGCTCTCTGACTTTTTCGATCTCAGTCTTTAATTCAATGGCACAGTTGGAGATCTCCAGGTCATTAGACTTGGACAGAATCGTATTGGCTTCGCGGTTCATCTCCTGCGCCAGAAAGTCCAATTTCCTTCCGATGCTGCCACCGGCTGTCAGTGTATTCTTCGTGGTCTCAATGTGGCTGCGCAGTCTCACCAGTTCTTCATCCACGCACACCTTATCCGCGAAGATCGTCACTTCCGTGAGAAGTCTTCCTTCGTCCACTGTGGTATCACCCAGCAGTTCCTTCACCCGCTCTTCCAGTCTCTGACGGTACTCCGCGATGATCTGGGGAGAACGCTCTGTAATGAAATCTACCAGCTTCAGCATGCCGTCCAGTTTCGCGATCAGATCATCCCTAAGATGTTCCCCTTCGGTGATCCGGGTCTGTACGAACATCTCGCAGGCACCCTTTAAGGCTCTCTGCAGTTCCTTCCACAGCTCTTCCTCGTCGATATCCTGCTCTTCCATCACGAAGACATCCGGATACTTCGACAGGGTGGACACCCTGATATCACAATCCAGATCAAAATCGCTGGCCATCTGCTTCAGGTATCCCAGATACTCCGCTGCCAGTTCCTTGTTGTAACGGACGTTGGACGTGTTCTCGGAAAAATCTTCATAAGTAATGAACAGATCCACTTTACCTCTGGAAATGTAGTTCTTCAGTTCACTGCGAATCGCAGACTCGAAGAAATTCAGCTTCTTCGGCATTTTGATGTTCACATCAAGGTAGCGATGATTCACAGACTTCATCTCTACGGTAAACTTTCTGTTATTCTCGGCAGTCTCACATCTGCCAAATCCCGTCATACTCTTGATCATAGCTTCTCCTGTTGTAAGGGCGCGTAAAGCCTTCCACAATTTACGGTTTACGCTCTATTATAGAATAAAAAAGCTCTTTCCGTCAAGTGCAGGTGCCCTATTTCCACTCGTCATAATGCTCCAGAAAATGATGTTTCACACCGTCCTCTTTATAGGCAATGATCGTGCGTAGGTTGACATTCTCCACGCTCTTGAAAATGTTCCCTTCGATAAAGGGATTGGTCTGCTTCAGGGAAGCGATCAGGTTTTTGATCTCCATACGTTTGGAAGGACTGCTGCCATCGGTACGGCAGGTGGTACAGGTATCGGTAAAGCGGCATGCACACTGGATAAAATGCAGATCGTTGTAATCTCTCCAGTGCTTGATATCGTCCTCGCGGATCAGATACATGGGGCGGATCAGCTCCATGCCCTCGAAATTCGTGCTGTGCAGCTTCGGCATCATGGTCTGCACCTGTCCGCCGTACAGCATCCCCATGAGGATTGTCTCAATGACATCATCATAATGGTGTCCCAGGGCGATCTTATTGCACCCCAGCTCCTTTGCATGGCTATACAAATAGCCTCTGCGCATTCGGGCGCACAGATAGCAGGGGGAATCCTCGATATCATACACCGCATCAAATATCTGGGATTCAAAGATCGTGATGGGAATATCCATCAGCTTCGCATTGTTCTCGATGATCTTGCGGTTCGCCTCACTGTAACCGGGATCCATCACCAAAAATACCAGTTCAAAGGGGAACTTGTTGTGACGCTTCAGCTCCTGGAACAGCTTTGCCATCAGCATGGAATCCTTACCACCGGAGATACATACGGCGATCTTGTCGTTCTCCTGGATCATGTCATACTCATTGATAGCTTTGGCAAATCGGGAAAACAGGACTTTATGGAATTTTTTGCGGATGCTTTTTTCAATCTCCCGTGCCCGCTCGTTTTCTTTTTCTCCGGGCTGTTCCTTCTGCATCAGGTTCAGAAGCCACCCGGTATAGCCGCCCTGTAAACTGTAGACGTCCATTCCCTGTTCCCGGAAATATTCTGCGGACGCTTTACTGTTCTGCCCGCGGCTGCAATACAGGATCACTTTTTTATCCCCTGCTGCCGCAGCCAGCTTGTCCACCAGTTCACATTCGGGAATTGCAATGGCTCCGGGAATCATTCCATAGTTTACTGCTTCATCCCCTCTGGTATCCACCAGAATGTATCGTTCAAGGTCCCGGGACTGTAGTTCTTCCCATGTGATCTCAATGGGCTGTATTGTCTCTTTTTCTTCCATTTTTATATTCCTTTACTCTGCCCGAACAGGCAGTCTATTGTTTTTCCTCTCTCAGTCTGCTACACTGTTGTTAAAAATATGGTAACTGAATCGTTACATTATACATTACATTCATGGAAAGGCATACAAATGATTCCTTATACTACTTTAGATTCCATTATAGCTCAAATGCCCGAACGCACCGGTCACACTCTGTTAGATGAAAAACAGGGGTGTGTAAAAGGGTGTCGTATGGGCGTATCCCTCTATCGCAGCACAGAATATCACATGCCGCAAAAGCATGACGATCAGGAAGGCTTCTTCGTGTTGGACGGAAAAGGATATGCTCTCGTCGGTGGCGAAGAAATCCCTCTGCTGCCCGGTACCGCCTTTATGGTACCGGCTCACACGGAGCATGTGATCAGACGGGATCCCTCCTGTGACTGCTGTAAGGTACTGTGGTTCCATGCCGCAGTAGAATGATCCTCAGTCCCCGCATACCGCCAAAAGTTCCGGCAGCTGTGCCTGAAGCTCGGTCAGGCTGTCACACTTTTTATCTACCAGCGCAAGAATCTCTTCTGTGGGCGGCAGCTGATCCGGCACCATCACCGTATATAAGCCTGCTGCATAGGCGGATCGGATACCGTTGAAGGAATCCTCCACAGCCAGTGCCTGTCCGGGTGCAACCCCAAGCTCCTCGCAGGCCTTCAGATAAATATCCGGTGCAGGCTTGCCATGCTTCACCATGTCGCCGCAGATAATTTTCTGAAAATAAGATGTGATACCTGCTCTGTCCAGATGCTCCATCACTGCCGCTTTTCGCGTGGAAGAAGCAAGTGCTACAGGAATATCGTAAGCTTTCAGATACTCCAGGATCTCATGCACACCCGGCTTCTCCGGGAGTCCTTCCCGTTCTTCCTTTTCCTTAAATCTACGGCTGCAGTCCTCATGCAATTCTTCAAAGGAGATGTCAATGCCCTGCTCTGCCTTTGCTGCCTCGAATACTTCCTTCGTGCCCTGTAAGGTTCTGCCGATGCAGGCTTTGGAGATCTCATCCACATTTTTAAGCCCCGTAGGCTCTGCCGCTTCTCTCCAGCACTCCATATACATCCTCTCGGTATCAAAGAGGACACCGTCCATATCAAATATCACTGCGGTTATTGTTGTCTTCATAATTCTCCTCACATCCAGAGCACCATCGGATTGTTACCCATACCGATGATCCCCATCATTTTGCGCGTAAATAGTAATCGATGATATCTGTCTCTTCCATGGAAATATAAGTTCCGTACATGGCTATGTTGCAGCACAATACCCTGCTTCCCGCAGGGAAGACCATCTCATATCCTTTGGACGAAGCCAGCCCCGGATATCTGTCATCCGCTCTTCCGTAGGAAAAATAAGCAGCGGAATTACCTATCTTCAAAGGTTTCGGTGCCCCAATCCCTCCGGCGATCAGAGCCTCGTCCTTTTTCCATTCAAAAAAGCTCCAGTTCTTTTTATCTCCGAGTTGCCTTGGTTCTCTGCTTCGTTCCGTCAGCAGAATCTTACCCTGTGTATTTAAAAATGTCAATGCTCCCGTCTTTTTATCCACACGGATCTGGGCATATCCCGCTGTAATTTCCACCAGGGAAGGATTCTCCCGCACCGTGCATCTGAGGTCTCCTGCTGCCGTCACCGCCGCTTTCGGGAATTCACGACACTGCCCTTTGGCAAAACAAATCCGGAACAGATCCACCGCAAGGGGTGTGATCCGCAAGGTTCCGTAACTACTCAAAAGATCCACATAGCCCTTGCCCTTCATGACCATGCGCACAGCGCAGTCGATCCTGGAATGTCCGGCGGGCATCAGTGTTTTGGCATCCGGCATATCGCCGTACTCGCCGTTATTTTCTACCATCCGCGGCTCCTGTCTGCCGGTTGCTCTGCCAGCATTGCCGTTTTCTGCCCCGTATACTTTCGCAGGTGACGGCTGTCCCGTCCGCCTCGATTCAGGCCCCCCTGACTTTCCTGCTTTCTTCGGTGTAGCGCCGTCTGTTGTCCCCTGACTGTTTCTTGTCACGATGATCTTCTTTGGGCCGTAACGCTCTCTGGCCACACGTTCCTTTTCCGCTTCCTGTGCCCTTTGTCTATAGATCTCTTCTTTTGTCTTCTCCGGCTCTGCCTGTTTTACCACCGTTTTCACCGGCTTCTTCTGGGCATCTGCGGCAAGGCGCATTCTCTGCTTCTGCTCTGGGGATACCGGATCTGCGATCAGTCCGGTGAGTTTCCCCCGGTACAGCACCGTCAGTTCATGCAGAGCTCGGGTGGCTGCCACGTACAGCTGCTTCACATACCCGTCTTCCACCGGGTAATCTTCCTCCGAAGCGTTGAAGATCAGTACTGCATCGAATTCCAGACCTTTGGTGTATTTTAACGGAAGCACCATGACGCCCTCGCCGATCTCCCATTTCCCCGCATCTCCGGTATTCAGGTCCACGCTGCCCTGTAAGGCTGCTGTTACTTTTTCCGCCTCCGCTTCGTCAATGCAGACTACGGCAATGGTATCCAGCCCCTTGCTCTGCCATGCTTTGATGATCTGCTCCGCCTGTGTCACCTGCTCTGTAAAATCCACACATTTTTTCACCGTGACTGGTTCCCCATGACGTATGATGGGCTCCACCGGATAGACCGGAAAGCTTCCGTGATACAGAATGTCCGTGGCAAACTCCGAGATTTCCACCGTGTTACGGTAGCTTTTCTGCAAAATGCCGAAATAATCAAACTCTCCAGGCAGCATCAATTTCCGCAGTTCCGTCCAGTCGTTGAGACCGTAGCGGTCGGAAATATTCTGGGCCACATCTCCCATGATCGTATAGGTACATTTGCTCAGACAATATTTTAAAGACGCATAGGCCATCATGCCGAAATCCTGGGCTTCATCAATCACCACATGCCCCACCTCCCGGATCACCGTGTCCTCCTTGAGGCGCTTGTAGAGGTAGGCCATGGCCGCCAGATCATAGACATCGTAGCCACCTTCCGGCACCTCGACCGTGAAATCTTTCTCCTGCTCTTCCTTCAGGAACTGTTCGTAGAGTTCCGCCACAGAGCCCTTCCATTCCCTTTTTCCGAAATAGGTCTCATAATAATGCTTGAGCTTCTGCTTTTCCGGCTGGGTATAGGAATAATATTTTCCGCTCAGCTCATTTTCCAGCCGTGCCATCAGATAATCCGTCAGTCTGCTGATTTTGTCCGCCCGGGACAGATCCTTTGTCTCTTTCAATAAGCGTGCAATGGTGGCCCGGTCCAGCATCACTTTGCCAGTCTTTTCGATCACCACGTCCTCTCTGGGTATCGCGCGGTATTCATAACGCAGGCAGAAATTCTCCAGCTCCTTAAACCAGACAAGAGTTCCCTTCACCGCCGGGGTCACACCTTTTACCACCGGCTTGATCTGCCAGGACTTGTCCCAGTCCTCGTACAAAAGCCTTACGAACAACTGCTCCATGGTCATCTGGGAGACACCGTAAACATTCAGTTCCGGCAGCACTCCCGTTATATAGTTTAAGAGCACCTGATTGCTTCCCACAATATAAAAATCTTCCGGTGCAAACTCCTGCTCGTAGTTGTACAGGATGTAGGAAATACGGTGCATGGCCACTGTGGTCTTGCCGGAGCCCGCCGCTCCCTGTACGATCATGTTGTGCTGGGGCTTTTTGCGGATGACTTCGTTCTGCTCCTGCTGGATTGTGGCAATGATCTCGCCCAGCACCGCCTTTTTGTTCCGCGCCAGATATTTTGTCAGCAGTTCATCGTTGGCCACCACATCCGAATCGTAGAAGTCCTTCAGCTCATCATTTTCGATCTCATAAGTGCGCTTCCGCGACAGGGTGATGTCGTATTTTCCCTCCCCCTTTACGGAATAAGAGACATCCCCCAGAGCGGCATCGTAATATACGCTGGCAATGGGTGCTCTCCAGTCGATGACCTCCGGTTCTGCCGGGTTATCCGCAATGACACTTCTGCCGATATAGTAGACCTCGTCTTTTTTCAGTTTTTTGTCCCGGAAATCGATTCTGCCAAAGTAGGGCTTTTTCCTCGCCTGTTCCGCCCGGCGCAGATCCTGATTCACGAACTTGAAGCGGGCATCCGCATTGTGCCACAGGGTCTGGGCTTCCTTGTCGTTCTCGTCGAATTCCTCCTGCATGGCATGCAGTTCTTCCGCCAGAGCCTGTACACTCTGCCTGTTGGCATCCACCTTGCGCTGTGCGATCTCTAACGTATGCTGTAATCTTTTTTCCTCATCCTGCCTCGTAATGCCGGGTAAACTGCTCATATTCTCTCCTGTTCAAAACCATAAAAAAAGAAAAAGCAAAGGAAGCCTGTCGAAGACTTCCTTTGTATGTATTCTAAATCACATTTTACCAGTCAGAGCCCCAGTCATCGTATCCTGAGTCCCAACTGTCATTGGAATCCCATCCGGAATCCCAGCTGTCATCATCCCAGCTATCGTTATTATCATCGCTGTACTCATAAGGAGTGTAATAGGACGAATCCTCAAAATCCTCATATTCCGCATCGCTGTCATAGCTGTAGGAATCATAGTAACTCTCGTAATCGCTTTCCATCCAGGATTCATCCGGTGCATAGCGCCAGGAATCATTCTCCCATTCGTACCAGTTCCCATGATAATAGTAATAGTTCTGATCCTCATAGGTGTAATAGCCGTTATCCGGTCTGTTGTCAATCTGCCAGATAGAATAGGCGCCTGTAAAAATCGCCACCAGAGACAATGCTGCCATGATCAGGCAGAAAATTGTCAGAACCGTTTTTTCTATCTTTTTGCTCCGGGCTCTTTTCTTATTATAGGCGGTGTAATCTTTGGTTGGGCGGCTGACAGGTGCCGCAGCTTTCGGCTGCTGGTGTGCTTTCTGCACTGCCACTCTTTCCTTCATCTTCTGGTAAAGTTCGTTGACCGCATAGGCTTCATCGGTTCCCTTGTAACGTACTGCCCGGGTACCGTCCTCTTTATTCTTATAGACTACGAAGGTGCCATCGGTCTCATCCTTGTAAATACCGAAGGCTTTCGCGCCCTTGTAATCCTCTCCGATAAAGGTCCGCATGTCCTGTAGCGGAAGATTCATCTCCTTCGCCCAGGCTTTCAATTCCTCGATCGTCTGTGGTACACCGTTGGCATGACGGTTATAATTGTTGTTCACTCCTCCACAGTTCGGGCAGACCTGATCAAAATCGTTGATCCAGCTGCCGCACCAGTCGCATTTTATCTTCACGTTCCCCTCCTGAAAATACACGTTGCAATAGTTTCTGTTTTATTGTACCACGTTCTGCACCTGCTGCCAACCTAGGAAATTGCCAAAAGAATGCGGCTCTCCCTGAGGGTCTTGCTCTGGTCGTAATCATACTCTATGGTCTGGATACTGACATCCGGAAAACGGGCATGCAGCCGCTGCAAAATTCCCCGCTCGCAGACATGGCTGACCAGACATCCGAAGGGATGCAGGATCAGCACACTGCCACAGCCTTTTTCCACATATTGTATCACCTCTGCGGCAATCAGCCAGCCGTCTCCGGTATTGCAGCCCTCCGCCAAAATCCCCTGCACTTTCTCCTTCAGTTCCGGGAACGGCAGATCCGTCTGGAACCGGTCTGTCTCCCCGATCACCGTAAGCAGATGTTTTTGTGCCTCACACAACCGGTGGAGCACAAAGGCACAGGCTTTCGCCATGATGGGATTGTGCTGGTACTTTTCTGCCTTATACCGCTCTGTATCCACCAAATACAGACAGTAGTTGACGAAACCACCACTGTAAGGCTCCATTCCCTGCCGGAGCAGAAAACTTTCGATATCGTCATTTCCCAGTTTCGAATATTTCATATAGATCTCACCGGTGATGCCAACTCTCTTTTTCTTCCCGGGTGTCACCGGTACCTTCGAAAATACTTCGCAGGCATACCGGTAATTTTTCTCTCTGGTGTGTCGTCCGTTCCTGTGTCTCCGAATGCTCTCGCACAGTTTCTTTTCCACCTGACTGCGGATGCGGTCCGTCTCTCCCGGATTCTGTTCGTAGGGCTTCACCTGCTGGTACAGGCACATGATCAGATCGCCATAGCATCCGGCAGCAATCCCACCGGACAACAGTGACGGAGTAATGCGAAAGCCGGTATGTTTTTCTTCTCCCATGAGGTTCAGGGAGATTACGGGAATCTGGGCATACTCCAGCTGTCCCTGCTCTGCCATGCGGTACAGCACTCTCTGGAGCAGATTGTAGATATTTCCGGCCCTGCAGGCACCGCCCGCCTGGGGCTCCATGAAGGTGATCTCCTCCGGATCCCGTTCCCCGCTTTCCAGATATTCCAGGAACTGTGCAAGGATCAATACCGTCGGATAGCAATAGTCGCTACTGATATAGCGAAGTGCCAGAGTGCGGTCCTTCACCGGGTTCTTTAAAGTCTCGAAGGAATACCCCTCCGCCCGGAATGCCGCCTCCAAAAATACATTCGTGTACTCCAGCATCTCGCACAGCAGGATCGTACGGGTCTTCTTGTCATGACGTGTGAAATTTTTACATACTCTGTGCAGTTCCTCCATACGTTTTCCTCATCTGACCGGGTTGGTTTGTGTCCGAACATAAATTTACTATTTTATATTGTAAGCTGAATCGTTGGCCCGTGCAAGTGTACATCTGGTTTATTCTGGTTGTCTACCATCGTCTGTAAACTTTCAGGCACACAAAAAAGTGGAAACCTTGTATTTTCAAGGTTTCCACGCTTTTCAAAAGAGCTGCTGACGGGAATCGGACCCGTGACCTCCGCACTACCAATGCGACGCTCTACCGACTGAGCCACAGCAGCATCACGTGACTGCTAATGCAATCACCGTGATTCATTGTAACAAAGCAATCTATATTTGTCAACACAAATTTTTTCTTTTTTTGCTTTTTTTGCTACACTTATAACTATTTAGGATTTTTCTCGTCTTTCTGTGTCGCTTCCTGCTGCTCCAGTTCCTTCTGCTCCTTCCGCTTCAGGTAATCCGCCGCATCATCCGGTACGTCATCCAGATTCTCACTGCCGATATCCACCTGGAGAGGCTTTCTCTTGAAGAGGATATCATACATGACAGGGATGATGAACAGTGTCATCAGTGTGGCATAAGCAAGTCCTCCCGCCACTACGATCGCCATGCCTTTGGACATCTGGCTGGAGAGGTCATCTCCGAACAGGAGGCTTGCCATTGCCAGGATCGTGGTCAGCGCCGTCATCAGGATCGGGCGCATTCGGGTCTTACCGGTAGCGATCAGTGCCTCTCTGCGTTCCAGTCCTCCCACACGGAGCTGGTTCGCATAATCCACGAACACAATACCGTTGTTGACAACCGTACCCAGCAGCACCACGAAGCCCATCATACCCATAACAGACAGTGGCTCGTTCATAAGCAGCAATCCTATCAGGCCACCCGTGAACGCAAGAGGTACCGTGAACAATACAATAAACGGACTGAGCAGGCTCTGGAACTGTGCCACCATGACCAGGTAGATCAGAGCAAGACCCAGGAGCAATACCTTACTCATCTGGATCACCATCTGATTGACCATATCGGATTCTCCGGCAGTGTCAATAGTATAACCGTCCGGCAATTCATACGCATCGATCAATGGCTGCAATTCTCTGGACAGAAGGGTGGCATTGCTTCCCTCTGCCACAGTGGCTGTCACCGTCATGTAGCGGCTCTGGTTCTCACGGTTGATGCTCTGCACACCCTCCTCCAGCTTTAGTGTGGCGAACTCAGACAGCGGATGATCCTCTGTGACAGTGTTGCCATTATCATCCGTAGTCTGGATCTCAAAATTATAGTCCAGGAGATTCTCACGGGTCAGCGGTTTTCTTCCATCCTTTACGACGATCTTCATATCCTCACCGTCTATGGTCACAGTGGCGGCATCGGTACTCTCCGTCAGCTTCCCGTTCAGCTCTGAAAAAATCTGGGCAACCGTCAGACCTTTGCGCATGGCGGCATCTTTATCCAGCACCAGACGGATGACCTGATCCGGCTCTTCCTGCCCGTTGGAAATATTTTCATAGCCCGGGATCGTAGCAGCCAGATCACAGATGTCCTGCGTGATCTTCGTCAGGGTATCCAGATCATCGCCATATACCTTAACAGATAATCCTGAGCCCATCATCGTGCTCATCTCCGACATTCCCGTTGATATCGTCAGTTCACAGTCAATATCCGCTGTGCGTTCTTCAATCTCCCTGCAGATTCTGTTTACTTCTTCTTTTCCGGCATTTTCATTCTCTGTCAGCACCAAAAAGGTAAACTGATCGTAGGTGCTGTCTGACATACCGGAAGAAGAAGCCACCAGTGTGGTATCTCCACCTGCCATGGCACCTACATCTCCGATGCCATCTATGGTCGTCATGGCATCCAGCACCTGGTCAGCCCTCTTGTAGCATTCTTCCTTATCCGTATCCTCCGGCATCTGCACAGATATCTCAATCTGGTTGGATGTCATATCCGGGATCATGACGATACCCATCCGCATGACCGCCCAGATACTGTATACCAGCAGACCGATGGCAATGGCAAGGGGCACGACCTTCACTTTCAGGCAGAATGCCAGCATTTTTCCATAGATATCCTGCACCTTGTCAAAGAACGGATGCTTCTTCTCTTTGGAATTACGAAGCAGGGTCGAACCTGCTGCCGGCACTACGGTCATAGCGATCAGCAGCGATGCCGCCAGGGTAAATATGATCGTCAGGCTGATGGGCATCATCAGTTCACGGACAGTTCCTGCGGTAAATACCATCGGCAGGAATACGCAGACTGTTGTCAGGGTGGAAGCAATAATCGCACCTGCCACCTGTTTTGTACCCTGTACCGCTGCTCTCGCCGCACCGACTCCCTTAGACCGCAGACGATAGATATTCTCGATCACGACGATGGAGTTATCCACCAGCATGCCGATTCCGAGTGCCAGACCCGACAACGACATCATGTTCAGTGAAATACCTGTAAAATACATTAATATCAATGCCGTCAGAACAGACAGGGGAATGCTGACAGCTACAACGATGGTGGGTTTTACATCCTTTAAGAACAGTGCCAGGATCAGGATCGCCAGTGCCGCACCTACGATCATGCTCTGCAATACGCCATTAATGATCATAGTTATGTAATCGCCCTGATCCATCAGTGTCAATACCGACAGTCCGGGATACTGCTCTTCCAGCTCTGAAATTGCAGCAGCGATATTTTTACTCACCTCATTCGTTCCCGCTGTGGAACTCTTGAACACAGACAGTACCACCGCACTCTGACCATTCAGTCTGGCATAGCTGTCATCGGCGTTATCGATCACCGTGATGTCAGCCACATCGCACAGCCGTACATCCCCGATATCTTCAATATTGGTAAGTACGATATTGGACAGTTCGTCCACACTTTCATAATTGCTTCCGACCTTAAGCAGCCAGGAATTGTCCTCCGCATCATCCAGATATCCTGCCGGCATGGCAAAATTCTGTGCATAGATGAGCTGTGACAGAGTCTGCATATTCACCAGCTGGTCTGCATTGGCATTACGAAGTGCCTCCGCCTTCTGTACCTCAAAATTCTCCAGAGAGGTATGATACTGATCCCAGCCGTCTGCCAGCTGCTTTTTCGCATCCGCAATGGAATCCCAGCCCTCTGTGATCTGGTCCTGGGCAGAATCCAGGCTCTCCTTGTTGCTGTCGATGGTTGTCTGGGCGGAATTCAGCGCACTCTGTCCGGAAGAGATCTGTGCAGAAGCCGCACCAAAGCCTGCTGCCGCCTCGATTTTCGCCTTTTCAATATCCGTATAGGAAACACCACTCTTCTTCAGCTCCGCTTCTGCTGCGGATACCGCTGCCTGCACGCCGGCTTTCTCGACCTGAAGGCTGTTCAGGGAAGATACGTAGTCGTCATACCCGGATAACAGCTCCTTCTGGGTCTGATATCCGGCTGCTGTTTTCTGCAAAAGTTCTTTTCGTCCTTCGGGCGTCAGGGCATCCCATGTTGTTTTATCTATCCCAAGACTCTGAAGACTCATACCGGAACCGGATGCAGCAAGCGCTGAATTTACGTCTGTACTGTCCAGTACTGTCATGTTTTCCATCTGAGAAGAAGTCAGAAATGTGCTCATCTTCTCCAATCCGTCTACCACATTCGGAATATCATTTGTGGTCTTGCCCTGTTCTTTCAGGGATTTTTCTATCTGTGTGATCGTTGCCTTCAGCGATGCCTCCTGCGCTTGTAACGTCAGCAGGTCTGTCTGCAATGCATTCAACTGATCCAGTGCCTGGCTGGCGGTCGCCAGCTTATTCTCGGTATCCTTCTTCTGATCCTCCAGGGAATCCTTGGCATCTTCCAGCTTTTCCTTCTGCTCGTCCAGTTCCTTCTGTGCATCGTCTAACTTCGTCCTGCCGTCGTCGATATCCTTCTGTCCGTCGACCAGCTCCTGCGTGCTGTCTGCCAGCTTCTGCTCCGATTCCAGCAGCTGCTTCTTCGCATCATTCAGCTGATCCACAGCATCCGCAAAAGCATCATTGGTCTTTGCCAGGATCTTCTCGTTCAACACATCGATCTTATCCTGATTCAGATCCACAGAGATGGAATTCTCCACAATTCCAATGTCAGAGATACTGGTCACACCCTCTTGCCGTTCCAGATAGGGGATCAGCGTGTCCTCGACAAACCGCGAAGTCTCCTGAATATCCTTACCCTCATAGGATGCCGCCAGATATACGGAAGCCATCATATCCATGCTGATCTCCATGATATTCGGAGAACCGCATTCCTCCGGCAATGCTGATTTCACACTGTCCAGAGCGCTCGATACCTTTACCATGGCGGAATCCATATCCGTTCCGTCTGCGAATTCCAGTTCTACGATCCCGTAGTTTTCATAGGACATACTGTATACATTCTTTACACCGGAAATGGAGCCCAATGCGCTTTCCACAGGTTCGCTCACACTGGACTCCACTTTCTCCGGACTCGCTCCCGGATAAGTCGTGATCACCAGTAAATACGGCAGACTCATCTTAGGCAGAAGATCCGTTGTCATTCCCGATAAACTTACAAATCCCAGAATAATGATGGCAACTACCATCACCAGAATTGTAAACGGTTTTTTTACACTAAATTTTTCCATATATTCCCGCGCCTTTCCCACGTAAGCATCTGTATAGTAGTATGTTACCACTAACGGATCGCGAAAATCCATTAAATAAATCTAAAATTTAGATTCTTTGCTTAAAAAGCCGCGGATTTTCTGCTTTGCACGGGTCAACGCATTTTCTGTTGCTTTTTCACTCCTCCTGAGCACCTTCGCAATCTGTGTGTAGCTCATTCCCGTAATATAGAGATCCAGCACCTGACGCTCCAGCTCACTCAGCTCCGTAGCGATCCTTTTCTCCAGATAGGCCACTCTCTCCTTATCCAGGAAAAGTTCCTCCGGATTCCTGCCGGTCTTATCCGTCAGAAGCTCCGCCAGCGTCTGTGTCTCCGGATCCCTGTCCTCTTCCGTTCTTCCATGGCTGTCCAGGGAGACATAGGTATTCAACGGTGTGTGCTTCAGCCGCTGCGATGCCTGCACCGCCGTATACATCTGTCTGCTGATGCACAGATCCGCAAACGTGTAAAAGCTGGCGTCTCTGCCACAGTCGTAATCCCGCACTGCCTTGAACAGACCGATCATCCCCTCCTGGATCAGATCCTCACTGTCTCCGCCCAGGATATACATGGATTTTGCTTTGCTGCGCACCAGATTTTTATACTTGTCACAGATGTAGTCCATCACTTGCCTGTCGCCTTCCCGCAGCTGGTCGATGAGCTCCTCATCTGTCATATCTTCATACTTGAAATGCTCTGTCATGCTTTCCCCTTTGCTATCCGGCTTCCGGATGCAGCACCCTGTTATGTTATGCCTGCAGTCTCTGACGTACGATCTCGTAAGCCAGTACTCCTGCTGCTACGGAAGCATTTAAGGAATCGATATCTCCCTTCATGGGAATAGACGCCACCATGTCGCATTTTTCCTTCACCAGACGGCCTACACCCTCGCCCTCGTTGCCGATGACCAGACCGATGGGTCCCTTCAGATCCAGATCATACATGGTAGTCCCGCCCATATCCGCGCACACGAACCACAGACCTTCCTTTTTCAGGTCTTCGATGGTCTTCGCCAGATTCGTCACCTTTGCCACCGGCGTATAGTTCAGTGCTCCGGCGGAGGTCCGCGCTACCGTAGCGGTCAGTCCCGCTGCACGGTTCTTCGGAATGATGACGCCATGGGCACCTGCCAGATTGGCGGTACGGATGATAGCTCCCAGATTATGGGGATCTTCGATATTATCCAGCAGGAAAATAAAGGGCGGCTCACCCTTTTTCTTCGCCGCTTCCAGGATGTCGTCCACCTCTGCGTACTCATAAGCCGCCGCATAAGCGATGACGCCCTGATGTTTTCCGGTCTCGGATAACTGATCCAGGCGCTCCTTGGTCACATACTTTACTAACGTGTCATGTTTTTTAGCTTCTCTTTTAATGGTCATCATCGGACCGTCCTGACAGCCATCCAAAATGAACAGCTTGTCAATGGGTTTGCCCGAACGATACGCTTCGATCACGGCATTTCTGCCCTCTATGGTAAATTCCTGATATCCCATGCTTGTCCTTTCTTATTACGTATTACTTTCTCATTACGCATTATTTTCTCATTACGTATTGCTTTCCTGTCACATGCGTTACACTGCACTCAGATCTCCAGACCTGCCAGACGGATACCGTCTTTGATCAGGTCAAGCATCCGGTCTGTCTGCCCCGTCAGGTACAGATACCCCATCAGCGCTTCAAATCCGGTAGCTCTGCGGTAGTCTGCCACAGAAGCATTTTTCGCCGTGGTGTAGGATTTGGCGTTGCGTCCTCTGCGGTACACCGCTTCCTCATCCTCCGTCAGCTCCGGAAGCAGTGCCTCGATCATGGCGGACTGCGCCGGTGCTTTTACATAGCGCGTTGTCTTTTTATGCAGATCGTTGGCGGAGCGGTTGGCACGTTCCACCACAATACTTCGGATCACCAGTTCATAGATCCCGTCTCCGATGTAGGCTAATGTCAGCGGAGAATATGCCCGGACATCCTGCCCTTCACAGTCGAAAACCTGCTTGATCTTAGTAAGAAGGGTTATGCTCTCTTCCATTTTACACCCTCTCTGGTATCTTCCAGTACAATGCCCTTAGCTAACAGTTCATCACGGATCTCGTCGGCTCTTGCGAAGTTCTTCGCCTTTCTGGCTGCCTGACGCTCCTCGATCAGTGCCTCTATGTCGCTGTCTAACATCTCTGCTTTTTTGTCCACGATCAGTCCGCAGATATCGGACAGGGTCACGATCTCCTGCTTTAATGCTTCCAGGAATGCCTTGCTGCTCTCAGCCTTGGCATTGGAATTCACGAATTTTACCAGTTCAAAAATAGCTGCCAGTGCATCTGCGGTGTTAAAATCATCATCCATAGCTTCGTCGAACTTGGTCTCGAAACCCTGTGCCTCGGTGAGTAAGTTCTTCTCTTCTCCGGTCATTTCGGTATCTGCTGCCTTGTCCAGTAAGAACTTCAGATTGTCCACGCTGGTGACGATTCTCTCATAGCCGTTCTTCGCAGCTTCCATTAAGTCAGCGCTGAAATTCAGCGGGCTTCTGTAATGCGCGGACAGCATGAAGAAACGCAGTACCTGCAGATCGTATTTTTCGGAGATCTCACGTACGGTGAAGAAATTGCCCAGGGATTTGGACATCTTGCGGTTATCAATGTTCAGGAAAGCATTGTGCATCCAGTATTTTGCAAAAGGCTTGTCATTGGCTGCCTCGGACTGTGCGATCTCATTTTCGTGATGAGGGAAGATCAGATCCTCTCCGCCGGCATGAATATCGATCTCTTCGCCAAGATAACGCTTACTCATGACGGAGCACTCGATGTGCCAGCCGGGACGTCCCTGGCACCAGCAGGAATCCCAGTAAGGCTCGCCTTCTTTTTTCGGCTTCCACAGTACGAAATCTAAGGGATCTTCCTTCTGGTCCTCCCCGGAGACTAACAGAGAACGGTTACCGCCCTGTAAGTCGTCCAGATTCTTATGAGACAGCTTGCCGTAGTCCTTGAAGCTTCTGGTACGGAAATATACGGTACGTCTCACGAACTGTTTCGGATTAACAGCCGCTATATCGTAACGGAAGAGCAGCTGCTCTATCAGGTGACGAAGGTGACGAAGGTGGCCTACACTGACGACAGAAAAGTCGTTTCCCGCATCACGTTAAAGGACGGAAACGGCGATTATGCGGAAATTCTCATCGAGGAAGACATCGTATCCGGCGCGGACGGGGTGAACGACCTGGCCTCCCGGGTGAAAAAGGGGCGCACCGTGCGGGCAATCGGCATTCTCCATCTGGACAGCGTCGGCAGGCCGGTTCTCCGGGTGCGCAACTGCGACGAGGTGGTCTACGTGCCGCCCGTCCCGGTTTCTCTGGGTTCCCGCAGAAATCCCCGCACCGGCGATTTGATCTGGATCGCCGTCGGGGTGATGGTGCTGTCCGGAATCGGGCTTGCGGTGCTGCTGAGAAAGAGAAAAAGGTAAAAATAGTGCCGGGGGCGGTCAGCCCCCGGCATTCTTACATTAAATGTGTATGTACTGCTTATACGAGTTTTTAATAAAACGCTTAAAAGCGTTTAATGCTTATCGACTTAACTCAGCACACCACAAGATGTAGCAACCGCTCTAACAAGTCGCTGGAATACCTGATCTCCAGTCATGCGGCGGTTGAAACGGAAGCAGAATTCGTCCAGGTATGCCTGTAACTTGGTACATCTACCATGGTGGGCTCCCAAAAGGAACGTTTTCAGATTACTGATTGCCTTGTGCAGCCAATGCAGATCGCCAACTTCGTACTTTTTGGGCTGCAGTTGTATGCCCTCTAAATTCAGATAACTTCTGTACCCATCACATTCGACTTTGATATCTGGGGCAAAATACTGGTCAACAAACTGCTGCAGGGTCTTTCCCTGGATGTTATCGACAACATTCATTCGTGCGTATAAAGCGGCACCGTTGGCAGATTTGGACAGAACAACCACGATTTTAGATTTGTCAGTTCCACGGCCACGCTTGCCATTGTGGCTGTTACCGCCAATATATCCGTCATCCAACTCAACAATACCGAAAAGCAGGTAGTTTTCATCTCTTTGACCCATGGCGGTACGGATCATGTCCAGTAAATGCCAGGCAGAATCGTAGCAGATTCCCAGGGTGCGGCTCAACTGAACAGCGGAGATTCCCCGCTTGTCAGTAGCACACAGATAGATAGCCCAGAACCAGACGGTCAGGGGCAGTCTGGTACGGTGCATAACGGTACCGGCAGTGACAGAGGCCTGATGACGACAGGTGCGGCACTGGAAGGTATTACGGCCATGGATGGGATAATACTCCCGGCATCCGCAGACAGGGCAGACGAAGCCGTTGGGAAATCGCAGCCGGAACAGTTCTTCTCTGCAAGCCTCTTCTGTGCTGTACCGAACCCGAAGCTCTTTGAAACTAATCGTTGTAGCCTTTGCCATAATGATTACCCCCTTGCTTTCTGGGTTCATTATCGCATAAGTGCTGTCCAATATCTCGGACAGTTACAAGATATGGTGGCTTGCGGAGTTAAGTCGATAAGCAGATATTTTTTATAGGTTATGTAAAATAAGATCTCCTTTAATAATTTGCTCAGTAAAAGGGCTGGTAGGAAATTTAAGCTTTTCTAACAACAAATCAATACTCATTTTCGCCATTTCACTAGTATTTCTTTCAATATAGTTAAAAACCATACCAACGGTTTCTAACTCAGACAGGCAATCAAAACCAATGCATGTAATATCTTTATTTAAAACAAGCGAAGTTTCTGAAAGTGCTTTTAAAAATCCAAGACTCGTAAAGTTGTTGCAAGTAATAACTGCAGTAGGGCGATCCTCCATTGTTAAACATTTTTGCGCTAATATATATGATCTCTCAATTGAAAAATCTCCTAAAAACACATAATCATCTCTATACGGAATTGATGATTGCTTCAGTGCTGCTTCATAACCACTCTGTCGCTCTCTTGCTAGAACACGGTCCATCTCTGCGTTAATGATTGCAATTTTTTTATGGCCAGCTTCAACTAAAGCTTTCGTCGCTTGGTAAGCAGCACCTGCATTATCAAAAAAAACGCCGTCCGCGTTTTTATAAAAAGATAATCTCCGGTCAAGAAAAACAATAGGAGCATTGAGACTATCCAGAGCTATAGCTATATTTTTTCTATCTAATTCACTCTGATAATCGACTGCGGGTGTATAAATAAGGCCTTTAATGCGATAGTTCTTCATTGTTGCTAATGCGAGAAGGTCTCTATCTCCAATATTATCTGAATTAAAGCAAATCATTGAAAGCGAATGTTTTTCTGCCTCGAGAGAAATAACTTTTAATATTTCTCCAAAAAACGGATTTTCAATTTCTGGAACCAAAACACCAATAATGTCAGAATACCCTTTATGTAAACTTCGCGCTAAAGCAGACGGTGCATAACCATACTTTTCTATTGCACGGTTAACCTTATTTTTAGTCTTTATGCTTACGTATCCAGAATTGTTTAACACCCTGGATACAGTTGCTTGTGATACTCCAGCTTCTTGTGCAATTGTACTTATATTAACGTTCTCCATGGCTTGCCCTCGTGTGAAATCGATTCCCTTTTTTGCATTATAACTTCCCATATTTTAGTTGTCAATATA
>ERZ832522.2455-NODE-2455-length-22548-cov-3.381897_pt1 | contig 22548 bp, 17 predicted proteins | sample MGYA00519951_ERZ832522 | MGnify/ENA primary metagenome ERZ832522 (study PRJEB31850, sample SAMEA3708728) | human gut metagenome | biome: human gut; feature: human-associated habitat; material: faeces | place: China | collected 2014 ... | reverse complement strand
CTCCGCCGAGCTGAGCCAGCTCGACCGCAGTTCGCCTTCGGCGGTTATGCGTCTACTACATCTACTAAATGAATGACTTGTTTCAGCCAAATCAAATCAATGATATTGATTGTGCCGTCTTCTACGGTTTCTGCACGTTTGCCCTGCTCTTCTGTCAAGGTAACCGTTCGCAGCAAATACCGATGAAACAGCACAGTGTCCGCTAAATTCCGTCTGCCGTCTAAGTTCAAATCACCCTTTAAAATCGTTTCTTCGTTCTTGGAAATAACTAATTTTTTCAGCAAAATTTGTTCCGAAGCATTGTACATACAATAAATCGTTCCATTTCGTGCAGACAAAACAGGCTGGTTTACAATTTCATTGGCAATGGTATTTCCGACTGTTTCCCATGATGCAGTTTCCTGATTCAGCCGATACAAATCAAATGCATTTGGATTCTGAGAATTTACAGCCACATACAAATTCCCACCGGACAGAACCGGCACCATCTGAAAGACGTTTTCTTGCAATGCCGCTGGCAATTCATAGGCAGTTGCAGTTCCATCAGAGGTCACGCTGAAAATTGGATTCTTTCCGCCACTCGGCAACACCCAGAACTTCCCGTCCGCATCTGCTATCACGGAAACCATGCCGCATTCCTGCTCGGACAATGTAATAATATTCCAAGTTGCTCCGTTATAAATCGCTGCTTTTGGAACGCTGTTTGCAGTCAAATCCCGATAGCCGATCACGACCGTTCCATCTGCGGCAGCAATCTCCATATTGCAAGCGTTTCCAGAGAGATCCGTTCCAATTTGCGTTGCTTGTCCGGTGTTCGGATTGTAGCAATATGCCTGCAACGCATACGGAAATGAACCCGTGGTACAGGTAAAATAAAGCTGTTCGCCATCTGTTGCAAGGTCTTGATACTGTGCGAGTTTTGTCCCCACATAGCATTCTTCCCAGAGCTGCCCGTTTTCATTCCATTTGCAGAGATGCGAGATATAATCATAATCCTGATAGAGCACATATGCCGTTCCATCACAAATGACCAGCTTTGGATTGTACATACTGCCGGAAAACGGCTTGCTGACTGCAGTCAGCGTTTCGTCCTCTTCCACCCGATACAGGGTTGCAGAATAGGCAGTAGTTGAAAGCAGATACATCGTGCCATCTGCGGCAGTTGCCAGATCATACGCCATGGTATCCGCAGAGAACGAACTATTGTTGCTGGTTTCCCAGAGTTTCTGACCGGAAAGGTCTGCAAACGATACTGAGAATGTCAATGTTCCATTGTCCTGAATCTGAATGTTGTCCAGTGCAATGCCGCTGTTTGTTCCGTCTGCATAGACCAATGCCCCATCAGAAAACTTCTTTTGCAGGTCTGTTGTTCCAATATGATTCGGTGCACCTGTTCCGCCATAGCAAGACTTTGTCAAATCGCCTGCTCCGCCGTTCAATGCGGTTTCCCCTGGACGGAAAATATAAATCTGATCAGTATCGCCCCGATAGTTTCCGACCACGCTGGTATTCACCCGATAGACCACCATGCCATCGCCATAAATTTTTCCATCCAGTTCATCCGAATATTTCGCACCCTGCTTTCGATATTCTACCGCAAAAAATTCCGTGTCGGAAAGCGGTGTTTTTAATAAGTAGAGCCGGCTGCCCTCGGAGGCAGATGCTGGAGCAAGTGCATATGTCCCCGCTGTTGTAATCGTTTCTGCTCCCATCCAGCCGGAAACAGAATACCGCTGATAAGCAAGCGGATACTGCAAGAAAATAGAAGTGGTTGCCATAATATCCCACTGCCCGACCGGATCACCGGGAACATCGCTGCGGTGGTACAGATCCGGATAACCCATGCTGTGCAAAAATTCATGGCAGACTGTTCCAATGCCGTTGAATAGCGTAGAACCGATCACGGAATAGCCGCTGTGCAGATTGACTTGTCCCACGGTAAGCCCGTTCACCTGCAAACCGCCATCCAGATAAAATGCTTTTGACCACAGCGGATCGGCAGCGGATGTAACTTTTCCATCTACCACGCAGACAATGTTGTCAATATAACCATCGTTGTCCCCATCCAGCGGAATATCTGCCGGAATTGCAATATTTTGAATCATTTCAACTGCATATTGGTTATAGTCTGTGTAAGATTCCCGACTTTGACTCAGCACATACGGTTCAATCACACCATCTTTCAGCTGCGGAAAATAAGAATCCACGTGCATTTGTCCATAAGAAATGGTATCAATGTATTTCGTCAGGGAACGATACGTAGTAGTATCGTTGCACATCGAAAGCACCGTATTGGTTGCATCTCCACTCATAAAGTTTTTTTCCGTCAACGGGTCGAACTGGGCAAATAAGACGATATTATTCACCTGTCGGACGGTTGTTTCTGCCTTTGCCGGAAGTGCCAGAGTCGGCAGGCAAAAAACAACCAGCAGGATGCTGGTAAAAAATGCGGTCATTCGTCTGAGGGAAACACGTTCTTTCATGTTGTGTCATACGCCTACTTTCTATTTTTATAAATTTTGGAAATGAAATTGCAAACCATCCAAAAATGATGGATGATTTCACGGTTGATTTTGTTTATTATACCATAGTTTCCGGCAAATTGCAAGTAATTTTTCTGTAATTTTTTTCTTCTTCATGCAACTTGAATAAAAGCTGCCGTGTGATTTTGTACAGATTGCAAAAAACAAAAGAAAACCCGAATTTCTGTGAAAGCCCCTATCATTTGCTTGATTTTTTCACAGGCTTGTATTATAATAGGAATATCTTCTTTTCTACCAATCTGTAACCATGTTCGGGGCATACGATTTCGCCCCATTATACTTTAGGAGGCAATCTGAAATGTACGAAGAACTGTTAAAGACCCTGCGGGACTTTACCCCCTTTTCCATCATTGTCAGTGCCGTGGTCATCTTTGTGGTGTTTCTCTGTGTCTTTGTCATCTTTTCCTTTGCAAAGCGAGAAAAACGCATTGAACAGCTGCGGTGGAACAAAGTCAGCAATCACATGATGCTGCGAGATGTTCAGACCAATGAATGGATTCCCTTAGAAGCCGATGAAATTCTAGTCGGGCGGCATGGCTCGGCGGATATTCGCCTGCCGGATATGAGTATTTCCCGTTATCATGCGGTGCTCTATGTTTCCAACGGGGTCTGGCGTGTCGTGGACTTGCATTCCAAATCCGGCACATTCGTCAACGGCACGAAAATCGACCACCAAGCCATTCTAAAACCCATGGATGAAATCCGATTCGGCACACAAGCCGTCATCCTACAGCAAAGGAGAGATGCAAATGTATCATAATGGCTTACGCTACGGACGCATTGCAGCACTGGTTCTGTTCACGCATATTGTCATGCTGTTGGCGGTGCTGTTTCGGGGAAACTATGAAACGATTCAGGATCTAGCCCCGCTGACCATTGCCGTCTTAGGGCTGGATGTGGTCTATATCATCGTGCTGCGGTTCTTCTATAAGCAGATGACCTACACCACAGACTTTCTACTGCTTCTGATTCTCAACATCAGCGTGATTTTTCAATCCTGTTTCGGGGGCATTGGATTTGCTGCCAAGCATTATATCACCTGTATCATGGCGTTAATCTGCTGTCAAATCATGTTCCTGCTCACCCGCAACCACATCCGCCTGATGGCAATCAAAAAATATCTGTATATCGTGCTGGGCGTGATTATGCTGGCAATCCTGCTCCTGACAGGCAGCCGGAGTATGTGGATTCAGATTGGACCAATCAGCTTGCAACCTTCTGAATTTATGAAGCCCGTATTTGTTCTGCTCTGTGCCACCTCCATCATGGAACAGCACGAAAAGACCAAGGTACTTTTCTTTTATGTTTCTAAAGAGGCTCTGTTTTTAACCGGCTCATTCCTTGCCATCTTTGTGCTGCAATGGTGGTGTCGGGACTTGGGCAGTTTGCCAACCTTTGCCGCAGCCTATGGCTGTGCAGTCATCTGCCGGATCTGTTACCCAAAGGCAAAATTCTCGAAAACGACCTTGATTTTCCTGTGTGCAGTTGGCGTGCTGGTCGTCATTGCCGCTGCGAAATTTGCACCGGGCTATGTACAAGACCGTCTTTCTGTGGACATCTGGAATGATATGTACGGAAACGGCTATCAGCAATGCCGTGCACTGATGGCAATTGCAGAGGGCGGCTTATTCGGAAAAGGTCCTGGATACGGCAACCTCATTGAAATCGCTGCCGCAGATACAGACATTGTATTCTCCACCATCTGTGAAGAATGGGGCTTTTTGGTTGCCCTGCTGGTCATCTTCTTCATTGCAAGTCTGTTAATATTGCCAATGATTAACAAGCCGAGAAGCTACTACCACACAACCATGATTTTAGGCGTTGCAGCGGTCTTTGTCGTACAGATGGGCTTGAACATCTTCGGTTCTTGCAACCTGATTCCGTTCACTGGTGTTACGATTCCCTTTATTTCACAGGGTGGTACGTCTATGATTACCTGCGGATTGCTTGCCGGTATGCTCAAAGCAGGGCAATCGCCGACGTTCCGAAAACCGAATGTTGTTTCGGAAAATACGCTTTCGTTCAAGCTGCCATTCCGCAAGGGAAAAGAAGCAGACGAACTGCTGTCGAAACATGCACCTGCTCCGAATGGAAACAAGCCACAAGCTCCGCAGCGTTCCACTACTCGAACACCGCAGCAGCCTGCCAGCCAGAATCGCACCACTCCGATGCAGGGCGGTGCTCCTCGGCAGCAGGCAAGACCCACGCAGCCGAACCCATACGGGCAGCCACTGAATCAAACCCGTACCATTCCAACCAACGGCACACCTCGGCAGCAGGCTCGACCGACACAACCGAACCCATACGGGCAGCCAGTAAACAGAACCGCTCCGCAGAGCCGTTCCAACAACCCATATGCTCGCCCGAACACCATCCAGCGTTCCGGCAGCAGCCAGAATGAACAGACCAGAATGTACCGAAACAGCAGCGAACAAGGAGGGTCACACAATGAAAAGTATTAAACGTGGAGAACGGCTCACCATCCTGCTGATTGTCCTCTTTCTGTTGGGCATGGTGCTTTTGGTCGCAAGAATTGTATCACAGGCAACTTTCTATATGTCCCATTCTCACAACGTGAAACTCGGCTATATCTACGACCGAAACGGAGAAGTTCTGTTCGATGAAGATGCAACTGCGGAAAAATATGGAGCAGATTATTTTCTAGATGTTGGCAACCTCATCGGCGACAACAGCGGACGCATGACGAACACACTCGTTTCCGAAAATCTGAAGGACTTGCAAAATTATAACCTGCTCTTTGGTGCAGTCCAGAACGGAAAAAGTGCGATTTATACCACCCTCGACCACGATGCAAACCAACAGGTTTATCAGGAATTCGGCAATAAAAACGGAACTGCCATCGCCTACAACTACCAGACCGGAGAAATTCTTGTCTGTGTCAGCAAGCCCAGTGTCAACATTTTAAGTGATATCGATGTCAGCACGCTGGAAACAGGCAGCCTGCTCTGTAAGGCATTTTACCAGACCATCCCCGGTTCTACCCAGAAAGTCTGCACCACTGCCGCTGCCATTGAAACCATCGGCTATGACGCTCTCATGCAGAAAAGCTATGACTGTCAGGGCACTTATTACAACAACTATGGCTCTCCGATTCGCTGCTATCACGGTAGTGTGCACGGCTGGCAGAATATCTCGCAAGCGTTTCAGCACAGCTGCAACCCCTGGTTTGCTCAGCTGGTAGAGGATTTACCCCTTGACGGCTTACAGACTGCGTTCCGTAAAATGGGCTATCGGGTCAACGGCGAAGGCAATGCACAAATGGATTTAGATGGCATTTCTGTTTTCACCGCTTCCACAACCTTAGAAGATACCAACGACAGCATCACCCAATGGGGCTGCATTGGACAAGGCGAAACGGTCATCAGCCCACTTCAACTGATGATGTGGGAAAGTGCCATTGCCAACGGCACAGGACAGATGACTCAGCCATACTTGATTTCCTATCGACAAGATTTATTCGGAACGGTCAAGGACAAAGCAAAGACTACCTATTCGGATGAAATTTTCTCTGCGGAAACTGCCCAGCAGGTACGAGCAATCATGCGAGAGAACGGTGACTTGGCTCGTTATAGTACCATCAATTATCCCGTTGGCTTAAAGACTGGAACAGCTGAACAGGGCGATGATACAGACAATTCTCTGTTAGTTGGCTTCTGCGATGACAGCAACCTCCCGATTGCCTTTTGTATCGAAATCGAAGACTGGAATCAAGACGTGGACACTGTCAATACCAACAACATCGCACGCACCATGCTGAATGCACTCTCTCAATAAAAACCATGCACATTATTTGACATTTCCGGAAAGATATGCTACAATAACAAGTAGGACTGTTTATTTTTGAAAGGAGCTTTTCCCATGCCTTTTTGTGGAAACTGCGGTCATCCGTTATCGGATACTGACCTTACTTGCCCGAACTGCGGCGAAATTCGACCAAATGCCATTCCAAAGCCGGATTCTATCAATCAAGAACCGACGATCCCAACACCAGACACCCCAACAGAACCAAATCTCCATCCGGAACAGAGCAATTCCAACACCGCCGCTCAACCGGCAGATCCTGCGGTTTCGGATAATTATGACCATGTCGCTGCTTATCAGAACAACGCTCAAGCAAATACTCCCGTTGCGAACGATATTCCGAGAGAAGTTCCGCAGCCAAACACTTCCGCCACACAGAATACAACGGCGGAAACCAACGCTGCACCGGATTTTTCTGCTTATGGCATCCGCAACAACAACATCCCGAACGGAAACACTGCTAATCAGCAGCAACCAAATTTTTCGGGACAATCTTATCAGCAGTCAACTGCTGGTCAATCCCCTTACACCTACAATGATCCCTACTCGACCCCGAATACACCATTGACCAACAACAACAATGGTATGGGGATCGCCTCTTTGATTCTTGGCATCTGTTCCATTGCCATTTGCTGCTGCTATGGTGTTGGTGCGATTCCAGCCATCATCGGCTTGATTCTGGGCATTCTTCAGAATAAGAAAAATGCCAACGGCATTGCAACCGCTGGCATCGTCCTTGGTATCATTGGCATTTTACTCAATGTTGTATGGCTGATTTACATGATAATTTTCCTCTCAGAGGATGGTCTTCAGGACTTTGTCAATGAATTTTCCAGCAACTACGAATACTATGAGGATTCAACCCTTTAAGCATTTTTAAGATCTTTTAAAAAACGCAGTCCACGGTCTGCATGCATTGCAGCATTTCCGGGAACTGCGTTTTTTTCGACAGCAAAGGAGCTGACCATGTATCCAATTCTTTCTCTCTTTGGATTTTCGTTCGGAACTTATGGAATCTGCTGCGTGATTGGCGGAGCACTTGCCATCTGGCTTGCCATTCGCAACGGAAAACGCTTTCAGCAAGACCGGTTCGCCATGCTGGAGGCTTGTGTCTGGGCAATCATAGGCAGCTTTTTGGGAGCAAAACTGCTCTATCTTTTGGTTTCGTTCTCCGACATCGTGAAAATGTTCCAGACTTCCGGCTGCAACTGGGACACGATTTCCTCCCTGTTAGAGGGCGGATTTGTATTCTATGGCGGATTGCTGGGTGGTCTGGCTGCCTTGCTGCTCTATCTGCATCATTTTCAGCTGCCCTATGGGGTCTATCTCAGCAGCATCACGCCTGCCGTTCCGCTTGCCCATGCATTCGGGCGAATCGGCTGTTTCTTTGCAGGCTGCTGCTATGGTATCCCCTATGATCCACCGATTGGCATCTGCCTGAAAAACGCCATCGGGACAGCCCCGACGGACATTCCGCTCTTTCCGGTGCAGCTACTGGAAAGCGGACTGGATTTTCTCCTTGCTGGATTGTTACAGCTTTGCTTCCGGAAACGAACCCGAAAGACCGATGTCATTCCGTTCTATTGCATCGGCTATGCAGGCATTCGTCTTTTTACAGAACGATTTCGCTATGATACCGAACGGGGCATTTATTTTGGCTTGGCAACGTCTGAATGGATCAGCCTTGCCCTTGCCATCTGCGGTGTGCTGCTGTTGCTCGTTCCATCTCTCCGCAGAAAAAGGGCATCGCATTCCTAAATTTCCATCATCTCAATAAATTGTCATTGCTCGCTTGTGCATATCTTCGTAAATCTGAAAATATCGTTCCATGGAATAGGTCACATCGCCGTTCAACGGGTCGCACACATAAACCAAATCATTTTCCTTATCATATCCATGCAACAAAACGCAGTGCTCCAAATCGCACCACATGACGGTTCTGCCGTCCTCCGTCGTCCAGCCCTCTTCCTCATATACATCATATAGACCAATTGTAATCCACATCACAACGGGATAACCGCTTGCAATGTAACGGCAAATGGTTTCTTCGCTGCTGCCCGTCAAGTCCAGACCTTGCTTCTCGCTATCCTGTGTCTTTAAATAAGCATCCGCCGTCTTGACCAGAACCGGAGCATAACAGCCGAATCCATCGCTCGCCTGCGGCAAGCCAATGTAGGCATCATCCAATGTGTTCTTGGCAGTGTCATAACTGCACGGCAGAAAATCTTCCGCCATGGTGGTCTTATCCACATCGAATCCCAGATATTGCAGCAGAGCTGTCAGCGAAGTGACTTCGCAGCCAGTCGGCAACTCCGGACGCTGGTAAATGACATCGACATCTAAAACGTGTTCTGCTGGTACTTCTTTGACCAAATCCGGCTTGCGTTCTGTGGTGGTGGTTGTTTGGATGGTCTGCTGGGTCATGGTCACAGTTGTTTCCGCTAAAATGGAAAGTTCTTCGGATTCGTCCTGACTAATTTTCACGGCAACAGATTCCGGCGAGGCTGTGCAGGCACAAAATAAAATCGTTGCTGCCAGTCCGCTGAGCATCAAACCAATGGTATGCTTCATAAAAAACGTCAACCTCCAAAATGGCGGAAAAAAGAACCCGCCCAAAATCAAATAAAAATGGCTGCTCTCGCTCGCAGCTATTCGACAAAATTCATTATACACGGATTGCATTTGTTTTACAAGCCCTTGTGGAGAATGTTCAGAAAATTTCAGATGGATTCTCACAAAAACCGCCCTGTGTGCCAATTCGCATCACAGGGCGGTTGTTTCTTTGTTACAATTGTTTTAAAAAGAATCAGTCTTTCCGCAGCAGGAACTTCGTCAGTCCTACTACATCGAGAACATCGCAGGTTTCATCCTGATTCCAGTCCCAAACGGTGTTGTAAGTTGCATCTTCTGCATTTTCAGCCAGAAGATACCGCTTTAACAGCATTGCATCGACAACATTGATCACACCATCGCCGTTGATATCACCAATGACAACTTCTGTTGTTCCGGTGGTGGTTGTAACAGTGGTTGTGGTTTCAGAACCAGAGTCGGTTGTTGCAGTTGTGGTGGTCGGAGTATCTCCGCCGTTCTTATAGTTCTTCCAATCCGGCAATTCGCTCAAGGTGATGCAATAATCACTCTGATACATTTCTTTCAGCGTTTCCGGATCATTCTTGTCTGTACCAGACAGGAAGTTATCCGAACCGTTGTCATACCAGATGCAGAAATACAGCCAGTTTGCCTTTTCAATCTCGATATTTTCCAGACTCGGAACGGTGTCGTTTTCCGGCATGGAAACCAGCTTTTTGCCGTTGGTCAGGTTTACGAGTGTATAGAATGTGCTGGAGATAGCATCTTCATTCGGGCCACTGGTCTTTCCATCGTGACGGTTATAAACGCAATTGTACTTGTCATAGCCGACAATATCCACGCAGTCATCTCCCGGATACCACTGCGGAGAAGTCGAGTAGTCATAGCTGTTGTATTCCCAAATCAGGTTATGAATGCCATATTCTTCGGTCAGGGTCGTATACAGCTGCTTCCAGAGCTTCTTGTAAACTTCTGCACCGCTCTTGCCCCACCAGAACCAAGAACCAGAACCGTTGGTATTGGTGTTGCCCTCTGCTTCGTGATACGGACGGAAAATAATCGGCACGCCTGCATCCTGTACCTTTTTCAGTTCTGCTGCCAAGGTCTTAATAGTCAGCATCACATATTCATATTCCTTTGTACCCTCTACAATTGCCTTAGAGGTATCGAAATCAGTTTCATCCGGCTTGTAGGTGCATTTCTGCCAGTCGACTGCATCGCCCAGTTCGTAATTTGCGAAATTCTTCGGAACATTGATGTGCCAGCAAACCGTCGGAATGCCATTCCGTTCCGTACCCCATTCAATGATTCGTTCAGTTGTCTGGTCATCCCAGCCATAGAGCGGATTATAGTTCATATAGTCAAAGCCACGGATTGCCGGATAATCGCCGAATTTCTTCTTGATGTATTCAAATTCGGTTTCATAGCCCTGCAAATCTGCACCGCTATAGCCGTTCGGGCTGCTTTCGGTGTGACCGCCGCCATAGATTTCCTGCTGACCGGAGAGCATATGCTTTCCGTAAACATCACAGAGATAATTCATCAAGCCCTGTGTTTCGGAAGTTGCCTTTGAGTCGCTCAGAGTCGGGGAAACATTCAATGCTGGCAGATCCGCCTTCTTTACCGTAATCGTATCATAAGCACCATAACCATATCTCGGTAGAATCTGAATCTTATTCGTCCCTTTTTTCAGGCGGTGAATGCCAAAGCTGAAATCTGTCCAGCTATCAGCATACGGCATCTTCATCATGAATTCCGAACCATTGATGGAGATGGTCTGTTCCCGTCCGTCTTTGTCCAAAATCTGTGCAGAACGGGTGGTGAATTCATACATTCCCTCTTCCGGTGCTTCCACCTCAAAGGTCAATGTTTCACCGGTCAGGTAGCAGAAACCGCTGCCGGAATACCCCGGAAATTGCTGCCCATAAATATCCGTCCAAGTGGTTGCACCGTCCAAATCTTCGCATTCTGCCTGAAAAATCACATTTTCTCCAGCCGATTCCGCAAAGCTGCTGAACGGCAGAGAAGCTGCCATGCCAACAGTCAGAACGCCACTGATTGCCAGTGCGATTCCTTTTCTTGCCCATGTATGCATCTTGTGTTCCTCCCATCTAAATATCCATGCCTGTTTTCTTGAACAGGCGTTCCCATAAAACTTACCACCATGATAACATATTTTTGCTGTAAAAGCAAGTTTTACATTCCGTTTTCCACAAAATGCACAGCTTTTCCCCTGCTTTTTTAGTGAACATGCAGAATTTTTACGCCAACGTCATCTGCCCGACATCCGGCAAATCCTTTGCCAGTGCTCCGAGTGCCGGCAAGGTTTTCGCCTGATACCGCTTTCGTTCTTCTGCCTGCTCCGCAGTCAGCAATTCCGCAGAGAGAACCACTTGCTTGCCCTTGAGCGTCATCACCTGAACGCCTTGCGTATTACGGGCAGTCTTCGGCAGCAGTTCTTCCGTCTGGAACAGCAATGCCCGATTGCCGCTCGAACGCAACAATACATTCTGTTCTTCTGGAAGCGGCAACGCTGTCACAAGCGGTGACTTATCACTGTATGCATTCGCCAGCTTTTTCCGGTTGGTCTTGGTTGCATAGGATTGCAGCGGTACTTTCGCCACTTTCCCGTTCTCATAGACGAACAGCAGCATGCCGCTGTAGTCATTTGTGAGAATCACAGAAACGACAAATTCCCCTTCGTCAAAGCCCAGCTTCGCCGGAATATAGTCGCCCAACAGGCTGGCTTTGCTGTCCTCGAACGCACTCGCTTTCGTCTTATAGACCTGCTGCTGATTTGTGAAAAACAGCAGTTCTGTCCGGTTGGTGGTTTCCCAGTGGGCGATGATGCGGTCATCCTCTTTCAGCTTCTGTTCTGCATTCATTCGCAGCGATGCCGGAGAAATCTTCTTGAAATATCCGCTCTCAGACAGGAACAAATGTACCGGATAATCTGGAATGTCCATGGTCGGGTCAGATTCTGCCTGCAAATCCACCTCGCAGAACTGGGTTTTTCTCGGCTGTCCGTATTTCTTTGCAGTTTCTTTCAGTTCCTTGGCAATCACTGCCCGAATCTTCTTCGGGCTTTCGAGGGTCTGCTGTAAGCTGTCAATATCCGTCCGCAGCTGTTCCATTTCCTGTGTTCGGCGGAGGATATACTCCCGATTCAAATGCCGCAGCTTGATTTCTGCCACATATTCCGCCTGAATTTCATCCATGGAAAAGCCCTGCATGAGGTTCGGAACAACTTCGGATTCTTCCTTTGTTTCCCGAACAATACGGATTGCCTCGTCAATATCCAGCAGAATCCGCTCTAAGCCCTCCAAAAGATGCAGCTTTTCCCGTTTCCGCTGCAGGTCATAGACGATTCGCCGCCGAACGCATTCTTCTCGGAACGTAATCCATTCGGTCAGGATTTCTTTCACGCCCATAACACGAGGCTGCCCATGAATCAGAATGTTGAAATTGCAGGAATAGCTATCTTGTAATGGTGTCATGCGAAATAGTTTCTGCATGACTTTTTCCGGGTCTGCTCCTCGCTTCAAGTCGATGGCAATCTTCAGACCGGAAAGGTCGGTTTCATCCCGCACATAGGAGATTTCCCGCAATTTTCCCTGTTTAATGCCGTCTACGATTTTATCCATAATGGCTTCAATCGTGGTGCTGTACGGGATTTCTGCCGCCGGCTTTATCATAGTTCCACTTTGCCCGTACTTTGACGCTGCCCCGTCCGGTTTCGCAGATTTTCCGGAACTCGTCTGCATCTTTCAGCAGGAATCCGCCGCCCGGAAAGTCTGGGCCAAGCAGCGTTTCGGTGACATCTGCTTCTGGATTTTTCAGCAGGGCAATGGTCGTATCACAGACTTCTGTCAGATTAAACGGACAGACATTGCTTGCCATCGAAACCGCAATGCCCACGTTGGCATTCACCAGAACCGATGGGAATGTCGTCGGGAACAGGGTTGGTTCCATCATGGTATTGTCATAGTTCGGGACAAAATCCACGGTATCCTTGTCAATATCTCGGAATAACTCGTTGCAAATCGGCTCTAACTTGACTTCGGTGTATCGGCTGGCAGCGTATGCCATATCTCTGGAATACGCCTTGCCGAAGTTTCCCTTGGAATCCACATAGGGATACAGCAGCGATTCATTGCCCCGTGCCAGCCGCACCATGGTGTCATAAATCGCACTATCGCCGTGCGGATTCAGCCGCATGGTCTGCCCGACCACGTTTGCGGATTTGGTACGTCCGCCGTTCAGCAAGCCCATTTTATACATCGTATACAACAGCTTCCGGTGAGAGGGCTTAAACCCGTCAATCTCCGGCAGAGCACGGCTGATGATGACGCTCATTGCATAGGGCATATAGTTTTTTTCGAGGGTATCGGTAATCCGTTCTTCTTCTACAATTCCAGCCTTTTCGATATAGGCGTTGGGAATTGGTTTGATTTTTGGGGTGGTTGTTCTTTTCTTTGCCAAATCGGACGCTCCTTTTTTTCTTCCAGTTCCGATGAACGGTTTATTCTGCCTGTTTCAGCTTGACAGCTGCCCAGCCTTCTTTTTCCCGACAGTCGGTTACCACAAAGCCCTGTGCTTCCATTGCTGCAATGACTTCATCTTTTCGCTCTACAATAATGCCAGAAATAATCAGCGTGCCTGTCTTTTTCAGGAACTGCGGGAACAGCGGTGCCATCGCTTTCAAGACATCTGCCACAATGTTGGCGGTAATCAAGTCATAACCGCTGCCGATTTCTGCCCGCAACGCTTCATCCGAGAGCACGTTTCCGCAACGTACTGTATAGCTTCCTTCCGGCAGGTGGTTTTCCGCTGCATTTTTCTTTGCAATCCGAACAGCGTTTTCTTCGATGTCCACAGCAAATACTTCCTTTGCACCGAGCAGCATTCCGCCGATGAACAGAATGCCACTGCCGCAGCCCATATCCAGCATTTTACTGCCAGCTGCTTCCGATTCCATCAGTTCCAGACACAGACGGGTAGTATGATGCTGTCCCGTTCCAAAGCTGCTTTCCGGGTCGATTTCCAGCACGGTTCTGCCTGCCTCTGGTTCGTCATGCTCCCAGCTTGGACGGATATACAGCTTTTCGCCGACCGGAAACGGCTTGAAATACTGTTTCCAGTTATTCGCCCAGTCTTCTTCCTTGACGCCCGTCAGAACGGCTTCCAGTCTGCCAAATTTGCCTTCGGTATCGGCTGCCTTTTTCCGCTTCAACAGTTCCTGCACCATTTGCAGCGTTTCTGCACCCTGTGCATCCTCCGGCAGATAGATGGTCACGCAGCTTTCGCAGTGCGACAATCCCATTAAATCTTCGTCAATGTAATCCCACTTGCCATCTTTATTCTGCAAAAATTCGTTGAAATCTTCGGCATCCTGAATGGAAAAGCCCCGAATGCCCAAATCCATCAAATCACTGCACAGCAAATCAATGCCGTCCGTGGTGGTATAAATATCTACTTGTGTCCAGTTCATGCGTTCTGCTCCTTTTTGGTTTCTTCTTTTGCTGCTTCGTTTAACAGCTGTGCACGCTCTTCGAGTGCCCGTTTCCGCTTCCGTACATTCTCTTCTTGAACCCGTCTGCCATCTGCAATCAACAGCTGCAACGCTGATTCATCCTGCAATTCCAATGCTGTCCGGTATTCAGACAGATGAGCAATCAGCAGTTCCAAGTGATGCAGCAACAGCAAACGGTTATCCATAAACAAGGATGCCCACATTTTTTCGTCCATGGTTGCAACACGGGTCATATCCTGAAAGCTACCGCCGGAAAAAGACACTGCATCATCCATACAGTCATCTTTGACATAGGCACTCGATACGATATGGGCAAGCTGTGAGGTGTAGGCAATCATATCATCATGCCGATGCGGTGTGGTCAGAACCAGTTTCCCGAATCCAATTTCCTTTGCCAGAGCGGAAACCCGTTCCACTGCCTCGTTGCTCGTGCCATAGGTTGGTGTAATGATGAAGTTTGCTCCATCGAACAGATTTGGAATGCTGGCATAGTAACCGCTTTTTTCTCTACCTGCCATGGGGTGTGTTCCGACATAATACAGCCCTGCCATCCGGCAAGCGTTTGTAAATTCCAGTACCATTTGTCCCTTTAAGCCACACATATCCATGAGAATCGAGCCTTTTTTCAGGAACGGCAAAGCCTGCTTGATGCAAGGCTGAGCAATCCGGTGATGCAGGCAGACAATGCAAACATCATAAATCCCATCTTCCATTTTTCCGGTACCGTCAATGGCATGGTCTTGTAATGCTTGCTGTAAAACGGATTCATCGACGTCGCAGCCATATACTTCATATTGGGTCTTGTTTTTCAAGGCTTTGCAAACAGAACCGCCGATGAGCCCCATCCCTACAATTAAAATCTTCATGTTTTTTGCCTCCGATTTTTTTCAATTGTTTTCATTTTAGCACAGATTCTGGATTTTGTAAAGAGTTGGCGGAAAACGCTGCTGAAAATAAAAAACTTTTATCTGCCTGCGGCTCGTATCTTGCAGCCTCCTCCAAAAATTCGCTTTTCTCCGCTATTTACATTCTTGCTATTGACTTTCCATAAAATATTTCGTACAATGTAGAAAGTGTTTTCTCATCTTAACTACTTTTATCGAGAAACCAAGAAGGAGGAACTACCCATGAACAGCGAAACATTTCGCAAAAACATCAAGCAAATTCTCATCCCCGAAGCCGACTTACAAGCAAAAATCAAAGAAGTCGGTGCACAAATCAGCAAGGAATACGACGGAAAACCTCTGCTGCTAGTCAGCATCCTGAATGGTGCATTTGTCTTTATGGCAGACCTCTGCCGTGCCATCACCATTCCCTGTGAAACTGCTTTTATGTGTGCCAAAAGCTACTACAGCGGCACGGTTTCCACAGGCGTTGTAAAAATCACCATGGACTTACAGCAGGACATCAGCAATTATCACGTGATTATTGCCGAGGATATCATTGACACCGGACGCACCTTGAATGATGTCAAGAAAATGTTGCTGGCAAGAAATCCACTCTCCCTGAAAATCATCACGCTGCTGGACAAGCCAGACCGCCGTTTGGTCGACCTCAAAGCCGACCTCTCTCTATTTACCATTCCGGACTTGTTTGTCATTGGCTATGGACTGGACTGCGGCGAACTCTACCGCAATCTTCCCTATATTGCTGAATATGATGAGGAGGGGCAAGCAGAATGATGGAAAAATTCTTTCACCTCAAAGAAAACAACACCAACATCAAAACAGAATGCATTGCTGGTGTTACCACCTTTATGACAATGGCATATATTCTTGCAGTCAACCCGAACATTTTAAGTGCAGCAGGCATGAATCCAACCGCTGTTCTGCTGGCAACCTGTCTGGCATCGTTCCTCGGAACAATGTGTATGGGTCTGATGGCAAATCTGCCGTTCGCCCTCTCTGCTGGCATGGGATTGAATGCATTCTTTGCCTATACCGTTGTTGGCAACATGGGTTACCCATGGCAGGTTGCTCTTCTGGCAGTCTTTATTGAAGGACTTGTCTTTTTAGTGCTCTCGCTGACAAACGTCCGAGAAGCCCTGTTCAATGTCATTCCAATGTCATTAAAGCAGGCGGTTTCTGTGGGTATTGGCGTTTATATTGCCTTTATCGGGCTGCAAAATGCTGGTGTTGTCGTCAACAATGATTCCACACTGGTTTCGCTCGTTTCCTTTACTGACGACTTCCGCACCTCTGGCATCTGTGCATTGCTGGCGATTATCGGCATCTTCCTGACTGCCGTTCTGTATATCAAAGGCATCAAGGGTTCGATTCTGATTGGTATTTTGGGAACGTGGCTGCTGGGGATTCTCTGCCAGCTGACCGGACTGTATACCGTTGACGCAGAAGCTGGCTACAACAGCCTGATTCCGACCCTTTCGATGACTGACTTCTCTGCTCTTGGCGACACATTTGGACAGTGTTTCCATGCAGATTTTGACGGCATCAGCATTGTAAACTTTATTGTTGTTATCTTCTCGTTCTTATTCGTGGACATCTTCGACACACTGGGCACTTTGATTGGCGTTTGCAACAAGGCGAACATGCTGGACAAGGATGGCAAGCTGCCGAAAATCAAGCCGGCTCTGCTGGCGGATTCCATCGCAACCACAGCTGGTGCCGTTCTGGGAACTTCCACCACCACTACCTTTGTAGAATCCTCTGCTGGTGTGGCTGCTGGCGGAAGAACAGGGTTCAGTGCTGTCGTAACAGCGATTCTGTTCTTGATTTCGATGTTCTTCGCTCCGATTTTCATTGCAATTCCATCTTTCGCAACCGCTCCAGCTCTGGTAATTGTTGGCTTCCTGATGTTCAGTTCCATCACAGAGATTTCATTCAAGAACACCAATTATCTGCATGCCATTCCGGCTTATCTGTGCGTGCTGGCAATGCCATTATTCTATAGCATTTCCGAAGGCATTTCCATCGGTATTATTTCCTTCGTTCTGCTGCATCTCGTTTGCGGTAAGGGCAAGGAAGTAAAACCGCTGCTGTATGTGCTGGCAATGCTGTTCTTATTGAAATATATTTTCCTATAAGCAATTGTATCATTCGTCAAACAACGCCCTGCTGTGTGATTACAGCAGGGCGTTTTGTACTTTTGCGAAAAATTCTGCTCTTGTGATTGCATACACGCTGGTGAGTGTATGCATAGGGTTTACATATGTTTCTTGCAAGGTCATTCCCAGTTTCTCTGCAACTCGCCGTGAGGGCAAATTCGTGCTCTTCTGGTAGCAATAGAACGCTGGAAAATCCGTCTGCTGCATCCCCCACGCCAAGCAGGCTTTTGCTGCCTCTGTGGCGTATCCCTGCCCCCAGAGGATTTCTTCATATGAAACCCAATCTCCGGTAGCCGCTGCCCGTGAATCTGCTGCATGGTGATTCCGCAGTCGCCCAGCAATTCCCCTGTTGCCCGCAGGTGCACTGCCCACAAGCCAAATCCGTCCGTTCGGTAATTCTCCAGATTCCACGCAATTCAATCCTGTACTTTCTGGCGGTCAAATGGTTTCGGATAGTACTGCATCACTTCCGCATCCGATAAAATCGCAGCCCATGCATCCAAGTCTTGCATCGTCCATTCTCGCAGGAACAGACGTTTTGTTTCTGGTAATGCCTGCATTTGCAACTCCTTTCCTGTTTTCCCGTAAAAAGACAAAAAAAGAACTCTCGAACACTCGAGAGTTCTTTTTGGTGCGGATAAGAGGACTTGAACCTCCACCCCCTTGCGAGGACTAGCACCTGAAGCTAGCGCGTCTGCCGATTCCGCCATATCCGCATTTTTGTATTTCGTTTGCTGCATTACCGCTGCAACATGATTAATTATAGCACAACTTTCCCCACTTGTCAATCATATTTTTTTACTTTTTTCTTTTTTAAGTATTTTTTTGATTCTAAGCGAATTTTGCCGAATTACACCGAAAAAAACAAAAAATGCAGCGATTCTAATAGAAAAAAGAAAAGTACCTGTAAATTCTGCGTTTCGTTTTTCTTGTCTGCTGCATAGAATAAATAGAACCGATTTCCAAAAATCATACAGGAGGAACGTAATTATGCCAAATGTTTTTCTCAGCCCATCCACGCAAGAGTGGAATCCCTATGTCAACGGCGGCAGTGAAGAATTTTATATGAACCAAATCGCTGACCGCATGGAACCTTATTTGCGTTCCAGCGGCATTTCCTACACCCGAAACGACCCAAACCGCAATGCAGCCGGAGCGATTGCAGATTCCAACGCTGGCAGCTATGACGTGCATCTTGCCTTACACAGCAATGCTGCACCGGAAAGCCTATCCGGAAAGCTGCGTGGGATTGATATTTACTATGCCCCCGGCAGTCGCTTCAGCCAGATTCTTGCAAACACCCGCGCCGCGCCCCTCGCCGGAGTAACTGCGGGACGGCTTCCCACTGCGCTGATACGGAATGGCAGCGCCATCCTCGCCAACCAGCCAGTCAAACGCCTCGCCGATGGTGTTGGCGAACAGCTCAACGGTCGCGCGGTCGTTCTTCTGGTGGCCGTTCGCCATCATATCCTCGACCAGCTTCTCGGCGGAATCCTCATAGCCGTCTTCCTTCTGCCACTTGGAACCGGTCGCCATCGTGCCGGAACCGGCCATCGCGCTTGCGCCGCCGATTACGCCCATCTTTTCCAGCAGGATCACGCTGTGCCCGTTCTGAGCCGTCTTCAGCGCTGCAGAAAGACCCGCCGCGCCCGCGCCGACAACGACCACATCCGCGTCCATCTGGACATTCTCCAGCGCGGAAGCCTCGACTGCCGCCGTCATCTTATCCATATCCGCGCCCGCCTGCGTGAGCGCATCCGTCATCGCCGCTTTGAATGCTTCCGATGTCACCGTCGCGCCCGCAACGGAGTCCACGCCGATCGTCTGATTCGCAAGCACTGCTTCCACCAGCTTCGGCAGTGCCGCCGCGCCGATGCCCTCGGTTTCGCTATGCTCCAGAATGTCGATTGCGGTGATCTTCTCCGCATCAACCGTCACGCTCAGCTTCACGTCGCCGTGAAAGCCCTGCGCAGCCGCTTCATAGGTGCCGGGGGTCATGCCCTCCGCCATCGCTGCGCCGCCGATGCTGCCCAGAAGCAGCATGGACGCCAGAAAAGCCGATATTTTCTTTTTCATACGTCTTTCCTCCTATTCTATTCGCCTTATAGACGCTCGTCTACTATGCGACCGTCTAGTATAATAGCTTAGTGACAAGGATTTGTCAAGACATCATTCGAAAAAAATGCCTAAGCAAAGCGACCGCTCAGTAACTTCTTCACCTGCTTATCACCTCACAGCATCCCAATTTTCCGCAAATGTTGAGACAGACTTGAAAATAACGCCATTAATTGCTTACGATGCTATCTGCCTGCAGCAGTCGCCTCTCCATGTAAATGTTCATCGTCATTATCGACTTTGACAACATAAGTGCAAAAAATCACACATAGATAAAATAATTGCCCGTTTTTTCTCCTCATTTTTCTGCTACAATTCAGACAATGATATTTTATTATCAAGAAGAAAAACGGAAGGAGATCTCTATGTTCAAGAAATACTTCTCGCTTCTCCTCTGCCTGACGCTGATGTTGTGTGCCAGTCTTGCCGCAGCTGAATACACGCCCGGCACGTATGAAGGTACAGCGGCCGGCTTTGGCGGTGACATCACTGCCAAGGTTACGGTCACAGAAAACGAAATCGTTTCCATCGATTTTGCCGAGCACAAGGAAACGGTCGGCGTTTCCGATCCGGCGTTTGCCAAACTCCCCGATGCTATTATCAAGGCGCAAAGCGTAGGTGTTGATACCGTTTCGGGCTGTACATTCTCCAGCCAAGGTATTCTGAATGCGGTCAAGGCTGCGCTGCTGGCTGCCGGTGCGGATGAAACCGAAATCACCAAGAAGGTAGAAGCCGCGCCCAGCGAACCGAAGGAAACACTCGAATATACGGCAGACGTCGTGATTATCGGTGCGGGCGGCGCGGGCATGAGTGCTGCGCTGGAAGCTAAACAGGCGGGCGCAGACGTGATCGTGCTGGAAAAGACCGCTTCTGTCGGCGGCAACACGATCGTTGCAGGCAGCGCGTTGAATTGCGCCGATCCGGAGAACCAGAAGAAACAGACCATGAGTGCCTCCGAGTTGGCGACCATCCGTGCGATGGCAGCGCTTGAGCCGAAGGACGACTATATGGCAAAGTGGCAGGCGCAGATTAACGCTGATCTTGACGCCTATGAAGCTGCTGGCGAAACCTATCTGTATGACTCTCCCAGTCTGCACGCACTGCAAACCTACGTGGACGGCGATTATGTCGGCAATCCGGAATTGATCGAAATTCTTGCCAACAACGCGCTGAGCAGCGTTCAGTTCCTCAGTGAACTGGGTGCCAAGTGGCAGCCGACCATCACGGCAGCCGTTGGTGCAACCTGGACGCGCAGTCATACCCCGACGCAGGACTTTGGTTCAGCTGGCGCGAGCTTCGTACTCCCGCAGACCAAGGCTTATGAAGCCCTCGGTGGCCAGATCATCTTTGAGCATCGCGCTAGCGAGCTGATCAAAGATGGAAACCGCGTGATCGGCGTGAAGGGTGAAACCACGGACGGCACACCGTTCATCGCGCATGCCAACAAGGGCGTCGTCATCTGCACAGGCGGCTTCGGCGCGAATGTTGAGATGCGTCAGAAGTACAACAAGCATTGGGCGAATCTGGACGAAACCGTTGAAACGACCAATGTTTCCACTGCGACCGGAGACGGTATCGTGATGGCGGAAAACGCAGGTGTAAATCTGGTCGGTATGGAGTGGATTCAGATGCTGCCGACCGGCAAGATTGCCTTCGGACCGACGATCAACAACACCATCTTCGTCAACAATCGCGGTGAGCGCTTTGTGAAGGAAGATGGCCGTCGCGATGAGCTTTCTGCTGCTGTGCTGGAGCAGCCGGGCAGCTACTACTATAAGATCGTCGATGCGCATACCGCTGAAGACGAGCTGGGCGGCGTGACCTACAAGGGTTTGATTATCGAGGACATCGTCGATGGTCAGTACTGCATCAAGGGCGACACCGTCGAAGATCTGGCGAACCAGCTTGGCATGGATCCTGCTGTGCTTCAGGCGAGCATCGACGAATTCAACGAAGCCGTTGAGAGCGGCACCGACCGCTTCGGTCGCGCCGTGTTCGATCAAAAACTTGACAAAGGACCGTTCTATGCACTGCATGGTGTTGCCAAGGTGCATCATACCATGGGCGGCATTGAAATCAACGGCAAGACACAGGCAATCGGCGTGGATGGCAACGTCGTTGAAGGTCTCTATGCAGCCGGCGAGGTGACGGGCGGCATCCACGGAGCGAACCGTCTGGGCGGCAACGCAATCGCCGATGTCGTGACCTTTGGCCGTATCGCAGGTCAGGAAGTCGTCAAATAACCTATTGCTTCATTCAAAAGGTCGGTCTGTCGAGCTACAGATCGACCTTCTCAGTTTCCGTTTATTCTGATATAATGGAGGCAAAAGGACGTGATTGGCTTGTTGCAAGACCTCAATTCCAGCTTTCGCAAGATTCTGCTCTGCGAACTGCTCTCTGGTCAACGGGTGGATTATGTCCGAGCACGCTTGCTCCCTACTGGAGAAGAACCGCTCCGCGTCAACCCTGCGCAATGCGCCGTGCTGGTGACAGGCTTCCCCAAACACGTCTATACGGGCATTTACGGTCTTTCCGTCGAGCAATACATGCAGATTTACTGGCAATTTCAGCACCAGATGCACGATTATTTGGAAAAGAACGGATTCGACCACGAAATCGTCATGTATATTTACAGCCCGCAAAAGGAGATTGCGCTGCTCTATTCCCCACGCCCAGCCTGCACAACCCCTGTGTATTCCGTCGCCGAATACGCTGCAAATCTGCTCAACAATATCGCACATCGCGATTTCATCGACGCACGTTGTCAAAATTTCAGTGTGCTGTCCCGTGTGAATGTGAATACGCCGCCGCTCGCTGAACATTTTGAAACCATGTTGCATCAGCGCAGGTTTTCCTTTTTTGATATGCGCCTTATCGTGGCA
>ERZ832522.2440-NODE-2440-length-22681-cov-26.659684_pt1 | contig 22681 bp, 20 predicted proteins | sample MGYA00519951_ERZ832522 | MGnify/ENA primary metagenome ERZ832522 (study PRJEB31850, sample SAMEA3708728) | human gut metagenome | biome: human gut; feature: human-associated habitat; material: faeces | place: China | collected 2014 ... | reverse complement strand
TATCTTGTAGTAATAAAAAACGGCGGGTACTATATATAGTACCCGCCGTTTTTGCCTCTTTCGGCACTGAAACGAATGTTCTGGAAAACGGAGAAAATGATGGAAATAATGAAAAAAACCACGGGTTTTACTTACAAAAGCCGGGAAAATGGTACTTGCAATCGGCGGAGAAATCCTGTATACTCAACGTAGCGGTGGGGAATTATGGTGCGTTTACCCATGATTGTGGTGCAAAAGCCCACAAAGTGGAGGGCCATTCCCTAAAGTGGGGCAGCTGCCCACAACGCTGAGATTTGCCGAAAAAGTTGCGGGAAAGGGGTGAAACAGGCATGACGGGCCAGTATTTTCACAATATTGATACCAAGGGACGCCTGTTTATCCCTGCCAAGCTGCGGGAGCAGCTGGGAGATACCCTCCACGTGACGGTGGGGCAGGACGGCTGCCTGTCCGTTTATTCCGACACCGAGTGGGAGAAGTTCCAGCAAAAGCTGGACGAGCGCAACTTTACCGACGTGAAAAAGCTCCGGCTGATGTTTGCATACATGGCGGACTGCGAGCCGGATGCACAGGGCCGCATCCTCATCCCCAACCACCTGCGTCAGCGGGCGAAGCTGGAAAAGGAAGTGGTGGTGGCCGGTATCTTCAACCGTGTGGAGATCTGGAACGCACAGCGCTGGGCCAAGCTGGAGGAGGAGGCCTTTTCCTCCGGTTCACTGGAGCAGGCGATGGAAGAAATGGGGCTGTAAGAGATGGCGTTTGACCGCAATGCCGAGGCCGATCAGGCCTACGGCCACAAGCCGGTGCTGCTGGACGAGTGTCTGGAGGCGCTGGCCATCCGCCCCGACGGCGTCTACCTGGACGGCACACTGGGCCGGGCCGGTCACTCACTGGAGATCCTCCGCCGACTGACGGCAGGGGGAAGGCTCATCGGTCTGGACCGGGACGGGACGGCGCTGGAGGCCGCCCGTGTCCGTTTGGCGGAGTACGCCGACCGGGTGACGCTGATCCACAGCAACTTCAGCCGTCTGGCGGAGGTGCTGGACGACCTGCACATCGACGCCGTGGACGGGATGCTCTTTGACTTGGGCGTCTCCTCCCCACAGCTGGATGATGCAGAGCGTGGTTTTTCCTATATGCACGACGCCCCGCTGGATATGCGGATGGACCGCACGGCGGGTCTGACGGCACGGGACGTGGTCAACGGCTGGAGTTATGAGGAGCTGCGGCGCATCCTGTTTGAATACGGCGAGGAACGCTATGCCCCCGCCATCGCCCGGCACATCCTGGAGCGCCGGGAAAAGGCGCCCATCGAGACTACGGGGCAGCTGGTGGAGGTGATCCGCTCCGCCATGCCTCCGGCGGCGCTGCGGGAGAAACAGCACCCCGCCAAGCGGAGCTTTCAGGCCATCCGCATCGCTGTCAACGGCGAGCTGGAGGAGCTGCCGCCCATGCTGCGTGCAGCGGCGCAGCGGCTGCATCCCGGCGGGCGGCTGGCGGTGATCTCCTTCCACTCGCTGGAGGACCGCATCATTAAGAAAACCATGCAGGAGTTGGCCACCGGCTGCACCTGCCCGCCGAATTTCCCGGTGTGCGTCTGCGGAAAGAAGCCACAGATGAAGCTGGTGAGCCGCAAGCCCATCGTGGCCACGGAGGCGGAGCTGACCTACAATCCCCGTGCACGGAGCGCCAAGCTGCGGGTGGCGGAGAAGCTATAAACGAGAGAACGGGGGCCTGTCCCCCTGACCATACAGAGGATACGGAAAGGAGCTGCCGTCATGGCACAACAGAGGAGACGACCCAACACAATGGTATATGGGAATCTGGCCTACGATCTGGATACACTGGCCAGCCAGCGGCAGCTGGAGGAGGCAGCCCGCCCGGAGCGGAAGTCCCAGCCCCAGCAGGCGCCCCGCCACCGGACGGCGGCCCGTCCCCGGCAGCGGGTGTCCCCCTTGGCCCTGTGTGCCGTGGGTGCGCTGGCAGCCATGGCGGTGGTGCTGGTCATGGGCTACATCCAGCTGACGGCGGTCACCGGATCCATCAGCGACCTGCAGGAGCAGGTCAGCCAGCTGGAGGATCAGCGGGTGAGTCTGGTGATGGACTATGAGCGCACCTTCGATATGGCCAAGATCAAGGAGGCCGCCGAGGCGGCGGGCATGAAGAAGCCCACCGCCGGACAGGTGGAATACGTGGAGCTGGGCGGCGGCAGCAAGGCAGAGGTCTATCAGGCCGAGAGCGACAGCCTGCTGAGCCGGCTGACCCACAGCGTGAAAAGCGGCATCGGGGCTCTGGTGGAATATTTCCGCTGAGCGACGCCATATAGTGGACCATACGCAAGGAGTAAGAAGGTGACTTCTTGCTCCTTGCCTGACATTGCGGCGGCGCAGACCGCAGGGAGCGGAGCATGGCAGAAAACAGAAGGAAAAGTGAAAACATCCGGCGGGCCAACCGGGTCATCCAGACCCGTACCTTTGTGCTGATGCTGGTGCTGGGCGTGGCGGTGTTTCTGGTGCTGGCCCTGAAGCTGTATCAGCTGCAGATCAAGCAGCACGACTACTACCAGAGCAAGGCGCTGGATCAGCAGACCCGCAGCACTGTGGTGACGGCCTCACGAGGCACTATCTACGACCGCAACGGCAACGAGCTGGCGGTATCGGCCACAGCGGAGACGGTGTTCCTCTCTCCCAAGGAACTGGCGGAGGAGCTGGAAAAGCCTGAGACCAAGTGGACCAAGGAGAGTCTCTCCGCCGGCCTGAGTCAGCTGCTGGGTGTGACGCAGGAGAGTATTCTGGAGCAGATGGAGCGTACCTACTCCCAGTACGAGGTGGTGAAGCTCCGGGTGGACGAGGACACGGCCAACGCCGTCCGGGAGCTCCTCAATGACAACGAGGTCCACGGCGTGTATCTGGAGACCGATGCCAAGCGCTACTATCCCTATGGCTCGCTGGCGGCCCACGTCATCGGCTTCGTGGGAACGGACAACACCGGCCTCTACGGGCTGGAGGCCCAGTATGAGGAGGAACTGCAGGGCCAGACGGGTCTGGTGGTCAGCGCCAAGGACAACGGCGGCAACGCCCTGCCCTATGAATACGAGCAGTACTACGCCTCCCACAACGGCGACGATCTGGTGCTGACGCTGGATACCAACGTCCAGTACTATCTGGAGAAATACGTCAAGGAGATGGCGGACCAGTTCGAGGCTGCCAACGGTGCCACCGGCATCGTCATGGACGTTAAGACCGGCGGCGTGCTGGGTATGGTGTCCTACCCCAACTACGATCTGAACAACTACTCCGAGGTGTCGGACGCCCGCCTGAAGGCGGCCATTGAGGACGGCAGCGCCTCACTGGCGGATCAGCAGCTGCGCCAGTGGCGCAACAAGGCCCTCAACGACACCTATGAGCCCGGCTCCACCTTCAAGATCCTGACGCTGTCGGCAGCGCTGGAGGAGGGCGTGGTGGATATGAGCTCCACCTTTGAATGCTCCGGCTCCATCACCGTCATGGGCCAGACCATCCACTGCAGCAACACCAGCGGCCACGGGCATCAGACCCTGAAGGAGGCCACCGGCAACTCCTGTAACCCCGCCTTCATCAACTGTGGCCTGGGGTTGGGAACAGATACCTTCTACGAGTATATGCGCTCCTTCGGCCTGCTGGAAGGCTCCGGCATCGATCTGGCCGGTGAGGCCACCGGCATCTTCATGGCCCAGAGCGACTTCTCCCAGCTGGATCTGGCCTGCTACGCCTTCGGCCAGAACTTCAACGTGACTCCCATCTCCCTCATCGCCGCACAGGCCGCCTGCATCAACGGCGGCTACCTGTACCAGCCCCATGTGGTGGAGCAGGTCCGGGACAGCAGCGGCGCTGTGGTGTATCAGCACGACAATACCCCCCTGCGTCAGGTAGTCAGCCAGCAGACCTCCGCCACGGCTCGTGAGTGTCTGGAGTATGTGGTCTCCGACGGCGGCGGCCGCAACGGACAGGTGAAGGGCTACCGCATCGGCGGCAAGACCGGTACGGCGGATAAGGGCAAGACCGGCGACGTGGTGGTGTCCTTCGTGGCCTTTGCCCCGGCGGACGATCCACAGATCATCATGCTCATCGCCATGGACTCTCCCGCCCGTGACACCGGCACCTACCCCTCCGGCGGCGCCATGGTGGCTCCGGTGGCCAGCAAGGTCATGGCGGAGATCCTCCCCTATCTGGGCATCGAGCCCACCTACACCGCTGAGGAGCTCATGGGTGCCGACACCACCGTCCCCTATGTGGTGGGCATGACCCGTGAGGAAGCCCAGCAGCGGGTGAAGGACCGTGGCTTCGGCTGCCAGATCGTCGGCGACGGCGATACCATCACAGATCAGACCCCTGCCGGCGGGGCCATCATCCCCGGCAACGCCACGGTGATCCTCTATGCCGGGGCGGAGAAAGCCACAGAGCTGTGTACTGTCCCCAACCTGCTGGGCCGGACGGCGTCGGAGGCCAATTCGCTGGCCAGCAACGCCGGACTGATCCTGCGCTTCACCGGCGCCACCAACAGCACCTCCGGCAGCATCGTGGTACTGAATCAGGATGTGGAGGCCGGTGCTCAGGTGGAGCCCGGCACCGTCATCAGCGTGCAGCTGGGCGATACCAGCCTCAACGACTGAGCTAAAACAGAGCAGAAAGGAAGTCTTTTCGTGGATCTCAGGGCGCTGCTGGCGGGACTCACCTCCGCCGCCGTGCCGCAGGTGCCGGAGGTCACCGGTGTCTGCTGCGATTCACAGAGGATACGCCCCGGCGACGTGTTCGTAGCCATTCCCGGCTTCCGGGAGGATGGCCGCTGCCACATCGCCGAGGCCAAGGCACGAGGGGCCGTGTGCGTCCTGAGCCGGGAGCCGGTGCAGGAGCTGCCATGGGCCGCCGTGCAGGACCCCCGCCGTGCGCTGGCGGAGGTCAGCGCACGCCTCTACCGCCATCCGGATCGGGAGCTGGCGGTGGTGGGTGTCACCGGTACCAACGGCAAGACCACCACCACCTATCTGGTGCGCCACATCCTCCGACAGACGCTGGGGGTGCGGGTGGGCCTGATAGGTACCATTCGGAACCTGATCGACGAGACGAAGCTGGAGACGGAGCGCACCACCCCGGAGTCCTGCGACGTCTACCGCCTGCTGCGGCAGATGGCTGATGCCGGATGCCGCTATGGGGTGATGGAGGTGTCCTCCCATGCGCTGGCGCTGGAGCGGGTACGGGGCATCACCTTCCGGGTGGGGGCCTTTACCAACCTCACACGGGACCATCTGGACTTTCACCGCACCATGGAGGACTACTGCGATGCCAAAGCGCAGCTGTTCCGCCAGTGCGAGGCCGCCGTCTGCAACGGCGACGACCCGTGGACGCCCCGGCTGCTGCGAGAATGTGCCTGCCCCGTGCTGCGCTACGGCACCGGGGACAGCAGCCGCCTGCGGGGGGAGAACCTCCGCCTGACGGCCCGGAGCGTGGCCTTTGACGCCCTTCTGGATGGGCGGCGCATCCCAGTGACCGTCCCCATTCCCGGCCGCTTCACCGTGTATAACGCACTGGCGGCGCTGGGCATCTGCCATATGCTGGGCGTTCCACCGGAGCAGGGGGCAGCAGCGCTGCAAACGGCCTCCGGCATCAAGGGACGCATGGAGGTGGTTCCCACGCCGGGCCTGCCGTGTACCGTCCTCATCGACTACGCCCATACGCCGGATGCACTGGAAAACGTGCTGACGGCGGTGCGGGGCTTTGCCGAGGGCCGGGTGGTGGCGGTGTTTGGCTGCGGCGGCGACCGGGACCGGGAGAAGCGCCCGCAGATGGGCCGCATCGTCTCCCGGTTGGCGGATGTGGCGGTGGTCACCTCTGACAACCCCCGCTGGGAGCAGCCGGAGAAGATCATCGAGGATATCCTGCCGGGCCTGACCGGCCCCGCCGAGAGCATCGTCATCTGCGACCGGCGGGAGGCCATCGGCTGGGTACTGAAAAACAGCCGCCCCAAGGACGTTATCGTCCTGTGCGGCAAGGGCCACGAGACGTATCAGGAGGTGTGCGGCGAAAAGCGGCACATGGACGAGCGGGAGCTGGTGGCGGCATACACCAACGGATAACACCGCCCTGCGGGGCGAGAGGGAGAGAAGAATATGTATATTATACTGGCAGGCGTTATCAGCCTTATCGTGACACTCATCGCAGGAAAGCTGCTGATCCCGGCACTGGTGAAGCTGAAGGCGGGGCAGAGCATCAAGGAGATCGGTCCCACCTGGCACATGAACAAGCAGGGGACCCCCACCATGGGCGGCCTCATGTTCATCATCGGCATCGGCGTGGCCATTCTGGCGGCGGGCTGGCCGGAGATGCTGGAGGGCCGCTTCACCCACCTGTATGTCTACGCCTTTGCACTGGTGTTCGGCGTCATCGGCTACATCGACGACTATCAGAAGGTGAAGCACCATCAGAATACCGGCCTGACGGCCCCTCAGAAGTTCATTCTTCAGTTGGCGGCGGCGGTGGCTTTCCTGTGCCTTATGCGCTACGAGGGGATGCTGAGCCCCAACCTGTATATCCCCTTCTTCAACACCCACATCGTCATGAACTGGGTGGTGTATATGATCTTCGCTGCCTTCGTCATCGTGGGTACGGTGAACGCCGTCAACATCACCGACGGACTGGACGGCCTGTCCTCCAGCGTGACGCTGCCGGTGGCGCTGTTCTTTGCGGTGATGGGTGCCGTGTGGGGCGGCTTCACGCAGCTGGGTGTCTTTGCCGGGGCCATGTTCGGCGGCCTGCTGGGCTTTCTGTACTATAATCACTATCCCGCCAAGGTGTTCATGGGCGATACCGGCTCCCTGTTTCTGGGGGGTGCCATTGCGGCGCTGGCCTTCGCCTACGATATGCCGCTGATCCTGCTGCTGGTGGGCTTCGTGTACCTGTGCGAGACCCTGTCCGATATCATACAGGTGGCCTACTTCAAGGCCACCCACGGCAAGCGCATCTTCAAGATGGCGCCGCTGCACCACCACTTCGAGATGTGCGGCTGGAACGAGAAGAAGATCGTGGCGGTGTTCACCGCCGTCAGCGCCCTGATGTGCCTGCTGGCCTACTGGGGCGTGGCCGACCGCTTCTCCCTGTAACGCTTCACTGACATTCTGTGGGAAAGGAGGGATCCCTATGCCCAATACGGTACGCCGCCCCGACGACGACAGACGCCGCCGGGAGGCCCAGCGCCGCCGCCAGCGAGAGGAGGCAGAGCGCCGGGAGCGGATACACATCAGCCGTGACCGCCAGCAGCGCACCACCCAGATGGAGCGCCAGTCCCTCATGGGACCCATGGATCTTCCCTTCCTGCTTCTGACACTGCTGCTTACCGGCGTGGGGCTGGTGATGGTGTTTTCCGCCAGCTTCCCATCGGCCTATTATGAGACCGGCGACGGGGCATACTACTTCAAACGCCAGCTGATCTTTGCGGTGCTGGGGCTGTTTGCCATGGTGGTCATGTCCCGCATCAACTACCAGCGGCTGCGAGGGGCCTCCAAGCTGCTGCTGGGCTTTGCCGTCTTCCTGCTGGTGCTGGTGATCGTGCCGAAGAACCCTCTGGCCATCACCAACAACAACGCCACCCGCTGGCTGGGGACGGAGGGTTTCTCCTTCCAGCCCTCCGAGATCGCCAAGCTGGCGGTGGTGATCTACTTTGCCGACAGTATCTCCAAGAAAAAACGGAAAATGGAGACCTGGCGCTACGGCATCGTGCCGTATCTGGCGGTGCTGGGCCTGATCGCCATTTTGATGATGCTGGAGCCTCACCTGTCCGGCACCATCCTCATCGTGGGGACGGGCATTGTCATGATGATCGTGGGCGGCATCCAGCGCTGGCTGGTGGCCGCTGGTCTGGGCGGCGTGGGCATCGTGGCGGTGCTGTATGTGCAGCTGGTGGAAAAGGGCATCATTCAATACGGTAAGGGCCGTATCGATACTTGGCGTGACCCCTTCAACGAGGCGTGGTTCCACGGCGACGGCTGGCAGATCAGCCAGAGCCTCATCGCCATCGGCTCCGGCGGCCTGCTGGGTGTGGGACTGGGCAAGAGTCGGCAGAAGTTCCTCTATCTGCCGGAGGAGCACAACGATTGCATCTTTGCGGTGGTGTGCGAGGAGCTGGGTCTCATCGGGGCCTGCGTGGTGATGCTGCTGTTTGCGCTGTTGATCCTCCGTGGCTTCTGGATCGCCCTCCACGCCAAGGACCGCTTCGGCACCCTGATGGTGGTGGGCATCATGACCCTCATCAGCCTGCAAACCTTTTTGAACATTGCGGTGGTCACGGGACTGATTCCCGCCACCGGTATCTCATTGCCGTTTTTCAGCTACGGCGGCACGGCACTGGCGCTGCAATTATTTGAAATGGGCATCGTGCTCAGCGTATCCCGCCAGATCCCGGCGCCCCGCAACGGTTAGGAGGAAGCTATATGAACGTGATCTTTACCTGCGGCGGCACGGCGGGCCATGTGAACCCGGCGCTGGCGCTGGCGGGCTATATGCAGGAGCGGCATCCGGATCTGCGGGTGCTGTTCGTGGGAACGCCCCGTGGTATGGAACGGGGACTCATCGAAAAGGCGGGGTACGACTTCCGCTCCATCGAGGTCTCCAGTTTTCAGCGGTCCCTGTCCCCGTCGGGCATCGCCCACAACGTGAAAAGCCTTAAAAATCTGGCGTTGGCCGGATCCAGAGCCCGTGCCATCCTCCGGGATTTCCGCCCCGATCTGGTGGTGGGGACCGGCGGCTACGCCAGCTATCCCATGGTGAAATACGCCGCCAAGGAGGGCATCCCCACGGCAGTCCACGAGTCTAACATGGTCCCCGGGCTCACCACCAAAATGCTGGAGGGCTATGCCGGGTGCATCATGGTGGGCTTCGAGGAGTGCCGCCAGCACTATAAGCACCCGGAGAAGATCGTGGTCACCGGCACACCGGTGCGGGGCGACTTCTTCCGCCAGACCAGGGAGCAGGCCCGGCAGAAGCTGGGACTCACCGATGACCGGCCGCTGGCCGTCTCCTTCTGGGGGAGTCTCGGTGCACGGTTCATGAATGAGCATATGCTGGACTTCTTCCGTCTGGAGGTCAAGGACGGAATGCCCTTTCACCATGTCCACGCCGCCGGTAAGGGTAGTTGGGACGCCATGCACCAGACGCTGGAGGCAGAGCAGCTGACGAAGACACCGGGACTGGATGTCCGGGAGTATATCTACGACATGGCGGACGTCATGCGTGCGGCGGATCTGGTGATCTGCCGGGCGGGAGCCTCCACCGTCAGCGAGCTGACGGCGCTGGCAGTCCCGGCGGTGATCGTCCCCTCCCCCTATGTGACCAACAATCATCAGGAAAAAAATGCCCGGATCCTGGAAAAACACGGCGGCGCACGGGTCATTCTGGAGAAGGATGCCACCGGCGAAGCCCTCTACCGGGCCGCCGGAGAGATCCTCCGCTCCCCGGAGCTGCGCCGCAGCATGAGCGCCGGCATGGCGGAGCTGGGCATCCCCGACGCCACGGAACGCATCTATCGGACCGTCATGGCCCTGCGGAAGTAACACCACACATTGTCCCCCTGCATAGGATGGCGAAAACGCTAAGAAAGGCGGGGGCATATGAGTGCGATCATCATCCGGGGCGGGCGGCCCCTCTCCGGCAGCCTGACGGTGCAGGGGGCCAAAAACAGCGTGCTGCCCATTCTGGCAGCCACCCTTTTGAGCGGGGAGGTGTGCCGCATCCGGCACTGTCCCCGTCTGCGGGACGTGGAGACGGCCATGGAGATCCTGCGGCATCTGGGCTGCCGTGCGGACTGGCAGGGCAGAGACCTGCTGGTGGACGCCGCAGACCTGACCCGTTGGGATGTGCCGGATCACCTCATGAGCCGGATGCGCTCGTCGGTGGTGTTTCTGGGAGCCATTCTTGCCCGCTGCGGACAGGCGGAAATGACCTATCCCGGCGGCTGTGAGCTGGGAGCCCGGCCCATTGATCTGCACCTTGCGGCGCTGCGGAGCATGGGGGCGGCCATTCAGGAGACCGGCGGACGGCTGGCCTGCCGCCGGGAGCGCCTTACCGGCACGGAGATCGTGCTGAGCCTCCCCAGCGTGGGAGCCACGGAGAACGCCATGCTGGCGGCCTGCGGTGCAGAGGGAACTACCGTCATCGCCAACGCCGCCCGTGAGCCGGAGATCGTGGATTTGCAGACCTTTTTGCAGAAAATGGGCGCCCATGTGCAGGGGGCGGGCAGCTCCACCGTGGTGGTGGAGGGCGGCGCACCCCTCCATGGCTGCGTACATACGGTGGTGGCGGACCGCATTGTGGCCGCTACCTATCTGGCGGCCGCCGCCGGCACCGGCGGCGATATCCGGCTGGAGGGCGTGGACTACCGTCACCTCTCCGCCGTTGCCACGATGCTGCGTCAGGCGGGATGCCGCCTCACCTGCGGCGAGACCTCCATCCGCCTGCAGGCTCCCCGGCGGCTGCAAAGCGCAGGCCCCATCCGCACGGCTCCGTATCCCGGCTTTCCCACGGACGCACAGGCGGTGCTGATGGCGTCGCTGCTGCGATCGGAGGGAGCCACCGTCTTTGTGGAGAACATCTTCGACAGCCGCTACCGCCATGTGCCGGAGATGGTGCGGATGGGAGCGGATATCCGACTGGAGGGCCGGGTGGCCGTGGTATGCGGCGTAGACCGGCTCCACGGAGCCGCTGTCCGGGCCAAGGAACTGCGGGGCGGCGCGTCGCTGGTGCTGGCGGGCCTTCAGGCGGATGGCGAGACCGCCGTCACCGGCGTGGAGCACATTCAACGAGGATATGAAGACCTGACGGGGGAGCTGGCGCAGCTGGGTGCCGACATCCGTCAGGAGGAACGATAAAAGGAGAACACTTATGGCCAGACGCAGCAGAAGAAACAGACGGCGCAGCCGGGGAAGGTTTGCCTTCCTCTATCGGTTGCTGTGCTTCGTGCTGATCTGTGCCGCCATCGTGGGAGCGTTGGTGCTGTTTTTCAAGGTGGATACCATCTCTGTCAGCGGCAATGACCGCTACTCCCGTGAGACGATTTTGGCCGCCAGCGGCGTCTCGGAGGGAGATAATCTCTTCCTCCTGAACAAGTACGATGCGGCGGCCAGGATCACCGAGGCCCTGCCCTATGTGGAGTCGGTGCGGCTGAGCCGCAAGCTGCCGGGGACTCTGCGCATCGATATCGTGGAGTGCAGCGACCCGGCGGGCATTCAACAGGACGGCCATTGCTGGCTTATCAGCCCGGAGGGCAAGCTGGTGGATTCCCCCGCCGAGGCCCCAAACGGCTGCCCTATGGTCACGGGCCTGCTCCTGACAGACCCGCAGGTGGGGAGCCTTGCGGCGGTGCCGGAGGAGCAGTCCGGGGGTCTTGCCCGGCTGCTGGAGCTGCTGCGCCAGCTGCGCTCCAAGGGCATGACCGCCCAGATCGGAGAGATCCGCTTCGAGGAGAGCGGCATCGTCCTGCGGTATCAGGACCGGCTGGACGTGTATCTGGACCGGGAGGATGATTTCGCCTACCGCCTGAGATATCTGGCGGCGGTGCTGGAGAAGCTGGAGGAAAACGAGACCGGCACCATCCGCTGGGATGCCGAGGGCAGCGCCCGGTTTATTCCCGGATAAGGGATTTTTTCGGGAAATCCCGTCGGAACACTTGACGGGACAGGTAAACCGTAATACAATAAACAAAATACTGTATCTTGGGTATACGGACAGAAAACGTGTCTTTGACATACAAATTACGGCAGGAGGAAGCGTCATGGCTTTTGGGTTTGAAACGGGACCGGAGAACGTGGTAAGTATCAAAGTGGTGGGCGTCGGCGGCGGCGGCAATAATGTGGTCAACCGCATGGTGCGCTCCGGCGTAAAGGGCGTGGATTTCATCGCCGTCAATACGGATAAGCAGGCGCTGAATACCTCCAGCGCCGGATATAAGCTCCAGATCGGTGAGAAGCTCACCCACGGACAGGGCGCAGGCGCCAATCCGGAGGTGGGCCAGAAGGCCGCCGAGGAGAGCCGCACCCAACTGTCCAAGGCGCTGGAGGACACCGACATGGTGTTCATCACCGCCGGTATGGGCGGCGGCACCGGCACCGGCGCAGCCCCCGTGGTGGCGGAGATCGCACGGGAGCAGGGCGTCCTGACGGTGGGCGTGGTCACCAAGCCCTTCGGCTTCGAGGGCCAGAAGCGGATGCGTGCGGCGGAGGCCGGCATTGAGCAGCTTCGCGGCAAGGTGGACTCTCTGGTCATCATCCCTAACGAGCGGCTGAAGTACGCCACCGATCAGAAGATCACCTTCCGCAACGCCTTTGAAATTGCCGACGACGTGCTGCGCCAGGCGGTGCAGAGCATCTCCGACCTGATCCGGGACACCGGCTTTATCAATCTGGACTTTGCCGACGTCACCGCCGTCATGAAGGATGCCGGCCTTGCCCATATGGGCGTGGGCCGTGCCGCCGGCAAGGGCAAGGCCGAGGAGGCCGCCCGCATGGCCATCTCCAGCCCCCTGCTGGAGACCTCCATCAACGGCGCCAAGGGCGTCCTCATCAACGTCACCGGCTCCATGGACATCGGTCTGGAGGAGGTGGAGCAGGCCGCCACGCTGGTGCAGCAGGCGGTACATCCCGATGCCCTGACCATCTTCGGTGCCACCTTCGACGAGGAGCTGGACGACGAGATCCGTGTCACCGTCATCGCCACCGGCTTCGAGAGCAATGACCAGCAGGAGGCCCCTGCTGCCCCCGCCGCTGCCGATACGCAGCAGCCTACGCAGGATGATGCCGCTGCCCCCGCCGCCGCCCCCCAGCCTCTGGACGAGGCCGAGGGCGAGAAGGCAGAGGAGAGCGATGTGGATCGTTCCTTCGACGAGATTTTGAAGATCTTCAGCCGTGGCGATAAGTTCTGATGTTAAAAAGGACCGCAGAAAGCTCTGCGGTCCTTTTTATGCTTTCTCATGGAGAGAACTCCCACAAGCTGATTACTTCGGATTTTGGCAAGGCAACTAATTCTTAATTGATATATTGCATATATTATACAAAATAATTGCACTATATTGACAAATAATGAGGGGCTTGATATATTGAAATTGTCAGTAGCCATCCATCCGTGGAATAGAGAGGAGATGACGATTTGTCTGAGATTTCTAAAAAGGATCGTTTTACGGTGCCGGCAGTCATCTGCCTGATTTGCAATGTGCTGCTGTTCATCCATCTCTGCGGTGCAGGGGCTTACGCTGGCGGCAATCTTCATTATGAGGCGGCCAACACGCAGATGGAACGGAATGAGGAATTTTTCCATCAGTTTTTCCTGTCGAATCATCTGATGGGGATTGCCGAAACCCTTGCCATGGTGGCTGCGCTCATTGCCTTGCTGATGGTCATCCATGCTTGGTGGAAAAGTGCCGTGGAGCGCCGGACAAAGCTGCGGGATCTCTGCATTTTTAACGGTATCATCCTTCTGATTTCCGTCTATGAACTGGTGGCTCACGGCGGACTCACCGCCTACCGGGATGAAATGCCGCTGCACTATTTCGGTGGGCCTCCGGCCACGACCCTGCTGATTTGGCTGCCGTGTCTGGTACTGACTCTCATCCCCATGATCGTTTACTTCCGCACGAAGCGAATCACCCCGGCGGATTAAGAAATAAAAACCAGCCCCATCGTATTCATACGATGGGGCTGGTTTTTGCAGAGTGCAGCAAGCAATTTTCGTTACGTCGGAGCGCCGCCGCTCATCAGCCCCAACTGGTAAAAGGCCACGGCGCTGGCGGCGGCCACGTTCAGGGAGTCCACTCCGTGGGTCATGGGGATGCGGACCGTGTAGTCGCAGGCGGCGATGGTACCGTCGGACAGACCGTCCCCTTCGGTCCCCAGCACCACCGCCAGCTTTTCCGCCGCCATGAGTCGGGGGTCGTTCAGAAGCAGCGAGTCCTCCCGCAGGGCCATGGCCACCGTTTGAAAGCCCAGCCGCCGCAGCCGTTCTGGCCACGGAGCCTCCTCCGGCAGATACGTCCATGGGATGAGAAACACATTGCCCATACTGACACGGGAAGCCCGCCGGTACAGGGGGTCGCTCCCGGCGGCGGTGAGCAGCACCGCATCCATCCCCAGAGCGGCGGCGCAGCGGAAGATAGCCCCGATGTTGGTGGGATTCATGACATTCTCCAGCACGGCGATACGCCGGGCGTTGGCGCACACCTCCTCCACCGTGGGGAGGGCCGGACGGCGCATGGCGCACAGCATCCCACGGGTCAGGTGAAAGCCCGTCAGCCGGGTCAGCACCTCTGGCGCAGCGGTGTAGACGGGGATGTCCTCCGGGCAGCGCTCCAGCAGGGGCAGGGCCTGAGACGTCAGGTGCCGTGGCTCCATGAGAAAGGACACCGGCACACAGCCGCTCTCCAGCGCCCGCCCGATGACCAGCGGGCTTTCGGCGATAAAGAGGGCGTTGGCGGGGTCTGCCCGGTTGACCAGCTGGTTTTCCGTCAGACGGGCGTAGACGTCCAGCTCCGGGGTGTCGAAATCGGTGATGGAGATGATGTGGGCCATGGCTGCCTCCTGCGTTTTTTCTCTATTGTAGCCGTCAAAGGCCGCTGCGTCAACGGGATATTGACTTTCCACCGCCAAAACGGTATGATACAAGGAGAATTTACGACATAGGGGAAAGTACGATGGCAGAGAGGATCACCGCACGAAAGAGGCAGGCCATGGAGATGCGCCGCCGGATCCAGGAGACGGCGCTGGATCTGTTTGACCGGGAGGGCTTTGAAAACGTCTCCGTGGAGGAGATCGCACAGGCCGCCGGCTGCTCCGTGGGCAATATCTATCACTACTTCAAAAGCAAGGACGAACTGGCCATCCAGCTGACCCAGCACGTGGACGAGGCGTATCAGGTGCTGGAGCAGGCGTATCTGGCGGACACCGATCGCTCCGGCCGAGAAAAGCTGCTGGACTTCGTGGGCCGGTCGTTGGAGATCAGCGTGGGGGATGAGGTGCTGTACAAGGCCTTCATCCACGGGCTGCGCTACCCGGAGCAGGGCGTACTGAAGGGCAGCGAGAAGCGGGTATACTACCGCCTGCTGGGTGAGCTGGTGGATCTGTGCCGCCGGGAGGGCAGCATCCGGCAGGAACTGATCACGGCGGAGGTGGTAGAGGAGCTGGTGACGCTGCACCGAGGGATGCTGTTTGAGTGGCGCATCTATGAGGGCGGCTTCCCGCTGGCCCAGCGGGGCCGCCGCATGGCGGAGCATCTGCTGGAGGGGATGCGGGGATGAAGGCCCTGACCATCCGCAGGCTTCGGCCATCGGACGCCGAAGCGCTGTATAGGATTCTGTCCGACCGGCAGGTGATGCGCTATCTGGAGCCGCCTTATGACCGCCTTCAAACGGAGCAGTTCCTCCGGGAGGCGGGGCTTGCGGAGCCGCCCCTTGTGTATGGCACGGAGGAGGACGGCCGTCTGCTGGGCTACGTCATCTACCACGCCTATGACCCGGACAGCATGGAGCTGGGCTGGGTGCTCTCCCCGGACTGCTGGGGGAAGGGCTATGCCTCCCGGCTGACGGACCGGCTGGTGGAGCTGGCCCACCGAGCGGGAAAGACGGCGGTCATCGAGTGCGTCCCGGAGCAGACCGCCACCCGGCACATCGCTGAGAAAAAGGGCTTTGCCTATGTGGGCCGCACCGATGGACTGGAGGTATACCGTCTGCCGCCCAACGAATAAAAATCCCAGAGAGGAGCCATCCGGCTCCTCTTTTCTGCGTTTCCACCAGCTTCCGGCGGAGAATTTTGTGGGCTTTGACGGGTTTTGGAAAATTCCCCGCCGGACATTGACAAACCGGCGGCAGACTGCCATAATAAAATCATTCATTAAGTAATTCGGTGAAAGACATCACCGGGAGAGGGGGAACGGATGAAGGTACTGGTCATCAATCCCGGCGCCACCTCCACCAAGGTGGCGGTGTTTGAGGAGGAACGGGAGCTGCTGAAGAAGAGCATCATCCACACGGCTCAGGAACTGGAGGGCTTCGACCGGGTCATCGATCAGGCGGAGCTCCGCCAGCGGGCTGTGCTGGAGGCGGTGGCGGAGGGCGGCTTCCGCTTGGAGGATTTCGACGCCGTGTGCGGCCGTGGCGGCCTGTACCGCCCTATCCCCTCCGGCACCTACGCCGTCAGCGACCGGGTGATGCAGGATGTGGAGCAGGCCCCCTACGGCGAGCATCCCTCCAATCTGGGAGCATATCTGGCCCGGCGCATTGGTGATCTGGCCGGTATTCCGGCCTTTTTCGTGGACCCGGTGTGCGTGGACGAGATGACGGAGGTGGCCCATGTCTCCGGCTTTGCGGAGTTCCGGCGGCTGAGCCAGTTCCACGCCCTGAACCAGAAGTCCGTGGGCCGCAAGGCGGCCCGCCAGCTGGGCAAGTCCTACGAGGAGGCTCGGCTCATCGTCTGCCACTTGGGCGGTGGCGTGTCCGTGGCGGCCCATGACCATGGCCGTGTGGTGGACGTGTTCAACGTCAAGGATGAGGGGGCCATGGGCATGGACCGTGGCGGCGGCCTGCCGGTGAATCAGCTCATCGACTACTGTTATGCCGGGCGCAGCCGGGAGGAGGTCAAGCGGACGCTGGGCCGCCGCTCCGGGATGCTGTCCTATGTGGGTACCACGGACTTCCGGGAGATCTGCGCCAGGGTGGTGTCCGGAGACGAGCGGTTCACGGCGGCCTACCGGGCGCTGGTGTACCAGCTGGCCAAGGACATCGGCGCCATGGCGGCGGTGCTGCATTTCGAGGTGGATGCCATCGTCTACACCGGTGGCATGGCCTATGAGCAGTTTTTCTGTGACGATATCACCGCCTATGTGGGGCGGCTGGCCCCCGTCCTGCGGTTTCCCGGCGAGGAGGAGATGCGAGCGCTGGCGGAGGGCGCCCTGCGGGTGCTCCACGGTGAGGCACAGGCGGAAACATATTAAATACATCCCGGCATAGTCATGTTGATACCAACCGGAACAGAAAGGTGGAAAACCATATGAAGCATCTCATGAGCGGCAACGAGGCCACGGCCAGAGGCGTGTACGAGGCAGGCATCAAGATATGCTCCGCCTATCCCGGCACCCCCAGTACAGAGATTTTAGAGAACCTGCCCCCCTATCAGAAGGACGTCTACTGCGAGTGGGCACCCAACGAGAAGGTGGCGGTGGAGGTGGCCTACGGGGCCTCCATTGCCGGGTCCCGCTCCTTCTGCACCATGAAAATGGTGGGCCTGAACGTAGCGGCGGATCCCCTGTTCACCGCCGGCTATATGGGCGTAGGCGGCGGCTTCGTGGTGGTGACGGCGGACGATCCCAGCTGTCACTCCTCCCAGAATGAGCAGGACAACCGCCACTATGCACGGGCGGCCAAGATCGCCATGGTGGAGCCCAGCGACCCGCAGGAGTGCAAGGACTTTGTGGCCTTGGCCTGCCAGCTGTCGGAGGAGTTCGATACCCCGGTGCTGTACCGCACCACCACACGGGTCTGCCACTCCAAGGGGCTGGTGCAGTGGGGGGAGCGCCGGGAGCATACGGCGCCGCCCTACCGGCGCAACGTCCGCAAGTTCGTCTGCACCCCCGCCCACGCCTACGCCAACCACCCGCTGGTGGAGGAGCGGCTGCGGCGGCTGGAGGAGTACGGCTGCACCCGTGCGCTGGAAAACGGTCTGAACAAGAGGGAGATGGGCGACGGTAAGGTGGGCGTCATCACGGCCTCCGTGGCCTATGAATACGCCAAGGAGGTGTTCCCGGAGGGGACGTCCTTCCTGAAGCTGGGCCTGACCTTCCCCCTGCCCATGGATCTGATCCGGGACTTTGCCTCCCGTGTGGAAAAGCTCTATGTCATCGAGGAGCTGGAGCCCTTCATGGAGGATCAGATCAAGGCCGCCGGCATCCCCTGCGTGGGCAAGGAGCTGACGGGCCTTCTGTACGAGCTGAATACCCAGCTGCTGCGGGAGCGGGTGCTGGGTGAGAAAGCAGATTTCCGCAAGACCGATGTGACCCCGGCCAGCCGCCCTCCGGCCCTTTGCCCGGGATGTCCCCACCGTGGCTTCTTCTATACCCTGTCCAAGAACAAAAACTATGTCGTCACCGGCGACATCGGCTGCTATACGCTGGGCAGCGCCGCCCCGCTGAACTGCATGGATTCCGTGGTGTGCATGGGCGCAGGCTTCTCCGCCGGCATGGGTATTGCCAAGAGCTTTGAGCGGGAGGGCGTCACCGATAAGACCATCTTCGGCGTCATGGGCGACTCCACCTTCTTCCACAGCGGCATGACCGGCGCTGCGGAGATCATCTACAACAACGGCCGCATGATCCCCTGCGTGCTGGATAACCGCATCACCGGCATGACCGGCCATCAGGATAACCCCGGCACGGGCTATACCCTGCTGGGGGACGAGGCCCCCATGCTCAGCGTGGAGAAAATTTTCACGGCCATGGGCTTTGCCCCGGTGCTGACGGTGGACCCGCAGGACCTGACGGCTATGAAGGAAACGGTGGACCGGGCCGTGGCGGCGCTGGAACGGGGCGAGCATCCCGCCATCGTCACCCGGAGGCCCTGCCTGCTCATCAAGCGGGATAGGTTCCAAAAGGGAATGTGCCATGTGGAGCCGGATAAGTGCCGCAGCTGCCGCAGCTGCCTGAAGGTGGGCTGCCCCGCCGTCTCCATGGAGGAGGGCAAGGCGGTCATCGACCGCACCCAGTGCGTGGGCTGCACCGTCTGCGCTCAGGTCTGCCCCTTCGGTGCCATCGTAAAGGAGGAAGTGTGATGTCTGGTGTGAAAAGTGCGCTGCTGGTGGGCGTGGGTGGTCAGGGAGCCATTCTGATCTCCAAGATCATGGCCAACGGCTTCATGCAGGCGGGCTTCGACGTGAAGCAGAGCGAGGTACACGGCATGGCCCAGCGGGGCGGCAGCGTCTCGACGCAGGTGCGCTGGGGCGACAAGGTGTACGGCCCCGTGTTCGGCAAGGGCGAGGCGGACATTCTGGTGGCGCTGGAGAAGATGGAGGCTGTGCGCTATGCCGAGTTCTTGAAGCCCGGCGGTGTGGCGGTCATCAACGACTACGCCATCAAGTCCACCACCATTGCCTCCGGGGCGGAGACCTACCCGGAGGGCTGCGTGGAGGCCATGGAAAAGGTGTTCCGCACCATTGCCGTGCCGGCCAGCGATATGGCGCTGGGGCTGGGCAACCCCAAGTGCATGAACGTGGTGCTCTTCGGGGCTATGTGTGACAGTCTGGGCTGCCCCCAGATCGACTGGGAGCAGGTGGTGGCGGACACCGTGCCGGAGAAGGTGCGGGAGCTGAACCTCCGGGCCTTCCGGGCGGGCCGTCAGGCGGCGCAGCAGCGCTGAACAAACGGACCAACCACTCCGGGCAGGCGGCTCTGACCGAAGAAATCTTACCGGATCCGCACGATGGGATCGGTTGCCGAATGGTTTTTGGCAAAGAGCTTTCTGGGCAAATAAGCTTTGCGGCAGCGGAATTTTACGCAAAAGATTTTTTGAAAGCAGGGCATCGGCATTTTGCCGATGCCCTGCTTTTTCATGGCACCGTTTTTGGGTACTTCGGTTTTGCAGCACGGCATTTTGCCGATGCCATTTTTATTTCTATGGTTTTCTGACCGACGCCTACCTTTTTGCTTTCCGACGCCTGCCTTTCTGTTTTTTTGATACTCTATTTCACACATCGCAGCTCTGCCGATCTCGTTTTGTGCCATGGCGGTTTTCAAGGCTCACCGGACATGGGACGCTTTCAAAGGTCGAGGTGGACGTCCGATGGACATTTTTCCGGACGGATCTGTACGGCTGGACAGAGGGTAAAACGTCCTGTTTGGACACGCCGGACGGGGGGAGAAAGTACCCCTGCCGCAGCCGACGAAGGCGATGGGGGGTTGACAAATTTTTCACAACACTATATAATATTTATTGCAACAAAAAGCCACATAATATGGCTTGCAAAACGAAAATAACTAATATTTTATATTACATAACAGGAGAGAGCTATGGATATTTTTCAGAAATGCTATGAGCCGTCTCTGGCGAAGGAATTGAAGGCGGCGGGGGTGTATCCCTATTTCCACGCCCTCCAGTCCCGGCAGGATGTGGAGGTGATGATGGAGGGCCGGCGCCGCATCATGCTGGGTTCCAACAACTATCTGGGTCTGACCACGGCCCCGGATGTGGTGGAGGCGGGCATCCATGCCCTGGAGCAGTACGGCACCGGGTGCAGTGGTTCCCGGTTCCTCAACGGCACCCTCCAGATGCATCTGGAGTTGGAGGAGGAATTGGGGAAGTTTCTGCGTAAGCCCGGCATCGTCACCTTCGGCACGGGGTTCCAGTCCAACGTGGGTATCATCAGCGCACTGGTGGGGCGGCACGACTATGTGATCTGCGACCGGGAGAACCACGCTTCCATCTACGCCGGGTGCCAGATGAGCTACGGCAAGATGCTGCGCTACCGCCACAGCGATATGGCGGATCTGGAGAAGCAGCTGCAGCGGGTGCCGGAGCAGAACGGCGCCCTCATCGTCACCGACGGCGTATTCTCCATGGGCGGCGACATCGCCAAGCTGCCGGAAATTTGTGCGCTGGCCAAGCGGTACGGCGCACGGGTCATGGTGGACGATGCCCACGGACTGGGCGTGCTGGGCGAGGGCGGTCGTGGAACCGCCAGCTACTTCGGGCTGGAGGATCAGGTGGACGTGTACATGGGTACCTTCTCCAAGTCGCTGGCATCGCTGGGCGGCTACATGGCGGCCTCGGAGGAGGTGGCGGAGTATGTGCGCCATGCCTCCCGGCCATTCATCTTCTCAGCGTCCATCCCGCCGGCCAACTGCGCCACGGCACTGGCGGCTCTGCGGCATCTGGAGCAGCACCCGGAGCTGGTGGACCGGCTGCGGAGCCTGAGCCTGTACGCCCGGAAGGGCATGACGGACCGGGGAATGAAGATCCGGGAGTCGGCTCTGAACGCCCCCACGCCCATCATCCCCATTTACACCTACGAGACGTATCACACGCTGGAGGTGGCCAAGGAGATCTACGACCGGGGCGTGTACGTCAACCCCACCCTGCCCCCGGCCACGCCGGAGGGAGAGGCCCTGCTGCGGACCAGCTACATGGCCACCCACACGGAGGCCCTGCTGGATGAGGCCATGGACATTATGGCGGAGGTGCTGGTAAAGCATGAGTAAGGTAGCGGTTGTCACCGGAGGAACCTCCGGTATCGGAAAGCAGACGGCTCTGGCGCTGAAGGCGGCGGGCTATACGGTATATGAGCTGAGCCGCCGGGCGCAGGGCGTAGAGGGTCTGCACCATCTGGTGGCGGACATCACCCGTGAGGAGCTGGTGGATGCCGCCATCGGGGAGGTGCTGCGGCAGGAGGGCCACATCGACGTGGTGGTGAACAACGCCGGCTTCGGCATCAGCGGCGCCATCGAGTTCACCAAGACGGAGGATGCCAAGCGGCTTTTTGACGCAGATTTCTTCGGCATGGTCAACGTGAACCGGGCGGTGATCCCCCATATGCGGCAGGCGGGCGCCGGGCGCATCGTGAACCTCAGTTCTGTGGCGGCAGCGGCTCCCATCCCGTTTCAGGCCTACTACTCCGCTGCCAAGGCGGCGGTGAACAGCTACACCATGGCGCTGGCTAACGAGCTGCGGCCCTACGGCGTCACGGTGTGCGCCGTGCAGCCGGGGGATATCCACACGGGCTTCACCGCCGCACGGGAAAAGACCATCGACGGCGACGACGTGTACGGCGGCCGCATCAGCCGCTCCGTGGCCCGGATGGAGCACGACGAGCAGACGGGCATGGATCCGGCCAAGGCGGGGGCCTTTATCGCTAAGGTGGTCATGAAGCAGCGGGTAAAGCCCATTTACACCATCCGCTTTGACTATCAGTTTTTGGCCCTGCTGACCCGCATTTTGCCCTACCGGTTCCTGAACTGGCTCATCGGCGTGATCTACGGAAAGTAAGCGGGCTTTGTATTTTCCTATAAGGAAACGCCCCACCGGCCATGCCGGTGGGGCGTTTCAGTGTGTCAAAAAAGCCTCGCAGAGTTTGCCGCCCGCAGGCGGCAAAGAATGGAAATCATTTTCTCTCACGATAGATGCGTGAGAGAAAATACTTCTCAGGCTGCAAGTGCGGAATTTGTGCGCCTATGGCACACAAATTATGCGCACAGCAGACTGCAAGCCTTTTGTCGGAAAAACCCGGAGGTTTTTTCGACAGTCTCAAACGCCCCATCGGCATGGCCGGTGGGGCGTTTTTGCCCGGAGAAGGGGGGATGTGTGGTGCGCTGATCTCCGGGCGGGGGGCAGACCTCCGCCCGAAAGGCCTCTACGTTTGGGGCGGGTCAGTTCTTCAGTGCCAGCGTCTTTTCATAGGCGGCAATGACGGCCTCCATGGCCGCCGAACGGAAGCCGCCCCGCTCCAGCGCCCGGACTCCGGCGATGGTGGTGCCGCCGGGGGAGCAGACGGCGTCCTTCATGGCGGCGGTGTGCTGGTCGGACTGGAGAGCCAGCTGCGCCGTACCCAGCACCATCTGGGCGGCATAGCGCCGGGCCTTGTCACGGGGCAGGCCGCAGGTGACGGCGCCGTCGGCCAGCGCCTCCAGAAACAGGCTGA